>JADMIO011419560.1_pt1 | contig 20302 bp, 18 predicted proteins | sample 8958161 | NCBI WGS metagenome assembly JADMIO01 (sample SAMN16585339, study PRJNA669376) | soil metagenome | isolation source: Crop rotation soil | place: USA: Cullars Rotation, Alabama | collected 2011 | reverse complement strand
GCCGCGACTTCAAGTCACGTGAATTCCAAGCTTCGGATCCCACTGTGCTGGAAAGTGGCTCAGCCCGCCGACCAGCCCAAGGCGACACCCAATCCCACCACCGACCGTTACAAGGAAGTTCCCAATTTCTTCAAAATGCCGCCGGGGCGCCCGATGGGCTCGACCAGCGCGGTGGCGGGCGACAGCAAGGGCAATATCTGGGTCGTGGACCGCTGCGCCGCCAACAGCTGCGTGGGCAGCAAGCTCGATCCGGTGATGGAGTTCGACGCGAAAGGCAATTTCGTCAAGGCGTTCGGTGCGGGCCTGCTCCAGTTCGCGCACGGTGTCTTCATTGACAGCCGCGATCACATCTGGGTCACCGACAATGTCCCGACCAGCGGCAAGGGTGGCAAGGGCCAGGTGGTGCTGGAGTTCGATCCCAGCGGCAAGCTGCTGCGCACCATGGGCAAGATTGGCGTGGCCGGCAGCGGTCCAGACCTGTTCACCGAGCCCAATGCGGTCCTGGTGGCGCCCGACGGCAGCATCTTTGTCGCCGAAGGTCATGTCGCGGACTACAAAGGTCATCCGCGCATCATCAAGTTCGACAAGAACGGCAAGTTCATCAAGCAGTGGGGCTCATCGGGCACCGGGCCGGGCCAGTTCGGCATACCGCACTGCCTGGCGATGGATTCCAAAGGCAATCTGTATATTGGCGACCGCGACAACAACCGTATCCAGGTCTTCACCCAGGACGGCAAGTTCCTGGGCCAGTTCACCCAATTCAGCCGGCCCAGCGGCATCGCCATCGACCGCAACGACATCATGTACGTCACCGACTCCGAATCCAAGAACAAGATGGGCTATGGTCATCATCCGGGCTGGAAGCGTGGCGTGCGCATCGGCAGTGTGAAAGACGGCGTGGTGACAGACTTCATCCCCGACGACGTGGCGGATGTGGAAGCGAGCGCCACCAGCGGCGGCGAAGGCATCTGGGCCGACGGCAAGGGCGCGGTCTATGTCGCCGAGGTCGGGCAGAAGCGGGTGTTGAAGTATGTGAAGCGCTAGGCGCTAGCGGATCACTCGCGCGCCCTTGCCCTTCATCACCGCTTCGACTTCCGCGACATTGACCATGGATGTATCGCCCGGCGTGGTCATGGCCAGCGCGCCATGCGCGGCGCCATATTCCACGGCGGCCTGCGGCCCCTTGTTTTCCAGGAAGCCATAGGCCAGGCCGCTGGCAAAGCCGTCGCCGCCGCCGACGCGATCGTAGATCTCCAGATTCTCGCGCATCATCGACTGGTAGAATTGCCCGCCTGCATAAAGGATGGCGGACCAATCATTGATGCTGGCGGTCTTGGCGTTGCGCAACGTCGTGGCGGCGACCTTGAAGTTGGGGAACTGCTTGACCGCGGTGGCGATCATCTTCTTGAAGTTCGCCGGGTCGATGGCCGAGATATGCTCATCCAGCCCCTCGACTTCGAAGCCCAGGCAGGCGGTGAAGTCTTCCTCATTGCCGATCATGACATCGACATACTGCGCGATGTTGCGGTTGACCTTCTGCGCCCCTTCCTTGCCGCCCTGGCTCTTCCACAGGCTGGCGCGGTAGTTGAGGTCATAGGACACGATGGTCCCGTGCTTGCGCGCTGCTTCCACCGCCTCGATCACTGCTTCGGAGGTGTTGGGGGCCAGCGCCGCGAAGATGCCGCCGGTATGGAACCAGCGCACGCCTTCCTCGCCGAACAGCTTTTCCCAGTTCACTTCGCCGGGCCTGATCTGCGAGGCGGCGCTGTGGCCGCGGTCCGAGCAGCCCAGCGCGGCGCGGATGCCGAAGCCCTTTTCGGTGAAGTTGAGGCCGACACGGGTGTTGCGGCCCAGGCCGTCGAAATCGCGCCAGATGATGTGCGCGGTATCAACGCCGCCCTGGCAGATGAAATCCTCCACCAGCCAGCCGAGATCGTTCCTGGGCAGTGCGGTGACGACGCTGGCGCGCTTGCCCCAGCATTTGCGCATGGCGCGGGCGACATTGTATTCGCCGCCGCCTTCCCACACTTGGAACTGGCGGGCGGTGCGCACGCGACCGAAGCCGGGATCGAAACGCAGCATCACCTCGCCAAAGGAGACACAGTCCCACTTCACGTCGGACGCGGGACGGATCTTCAAGATGTCGCTCATAGCTTACTTTCCCCGAATGCGCTTGATGAGGCCGATGGTCTCGGCAACCTTCTTCTCGATGCCGGCATAATCCTTGGCCGCCAGCAGTTCCTTGGTGATCAGGTTCGAGCCGATACCGCAGGCGACGATGCCGGCGCCAAACCACTTCTTCAGCGACTCTTCCGACGTATCGACACCGCCGGTGGGCATGATCCGGGTCCAGGGCATCGGTCCCAGGACATTCTTGACGAATTCGGGGCCGCCGACACTGGATCCCGGAAACACCTTGACGATCTCGCAGCCCAGTTCCTCGGCGGCGGAGATTTCCGAGGCCGAGCCGCAGCCGGGGCTATAGGGAATTTTGCGGCGGTTGCAGACCTTGGCCACGTCCGCGTTGAGGATCGGCCCGACCACGAACTTGGCACCGTTGGCGATGAACAGCCCCGCCGTCGGCGCATCCACCACCGAGCCCACGCCCATGATGACGCTGGGATCGGCCTTGGCGAAATGGCGCGCGACCTCCAGGAAGGTCTGGGCCGCGAAGTCGCCGCGATTGGTGAACTCGATGCATTTGGCACCGCCATTGGCGCAGGCTTGAATCACCTTGAGGCAGACCTCGGTGTCGGGATGGAAAAAGACAGGGATCATGCCCTGCGCCATCATCGCCTGCAGCACCGCCATACGATCGTGATTCATTCGCTATCCCCAAGAGGGGCCATCCCGGCCCGTTTTTGCGGCGCCCTTATAGCCGATGGGTTCCGGGACCCGGTAGCCAAAAGCTCACCGCTTGCAGGGCGCCAGTCATTCGCTGGCGGCAAGGCTGCGCGCCTCGCGCGCCAGGGCGGTGGCGCGCGAAAAGGCGTCGGCGGCGCCGAGGTCCGACGGCACCATCCAGGAGCCGCCTACCGCGATGACATTGGGAAGCGACAGATAGGCGCCGATGTTCTTGGCCGAGATTCCGCCGGTCGGGCAAAAGCTGACCTGCGGGAAGGGCCCACCCAGGGCTTTCAGGGCCGGGGCGCCGCCGCTGGTTTCAGCCGGGAAGAATTTGAAGGTGGAAAGCCCCAATGCCAGCCCCCGCATGATGTCCGAGGCGGTGGCCACCCCCGGCAGGACCGGCACCATATGGTTGCGGCTGGCCTGGGCGACTTCCCCGGTCAGGCCGGGACTGACCACAAAGCGGGCGCCCGCCTCGACAGCTTCCCGGAACTGCCCGGCGTTAACCACAGTTCCGGCGCCGATCACCGCCTCCGGCACCTCGGCGGCGATGGCCTTGATGGCGTCCAGAGCCACCGGGCTGCGCAAGGTGACTTCCAGGATGTCCAGGCCCCCCTCCACCAGCGCTTTGGCCAGGGGCACGGCCTGGCCCAACTCCTTGATCACGATGACCGGGACGACCCGGGTCGCCTTCAGTTTTTCCAGGAATTCCATGCCCTCGGCACCCCGCTATGTGACTGGTTTATAACGTTTGTTTCCGTACACGGATAGCGCGGAAAAAGCCTGTAAAATGGGGCTTTTTTCGTCCCCGCGACGCCCCGCCGCGCGTCTTTCGCCGGGCTTGCACGTTATGCTCTGGCGCCTATCTAAGCGGTGTCATGGCAGGGCTGACCCTCACTCCGGAAATGCTCGAAGGCGCGTACGAATATCTGCGCGTCAGCCCGCCTTTTTGCAGTTGGAGTCTGCCGCACGCCGACCATGTCAGCTTCAAGGTGATGGGCGCCAGGGACCGCTTCGGCCATTTCCGCGGCCGGCATCGGCGCGCCAGCGGTGACGACTTCAGCGAGATCGCCATCTCCGCCGGCCTGGTGAAGACCACCGACCTGCTGCTCTCCACCATGGCGCATGAGATGATCCATCTCTATCAGGATGAAACTGGAACCGCGCGCGGGCATCACAATCCGAAGTTCCGCAAGCTGGCCAGGCGGGTCTGCAAGATCCACGGCTTCGATCCTGAGAGCTTCTGATCTTCCGATCTCTCCTCATGCTTCGATAGTCGTTAGCGACAGCGTCGCGCGATCGGCATAAGGATTTTCTCTACTCTCACCCTGAGCTTGTCGAAGGGTGAGCGGGCTTACAGCTGCTTTTCATAAACCCGGTAAGTCTTATAGGGCTTGCCGCCTACCATCTCGATCACGTGGCGAACGCGGTCGTTGCGTTCCAGGATCCAGGACAGCTCGCTGCCGGTGACGCCGTGCGAGAAATTGAAATCCCGGACCGAACGCATCACCGACAGGGCCAGGGCCGCGCCGATGGGCGTGGCTTGCAGCGCCTTGCGCACACCCATCATCGGCATACGCGCGGTTTTCGGCCGCTTCACCTTCATGCGCCAGAGCAGCTTGATCCAGTTGAACGGGAACAGCCGTCCCTTCATGTCGCGGATGGCTTCATTGAGATTGGGAAAGATGGCGGTGAAGGCGGCCGGTTCGCCCTTGTATTCGGCGATGGCGACATCGCCCGGCCGCAGCAACAGCTTCAGGATGCCGGCCAGATCGTCGATCTCGGCCTTGGTCATGGGGACATAGCCCCAATTGTCGGACCAGGCGTCATTGATGATGTCCAGCAGCATCGCCACTTCGCCGCGAAAGTGCGCCTTGTCCATGCGGATATTGCGCAAGGTAACGTCGCCGCCACGCAGGGCGCGCGCCATCAGCTTCTCCCAGGTCTGCGTCGAGGCCTGGGGGTCGTAGGCATAGGCGATCAGGTCTTCAACCTTGGCATAGCCCGCCGCGGTGATGCGGTCGGCATAATAGGGGCGATGATGGTTCATCATCACATAGGGCGGGGTGTCGAAACCCTGCACCAGCAGGCCCGGCTGGTCCCACAAGGAAAAACTCACCGGCCCAACGGCGCGCTGCATGCCTTGGGCGCGCAGCCAGCTCTCCGCCGCTGTCAGCAGCGCGTCGAACACCGTCTGATCGTCAATCGCCTCGATAAAGCCGACATGACCGGTCAAGTCGCGATAACGCTCCTGATGCAGCCGGTCGACCTGGGCGGTAATGCGCCCCACCACCTCGCCGCCGCGGCGGGCAATGAAAAACTCGGCCTTGGCGTGCTGAAAGTAAGGATTGTGTTTGGGGTCGAAATGAAAGCGCCGTTCCAGAAGCAGGGGTGGCACCCAGTTGGGGTCGTCCGCATAGATCCGATAGGGCAGGTGGTGAAAAGCATGCCAGTCGGCTTTGCTTCGTACCGGGACGATTTCGACGGATGCGCTCAAGGCCCGGATTCCCTTGGTGAAAGGCGCGGAACCATAGCCTCGCATCGCCTGATTTGATAGGAAGCATTTGCCGCATTGGGGCGGCGGCCAGCGAGATCTCATGGGGCAGAAGACCATCCTGATCACGGGCGCCTCCAGCGGCATCGGCGCGGCCCTGGCGCGGGCAGAGGCGCGCTCCGGTGTTACGCTTCTGTTATGGGGCCGCAATGCCGCGCGCCTGGAACAGGTGGCGCAGGAATGTCGCGCACGGGGCGCCGAGGCGCGCATCGAGATATTCGATCTCAGCGACACTGCCGGTTTGCCCGCGCGGCTGGCGGCGGCCGATGCCGCAGCGCCGATCGATCTTGCCATCTTCAATGCCGGCCTTGGTGGAACCGCACCCGACAATGCCGTGACGGAAGGACCAGGGACCGCGCGTGCCGTCGCCGAGGTCAATTTCGTGGCCCCCGTGGTGGGCGCCCACCTCATGGCCGAGGCCATGGCCAGGCGCGGTGGCGGCCAGATCGTGCTGATCGGCTCGATCTCCGAATCCTATCCCCTGCCGATGGCGCCGACCTATGCCGCCACCAAGGCAGGGCTTCGCATGTTCGCGGAGGCCTTGCGCCTGCGGCTGACCAAACACCATGTGCGGGTGAGCTTGGTCTCGCCTGGTTTCATCGACACGCCCATGAGCCAGCAGGTGACACAGCCCAAGCCGTTCCTGATCGGCGCCGACGCGGCGGCGAAGGTCATCAGCCGCCGTGTCGCCCGTGGCGATGCCACCATCGTGGTGCCATGGCAATTCCGGATCCTGCGCGCGGCAACCGAGCTGTTGCCACGCTCGATCCTGCACTGGGTTTTGGCCCGGTCATGAACGCGCCGGACCTTGCGCCCGAAGCGGGCCTGTTATCGCGGCTGAAGAACAGCATTGTCGGTCGCCTCAGCCTGATGCTGCTGCAATGGGGCATTCCGCTTTTGCTGCTGGCGGTGATCGGGCACCGGCTCACCGAACTGGGCTGGCGGCAAATCTGGCAGGCGCGGCCTGCCAATCCCGGATTTTACCTGCTGCTGGTGCTGCAATTCTTTCTTCAGCCGCTGGGCGATTATCTGGTCTATCGCAATTTGTGGCGCGAAAACCGTCCGCCTTTGGCGGTGATCCTGCGCAAGCGGCTGATGAACAGCTTCATGCTGGATTATTCGGGCGAGGCCTTTTTCTTTCTCTGGGCCAAGCGGCATCTGAATGTCGCGCGCGGGCTGCTGGTGCACGCCATCAAGGATTCCAACATCCTTTCGGGCGGCGCCGGGCTTGCCATGGTCTATCTGCTGCTGCTTCTGCTGCTGGTGACCGGCGGCCTTCACGTGCCGGCGGTGATGGGCGCGCATGTTGCGCTTTATGTGCTGGCCGGCACGGTGCCGCTGATCCTGTCCGCCATACTGGTGCTGGGCCATCGCAAGCTGACCGCGCTCAGCCGCCGCCAGATCGCCACCACCTTCGCCATTCATTTCTGCCGTGCCGCCCTGGTCCTGGCCGTGGAGTTCGGCCTGTGGGAATTGTCCGGCGCGCTGCCATCCGCCGTAGCCTCCCTGCAATTCGTCACCCTGCGCCTGGTGGTGACGCGCCTGCCACTGGTGCCCAACAAGGACCTGATTTTTGTCGGCGCCGGCATTGCCACGGCGGGCATTGCCAAAATCGCGCTGACGCCGGTCGCCACTGTGCTGGTGATCCTGGCGGCCGCGGACCTGGTTCTGGCCGCCAGTGTGGCGGCGATCACCTGGTCTCTGGCGCCGCGCGGCGAATGGCAGGCACGATGAACCGGTTGCTGCGCGCACCGATGTTCTGGATATTGCTTTTGGCGGCCGGCCTTAGGCTCGCGGGATTGGCCTGGGGCTTGCCCGCGGCCGATGGCTGGGATGACGACGGCTTTACGCCGCGCAATTTTCTCACCGCCCTGGCGCTGACCTGGAAGCCGGGCGCCTATTTCACCTATCCGCCGCTGCATGCGATCTTGTTGGCCGTGCCGGCCCTGCCGGTCGCTGCCTGGGCGCTGGCGCATGCGCCATCGCTTTCCCAGCACGACGTCATCGCCACCATCACCCAGCCACAATATATGACCTATTTCGCCGTGCTGGGCCGGCTGGTCAGCTTGCTGATGTCGCTGGGCATCATCTGGACTATCGGCGAGATGGCGCGAGTGGTTGCCGGTCGGCGAGCAGGTCTCTTTGCCGCCAGCACCTGCGCCCTCAATTTCGCGCTCACTTACTATGGACAGGTCAGCAATCTGGACGTGCCCTACCTGTTCTGGGCACTGCTGTCGCTGCTTTGGTGCATGCGGGCGGTGATGGAGCAAGCGCCGCGCCGCTTCTGGTTGGCGGGGTTGTTCGCGGCGGCGGCGGTCGCCACCAAGGATCAGGCCTATGCGCTGTTCCTGCTCAGCCTGCCATTGTTCCTGCTGCTGTGGTTTATCTCGGACCGCTGGCCGCGCGCGCATGCGGCACGGGTGGTGAAGGCGTTGTTGCCTGCCGCCATTGTGGCGCTGCTGCTGCTCCTGCTGGTGGACGGCGCCATCACCAACCCAAGCGGTTTTGTTCGGCGTATCGCGTTCCTGGCCGGGCCTGCCAGCCGCGACTATGCGGAATATTGGCGGGGCCCCGCCGGTTGGCTCGCGCTGCTGGAAGATCTGCTGCGCTATTTCGCGGGTGGTTACGGCCTGCTGCCCATGGTTCTGGCAGCGGCGGGGGTGGGATTGCATTTCCTGCGCGCAGAAGGGAGAGCGCGGCTTGCGGGCGCGTTGCCCTTGCTGGCGGCGATCTCCTTCACGCTGTGCTTCAATTTCGCGGCGCTGCGCAGTGACGACCGTTTCCTGCTGCCGCAAGGGGTGCTCGCGACTTTCTATATCGGCATCGCCGCTGAAGCTTTGGCTTTCGCAACCCAGGACCGGTTGCGGCTGGCGGGCCGCGCGCTGCTGGTGGTGACGGCTCTGCTGGCGTTGCACTGGTGCATCGCGATCAATGCAGCCCTGCTGCGGGACCCTCGCTATGATGCCGAAGCCTGGCTCCAGGTCCATGTGAAGCCTGGCGACGTGATCGAAACCTATGGCCAGAATTGTTTCCTGCCACGCTTTCCGCGTGGCGCGATGGTGACCCGGATCGGGCAGGGGGATCCGCGCCTGCGCAATCCGCTGCCTGGTGTCACGGAGCGGCAGCAGCCCTTTATCGCGCCCCGCCAATCCCGATTTATCGTGGTGAGTCTCGCCTGGGCGCGGCGCTATTTGCGCGCCGCGGTGCCGTTGGGCGCAGGGCGCACCTATTCCCCGCTGCAGCAGGCCGATTTCGCCAATGGCGACGCCCATATGTATTTCACGGCGCTGGCAGCCGGGAAATTGAATTATCGTCTCGCCTATGCCGCCTCCTATCATGGGATTTGGCCGGTGGTGCATATCCATGACAGCCTGGATGAAGCCATCTGGATATTCGAGCGCGACCGATGACGGCGCGGCGCATCCTGATCTGCCTGCATGATTTTCACCGCGGCGGCACGGAGCGGATTGCGCTGGGCCTGGCGCGTGCCTGGACGGATGCCGGGCGCGACGTCACCATTTTGTGCGGCAGCATGGAAGGCGGATTGCGGGACGACGTGGACCCGCGCGTGCCTGTCGTGGCGGTCGATCCGCCGGTGCGGCGGGGCCTGTTCTCCCGCTTTGATCTGGCGAGGGCCATGGCGCGGCGGCTGGACGGCCTGGGGCCCGATATCATTTTCCTGCCCGGCAATTTCCATGCGGCTCTGGCCAATGGCCTGCGGGCCGTCACGCGGGCGCCGATCGCGCTGAAGATCTCCAACCCGCCGGTGCCGGCGGGCGCGCCCTTCGCCGGCAGTGTGTTCCGCTGGTTGACCCGTGGCGTCACCGGATTCGCCGCCATGAATCACGGGCTCCGGCGCCAGTTGCAGGAGATGTTGCCAGGCCGCGGTGTCGTTGCCTTGCACGATCCGGTCTATATCCAGCCGTTGCAGGCCGCCGCGCGGAGCGGCGATCACGTTCTCTGGATCGGACGGCTGGAGCGGCAGAAAGATCCGCTGCTGGCGCTGGATATCATCGCCGCCAGCGAAGGATTGCACCTGACCATGCTGGGCGAGGGCAGCCTGCGGCCCGCTGTGGAGCAGCGCATCCACGCCCTGGACCTCAAGGATCGCGTCGCCCTGCACGGCCATGTCGCGGCGATCGAGCCTTATCTGGCCGAGGCAGACATGTTGCTGATCACCTCCCGCTACGAGGGCGGACCGGCGGTGGCCGTGGAAGCGCTGGCGCAGGGATTGCCGGTGGTGAGCACCGACTGCTCCTTCCTGCTGCATGACCTGATTGCGATGCCCGAGGCCGGCCGTATCGTGGCGTCGCGCGATCCCCGGGAATTGGCCGCGGCGCTGACGCAGGTGCTGGCGCAGCGTGCGGCGCCGGAAAAGCTGAAAGCCGTGGCCGCGCCTTTCGAGCCGGAGGCCTGCGCCAAGGCCTATCTGGCCTGGTTCGACGGACTGGCTCATGGATAGGGAGATTCGTCGCAGTCTGCTGATCCTGGCCGCGGTAACGATCGTCACGGCCTGGTTCAGCAACACTTTCTATTTTCCCGACGAGCACTACCAGGTGCTGGAGTTCATGGGGTTCAAGCTGGGCAGCACGCCGGCCTCCGAACTGCCCTGGGAATTCGCCGCCCGCATCCGTCCCTGGTTCCAGCCGCTGGTCTATTTCCTGATCGCCAAGCCGCTTCAGGGGCTCGGCGTCCGGGACATGTTCACGATCGTGTTTGTGCTGCGGCTGCTGACCGGCCTGTTCTCGCTGGGCGCCCTGGCCGCTTTTGCCCGCGCCATCCTGCCAACCATCGAAGGCCAGGACGAGAAACGCGCCTTTGCGCGCTATCTGCCGCTGTTCGGCTTCCTGCCCTATCTGTTCGTGCGCACGTCCTCGGAAACATTTTCGGCGGCCTTTTTTGCGCTGGGCCTGGCTGTGGCGATGGGCGGAAAGACTGCCTCGCGTCTGGCGCTGGCGGGACTGTTGTGCGGCTTGGCCTTCGAATCCCGCTACCAGACCGGCTTGATGGGTCTTGGTCTCTTCGCCTGGCTGGCGGTGATGGCGCGTGTCCGCGCTGCCGGTCTGGCGGCCTTTCTCGGTGGCGGTCTTGTAGCGCTGTTGATCGGGGCGGTTGCCGACCATTGGGGTTATGGCGTCTGGGTCTTTCCGCCGCTGGGCTATGTCGACGTTAATCTGGTGCAGGGCGTGGCGGCGCACCAGTTCGGCCGCGAGCCGGTCTTTGCCTATCTCTATCTCCTGCCGGCGCAGATTTTCTTCGCCGTCACCCTGGTGCTGATGGCCGGCATGGTGGCGATGTGGCTGCGCAATGCCCGCCATGTCGTGACCTGGGCGACATTGCCGTTTGTGCTGGCGCATCTGTTGATCGCGCACAAGGAGGCCCGTTTTCTGTTTCCGCTGGCGCTCCTGGCCACTGCTTTTCCCGTGCTGGGGTTTTCGCCGCGGCTGCCGCGCTGGCATCGGACATTCGAACGGCTGTGGCGCTGGCGCAAAAGTGCAGTGGCGAAAGCCGTCTCCGCCATTTCGGTCGCAGCGATGATCTATTTCGCGTTCTACCCCTTTGGTGTGCGGCCGCACATGCCGATGGCGAAATATCTTTATCGCCATGGGCCGGGCACGGTGTACAGCCTGGGTGCGCCGTTCCAGTCTTATCCGCTGTACCGGGCGGCAGGTTTCTCATCCAGGAGGTTGGATACCGTGCAACTTTCATCGCTCCTGTATCACGGACCTGTCTATCTGATCAGTGACAAACCCGTGCCGCCGCTGCTTCCCTCCGGCGCGCATGCGACCTTGGTCTATTCCGAATTTCCACTGGCGCGTTTCGGTTATGGACAAGCCGGTGCGGATTACATCGCCGGCTACACTGCCTTCGCGCGGCGCCATGGCTTCCTGAAGCTGCTGCCGCTCTACTGGTACACGCTCTATCGTGTGGAGCGGTCTGCGACGATCCGCTCGTAGATCTCGAACAGCCTGGCGAAATGCTGTTCCACGGTGAAGACGCGAGCATCGGCCGCGGCCAGTGCTGCCCTGGACTGTGCGGCGCGATCGCCAGACAACAGCCGCAGGATCGCGCCCGCGCCATCCGCCGCGTCGCCGGCGCGATAGGTCTCGGCATAGTCGGGACCCGCGAAGGTGGCGCTGGCGCCGGCATCGGGAATCACCAGCGGCGTGCCGGAACAAAGCGCTTCCGCCAGCACCAGACCGAAGGTTTCCGCCGCCGAACCATGGATCAGGGCATCGGCGCTGGCCATGACCGTGGCCAATTGATCGGCGTCATTGATCTGGCCGGCGACATAGACACTGTGCGCATTCAGGGCCCAGCGCTCGACAGAGGCGCGCAGGAAGCCGTCGCCGGCAATGTAAAGTCCGATCTTGCGCGTGCGTTGCGCGCGCGTCACCGCCTGGATGATGGTGCGCAGCCGCTTCTCGGGATGGTGCCGTCCTACGGCGATCAGCAGCGCGGCGTCCTCGGGAAGTCCGCAGGTCGCCAGCATCTCGCGCCGCGCGGTTGGATCGCGGAAATTGGGCGAGAATTTGCTGCGTTCCACGCCAAAGGGCGCCACCTGGATATTTTCCAGGCCGAAGCCGGCGAAACGCTCCTTGAGGGCCGGATTGGTGACAATAGCGGTGTCGTAATTGCTGTTGAGGCGGTTGAGGTAGGTCCAGAAAAAACCGAACAGCCGGTCCACCCGCTCCGGCCCCAACAGGCCACCCAGGAAGGTCTGGGGATAGACCGCGACCGGATCGGCATGCATGAAGAAGACCTTCACCGCCTTGCCGGGCCAGCGCGCCGCCAGCCAACCGCCGCGCCAGGGTGAGGAGCCTTCCACCAGATCGGGCTGCAGTGCGTCCAGCGCCTTCCACACCTGGCTCGCGTTCCAGAACATCCGGTAATTGCGATCGAAGGGCAGGTGCGGGCTTTTGATCCAGGCGATGACGCCGCCATGCGCCTTTTCCATGCGGGTTTCCGCGCCAGGCGCGATGACGGTCAACTGGTGGCCGAACCTCTCCGCCAGCTCGAGTTTCTGGTTGATATAGCGGCGTACACCACCGCCCGTCGGCGAATAGAACTCGCAAACGTCTACAATCTTCACGCAGCCGCTCCCAGTAAGGCGCGATAATAGCAGAGCATCCGCGCCATGGTCTCGTCCCAGGAAAAGGTAAGGGCGCGCGCGCGCGCCGCCGCGCCCATGCGCTGGCGCAGGCTCGCATCGTTTACCAATGTCGCCAGGAAGCCGGCAAAAGCGGCGCCGTCATCGGCGGGGGCGAGATAGCCGGTCTCGCCGAACATAACCAGAGAGCGGCTGCCGGTGGCGTCGGCGCAAACACAAGGAAGGCCGGACGCCATCGCTTCCAGGGTAACATTGCCGAAGCTTTCGCTGTCGCTGGGAAAGACGAAAAGGTCGGACGAGGCATAGGCCGCGGCCAGCTCTTCCCCGTTCAGGAAGCCGGTAAAAATGGCGTGCGGCAGGGCACGCTCGGCAAAACCGCGGTCCGGCCCGTCGCCCACGATCACCACACGGTGCGACGCCGTGATGGCATTGAGCGCAGTGGTCAGCGTATCCAGCCGCTTCTCACGCACCAGGCGCGAGACATGCAACACCACGGTCTCATCGGCGCCGATGCCATGGCGCGCGCGCCAGGCGGTGTTGCGCTTGGCCGGATCGAAACGCGTCGTGTCTATGCCGCGGGGCCAGGGCTTGAAATTGTCCTTCAGGCCATCGGCCAGAAGCGTCTCGCGCACCGATTCCGATGGCACATAAACTTCCCGGCACTGACCGTAGAACCAGCGCAGATACCGCTTCAGCGGCTTTTCCAGCCACGCCAGATGCCAATAGTGCCTGAGATAGGTCTCATAGCGGGTGTGATAGCTGGCCACGGCGGGAATGGCGTGCTTTTGCGCCAGCTTCAGTGCCGCCAGGCCCAGAAGGTCGGGCACTGCGATGTGGATCAGATCGGGCTGAAAATCCAGCATCTGGCGTTGCACAAAGCCGGCCATGCCCAGGGCCAGCCGGTACTCGGGGCGGCCGGGCAGGGGAAAGGAAGGCACCGAGACAAGATCGCCCTGGTGCGCGAAAGCGGGCTTGGCGGCCGTGGGGGCAAAGACCTTGACGGTGACGCCTTGCGTTTCCAGCCAGCCGACCAGCCGGTTCAAGGTCAGCGCCACGCCATCGGCAATGAAATTGTAGGAGCTTGTGACCAGCGCAACCCGCAAAGGGCGGCCTTGGGTACTGCTCACGCGCTATTCAGCGCCGCGGCGCAGCTTTTCCAGTTGCTGGGCCACCACCGGCACCGTTTCCAGAATCTGCTCTTCGGTGTGATTGGCGGTAAGGAAGAAGCGCAGTCGCGCCGTGGTGGCGGAAACCGCCGGGCGCACGATGGGTTGGACCTCGATGCCGCGCTCCAGCAGGCCTGCCGACAGCGCCACCGCCAGCTTGTCGTCGCCCACGATCAGGGAGGCAACAGGCGATTCCTCGTCGCCGCAGACGGTCAGGCCATGCTCGCGCGCCACCTTGCGGAAGAAGCGCGCGCGCTCGCGCAGGCGCCGGGGCCGGTGCGGTTCCCGCTCCAGGATATCCAATGCGGCCATGGCCGCGGCGGTGTCGGCGGGCGCCAGGCCCACGCTGAACACCAGGCCCGGGCAGAGATAGCGCATATATTCGATCAGGCCGCGGTCGCCTGCGATATAGCCGCCGCTGGAGGCCAAGGTCTTGGAGAGCGTGCCCATATAGACGTCGATGCTGTCCACCGGCAGACCGGCAGCTTCGCACACCCCGCGCCCGGTGTTGCCCACGATGCCGAAGCTGTGTGCTTCGTCCACCATCAGAAGCAGATCGTGGCGCTTCTTGGTTTCCACGGCGCGCTTCAGGTCCAGGATCTGGCCGTCCATGCTGTAAACGCCTTCGGCCACGATCAGGCCCCGGCGGAAGCCGGCGCGCTCTTTTTCCATCAGCTCGTCCAGCCCGTCCCAGCCGCCATTGGGATAGGTGAAGGTGCGCGCGCCTGACAGGCGGGCGCCGGTGATGATGCTGTTATGGGCGCCGCTGTCATAAATCACCGCATCTGGCCGGGCCAGAAGGTGGGAGATGACGCTTACATTGGTGAGATAGCCGCTGATCAGGATCAGCGCGTCTTCGGTGCCCAGGAAGTTGGCAAGCTTGCGCTCCAGCTCGCCATGCAGGTCGATCTGCCCGGCGACGATGCGGCTGGCGGAGGCGGAGGTGCCATATTTGTCGATGGCGTTCTTGGCGGCGGCGATGACCGCCGGATGGCCGTTGAGGCCCAGATAGTTGTAGCCCGAAAAGCTGATCAGGCTCTTTTCATGGCGACGGATGACGCTGTGGCTGACGCCGTCACGCGGCTGAAAGAAGGGGTTTTGGAGGCCGGCGGCTTGCATGTCTTCGACGCGGCGGCGCAGAGCGCGGTAACCGGCAAAATCGTCGACGACACTTTTGCGTCGCGACTGCTCACTTTCGGCCGGGGCCACCGATTGTTCAGCGGCCGCAGAATGAGTCGTCATTGCCCCTCGATATGCTATCCGCGCCTGCCCTGCGCGGCCGGGTTGACCGCGAACAACAGAATAACGCGAAATCTGTATGCCACAACTTTCGCCATCACGGTAAGTGCCTCTCGCAGGCTCCAAAAATCGTATTCCGGCGCCCCGCATACAGGGTGATTCGCAGCTTGAAAGTTAATGGAACAGCGGGTTTTCCCTGTTTCGCGCCGTTCTGGACGTAACATTCGGTAGTATTTGTTCAGCGTACGGCGGTTTCACCTCTTTGCCTGTACAGCCCAGAACCTGCGTCATAGTATCCTTGCAAAGGTAAAAATGGCCGCCGGCAAGCTCCAGGGGCCGCGATATCCGGCCGTCCTGCCTCACAGATTCGGCCTCAGACATTCGAAGAGCAAGCCATGCTTTCAGCGCAGCATCTGGTGAAGGCTTTCGCCGGACGCCGGGTGATCGAAGAGGTGACCTTGCGGCTGGAACGGGGAGAGGTGGTCGGGCTCCTCGGACCCAATGGCGCCGGCAAGACCACGACGTTTCAGATGCTGACGGGCATGATTCGGCCCGACGCGGGCGCCATTGTCCTGGATGGCCATAACGTTACGGCGATGCCCTTCTATGATCGCGCCCGCTTCGGCATCGCCTATCTGCCCCAGGCGCCCTTTGTGCCGCGCAGTCTGTCGGTGGAACAGAATATCCAGTTGGTGCTCGAAGCCAGGTTGGCCGAGCAAGCTGCCCGTCGGCAGAAGATGGACGAGTTGCTGGGGGAATTCCGGCTGGGCGACCTGCGCCGCAAGAAGGTGGGTGAATTGTCCGGCGGCCAGCGCCGGCGCTGCGAGATTGCCATCACCTTGGCCTGCGAGCCCAGCTTCGCCATGCTGGATGAGCCTTTCGCGGGTGTTGATCCCCACGCCACCGAGGAGATAGGCCAGATGATCGATCATCTGGCAGACCGCGACATCGGCGTCCTGATCACCGACCACAAAGCGCGCGAGCTTCTGGGGATCGTGGACCGTGCCTATGTGATCGAAAGCGGCCGGGTGCTGGCCGAAGGCGATGTCGCCGAGATCGTCGCCGATCAGGACGTGCGGCGGGTCTATCTGGGCGAGGAATTCCGGCTTTGAGCGATATCGCCGGCAGCCCCTCGCCTCCAGGTATCGCGGCTTTGCGCGTCACGGCCCTGAAAGTCACTTTGGGGCATTTCCTGCGCGGCAAATATGCCCGCGGCTTCTTTCATCGCGTCGCCAGCCAGGCGCTGGCCGTGATCATCCTGATCGAGGCCATTTTCCTGGCCGAGCATTTCACCTGGGTGTTCCGCGACGCCGTGCGCCATGAAGCCGATCTGTCCGGCATCGCCCTGGTGCTGGCCTGCACCTCCACCGAGATTTTCGACTTGGCGCTTGCCGTCGCCATTCTGATGGCGAGTTACATGACGCTTTTGCGGATGCGGGAGAACCGCGAGGTCCTGGTGCTGTTCGCCTCCGGGCTTGGCCCTTATCAGCTGGGCGTGCTGGTGCTGATCGTGGCGCTCGCCGGACAGGTCACCAGCACCATCGGTTCGGGCCTGCTGGATCCGCTGTCGCGCTATGCCCAGCGCTCGATCCTGTTCAGTTCGGAATTGCGCTCGCTGAAAAAAGGTGTGGCCAAGAATGAATTCTATTATTTTCCCTCTTATGTGGCCTATGCCATGGACCGGGTGGAAGGCGGCGCGCCGCCGCCCGTGGCGCCCGGCCAGGTGCAGGTGATCGATGCCAGGAGCGATGCCAAGCCCCAAACCGGCAAGGATCGCACCCTGTTCGTCTATCAGCAGATCGGCCCCAACACCTCGCGCATCGTGACGGCGGCCCAGGCGCGGCTGGATGGACCCGATCGCAGCGGCCGCATCGTGCTCAATCTCAGCGATTTTACTTCCCACACTTTTGCCGACGCCCATCCCCTGGGAAGCCCGGGTTCGAGTGGTCTGGTCAAATGCACCAATTGCCCCGACACGCTGAAAGACAGTCCGCCCATCAGCATGAAGGTGCGGGACATGAGCCAGTTGATGATGGTGGACCAGCTGCTTCCTTTCACGCCCCGCAGCAGCAATACGGTGGAGCAGACTGTTTTCGAGCAGCTCTTTGTGCCGGATTATCATACTCCTGACGCCCGCGCCGCCCAGATGCGTCTTTTGGCCGAGCGTTTTTCGCGCAGCCTGCTGTCGTTCCTGGCGCCATTGGTGGCGCTGCTGGGCGTGGCCTTGACCAATCGCACCACCAACTGGTTCGCGCTGCCGCTTTCGTGCCTAGGACTGATGGCGGTCAATCTTCTCTGCGAATGGGTGATCACCAGCGTGGCGCCGCTCAGTGTCGGCGGGGCGCTGTTGCCGGTACTGATACTTTATGGCGCGATCGCCTATGTGGTATTCACGATCATTGTCTGGCGGCATGCCGAGTTCGTGCGCCCGCAACTGGCGCGCTCATGAACGGTCCTGCGCGTCCGGGCGCGCGTTCGATCCATCTGGCACCCTTCGGACTTTATTCCCGCTACATGCTGGGCGCCTATCTGCGCCACACCGTCATGGTGTCAGCGGCGCTGATGACGGTGGCGCTGGCGATCGACCTGTTGCCGCAGGTGGCTCTGTTCGGCGGCGGGCCGCTGCAGGTGACGTTTGCGCTGGCACGCCTGGCCGTCTTGCGCCTGCCCGATCTGCTGCCGCCTTTCGTGCCTTTCGCCGCTTTCCTGGGCGTGGTGTGGAGCGAGAGCGCCTTTACCGAATCCCGCGAACGCCTGTTGATCTGGAACAGCGGCCGCTCACCGCTCTTCTGCCTGATGCCGGCCCTGTTCGCCGGCCTGTTGGTGGGGGGCTTTCTCTTTGCCTTGGACGTTTTTGCCAGGCCTGCCGCCATCCATGTGCAGATGGCCGAGCGGCTGGGACGCGAGGGCATTCGCCTGGACCGCAGCCAGTCGGGCGGCGCCCACTGGATAGCCCTGCCGGACGGTCTGCTGCGCGCGGAGATCGAATATGGTCCGCCGCTCAAGTTGCATGACGCCACCATCTACCGGCTGGACAGCGAAGGCCATCTCGGGGAAGTGGACACGGCCGCGGTGGCCGAGCCGGTCGGCAAGGATCTTTGGCGCCTGACAGATGGGCATTACTGGCGGTCCGATTTCGCCAACCGGGGCGATGTGCTCTCAACCGGTGGCGGTCCCAAGGAAAGGGAGCTGCCGTTCCAAAGCCGCACCATTTCCATGAGCCTGAATGACCTGTGGCTGCGCAATCTCGGGCTGTCGCCGCAATATCTTTACCTGCGCGACCTGCGCATCCTGGCGCATGCGCGGATCATGTCCCAGGATCTCAGCGGCTATAAAACCCGGCTGCAGCTTGATTTCGGCGAAGTGCTTTTCAGCGTGGTGATGGCGCTCATGGGCGCGGCGCTGTCGCTGCACTATTTCGCCTATGCCACACGCTGGTTCGCGCTGGTGGCAGTGCTGCTGACGGGATATCTCGCCCACTTCGCCTCCAAGGCTTTCATCCTGATGGGCGAGTTCGGCTATATCGCGCCCTTCTGGGCCGGCTGGCTGGCACCGCTGCTCCTGCTGGCCGGCCTGATGCGGGTGCTGGTTGTGCTTCAGAAGAAGCGCGGCCTGGGTGTGGGCCTCAAGGACACGCCACACTTCGAGAAGTAAATCATTCCGTCCCTTCAGCGTGCCAGCGCGCGCGAAGGCAGGGCTGGTTATGACAGGCTGCTATCTCTGGATGAGATGCTCGTGGATCGCCTTGCCGCTGGCGATGTCGGTGCCGAAGATGTCGAGCGCCGGCACCTTGGGCATCAATCCGCCTTCCACCACCTGCAGATACACGTAGGCGACCTTGACCAGATGGTTGCCGATCTGCATCAGCGCCTCGGGTTGATGGGCGCTGTCCCATGAGACGGTCAGCTTGCGTTCGGGCAGGGCGGCGATGCTGAACGTCACGGGCTTCCCGGCTTTGCGCCCATCGAGCCTGACGCCATAAGCCATCATGCGCTCGATGAAATTCAGCGGCTGTTTGCTGCCATCGATATTGAACTTGCGCCAGAAGGCTTGAATGGGGGCGGAAGGGTTCAGATTGCCTTTTGCATCCAGGTTGGCGGCATAGATCACCGTATTCGCGTTGGGCGAGCGCTGGACGTAGAAGAGCTGGTTGGGTTCGTCCGGCACCTTGAACTCCGGACGCAGTTTGGGAATTTCGCTGCTTTCGCTGATCTGGCTGGTGAAATCGCGTGCCCAAGCCGGCATCGCCACAGGCAGCGCGGCCAGCAGCGCCGCAATCACGACGAGTTTTCTCATGGCCGCGACAGCCTGCGCAAATGCTCGGCCGCCAGCGCTTCGGCTTTCGCGGTGTCCTGCACAACCCCACCCAGGGTGAAGAAGGGATGGATCATGCCGGGAAAGCAGACATAGTCGCAGGCGACACCCGCCGCTTTGAGACGGTTGGCGTAAGCCTCATTCTCATCCACCAGTGGATCGAACTCCGCCGCGATGATCAGGGCTGGCGGCAGGCCCGAAAGATCGGGGCGCAGCATGGGGGAGGCCAGCGGATCCTTCCGGTCGTCATGATCGGGAATGTAATTGTCCATGAACCAGTTCAGCGCCGCAGTGGTCAGCATGTAGCCGGCGGCGTTGCGCTCGTAGGATGGATAAGTGCGGCTCTGGTCGGTCATGGGATAGATCAGAAGCTGGTACGCCACCGCGAACTCTTTTGAGTCCAGTGCCATCTGCGCCACCACGGCGGCCAGATTGCCGCCGGCGCTGTCGCCGCCCACCGCGATCCTGGCCGTGTCGATGTTGAGCAATTCCGCATTCTCCGACGCCCAGCGTGTGGCGGTATAGGCATCGAGGACAGCGCCGGGAAACTGCGTCTCCGGTGCCAGGCGATAATCGACCGAGAGCACGGCGCATTCACCATGCACCGCCAGCCGGCGGCAGGTGGTGTCGTACAGGGCCAGCGTTCCCAGCATGAAGCCGCCGCCATGGAAATAGACCAGCAGCGGACAAGGCTTTCTGTCCCTGGTCGGACGATAGAAGCGCGCCGGAATTGGACCGTAATCGCTGGGAATGGAGAGCTGGTAGGTGATGGCCATGGCCGGCTTCTCCGGCAACAGGGTCAGGCGCTGGCGCTCATAGGCCACACGCAGTTCGTCCGGCGAGAGATTGGTCGGCAGGTCGCCGGCCCGCTGGATCGCCAGCGCCGCATCGGGATGAAGGGGCATGGGACGACTTTACGGGAAGCGATGGGCCTGTGCTAGGCTCGAGAAACGGGGAGGGCGCGGGGAAAGCCGGGCCATGACAAAATGATCATAGACGATGCGGGCAGCGCCGCGCCGCTTCACCGTGGCCGCATCTTTGTACTGGCCTTGATGGCCCTGTTCACGGCGG
>JADMIO010928649.1_pt1 | contig 20303 bp, 7 predicted proteins | sample 8958161 | NCBI WGS metagenome assembly JADMIO01 (sample SAMN16585339, study PRJNA669376) | soil metagenome | isolation source: Crop rotation soil | place: USA: Cullars Rotation, Alabama | collected 2011 | reverse complement strand
AGGATTGCAGCGAGTGCAAACTCGAGATTGCGATAGGTAATCATAACTCCGAAAATTCGTTTAAAAAAGATATTATTAAAACATATTCTGCTAAGGGGAATAGAATAATAGCGGAAGTTCCTCTATGGGGGCAGCAATATACCTGGCGGATTAAAGGTTCTGCTATTGTTTCAGATACCTTCGAGAAAAATTTCTATCATTTCGGCACAATTATTAATCCTGCCATTGATACATCTAATGCACGCTTAAGAATTACTCAGAACGCAAAAAAATATAAGGATGCATATGTATTTCTTGATAATAATAAGGCTCTGTATGATATGGATGGACAAGCTGTTTGGTTTCTTCCCGGCAAAATGTTTTCAGATGTAGAAGTTCGGGACTTAAAAATTACACCATTTGGCACAATTACATTGATGCTTAAGGATAAGGAACAGATATACGAGATAAATTATGAAGGCGATATATTGTGGCAAGGCCCCAATACCGGAGCTGTAGGTGGAGGCCCCTCCGAACATTATCATCACGAATTCACCCGATTAACGAACGGGCATTATATGGTGTTAGGAAATGAGATGCCATGGGAAAAACATGACGTTAAAAAGGGCAGTACAACTGATAGTAATGTATATCACACAAATGAGCCTTTACCAACTATTATCGAATATGATAAGAATGGTAAAGTGATATGGTCGTGGGCATCTTCCGCTTATTTCAGTAGCTCTGATCTCATTAATTTTAACACAAAATTCTTTACTCAAAAGGACCCGGTACCTGTTGATGTGCATGCCAATTCTTTTTATTTTGACGAAAAAGCCAAGGCTATATACATAAGTTGCAAGGACATTAGCCGTATCATAAAACTGAGGTATCCTGAAGGCACAGTTTTGGCAGTTTATGGTGAGCTTTTTAAGCGTGGCGTCCCTGAACAATGGAATGGATTATTTTGCAATCAGCATTGCATAAGGCATTCACCAAACGGTTATATATACCTGTATAATAATAATCTCTGCGATGCAACTTCTTTTGCTAAAGTGATTGAGATGGAGGAGCCTGCTAATGGGAGTACAAAGCCCAGGAAAATATGGGAATATGAATGTAAGATTGACGGTAATTATACAAAAAAAGAACTTGCAGGGGGAGGAGGTTGTGTTATGGAATTGCCGGATAATTCACTGTTTGTAAGTATGGGTGGCACGTATTGTAAAGTATTTATCGTTAGCAAGAACAAGGAAATTTTATGGAGTGCTATTCCTGAACAATGGAACTTGAATGAAAAGAAATGGAGTACAGCACCACAATATAGGTCCAGCATTATCACTGATAGGAAATCTCTTGAAAAGCTGGTATGGAATATACGTAGAAGGTAGCTAAGTTTTGATTGTAATGGTTATTTTAACTAATAGATTGCGAAAATTTAGTTTTATGCAGGATTATGTATATTCTAAAATGCATGAATGTGTTGCGCGAAGACCTTGAAATTTTTTTATACAGATACAATAAATCATTGTTTCATGCGTTTGAATTTAAAACCATTATTTAGAATGAATAAAACTTTACATAAGACATTAAGTAAAACTAGCCCTCAATTCTACTCTGCAAATCTTAAGCCATCCAATAGCGATGAAATATTATTGGAAGTAATGCAAAGTATGAAGGGCTACCTGGAACAAGCTGCTAAAGACACTTTACATCCCCGCCCTCAAGCCATTTTGCAATTGTTAAAGAAAGCAGGGATATAATACCGTTTTTATATCAGTTCAATAACTGTTATTTCTGGTAGAATGCCTAAGCGACCAGGGTAGCCGAGAAATCCAAATCCGCGGTTCACGTACAGGTATTGGTTGTTTTCATTATAGAGACCGGCCCACTTTTTATAAACATATTGCACCGGGCTCCATTTCAGTAGCTTGCTTTCCACACCCAATTGCATGCCATGCGTATGTCCACTTAGCGTTAATTGCACTTCGGGATAAAAAGGTCTCACTTCAGCATCCCAATGAGATGGATCATGAGAAAGCAGTATCTTAAAAGGCACATTTTGAAACGGAAGCCCGTCATATGCCTTCTTCATATTGCCATATCTGGTAAAATTCATTTTGGCACTCCAGTTTTCTATGCCTATAACAGCTATTTTATCTTGCTCCCTTTGTAATACAATATGCTCATTCAGCATAAGGCGCCAGCCTAAATCATGGTGTATTTTTTTCAGGTCATCCAGGTTTTGTTTTTTTGCTTCTTTTGATGGCCATTGTACATAGTCACCATAATCATGGTTGCCCAGGATGGAGTAAACACCCATTGGTGCTTTAATGTTTGAAAATATTTGCTTGTACTTTTCATCTACTTCAAAGGCATGATTATTTACAAGGTCGCCGGTAAAAAAAATAAGGTCTGCATTTTCCTTCATTACTTTTTCTATGCCATTTGCAACAGCATGGTGATTATCAAAACTACCGGTATGAATGTCGGATATTTGCAGGATTTTTAAACCTTTAAATGCGATAGGCAAAGAATCAAATTTTAATTTTATTCTGCGAACCTGGTAACTATACCTGTTGCCTATCCCATACAAAAAACCTGCTAATGAAGATCCGGCCAGTAATAACCCTAATTGCATCATAAAAGTAGAGCGGGAAATACCTTGTGTTTCAGATGGGGTATAAACATCCTTTGCTGGTAATAATAAATGGAAAGCCCACATTACCAATCTGCGAAGGTCATCAATTAGCATAATAAGCAGCACCAATACTTTGCCTATTGTAAATCCTAATACAAATGCTATATAAACATTTCGGAGTAAATGTGGTATAGCAGCCCAATTTATCTGTCTGAAAAAAATAAACCCCATCCAGGAAATTGAGGTCATCAGGAGATAAAACGATAATAACCCTGTTCGCCATATTACAGGTAAATTTTTTACAGCAGAACGGACCACTATTATACTATAATATTCAGCCAGTGCAATAATGCCCAGTATAATTAATAGTCTCAAACCCATAAAATTCAAACAAAACGTTTAGTTTAATACTTTAAAAATTCATCCAGTTGCTCATTAATTGCCTTTAGAGATTGTGGCTTCAACATCATACCGTCTTTATTCATCTCGTCATTAATTCTGGAGAAAGGAAGCTTATTATACATTACATGCATTTTAAGATAGTGTAGTATATTGGTCATATGGTCTAACCCGCGCAGATTACCGGCCCTTCCGTCTGCTATTCCAGCAAGGATCACTTTTTTATTCCACCAGCATCTTTTTATATCACTATTATCCAGCATGAGTTTAAAAATACCCGGAAAACTGCCATTATATTCCGGCATAATAAAGACAAATTTATCAGAGGGGATAAAATAATTTTTTTCAAGTTCAATAAGGTCTCCATTTCGTTCCCAGACATTTTTATTTTCTAATGAAACCAAATGCACATCGTTTATTTTTTCTGACAATATCTTGAAATAAATTTTTGCCATTCTTAAGGTCATACTATCAGGGCGGTTAGTCGCAGATATAATTGTTATCATCTGTTTGTATCAAAATATGGTGGGTAAAGGTAGAGTATTAACTATGTCTTTATAGAATTGCAGAAGCCGAAAATTACTATCTTAATATAGATTTATTTTATTATGTCTCATTTTCCGTCTAATTACGTTTAATAATTAATTTGTTTTTAATTGATAATCAATATTTTGAATAGTTATTATTTCATTAAATAGTAATTATTAAAAAACGTCATTTATTTTATTGTTTTTTAGTAACTCTTTCACTAGTTTTAGACAGCATATATAAATTATTCAGAGGCTATGTAACTATTTAAATAAGATTTAGTCTCTTTTTATTTTTTAATGGAAATTAGTTTTTTATTAATAATTGTAATAGCATAATAGTATGAGCAGATTTACTACAACAATTTTCAAAAGTTTGTTTTTGGTGGCTTTATTATTCACAAACGTTTTGAAAACACAGGCCCAGTTACTAAGTGAAAATTTTAATGGGGCTTCTTGGCCTCCCACAGGGTGGATTAATATTGCAACATCTGGAGGATATACCTGGGGGCAGTGTACAAGTAGTTGTGGCACAAGCTGTACGGGTACTCCCCCTACTGGTATAACAGCCCATTCTTCGCCAGGTATGATGTGGGCCAATTTTTGGAACCAATCATCTGGTAGTTATGCCTTGATAAGTCCTGCTTTACCTTTACAAAATTATTCTAATGGGTATGCTGTAGTTTCTTTCTGGATATATAAAAACAATTGCGGCTATACCAATCAGTGTGTAAATTGTGATAATGTTAAAGTGTACGTAAATACAGCACAGAGCTGGACCGTAGGTACCAAAACTTTATTAGGTACAGAGACCAGCTATACGAGTCCGGGAGCTGGTTATGGAACAGCAGTATCTACTCCGGGTTGGTACCAGTATACATATACTATCCCAAGTTCCTATAATTCTGCTAATGCTTACATTATATTAAATGCTACTACCGATTATGGTTATGACCTTTATATGGATGATGTGGTGGTTAACTGGATCGGTCCTTGTGGTGGTGCTCCAAGTGCCCCTTCTCTTACATCTTTTGCTTTATCATCTCCGATATGTCCGGGAACTAGAGTAAATATTTCTGCCAGCGATCCTAATGTGGCGTCTGGAATTACCCAGATTTGGCAGCAAGGAGCTAGTGCAACCGGACCATGGACTAATGTATCAGGTGTAGGGCCGGGTGCAGGTATCAATGTAAATACGCTGAATCTTACAACGCCTCAATTAGTTGATACAACTTATTTCCGTGTATTTGATTCTTGTACCTACACACAACAAAACTCCACAGCTACTACTGCTTATGTAGTGCCTGTTACTAAATACAATATACCTTACCTCGAAACATTTAATACTACATCTAATAATACAGTGCCTAATTGCTATGTATTTAACGATAACAATGGAACTAATTTTACAGTACAAAGCGGGCTGCACTCTGCTGATGGTACAACTCTTACGTCTACCATGTATGCAAACGATCCCGTATCTAACGCGGCTTATGGTAAGAATGACTTTTTCACACTCCCGGGTTTAAAACTTGTAGCTAATACTTTATATGCTGTTCGCTTCAAATATGCAAGAGGGAAAAGCAATCCAACAGCAAACACCGGTAATCTTTATCCGGAGCATCTTCAGTTGTTTGTAAATAATTATCAGCCACAATTTGTTGTAAATAATGTTATAAGCGGGAATACGCTTTTCGATCAGGTAATTAATTTTGATAATGTAGCCGATACAACAGTTTATTTTACACCACTCACCACAGGAGGATATTATTTCTCATGGTATTCAAATACAGCACACCCTTCTACAGCAAATACTGCTGGTAGCGTAGTTATTGTAGATAGTGTTTATGTGGGTTACGGAACCTGTGTTTCACCTGCTATTACTACTCAGCCTCTGCCAACAACTGCAGGTTGCGCAGGTACTTCAACTACTTTCTCTATCAGCACCAGCGGCACAGGTAATAATTATCAATGGCAGAAAAATGGTGTTAATATACCGGGTGCTACTAATAAAAACTATACAATAGCAAACACCAGTGCATCTGATGCAGGTACATATACTTGTGTTGTTTCCAATCCATGCGGCACTGTTACAAGCAATGGAGACGTTCTAAGTGTTTTTGCATTGCCTACTTCGTCTATAACACCATCCGCTACAGTGACGATCTGTTCTGCAAGTGGTTATACCCTCGTGGCCAATACAAATGCAAGTACAGCTTATTACCAATGGAAAATGAACGGCAACGTCGTTGGCACAGGTTCAACTTATACGCCTACTGTTAGTGGAAATTATTCACTTGTCATCACGGATGGTAATGGTTGTTCTAAACTTTCTACTAACACCGATACTATTACTGTAAACCCTTCTCCGCCTGCATCTATCACTCCAAGTGGTTCTACAATATTCTGCACTGGGGATAGTGTTACTTTATTTGCTCCTACAGGTTCAGGTATTACAGCATATCAATGGTATAACGGCACTACTTTATTATCCGGCGCTACTGCATCAACATATAAAGCAATCAGCAGTGGTAACTATACCGTTAAAGTATTTAATGCAAATTGTAATTTAAGTTCTCCTGCTCAAGTGGTTAGCGTAAACACACCGCCATTGGCAAATATTACGGCATCTGGCCCTACTACTATTTGCCAGGGCACTAATGTAGTATTATGTGCACCTACTGGAACCGGTTATACTTATACATGGAGATTGAATGGTTCACCAACAGCTGTTGCAACTAGTTGTGATAGTGTAACATCTGCTGGTAATTATTCAGTTATTGTTTCTATAGGTTCTTGCTCTACAACTTCTTCTGATGTGGCAATTAGTTTAAATGCTGCACCAACAGCAAGTGTTACTCCATCCGGTACAGTAAATGTATGTACAGGCGGAAGCACTACGCTAACAGCAGGCGCAGGCTCTGGCTATACATATCAATGGTTGGTTGATGGTATTCCTAACGGGAACACTACAGCTACTCAAACAGCTAGTTCAGGCGGTAATTATAGTGTTGTTGTTACTAACGGCCTTGGATGTTCTAATCTTTCAGGCTTAACTACTGTAAATATGGTTGCTTTACCTGCAGCTAATGTTACTTCCAATCCAAGCTCTGCTTCTATATGTTCAGGTAATAATATCGCACTAACAGCTAATATTGGTACAGGTTTAACATATCAATGGTTAAAGGGTGGTAACGTTATATCAGGTGCTACCGGCGCATCTTATACGGATGCACCTCTTGTTACCAATACGTCCTACCAGGTAATAGTTACAGATGCGAATGGATGCTTTGATACCTCTCTTGCAACCTCGGTAACTGTGAATGCCTTGCCTGCAGCCAACATTACCCCTGCAGGTAATCTGTCTTTCTGCCCAGGCGGTAATGTAATATTAAATGCAAATGCGGGTGCCAGCACATATCAGTGGCAGTTAAATGGTGTAAATATAGCAGGAGCTACTGCAGCATCTTATACAGCAACCAGTGCCGGTAACTATACAGTATATGAAACAAATGCTGCAACCTGTGCTGCAATATCTTCTGCTAAAACTGTTACAGTTAATGCTAACCCTGTAGCTACAGCTACTTCAAATGGCCCTACAACATTCTGCCCCGGTGGTAATGTTGTTTTAACAGCGACTACAGTACCTGCTCCTCCGGGTTATACATATCAATGGCTCAATAACAATATCATAATAACTGGAGCAACTGCTAGCACTTATACTGCCAATGCGAGTGGTAATTTCAGTGTGAAAGTTGTAAGAACTGCAACAGGTTGTATTGATACTTCGTCTGTTGTTGCCGTAACATTGTTCTCTGCGCCTAATAATATTATTGCTCCTGCCGGACCTACGACGTTCTGCCTTGGTTCAAGTGTGGTATTAAATACAGGCGTTGTATCTGGTGCTAACTACCAATGGAAATTAAATGGGGTAGATATCAGTGGTGCTAATTCGTCGTCCTATACAGCAAGTGCAGCAGGTAATTATGTCGTTACAGTTTCTAATTCCACATGTTCCAGCACAACACCTGCAGTTGCAGTTACGGTTAATGCATTACCTCTTGCAACTGTTACAGCATCTGGGCCTACTACTTTCTGTTCTAACGAAAGCTTGACATTGAATGCTAATACAGGTATAGGTTATACATATCAGTGGCAGCGTTCTGGTGTTAATGTTACCGGTCCCGGTGCTAATTCTGCTACTTATATTGCTTCTGTATCGGGTGTATATACAGTAATAGTTACAGATCTGAATGGATGTAGCGCAACTGCAGCACCAGGGGCAAATGTGATCGTATATCCTGCACCAACAGTTAATATTTTGGCTTCAGGTTCTACTACATTATGCGAAGGGGATAGTGTACATTTATATGCAAGCACAGCAGGCAACCCTACAGGTATTAGCTATCAATGGCAGAAGAATAATGCTAACATTCCGGGAGCTGTATCTGCATCCTATTATAGTACTGCCGTAGGTACTTATACTATCCTGGTAATAGCAAAAAGCCCTAATGGATGTTATGATACATCAACTGCTGTAGGTGTTACCATCAATCCGAAACCGGTCCCTGTAATATCTGCAGTTGGTACTTTGTTAGGTACAGGTGTGTTCACATCATATCAGTGGTTCCTGAACGGTACACCTATTGCAAGCGCTAACGGACAGAATTATGATGCAACGCAAACAGGAAATTACACTGTATTCGTAGTCGACAATAATAATTGTTCAGGTGTTTCTGCTTCTTATAATCTTTCTAACCTGGCAGTATCAGGCGTCAATAACAATAAGGGTACTGTGAAGATATATCCTAACCCTGCCACATCAGTTGTGCATATAGAGGCTTCAGTAAAAGTGAATGCTAAGATCAGGAGCATTGAGGGTAGGGAAGTGTTTGAATCAAAGAACGTAAAAGATATAGACATCAGCACTCTTCCAAATGGCGTATATATGCTGACAGTGACTGACGAAAGTGGATTGGTCCTTAAATTTGAAAAATTGATCAAGACAGGTTTATAAGAATATTAAATGATGTTACAAGCGGCTAAGTAAAAACTTAGCCGCTTTTGTTTTAATAGGTATTATCTGGTTCGATAATAGCACCAATCAGTTAACTATTATTTAAGTATTGGAGATCATCCTTGTTTGATTACATATAGTCGGATCTGGTTAAACAATATTTATCATTCCCGAGCTTAATAAATACATTTTTATTATAATAATGAATTTGCATATTTTATTAAAATAAATAATATACTTATTGATTAATAAGCCTTCTTCGAAAAAAAATTCCTTATTAATATTAAAAAAATTAACTTGTATTAACTAATTATTATCTCTGTATGGAAATAACAACTACTAACCGTATGTCGATGAAATATTATGCAGCTATCTGTGTACATATTTTTTTGCTGACAGCCTTGTTGGGTATAAACTCTCAAAATGCCATTGCCCAGACTGCAACCCAGTATTCTTTTACAGCTTTCAGTAGTCCATATAATCAGTTATATGGTACAGCTGGGGTGACAAATCTATCGTCCATGCAAGGGGATGATTTTATCAGCGTTTCTGTTCCTATAGGTTTTACATTTTATTTTTGTGGCACGCCTTATACCACAGTAACTGGCCTTGCTAATGGTTTAATGACCTTTGGCTTTACTCCTGCCGGAAATGGTTGTTGTGCGCCGCAAGTTACATCAGCAGGTTATCAGCCGGGTGTTTTCTGTTTATGGGCAGATCAGTATGGAGGTTTATCCCCTGGTTCGGCTAACTATATTACTACCGGTACTCCCGGTAGTCGTGTATTCACCTTAGAGTGGTATAAATGGGGTAGCTATAATGGTGTTGTAACTTCCTACTCAGAATCGAATGAATATTCCTGTCAGGTAATATTATATGAAGGTACTAATAAAATACAGGTAGCATTCAGGCAGGAACCAAGTGCAAGTAGCTATGGTCCTTCATCTAGTGTGGGGATTGGTAATTCTGTTACCGATTTTCAAACGGTATCCAATTATTCAGCATCTCCCGTTTCTTCCAATGCATTTAATCAGGTAAGCGGGCTGCCTGCTACAGACCAGGTTTACGAATGGGATCCACCGATTTGTAATGCGGCTCCTACAGCACCTACACTTACTACTGTATCAACTGTTGTATGTGCGGGCGCTAGCACTACCTTAAATGCAACAACAACACTTGCGGGAATAGGTGGTATCACTTATCAGTGGCAAAGTGCTCCTACAGCAGCCGGACCCTGGACTCCTATACCGGGCGCAAATGCTCTAAGTTATACTACACCTAATTTACTTAATACAACCTACTACCGGATAACAGATACCTGTAACTTTACAGTTCCTCACTTAGGTACAGCAAGCAATGTGTGTGCTATTTCCGTAGTTAGTACTTCTATTCCATATATTCAGAATTTCGATTTTGCATCCAATCCGGGATTAACTAATTATGGCATACCTGCCTGTATGCAAAGTAATTACAACCCTGCTACAGCAGGTACGCAAACAATTCTTTCTGAAGGTTTTGATGGTGTAACTTTCCCGCCAGCCGGATGGATTACAGGGCCATCTAACCCTGCTTCTGCAGGCAACCCTACATGTCCTTCTGCATGGCCGCTTGTAAGAGTTGTAAGCTTCAGTTCGGGTGGCATGACGACACAATTTGGATGCAGTGCGAGCAACCCTGGCGCAGTTACTACTCATAATAGTTCTGCAGGTATGATAGGTTTTGACCCTTGGTTCATTTCCAGTTCGCGCTATGGTACCATAATAAGCCCTGCTGTCAATTTTGCTGCATATGCCGGGGGAAGTAATTATAGGGTTAATTTTTATAATTATGGAGTTACATCGGGTGACACATGGAGTGTGTATATTAATAATACTCAGAGTTTTACCGGTGCTACTTTATTGGGAACAGTTGGAAGCTCAGCCGGTACATGGATTGCAAACAGTATAACGATCCCTCCTTCATTTTTGACAGGAACTGCTTATTTTATTATACAGGCCACCTCTGCTTTTGGGGATGATATATTTTTGGATGATTTTTCAATTACATATACTGCAGTTCCTCGTACTATGTGGGGACAGTTAGGTCCCAATATGTACAAGGCTGCCGATGGTACCACATTGCCTTGGTGTGTATATGCATCCGATACTTCCGGTGTAACTGCCACTAATGGTAAACAGGATTATATCACAACACCTGCTCTGCCACTTGTACAGGGTGTCACTTACCGTGTAAAGTTTGGTTATGCAAGGGGAGCATCTAACTGGACAAATAATACCGGCACTCCACCCAATAATGAGAACCTGTACCTGATGGTTGGTACAACAAATCCTGTTACAACATCTGCAACCAATCCTCTGGCTGCATTCCCGAACGGGCAGATATGGGGAACAAGTATAACCAGTAATACCCCTACATACACAACAGGTAATAATATCACTTATACCTCGCCATCTACGGGTGCTTATTTTTTCAGCTGGATAGACAATACACCACATAGTGGTTTGACAACAACTCCCAATGGTACGGTAGCTCTTGACAGTATCCGTATCGATAGTGTAGGATGTACATTGGCTGCAATAATGACCCAACCTGCGGCTACAACAACTGTTTGCTCTGGTTTCCCGGTTACATTCTCTGTTACGGCAAGCGGTTATGGTTTGACCTATCAATGGTTTAAAAATGGTAATTCGATATCCGGGGCCACTGCAAGTTCATATACTATTGCCGCAGCTTCTGTAAGCGATGCTGGTAATTATACAGTTAGTGTTAACGGTGCCTGTGGAGGTCCTAACGGAGTTGTTTCCAATATAGCTAACCTGGTGGTGAATGTATCACCTGTTGCCAATATAACAGCTGGTGGTTCTCTTATTATATGTCCTACTACGACTGTTAATCTTACTGCCAGTGCAGGCGCAGGTTATTCTTATCAATGGTATAATGGAACAGGGCCTATATCGGGCGCTAACACTCCTACTTATGCAGCAGGTGCAGCAGATTTTTATCATGTAGTGGTAACGAATTCTAACGGATGTTATACTACTTCATCTAATGTCGCTGTAACGGTACTTCCGGCACCGCCGGCTGTCGCTAGCCCGGTAGGCGCAACTACTGTGTGCCAGGGCACTTGTGTAACGATTAATGCAAATACAGGCGCCAGCCTTACGTATCAGTGGCAGAATAACGGTGTAAATATACCGGGTGCGGTGAATTCGACATACAATGCTTGTTCTGCCGGTGTATATACAGTTACAGTAACAGGAGCTAACGGTTGTTTTGCAACAAGCCCTGTATCTGTACCTATAGTAGTAAATCCATTACCTCCTTCTGGCGTTGCCTCCAGTGGTCCTGATACCTTCTGTCAGAACCAGAGTGTTACGCTTACCACTCCACTCAGCACAGGTGTGACCTATCAATGGTACAGAGGTGCCACATCGCTTAACGGTCAAACTACTAATACCTACATTGCTACCCAGACAGGGGCCTATACCCTGAAAGTGACCAATACCACTTCAGGGTGTTTCTCCACTTCACCGGTAACTACAGTATTGGTTAATACTCCTGCCGCAACAATTGCTGCACCAACTACCAGTTTGTGTGCAGGTAACAGCGTCACACTTGTTGCTAATACAGGTGCCGGCCTCACTTATCAATGGAATGTGAATGGCTATCCGATAACAGGTGCTACTGATTCAATATATAGTACGAGCACTCCCGGTAACTATACGGTAACTGTAACCAGCACAGTGGGTGCTTACTCCTGTTCTAATACTTCAGTACCACCGGTACAATTATTATCTTATTCTCCGCCACCGGCATTCATTGTAACGCTTGCACCAACCACCTTCTGTGCAGGCAACTCCTTAATTCTCTATGCAGATACGGGTACAGGCTATACTTATCAGTGGATGCTGAACGGGGTTAATATCCCCCAGGCTACAGCTCCGACCCTTACAGCCTCTTCCAGCGGTAACTATTCCGTAACGATAACCAATGCCTTCGGTTGTTTTGGCACCTCTCCTGCTACCACTGTAACAGTAGTTCCGCTTCCGACACCGACCGTTGCCACCTCCGGTACCACCCAATTGTGTCCCGGCGGTAATGTAACCCTGAGCACCTCAACCGGTCCCGGCCTGAGCTACCAGTGGTATAACGGCGTATCCCCGATACCCGGCGCAACCTTCCCTGTATATGTGACCTCTTCAACGGCCAACTATACCGTAATCGTAACCAACAGCACCGGCTGCCAGGGCACCTCCCCTGCCGTATCCGTAGTGATGAACCCCAATCCGCCAGCAGGTATAACCAGCAATGGTCCTACCGGCATCTGCAGCGGCAGCAACGTAATATTAAGTGCCCCTGCCGGCTACAGTTACCAGTGGAAATATAACGGCAATGCGATCAGCGGCGCCACCAGCCAGAACTACACAGCCAGCTCAGCAGGCAACTATACCGTAACCGTGACCAGTACAGCAGGCTGTACCTCCACCACCGCCACCGCTACCACAGTAAGCGTATATCCATTACCTGTATCAGTGGTTACCACAGTAGGTCCGAGCTCCGTATGCGATGGCGGCACAGTAAGCCTCCAGGCCAATACCGGCACCGGCCTCAACTACCAGTGGAGCAATAACGGCGTAGCGATCAGTGGCGCCACCACCAGCAACTATACCGCATCTGTAAGCGGCAGTTATACGGTAACCGTAACAGATGCCAACAACTGTAATAAGACCTCCGTACCGGTTCAGGTATCCGTATACCCGATACCAGCAGCAGGGCTGATACCTCCGGGCGATACCGGCTTCTGCCAGGGCAGCAGCATCACACTGACAGCCGTAGGTGGAGCAGGATATAACTACCAGTGGCTGAAGAACGGCGTGAACATAGCCGGTGCCAATACCATGACCTACCAGGCCAACCAGCCCGGCAGCTATAGTGTACAGATCACAGCCAATATCTGTAGTTCCGTATCCCCGTCCAAAAATGTAAGTGTGTATGCATTACCGGTAGATACAGCCAGTTTATTAGGCAGCACCCCGATATGCGTAAATGACTCTGTTAAACTGCAGGCCTATGGCGGCAACGGTTATACCTACCAATGGATGAAGAACGGGGCAGCCATAACAGGCGCCACCCAAAGCAGCTACTGGGTTAAAGATGCAGCCGTATATACTGTGCTGATAACCAGCAACTACGGTTGTGCGATCACCACCCAGACCATTCCTGTAACGAGCTTCCCTCCACCTAACCCGCTTATCGTAGCAAGTGGCCTGACCCTTCAGACCGGCAACTTTATTACCTACCAGTGGTATTATGGCGGTATGGCAGCATCCAACAAGATAGCAGGAGCAGTGAACAGCAGCTATATAGCAGGCCAGTCAGGAGATTACTATGTATTTGTAAAAGACAATTACGGATGTACCCAATTCTCACCAAAATACACTGTGGGTAACCTGGGTGTAGGACAGGCAGGCAACGGATCATCTGATGTGAAGATCTACCCGAACCCTGCAACAAGCATCGTTTACATCGAATCCCCGGTTAAAGTGAATGTGAAAGTATCAGGGATAGAGGGTAAAATGCTGATGGAAGAGAAAGAAGTGAAACATATTGACATCAGCGGCTTGCCAAATGGAGTGTACATGATCAGTGTATATGATGAACAGAACCATTTACTGAAAGTGGATCGTTTACTCAAAGCTGGGCAGTAAATAGTAATAAAATAATTCAAAAGAGATTAAAGAGCCCCAAATGGGGCTCTTTAATTATATAATATGATCCATTGATGCTAGGCCTTCATTTTGTGGATATCTTCTTGTCTCATTATTTGTCTGGAAACTGGTACCATCGTATCTTTGACCCCAAATTGAATCCGTTATTTTCATGGTGTTTTTTTGAGGCATAGGATTCAGTTTTTTAAAGTTCTTTATTTACAGATTTGTTGTTCGATTGATTGGCTTTTATTCAAAAGTCTTCCTTTGGAATGTAGGCATCAATTTTAACTGATCAGGAGAAATCTTCCTTAAAAATTGGGGCTTCGTCTGAATTCTGAATTTCTCAATTAGGAATTTGCCGGATCTTCCTTGAGAAGTTAGGCTTGAATTTAAGTCAGTTAAATTTTAAGGGGCATATTATTACAGCAATAAATCGAAAAAAAAACAGCACATTTCTCATAGCCAGTGAACACCTGCGAAATAAATATCTACTCAGTAAACACACTATTGTTTTAATTCCCATTTTTTACTAAAAACCAGAAAACGAAATAAAAGAAATTATAAGCGGATATATTATAAAATAAAACAATTAGTATGTGCAAAATGATTATTTTTTTAAATAATATTTATTGATTTTCCTGACTTTTCAAAAAAAAAATATGTTGATTTATATAAAAAGATTATCTTGCTACTATCAAAAAAAATATAGCTATGAGGCGTAATTTTACTCATTTACTTAAACTGTGTTTTAATTCAACCATGATGTGCCTATTGTTTGCGGTGCAGGCAAAAGCGCAGTATTGTACCGTAAGTTCCGAACTTGGAGATTATTACGGTGAATTGCACGATTATTCATTTACCACTTCCGGTGCATCAATAAATATTAACTGGAATCCGGGTGCAACTTATCCGAATGGTCTGCCTCAAATGACCAACTATTTCCCTCCCAGTTATACTTGTTGCGTTGCCGGTGAAGGGTATTATTACGCTACTGGTAATCCTTGCGTTGCAACGCCGGGAACAACAGTAAATTTCACAATAGTTACAAATGCTTATAGCAGCAGTTGGCCATGTTATCACTCTCTGTATGTTGACTTGAACAGCAACGGGAATTTTACCGATATAGGTGAAGCTGTTTATAATCCGTCAACTTACAATTCTAGTCAGGCAACATTAACAGGGTCTTTTACAATTCCTGCAAGTGCCACTCCAGGTCTTACCCGCATGCGTTTGATTGATGCATATTATGGTTATGGCAATGCAACATCATGCTGGTGTTATGTTCCTAACTACATAGGCTCGTCTTATTATGACGTATTTATTGATTTCCCTTTAATAATTCAAAGCCCTTGTACTGGCACGCCTGCTGCATGTAGCATTACGAATGCAGCTGCAGGTACACAGTGTAGCGGTTATACAACTACACTTGTAGGTTCAGATCCCAATATAGCAAGTACCGGTATTGTTTACCAATGGCAGTCATCACCTACTGGTTTGGCTAATTCATGGACTAATATCCCGGGAGCTACTTCTCTGAGCTATACTACTCCTGTGCTTCTCAGCAATATCTATTATCGTTTGCTGGATTCTTGTACTAATTCTAGTGCACCTGCAGCAGCAAGTGCTACTTATCCTATTCTCATCACTGGTTATTCTATGCCCTATATTCAGAATTTTGATATCGGAGCCCCCCAGAACGCAGGCTTGGTCAATTATGGCATCCCTCCCTGTATGCAGCGTAATTCGCTCACAGCGGGTACCGCAACACTGATGTCTGAAAGCTTTGATGGTACCACTTTCCCTCCGGCTGGCTGGAATAATAGTACCTATTCTGGTACCAATGCATACAGTTGTAGTGCTTTGTTGCCATGGGTAAGAAATACTTCTTTTTCAAGCAATGGTATGTATTATCAATATTGTACAAACACAACCAGCCTTCTTAGTTCCGTATCTACACATAGTGGTCTTGGTATGGCAGGTTATGATAATTGGTGGAATTACAGCGGATCTTATGCTAATCTAGTTACCCCTGCTCAGAATTTTGCTGCTACGGGTGGCACCCAGTTCAAAGTAAGTTTTTATGCACTTTGCGGCACTTCTGACGTTTTGAATATTTATTATAATACAAGTCCTACTTTAACGGGTGCTACGGCTATAGCTACCAGCGTTACTGCTCCATCTTCGTGGACAAACTATACTTATTCATTACCGGCAAGTCTAAATAATCTTACCAGTGTTTATATTATCATCCAGGCAGTTTCCAGTTACGGTTATGATATGTTCGTGGATGACTTTTCAATTACTTACACGGCTCCTGGTACTCGTTGGGGACACTTAGGGCCTAACATGTATAAAGCTGCTGATGGTACTATTTTGCCTTGGTGCGTTTATGCATCCGATACTTCAGGTAACTCTCTTGGTAAATTAGACTATATTACTACTCCGGGTTTACCACTCACACAGGGTATAACTTATCGTGTAAGGTTTGGTTATGCAAGAGGGGCATCTAACTGGGCAACTAATACCGGTACGCCGCCAAATAATGAGAACCTGTACCTGATGGTTGGACAAACCAACCCGGGTACTACGTCTACAACCAACCCTTTGGCTGCATTTCCTAATGCACAGTTATGGAGTACAACTATTTCAAGTAACTCACCTGTTCCAACTACAGCTAATAATATAACTTATACCGCACCTAATACAGGGGGCTATTTCTTCAGTTGGATAGATAATACACCACATAGTGGTTTAGCTTCAACTGCTAACGGTACAGTGGCTCTTGACAGTATCCGTATCGATAGTGTGGGTTGTACACCGGCTGCAATAGTGGCGCAACCTGCGGCAACAACAACTGTTTGTTCCGGTTTCCCGGTTACATTCTCTGTTATAGGAAGTGGTTATGGTTTGACCTATCAATGGTATAAAAATGGTAGCCCCATATCCGGGGCTACTGCAAGTTCTTATACCATTGCGAATACATCATTGACCGATGCAGGTAACTATACTGTTAGCGTTACAGGTGCTTGTGGCGGTTCTAACAGTGTGTTATCAAATGTAGCGGCACTTACAGTTAATCCTTCCCCTCCTGCCAGCATTACAGCGGGTGGCTCTTTGGTTATTTGTCCAAGTACGACTGTTAACCTGATCGCTAATGCAGGTGCAGGATATACGTACCAATGGTTAAATGCAGCAGGTCCTATTGCTGGTGCTACTTCTGCTACCTATGCAGCAGGAGCAGCAGATCAATATCGTGTCAAAGTAACCGCTACGGGCGGTTGTTATACAACATCTGCACCTACAACAGTTATTGTGATTCCGGCACCACCGGCTGTTGCAACCCCTGTTGGTTCTTCCACTACATTATGCCAGGGTAATTGCCTTACGATTAATGCAAATACAGGTACTGGTCTTACGTATCAATGGCAGAATAACGGTGTAAATATATCAGGTGCTACATCTTCTACATATGTAACATGCGTTGCAGGTTCTTATGGAGTTGTTGTTACAAATAGCAATGGCTGTTCTGCTACAAGTCCGGTTTTGGTACCTGTAGTAGTAAATCCATTGCCTACTTCTACTGTTAATTCCAGTGGTCCTGATACCTTCTGTCAGAACCAGAGTGTTACTCTTACCACTCCACTCAGCGGAGGTGTAACTTATCAATGGTATAAAAACAATGTAGCTCTTACAGGTCAAACTACTAATACCTACATAGCTACCCAGACGGGAGCTTATACCATGAAAGTGACCAATACCAGTACAGGATGTTTCTCCACTTCTCCGGTAACTACAGTATTACTTAACAATCCTCAGGCTACGGTTACTGCACCAACTACCAGTTTGTGCGCAGGTAACAGCATAACATTAAGCGCGAATACTGGAACTGGCTTCGCGTATCAATGGAATGTAAATGGCTATCCGATATCAGGTGCTACCAATTCAACATATACTACCAATTCAACTGGTAACTATACAGTAACTGTAACCAGTACAGTGGGTGCATACTCCTGTTCTAATACTTCAGCACCTGCAGTGCAATTATTGGCATATTCTCCACCACCTGCATATATTGTAACATTTGCACCAACTACTTTCTGTGCAGGTAATACAGTAGTATTATATGCAGATACGGGTACAGGCTATACTTATCAGTGGATGCTGAACGGGGTTAATATCCCCCAGGCTACAGCTCCGACCCTTACAGCCTCTTCCAGCGGTAACTATTCCGTAACGATAACCAATGCCTTCGGTTGTTTTGGCACCTCTCCTGCTACCACTGTAACAGTAGTTCCGCTTCCGACACCGACCGTTGCCACCTCCGGTACCACCCAATTGTGTCCCGGCGGTAATGTAACCCTGAGCACCTCAACCGGTCCCGGCCTGAGCTACCAGTGGTATAACGGCGTATCCCCGATACCCGGCGCAACCTTCCCTGTATATGTGACCTCTTCAACGGCCAACTATACCGTAATCGTAACCAACAGCACCGGCTGCCAGGGCACCTCCCCTGCCGTATCCGTAGTGATGAACCCCAATCCGCCAGCAGGTATAACCAGCAATGGTCCTACCGGCATCTGCAGCGGCAGCAACGTAATATTAAGTGCCCCTGCCGGCTACAGTTACCAGTGGAAATATAACGGCAATGCGATCAGCGGCGCCACCAGCCAGAACTACACAGCCAGCTCAGCAGGCAACTATACCGTAACCGTGACCAGTACAGCAGGCTGTACCTCCACCACCGCCACCGCTACCACAGTAAGCGTATATCCATTACCTGTATCAGTGGTTACCACAGTAGGTCCGAGCTCCGTATGCGATGGCGGCACAGTAAGCCTCCAGGCCAATACCGGCACCGGCCTCAACTACCAGTGGAGCAATAACGGCGTAGCGATCAGTGGCGCCACCACCAGCAACTATACCGCATCTGTAAGCGGCAGTTATACGGTAACCGTAACAGATGCCAACAACTGTAATAAGACCTCCGTACCGGTTCAGGTATCCGTATACCCGATACCAGCAGCAGGGCTGATACCTCCGGGCGATACCGGCTTCTGCCAGGGCAGCAGCATCACACTGACAGCCGTAGGTGGAGCAGGATATAACTACCAGTGGCTGAAGAACGGCGTGAACATAGCCGGTGCCAATACCATGACCTACCAGGCCAACCAGCCCGGCAGCTATAGTGTACAGATCACAGCCAATATCTGTAGTTCCGTATCCCCGTCCAAAAATGTAAGTGTGTATGCATTACCGGTAGATACAGCCAGTTTATTAGGCAGCACCCCGATATGCGTAAATGACTCTGTTAAACTGCAGGCCTATGGCGGCAACGGTTATACCTACCAATGGATGAAGAACGGGGCAGCCATAACAGGCGCCACCCAAAGCAGCTACTGGGTTAAAGATGCAGCCGTATATACTGTGCTGATAACCAGCAACTACGGTTGTGCGATCACCACCCAGACCATTCCTGTAACGAGCTTCCCTCCACCTAACCCGCTTATCGTAGCAAGTGGCCTGACCCTTCAGACCGGCAACTTTATTACCTACCAGTGGTATTATGGCGGTATGGCAGCATCCAACAAGATAGCAGGAGCAGTGAACAGCAGCTATATAGCAGGCCAGTCAGGAGATTACTATGTATTTGTAAAAGACAATTACGGATGTACCCAATTCTCACCAAAATACACTGTGGGTAACCTGGGTGTAGGACAGGCAGGCAACGGATCATCTGATGTGAAGATCTACCCGAACCCTGCAACAAGCATCGTTTACATCGAATCCCCGGTTAAAGTGAATGTGAAAGTATCAGGGATAGAGGGTAAAATGCTGATGGAAGAGAAAGAAGTGAAACATATTGACATCAGCGGCTTGCCAAATGGAGTGTACATGATCAGTGTATATGATGAACAGAACCATTTACTGAAAGTAGATCGTTTACTCAAAGCTGGGCAGTAAATAATAATAGTTACTTTCCAGCACAGTGGGATCCGAAGCTTGGAATTCACGTGACTTGAAGTCGCGGC
>JADMIO011621127.1_pt1 | contig 20306 bp, 20 predicted proteins | sample 8958161 | NCBI WGS metagenome assembly JADMIO01 (sample SAMN16585339, study PRJNA669376) | soil metagenome | isolation source: Crop rotation soil | place: USA: Cullars Rotation, Alabama | collected 2011 | reverse complement strand
GGCGGGCCAAGGAACTTCCCTGCCGCTGCCGGCTCGTGCATCACGTCTCGCTGGACGATGCAATCATGCAGGCCTTTGCCGGTCCGTGGGTGAAAGAGATGCTGCAGAAACTGGGTATGACCGAAGAGGAAGCGATCGAAAGCGCGATGGTCCGCCGACGCATTCGCGCGGCGCAGCAACGACTGCAATGTCTCGCCACTGGGAATCAGAACGCCCGCTCGGCGGAGGACTGGATGCAACTCAACTTGCCGCAGAACCGGTGATGGTTATCCAGAAGTCGGCCGCTCAATCCACATCGTCCCCCAACCCTTCTTTCGCTTTCGACAGCGCCTCTTTGAAAAGTTGAGGATCGTTGGCCGCTTGTTGGATCAACTGGGCCACTTGATACAGCGCGTCGATGTTCTCGCTGCGGGCCACGAACATGGAACTTTCGGGATCGTAGGAAATGGCGGGCGCTATTTCCGGTTTTCTCGTGCGCACCAGGTAATCCACGGCGGCGTGCCAGTTGTAGCCGCCTCCCTTGCCGTAGAACATGATCCCGTGGCAGCCGTCGCGGTAGTCAATGTAGCGACACGGCTTCCACTTGGATTCGTCAGCGGTCATGTGACGTCCTACGTCGACTATTCCGGAATGTAGTTCAGCGAGTAATACGCCACCGGGTGCAACAGCTTCCGCCCGTCGCCGTTCAGCACGCCGTCCAGGTGCAGTTCGTGCACGTGCCCTTCGACGATCTTGTCGACCGTCAGCCGCACGCTCTTCTTGTCCGCACTGACTTCGGCCTTGGTGATCTTCGGCTTCGTGTCGTCCACCTTGGGGCTGCCGTAATCGGCCTGGTAGATGTGCTGGTACGTCTTCATGGTGTAAGACTTCACATCGCCGGCCTTCTCGGCATCGACGGGCTGCGTGAAGGTGACTTCAAAACCGTCGTTCTTCGCATGCATCTCGTGAATCTCAAACGGCACGAGGCCGCTCCACGTCACGCGATCGAGCGAATCGGGCTTCGAGCCGCGTGAACCCCAGCCGCGATTAGTCCCGCCGCTGAACATGGTCCCGCTGGCGTCATCGAAGACAAGCGAGAGCGCACCCGAAGTAAAACCCTGGCGGAACGGAATGCACGCCCCTTGATAGTGCCCCTTCACTTTTTCGAGCGTGACGCGCATCACCGTGCTGTGCGACTGATCGGTGACGAACAACTGCCCCGCGAACGGCCCAAACTTGCCCCCCGTCGTATCGCACGCAACACCTGCCGCCGATTGCCCCATCTCGGGATAGGGGAAGTAGCAGCACGGCGGTTCGAGTTCCGGAATCTTCTTCGCTTCGACCATCAACCGGCTCTTTGTCACCGGCGCCGTTGGTTCCGGGCCCATCGCTTCGGCGGCCTCTTTTTCCTTGTACCACTTGTTGCCGCCGGGATGCCCCTGGAACGACCCGGGCTTGAGCCACTTGAGCGCGCACGCGCCGTTCCACGGCCCTTGGTTATCGGTATAGAACATGTCCCCCGCGCAGTTCATGCCGATGCCGCCCGGCGAACGAATGCCGCTGCACGTGGGAACGAGCTTCCCTTCCGAATTGATCCGCAAGCACCAGCCGCGGTACTTCACATCGCTGGTGAAGGAACCCGTGAGGCAGAGTACAACCCAGATGTTCCCTTCTTTGTCGAACTTCGAGCCGAACGCGTACTCGTGGTAATCGCCGTTGATCTCCCAGCCGTCGCTGACCGTTTCAAAGACGTCGGCCTTGCCGTCGTTGTTCGTATCCTTCATCCGTGTGACTTCACACCGCTGCGTGCAATACAGCCAGCCATCCTTGTACGCGAGGCCCAACACTTCATGCAGGCCGCTTGCCCAGAGCTTGAAGTTGACATCGGAGATGTCCTTCGCGAACGGATCTTCGACGATGAAAATGTCGCCCCGGCGTGTGGAGATCGCAAGCTGTTTGTTCGGCAGCCATTCGAGCGAACCGGCTTCGAGCGAAATATGCTCGGGGATCGTGAACGCTTCGAGCGGGTAATAGGCTTCTTCCTTGTTGAGGTCAGGAGCTTTCTTATCCTGCGCCGCAGCGGGGAGGAGGAAAACCAATCCGCAGAGAAGCGGAAGCAGGAAACGACAGCAACGAATAACGTTCATAGCAGTTGGATTTGGAGGAGATTTGGAGTCTTATTCTTCGAACGGGGAAACTTCGGGTTTCGTTTTTTCTTGTAAGAGCAAGTCGGAACGAACGGCTTCGTACAAATCTTCCTCGCTCAACTTATTGAGCGGGATCTTGCGCTTGTCGCCGTTTTCCAATTGCAGCACGACGGTCTTGCGGTCGACGATTTCCACGAATTTGGCCGTCAATTTGTGTTCGCCCGTGCTGTCGGTCCACTCGCGGAATGCAGGTTGGAAGGCAGGCTTCGCTGGAGCCGGTTTGACGTTCGGAGGATTTTTCAATGCTTCCTGAGCAGCCCGCTCGGCCTGAATGCGATTGAATCGCTCGATATCGTCATCGGTGGCCTTGGGGACCATCGGTGTTTTCTGCACCACGGCTGGCGGCTTGGGCTCACTTGTCGCAGGCGTGTCCGTATCCGTTGCTGAAGTATTCGCATTGGCGCCGGTCACTAACAGATCAAATGTCTGAAAGACCTGCTGCTCGGACTTATCGGTGACGGAAATGATGACGTTGTTTTTGGCGGGTGATTTGCTCGTCGTTTCCCAGGTCAGCAATCCTGCCGGCGAAAGTTCCATTCCTTCCGGCCCGGCGTCGAGTGAGAATTTGACGTCGCCCGTCTTGGACTTGACCTGCAATTGATAGAACACGTTCTCGCCCGCCTTCACCGACAACGGCGGCCGCGAAGTGACGAGCAGGAAGTCAATCGGCGAATCGTTTAGTGCCTCTTCCGCGTCGAAGTGCAGGGCGAGCAACTTCTTGTTCCCGTGCGAACGTTGCAGGATCAGTTGGGCGTCGGGAATGAAGAACAGCTGCCGATCCAACGGCGGCAGTTGTGTGAAGGTCGGCGGGTCTGACCCGAACTTCTCCAAGCCCTCGATGGTCGCCAGGGGACGTTCGTCTCCTTCAAGCTTGAGCTGCAACTTTTCTGCTTTTCGGTCGACGATGTCCGTGGACAGCGTCAGGTAGTACGGCCCGTGGAGCGCAGGAATCGATGTGGTTTGAGTGCGCGGATCGGCGGGGCTTCCCACGCGGCGGAGCTGGTTGGTGTAGATGCCGGACCCGGTGTAAATCAACTTGCCGTCCGGCGATGGGGCCAGAGACCCTGCGGAATCGTGCTGGTAGTAGCTCTTCCATTCGTCGCCGGACCGAACGTACGACCGCAAGCCAGTTGGAGAAACCTCCGCGGACCAGGAAGACAGCACGTTGCCGTCCGCTGAAGCGCGGACATTCGAACCCGAACCGAGCCCGCGCTGGTTGCTTTCGCACTTGAAGGGGCTCGCCTTCAACGATTGCAGGTCGATTTCCAACATCTTGTCGCCGCGGAAATCGCGACCAGCAGGGGCGACAATCGCCGGTCCTGCGGAAGCTGAACCCATCACCACGTAGCCGGCCGAACCTCCAAGGTCGATCGATTGCGTCAATTCCTTTTTGGCTGTCTCCAAGTCCCAGCGCGAGACCACGCCGCTGTCACCACTGACGACGAGCAGCTTGGTTGCGCCTGCGGCAAACCTGGTGTCGGCGCCACTGGCGGGAACATAGTTCGTGATCTTGAGCTCATTGACGTCAAAGATGCCGATCTTGCGCAGGGCTTTGAAATACAGACAGAGATAGCGCCCGCCTCCGCCGACGCAGATTTCATCTACGGCATCAGGCAGGGAGAATTCCTGTCTGCCGTCTTTCACTGCCGGAGGTTCAATCTTCGGGAGCGATACGCCGGCTGGTTCTTCGCCTGGCGCGCTTGCGCAGCAAAGGGTAAGCAGTAGTGTGGCCGAGTTCAAGAACTTGAGATGAGTCATGACGAAGCTCCAGGATAAGAGGCACATTCGTCCTACCAATCAAACGTCTCCACGACGGTTGCCTTGCCATCCTTGAATTGTACTGGTACGAGCAGCTGCTTCTTCCCCTCGCTCTCGCGGGCGATGGGTTGAACGCCTTTTTCGAAGTGCAGCGAGAAGTTGCCGTCGATCGCGAAGGAACCGTCTTTGGCGGCTTCGATCTTGTTTCCCTGCGCGGCGAGGAAGTACAAGTGCTCAGCCGGTGCCTTCGACTTCAATATGATCGTGCGGCGGAGGACGAACAAACCATCCGCCCCCGTCGGCTGGAAATCATCTTCGGCCTCGATGTCGCCAAAGGAGTATTGGAAGATCGGTCGCATCTTTTCCGCCAGGCGGTAGCCCTTGAACTTGTAGCCTTGCTTGCGGGCGGGATCTTTCGGCCAGGCAGTATCTTCCGACCCGAGCGTCGCAAACGGCACCTGGTCCGCGAACTTCACGACGTTGTCACCCAGCGGCGGCTGATATCCGGCGCCGCGGCCATTCCAATGCTTGGAAGCATCCATGAATCCGTTCTGCCAGATGAGCGCAAGCCGCACGCCGTTGGCGTCGAACGCAAGATTCAACTTCTCGGGATAGCCCACGCCGATCGCACGTGGCCCGGCCCCTTCGATGAAGTTGCGATACATGATCGCTTCGTCGTAGGCGACGAGTTCCACGGCGGCAGTGGTCAGGCCGATAGGCGGCGAAGCATCTTTGCCGTCGAGCAAGTAGGCCCAGATCGATTGCACTTGCTTGTTGGTGTCGCCGCCGAGCACAGTCGGCAGCGTGGCTTTGCCGTTCGGCCAGGCAGTCGGCATGCGCGTGCCGGGGCGATAGGTGGGCGGGTTGATCATGTAGGGATGGAACCATTCGGGCCGCAGACGTTCGGCCATCGTGGTGAGGCTCATCGCTTGAATGCCGGGGACAGACTTATCGCCCCAAACGTGGCATTTAATGCAGCCGAGTCCTTGCGTGCCGACGAGTTGCTTGCCGGCCGCTTTGAACTTGCGATCGTCCCACATGTCTTTGGCGAGATTCTTTTCCTGGCCAGTGAGAATCGAAGCATCCGCGGCCGCGACTTGTTCATGGAACGTCGGCAGGTTGTTTCCGAACCGCGGCATCTTCGTGAGGATGTATGGCCGAACCTTTGATCCTTCGGCGATCACTTTCTTCGACCACTCCGGCTTGAGCTTCGCCCCGACCCCCGTCAGCGGCGGCGGCAAACGGCCTTCATCTCCCATTTCTTTCGTAGTCGTCTGGAAGAACGGATCGTGTCCTTCATCCACGCCACCGATTTCGCCGCGCGAATGACAGGAAAGGCAATTGAACCGCGTCATCTGCCGCACGACGACGGCTTCCGAGGTCATTTCCGATTCGACCGTCTTGCCGTTGAGTGCGGCCGCGATCGCCTTTCGCTGTGCCTCACTGAGCGGGAAGAACGCCGTCTTCGACTGCGGTGTCGGTCCCATGCAGCCGCCCTCGGTCTTCAATTGTGAGAGCGGCTTGCCGGCGACCTTCGTTTCGATCGGCGTGCCGTCGATTTTCATCGAATGGCACGACGCACAGCCGAGAGACATGAAGAGCTCGCGCCCTTTCGTCGCCAGTTCGACGTTCACTTCGAACTTGGGCATCGCCGGCAGGGCCAGCATGTCCTTCTTCTTCGCCGTGATGAATTCCGCCAGCGGTCGCCGTTCGCCGCCGGGAACTTTCACTTCAACCTTGAGCTCTTCGCCGCCGGCTTGTTCAAAATATTCGACCGCCACCACGTGGCGGCCTGCTTTGAAGTTCTTCTTCACGTGCTTCTCGCCCGGCGCGTGAATGCCGTCGTTGTCGATGACCGTTTGGGCGTCGATGTAGAGCCTGGAGCCGTCATCCGACGACAGCCAGAAGTCATAATCCCCTTCTTTCGGGAACTCGACTTCGCAATCGAAGCGAATCGCAAAATGATCAGTCTTCTTCGTGACTTTCGTGTCAAAGGCTTCCGCTTCGCCCGATTCATTTGGCTTCGCGCTGCCGAAGTCGGGAAGCTTGTCGAAGCTGCCATGGACGACCATGTATTCCATGCCGGAGATCATTTCTAGATCGTTCAGCAGGAACGAGGCGATCGCCAGCGAATCACTCTTGCCGAGATTCATGTGCGGCATGCGGCCGCTGGGACGCACGGCGAGGGGATCTTCCAAAAACTTCGCCAGGCCTGGCAAGGCAAACTTGCGCGATGGTTTGCCGAGCGACATCGAAGCCGCCAATTTCGGCGGCATGCTGCCGTCGGTCGGTCGTGGATCGTGGCAGGCGACGCAGCCGATCGTGTTGAACAAGATTTCGCCGCGACTGGCGTTCATCTTTCGCGGTGCTTGATGTTCGATCTCGCCGGTGGAGGCCAGGAAGTGGATGAGAGCTTCGACGACATCCTTCCGTTCGTTCTCCGGCAAAGTGGCGAGAACGTTCGGCATCGTTGTCGTCGGTTTGGTCGTGGCCGGGTCGTTCAAGAAGATGCGGAGGTATTCCGGCTTCGCGCGACTGCCGATTTCACTCAGGATTGGGGCCGTTTTTTTGTCGATGCGTTCTGCAAGCGGTGCGGCGGCGGCATGGCACGACGTGCAGTTGAGTTCGCCAAGCAAGAGTTCTCCCGCCGCTCGCTCGCTCAATGCCGGCGTGCCGACAAGACGCTCATAGCCGAGGACTTTCGGCGGGGCGAGATCGGCGGCGAAAGCGCTCGTGGTAAAACAGCAGACGAGAACCAGAAGCGAAGGCAAATGTCGCATCGGTAAATGATGGAAGGAAGGTCGTGGCCGGCCAAGGTGGGAACGAACAGGCCGGGGGGAAGCAAACGTGCTAATGGTTATGTGTTGCCGCGGTGCGCGTGTCAACTAGTAGGGCTAGAGTGCACTTTCCTTGGCGGACATTACAATGCGGGGCGGAATGAAAGCAGGCAGTTTAGTCAGGTGCGTATGTCATCCCCAACCTACCGAGCTTGGACGAAGTCCATCCGCAGCGACGGCGCCCCAGGTTACTCTGCTAACTGGGTTGCCGCTCGTCGTGCCTGGCTCAGCATCTTTCCGGATCGTCTCGAGTGCGGCAGTACTGTAATTCCTGCAGAAGCCGTCACCGACGCGGTCCTTTACGAAGCGCGTCAGTGGTTCATTCCCGTCTACATCTTGTCCGTAACGACCGCTAATGAGACGTGGCAGTTCGGGCTTAATCCTTGGACCGATGTTGGCAACTACTTACCGTTCGCATTCCGGCGCGAACGAGTGCGGTTGCAATACTCACTGTTTAGCATCGCGGTTCGCGCAATCTGGGTTGCTTGTGCAGCCTACTTGATTTATCGGTATTTCAAGGGCCATTGAGTTGAGTAGAGCATTGCAATATCCAACCCCCTCACTTCTTCGGCAACAAGTCCAGCACCGCCGTCGCCATCGTGTGCACTCCCGTAACTAATGCTTCATCCACGTCTGGATAATACAGCGGCGAATGCAACGACGGCGGCGTCTGCCCGAGCTCCTTCATGCGGGCCAAACGCTTCGGTTCGATCGTCCCCAGACGATACATCACGATCGGCACGCCGGCCCGCCCATACTCGCTGAAGTCTTCGCCCCCCATCGAACGCTCGGCCTCTTCGACATTGTCCTTGCCGACTGTTTTTTGAAACAGCTCCGTCATTCGTTTCGCCAGTGCTTCGTCGTTGAACAAGGCTGGCGTTCCTTCGGAGAATTCAATCACCGGCTCCTCCGCGTTACAGCTGGCCGCGATCGCCTTCGCTTTGCGAACAATTCCCTCATGAAGCTTCTTACGGACTTCGTCGGAATAGCTCCGCACCGTGATCTGCAGCTGGCAGGTGTCGCCGATGATGTTGTGCTTCGTGCCGCCATGAATGGAACCGACCGTGATCACGCATGGCTCTTGCGGCTCGATCTCGCGGCTGACAATCGTTTGCAACGCGAGCACGAGTTGCGCGGCCTGCACGATGGGATCGATCGTCGTGTGCGGATACGCCCCGTGGCCACCTTTGCCTTTGACGGTGATGTCGACGCTGTCGACGTTCGCGAGCGTGTATCCGCCGCGGCAGCCAACCTTGCCGGTTGCCATCCGCGAATCGCAATGCAACGCGAGTGCGAAGTCCGGCTTGCCGAAGCGTTCGAAAAGTTTGTCCTTCAGCATCGCCCGTGCCCCCATGCCGCGCTCTTCGGCCGGCTGACCCAGAAAAATGATCGTGCCGCTCCAGCGATCTTTGTTCGCGGCCAGATAGCGTGCGACGCCGATCAGATTGGTGATGTGCACGTCATGCCCGCAGGCATGCATCACACCGACGGGTGAACCGTTCAAATCGACCTTCACTTTGGATGCAAACGCGAGCCCCGTGTTTTCTGTCACGGGAAGCGCATCGAGATCGGTTCGCAACATCACCGTTTTGCCCGGGCCATTTTTCAGCACGCCGACGACACCATACCCGCCGACATTCTGCGTCACCTCCGCACCGGCCGCTTTCAACTCGGCGCCGAGCTTTAGCCCCGTTTCTTTCTCCATGAGCGACAACTCCGGATGCGAATGGAAGTGCTGATAGAGTTTCACGAGCTCCGCGTTGTTCGCCTTAGCCCAATCGAGAGGCTCGGCAGCAACCGAAAAACTGGTTAACGCAAGACAACAGCCAACAAAAAGGAGATAGGACCGCATGGCGTAATTCCTCGGCGGAAAGGAAATCTGCAAAGCCAACATTGTCGACGCTGGCGATTAAGAACGCCATAATACCGCGACTTTATCCTCGACTTGAAAGAACACATCGATGGGCACTTGGGGACCGGGGCTGTACGCGAACGATCTGGCCAAAGATCTGAAGAGTACTATCACGTCCGTGCTGCGTTTGCCGATAGGCGATTCCGAAGTGGTCTCACTGCTTCAGGAATCGTTTCCCGATCCAAGCAGTGGAAGCGATGAAGAGGAGTATGTTTGCTTTTGGCTGATCGTCGCGGATCAGTTTCACAAGCTCGGAATTCCCGAACCGCAAGTCTTCAAGCGAGCGCGCGAGATTCTCGAATCCGGGATGGACGCCAAGACGGCCGCGTTTCAGGAGTTATCCGCGCCCGATCAGCGGAAGCGTCGGAAAGTTTTCGAAGAACTCCGCGAACGAATCGCGAAATCTCCGGCGAAGAAACCGCGGAAGACGCTCAGCAAGCCACAGCCGTTGTTGATGCGCCCGGGCGATTTGATTTCGTTCCCGCTCTTCGCGCACAACAACTGCATCAATCCGTATTCCGCGAAGTGGTCGTATCCGCAAGAACGCTGGGCCGCCTTCTGCGTCGCGAAGGCCGATCATGTGTTTGGTTATCTGGCCGTTTATCATCCGCTCCTTTTCGTCGCGGGTTTTGAGTTAGAAGCCAAGCCCACGAAAGAATCGCTGATTGCGGCTCAAGGCTGGGAACTTCGCTGCCCGGGCACGTGCCCCAAGTTGCACTTCACACGGATGAAGCTGGAAGTCGTCGGCCAAATCGACATCTACGAGAAAAAGGTGGCCGAGCGCTTTCCCAAGATGCGCGACGGCCGTTATCAAGCGGTCAACGACATTTCGCTTAGCAACTGGCTGACGATCCGCGATGCGTACGGGAGCATCGAGACGCTCGGTGAGATTTCGAGAACCTGAACGGGCTGGCGCTCCGCGAGTTTTTCGCGGCACCTGATTCATGCCATCGGGCTCAAATCTAAGCGATGTCAGTGTTTATCGAATTGAATCATCGCCCGCTTACATTCCAGAATCTTCGCTTCTCGTTCTTTAACCATTGATTCGTAGCACGTTCCGCACCAGCTCGCCGGCTGCCATTTTTCCCACCAGAGCAAGGCTTCCCTGTACTTGCCTTTTTGCGTGTAGTAGTCCGCGAGCCATTCATGCGCCGCGTTGCGACTGTTACTAGCATCCATCAAGTTTGAGTGGGTATCGATAGACGGCATTTCAGCTACTTCCTTCAAAATCTCGACCATTGCCATTTCGTCGTTCCGGACTCGGAAAACTCGCGCCATCCCCAGTTTTGCCAACGTCGCCGCTTGAGAATTCTTGTCAGCGCGAATTGCTTGCTTAAAAAAGGACTCCGCCTGATTCCAATCCTTTTTGTTGCCATAGTAGGCGCCGACTTGATAGAGAAATTCCGCGGTCGTTGCAGCCCCGTCTGCAGCCGCCCAACTCTCCATTCTCAACAACGCCTCCTCTGGCCAGTTCGCTTCTAGATAAAGGGAGATTAGCTTCGAGCGCAGGCTGGGACGCGTCTCCGGTGGATGCTCTTCCAGATAGCTTTCCCAGGTTACTGCGACTGCGTCGCCTTCTTTTTGAAAGACCTGTTGCCGCAAAAGAAGGTAGCAGTACATGCGTCTAAGAAACAGACTGTCGGATCGTTGGCGGACGTCGGCCACGATGTCCGCCAATTGCCTCGGATTTTTGTCATGGTTAGAGCGATCATCGCAATGCAAACGAACAAGGAGACTGTTGGCTTCGGGAATGCCGAATTGTTTCATTTCTCCCAAGAGCTTCGGGCCGGGTTTATCGTAGGTTCTCGCAGCACGGGATTTTGTACTAACCTTGAGCACGGCAGATTGAACAAAGATGCTGCGAGGATATTTTTGAATGAGCTCTCGAGTCAAACGAAACAGGTCTTCCTCTTTTGATTGCTTCACCGCATCGCTTAATTCGCGGTAGGTTTCGATCGCCTGAATGCTTTCAACGAACCACTCTTCGTCTCTTTTTTCTATTTTGGCGATCAGTTCGATGTAGGAAATGGCCGCCTCGTCCCAGCCAGAGTGAGCAGGATCATCCCACTGCGAGCCATAGGGGTAGAACCGCAGGAAGGCTTCGTAGTAGCCCAGCGCATCGTTCGGCCTTCCCGCCTTTTGAGAGGCCTTCGCAGCCGTAATCAATCTGGATCCGATAAGCTCGGTGGAGCCCATACGCTTTGCGGCCGCAATGGAATCGCCGGAGTAAATCAACTGTACCGTTGTGTCCTGGGTGGGCCGCTGAATTGCGGCTGGTCCCGCAGCAATTGCAAAGTGGGGACCGACGAAGAGAAAAGCTACAGCGCAAAAAAGAGGACGCATTATCGGCTCTGAAAGGTGTTCTGCCCCTGGTTGATATTGTAGTGCTGTCTTACCTGAATCCAAGGCGCGCCTATTCGTAAGGCCAATCGGGCAACTTCTCCAGCACTTCTTCATGTACCCCCGCCAGCCACACGTAGGGTTCTTCATACCGCGTCACCCGCAGGCGAGTCGCGGCGAAGAGGCTCCAGAGGAACGTCGCGGCTGCGAGGAAGAGACCGCCGAGGATCATTTCCAGGCCGCCGGCGGGAAGTCGCGGTTCAACGAGCTGCAGATGCCGGCGATGATCATCAAAATCGCGAGCGTCGTGAAGATCGCGCGGATGATCCGCAGGCGGCGTTCGCGGGCGATATAGGCTTCGGAGAGCGGCAGCGAGAGCGAAAACTTTTCGCCAACCAGCCATCGGACGAGCAGCCAGATGAATGGCGAGAGGATGATCGTCAGCGCGACCATGCCTGGGGCGTAGAAAAACGTCCGTCGCACGCGGATCGGTGTCGGCACGTTCGTGATGAGACACAGCGGCGGCAGCGGCGCATCGCGGTGCAGCACCATCCGGCCGGCTTGCTTCCACACTCCGATGGGAAAGGTGTCGGAATTCTTGGTGTCCGACATCAGCTGGCAAAAATCTTGTCCATGCGAGCGGCCACATCGGTCAGCCACTCGCGATCGCCGCGGGGAATTTCGGCCGTTCCCCAACCGCTGGTGAAACCGACTGCTTTGAGCTCCTTCATCACGCGCGGCCAATCGACGCTTCCTTCCAGCAGCTTCGCCTTGAAACCTTCGCCGAGGTTGCCTCCTTCGGCGACGAGTTTGTAGTCCTTGATATCGAGCTTCTTGATTCGCTTGCCGAGGATCGGCACCCATTCGTGTGGCGGAGCATAACGCACAGCGTTCCCGACATCGAAGTACGAGCCGACGATCGGCGAGCCGCACTCGTCGATGAACTTGGCCATGTTCTTGGCATCGATCAGGAAGTTGTTCCAGACGTTCTCGATGAGAATGTCGATCTTCAACTTCTCTGCCGTTGGAATGACCTTCTTCACTTCGGGAATCGAACGTTCCCAAGCTTGCTCGAAAGTGACATCCCCTTTGACGACGCCAGGAACAAGCAGCACGCTCGTCGCGCCGACAGCCTTCGCGTACTCGATGGCCGCCATCAAACCCTTCACCCCTTCTGCCCGCACTTCTTCGCTCGGATCGGAGAGCGGCTTGTTCCAGTGGATCGAATCGACGATGCCGGGAACTTCGAGGCCTGTCGCTTCCTTCGCCTTGAGCACTTCTTCAACTGGCGGTCCATTGGGCGCATCGAGTTCGATGCCGTCGAACTTGAGATCCTTCAGAAGTTGGAATTTCTCCTGGACGCTCCCATCGATCTTCACCATGTACCACTTGACGGCCTTTTTGTATTTCATTGCGGCAGGTTTCTCGCCTGGCTCCTCCGCGGCGAACAAGTTGGGAACGGCGCTCGCGGCGAAAGTGGCAGCGGCGGCTTGCAGGAACGGTCGGCGGCGAAGTGGCATGGGAGGATGGGAATATTGCTGATGATGGAACGAATACCAACGCAGGATCCTTATTGTCGATCCGTTCGATTCCCCGTTCAATAGCCTTCCTCCGCTTACTCACGATGAACATTCAACCCAACAACACTCACAGCGTCGTCGTCGGCTATCTCTGCTGGATTCTTGGCTTCATCGGCGCTCACCGCTTCTACTACGGGAAGCGAATCACGGGAATCATCTGGATGTTCACCGGCGGACTGTTCTTGATCGGCTGGTTCATCGACCTGTTTCTCATCCCCAGCATGGATCGCGAAGCCGACCGCAAGTACATCGCCGGCCCGATTGATTACACCGTCGCGTGGCTGTTGCACGTCTACCTCGGCCTCTTTGGCATCCACCGCTTCTACATGGGAAAGATCGGCACCGGGCTTTTGTGGCTGTGCACGTTCGGCTTGTTTGGGATGGGCTGGATCTACGATTCGTTGACGCTCAACGAGCAAGTGAGCGAAATCAATGCACGGGAGCGTTTGGGCGTGAGGTAGATTCCCTTACTCAATCCCTAAACCCTCTCTGATGCGCAGCGCGATCCCATAGAGATGGTCGCGCAAGTATTCCTGGTCGCCCCATTGCATGTGGTGGAGCGTCGAATGGACAAATTTCTCGAACGGAACATCACCCCGCTGAGCTTCGTAGGCGTCGAATACTCCAAATAGCACGTGCAAGACGTGGTCACCGAGGCTGCCAACCCACCATGCTCCCGGTGTGTAACTGCCGCCGCAGTCCTTGTTGTATTTCATGGACTCGACCGCTTGCGGGATGTAGTCAAAGCGTTCGCCTTCCACTTGTCCGCATTTGGGGCATGGAACGTCCGCATCGTACGGAATGTAGTAGGCGTGGCATTCGCTGCATTCATGAGAGTAAACAACGTGCAGAGTCATCGTCCTGCTCCTCGATTCCCCCCGGTTATTTTTGCGATGTCCAGGTGGGATGGACACCGCCGAGGGGCGGAGGTTCAGTTGATTCGCATTACGATCGCACGTCACTTTCCCCGCGCTGCCTTCTCATCAATCCCTGAAATCCCGAATCGCCGAGCGAGTTCCGCTTCCACTTCCGCCAGCGAAATCTCCTTGTAGCCCATCAGCACGAAGAGGTGATAAATCACGTCGGCCGCTTCGTAGATCGTATGTTTGCGACCTTCATCGCCGGGCTCATCGGCGGCTTCGACAACTTCGCGGGCTTCTTCCAGGATCTTCGCCCCGATCTTCGGGATGCCGGCCTGAAACAACGAGGTCGTGTACGACTTCTCAGGCGGATTGCGGCGGCGGTCTTCGATGACGGCCATCAGTTGGGCGAGGATGTGGGTATCGGACAAGGGTCAACTCCTACTAATTTGTGTCGTCTCCTCTATACTAACCTCACGGAGAAAAATAATGGAAACCGAATGGTTCGAACGCGGGGAGGCGGTCCAGCAACAGCTGATGCAGTTGCGGGACAGTCTTTGACTACGACAACAAGCTGAAAAAAATCTCGCAAATAGAAGACAAGATGGCCGCCCCCGACTTCTGGGGCAATCAGGAACAAGCCCGCGAAACGGTTGGCAAACTCAAGTCGCTGAAGTCCGTCGTTAAGCCGCTCGCCGAATGTCTCGCATCCGCCGGCGACCTGCCTGGCATGCTCGAAATGGCGGGCGACGATGAAGCCGTCATGGCCGAAGTGAAGCAGGAAATCGAACGCCTGGAAAAAGTCGTCGCAGAGTTGGCGTTGAAAGCCTTGCTGAATGGCCCGCACGACGACACGGGAGCACTCATCAGCATCTACGCTCGCGACGGGGGCACCGATGCACACGATTGGGCCGACATGCTCCTGCGGATGTACATCCAGTGGGCGATGAAACACGGCTACGAAACATCGGTCATCGAGCGGCAGGATAACGACGTCGCCGGCATCAATAGTGCGACGCTGGCCGTCCGCGGGCCCCTCGCCTACGGTTATCTCCGCGGCGAATCGGGCATTCATCGCCTTGTCCGCATCAGCCCCTTCAATTCGGAAGGCAAGCGGCAAACGAGTTTCGCAGCCGTCGATGTGAATCCCGAGATCGAAGACGAAGCCGAAGTCGAAATCGACTGGGCGAAGGATGTCCGCGAAGAAACGATGCGGGCCGGCGGCGCAGGCGGACAGCACGTGAATAAGACCGAAAGCGCGATCCGCCTGATGCACTACGAAACGGGGATCGAAGTGAAGTGCCAGAACGAGCGCAGCCAGCATCAAAACCGGGCCCTCGCACGGAAAATGATGATTGCCCGACTTGCGCGGTTGCAGGATGAAAAGCGCGAAGCAGAATCCGCCGCGAAATATCAAAGCCAGGCTAAGGTCGGCTTCGGTTCGCAGATTCGCAACTACTTCCAACATCCCGATCAGCGCGTGAAGGATGCTCGCACGGGTTATTCCGAAGGCAACTTTCACGCCGTCGTCGACGGCAACATCCAGGGCTTTCTCGATTCGGTTCTTCGCTGGCGTGCGAAGGAAGGGGCGACCGCCGTGGCAGAGGATGATGACGAGTGAGTGCAGGCGAAGGGGAAATAGCGACCGCGTGGCACCCGACGGCGACAAGCGATCGCCATCGCTTGCGCCTGCAGTTCGATTGGCAACAAGATCGGCATCAGTTGCAGCTCTGGCGGGACGTTGAAGCCGCGGGCGAAGTCGCCTCGGAACTGCTCCTCATCTCGGAGGAAGGGACGCCGAACAATCGTTGGCCCCCGAGCCCGCCGCTGCAAAGTCTGGCGATCGAAGAGCGCGGCGAACAAACTGTGGCGCTCGCCGTAGGCATGGCCGGCGGAGCGCACTGGTCGGCGAGCATCGAAACGTTGCCGGAGCCGCTGGCACTGCGATTTGATTACGCCTGTCGGTTAAATGAAGAGCCGGCGTTTCTAGGGAGCACGTTTCGAATTGCGGAGACGATTCCTGAGCAGGCCGTTTCCGCGATGGATTTCGTCGGCGGAAAGCAGGAACTGGCCGCGGGATCGCTGCGCATCACGTCCGATCCGCCGATCGCTTCGAATTCCGTGCTCGTCGCGCGGTGGCAGTTCACGTTGCGGTATGTCGCGACAAATGCTTAGTGCGGCAATTCCCAGACGCGGAGATGGCCATCGTCACCGCCGGTCGCTGCCAGTTTGCCGTTGCTGGCGAGCGACAAGCACGCAACCGATGTGTCATGCCCATTGAAAGTTGCGACCAGCCCGTTCGTTTTCAAATCCCACACGCGAACGCCATCGCCGCCTGCCGAAACAGCCAGGCGACCGTCAGCCGTCACTGCTAAGGCCCGGATCTCTTTGCGATGCCCTTCGAACGTCGCGAGCAATTTTGCCTTGCGAATATCCCAGATGCGAATGGTGCGATCGCGGCCGGCCGTCGCCACGCGTTCGCCATCGGGAAGAACGGCCAGCCCTTGAACGTAGCCGTCGTGATCGCCGATACGCTGCACCTCTCGTCCCGTCGCCAATTCAAACAGCCGCACCGACTTGTCGTTGCCGCCTGTGACGCAATGCTTGCCATCAAGCGTGACTGCCACGCGACTGCTGAAGCTCTTTTTATCAGTGACCGACCATAATTCACGACCGGATTTGAAGTCGACGGCCACGAGCATCTTCATCCAGGTACCGAAGACGATCGTCTTATCTCCGGGTGTTACACCGATGGACGACACGATGCCACTGGGGCTGGGATAGACGCGTTCCACTTTGGATCCGTCCGCAGTCCAAGCGACGACGCTCGCAAAGACTCCCGCGACAACATGCCTGGTGGAAGGCTGCGCGATCGTCCAACAAACGCCGTCGTTGTCGGGAATCCCCGATTTCGCAAAGCTCCCCTTCTGATTGCCCGCGGCAAGATCATAGATCTTCGGCACGCCAAAGTCCGCAGCCAAGAGCCAGCCATCACCCTTCGCAAAACAAACCGCATTCGAATACCCGTCGGCTTTCACGACTTGTACTTCGCGACATTCGGGCAGAGATGCTTTCTTGGCCATGATTGCCCCGTGGAGAAGAGGATGAGGCGAACCAGAGAATCATAACGAACAGAGCGAACGCTACGCCATTACCAAATGCGCCCGCTGCTTGCTCACGCGCAGCCGCACGATGCTGCCGCTGTGAAATGGCAGGAAATCCGCATCGACTCCGTCGGAAAAGATGACGCCGTTTTCGGGCATCAGCGATTCGATGTTTAATTCTTCGCCTTCTTCCAGGAATCCAGCGACGAGCCCTGCCTGCGATTGCCGGCTGAGGAACGGTTCTCGCACGATCCATGCCAAGCGGCGATCCTCTGGGTTCAGCTTCGGCGGCGGAGGAAGATGTGCGCCAAGCATCTCGCTGATGCCGCGCGTCATGTTGAAGACACTCGACATCCAGCCCGTTGAGCCCGCACCCGTCGAGACGAGAATGCCGCTCGACGATTGCGATTCTCGCCGCCCATCGACATCGAGAATGTATCGCGCCGAAACGTGATTCGACACGCCGATGAAAAAGTCGTTAAACGCAAGTAGCTTTTGCCCGTCGTTGAGTTCCGCTTCGGCGAGCGTGACCTTGCGAACCTTCGCACGCTTCTGGAGGACGCGATTGAGTGCGGTCCCGACCTGCTCGATGCGAAACGGCAACAACACACCGTCGAATCGCGCCGGATCGGGATTCACCGCGATGATCGGCAGATCGCCGATGTACTTCGCCGTGTTGGCGACGAGGCCATCTTGCCCAACGACGACTACGACCGAAGCGAGTCCGAAATCGAAATTGGCGAGATAGTTGCGATCGACCTTGCGCACGGGGAGACCAACTTGCACCTGACGCTCGAGTTCATCTACGGCCGACTGGTATTGTTGGTCTTCATCGAGATACTCGTCGAAGGCGACGGCTTCCTGCGAAAAATCGAGTTGATCCTGCCTTCTCTCCTTGCGGGCGACGTTCTCCAAAATGTGCGCCTGCTTCAGGCCAAACTTCGCATTGCCGAGCGTTCCCCATTTGCGACGCAGCCCTTCCAGCCGCGTCGAACGCGTGACCACCGCAATGCCGGGCGTCATGTTCCGCACGAGAGCACCTATTGCCCTTTCGTTTGGCGCGTGAGAGAAGTGAGCAAGTCGGGCGAGACGTTCAATTCGCCGATTTTTCCGGCGTTTTCCGCCAATTCGCGGAAGGCGAGCGCGATGTTCATGCGCGGATCGCTGCCTCCCATCGCGGCCATCAGCGTCTTCCAATCGGCGTCGCGGAGCGGTTCGAGAATCGTCTGTAAGGCGTAGGCTCGCGTCTCCGCTTCTTTGCGTTCGTTGGCGACGCGATGTTGCACGAGTACTTCTTTCTGCTCTTCGACGGCGATGTCCGCGGCCATCTGCGTTTCGCGCACTTGGCGCCTTTTTTGTTCGACGGCGATTTCCGTTTGCAGTTCGTTTTCCTTGATCGCCCGCTCTTGATCGACGGCAGCGTTTCGCCGAGTGAAGACGGCTTCATCTGCCTTGCGAAGCAGTTCTTCGCGCGCTTCGGCCTGCAACGCGCGGGACATTTCGGGGCTCGGTTTGATGGAGATGATCGAAAGGTCGAGAATCTCGACCCCGAGCATTTCGACGGTTTCAGACTTCTGCAGGCCGGCGAAGACTTCGGAAACCAGGGCGTCGGATTTCACGAGTAAATCGCGCAGTGAATGTCTTTGCGTAAAAGCCCGGGCTCGAATTTGCGCGGAGTTCGTCAAGCGTTCCCCGAGCTTGCCCGGATCATCGCTACGATAGGTGCCGTTCGAATGCACGCTGAAATCGAGAATCTCAGCCACGCGTTTTGGCGATTTGATCCGGTAGGTCAATTGTCCTTGGATCGTCGCATCTTGGAAATCGTTCGTCACTTCGTTGAAGACGAATGGGCAATCGGTGCTGCCGACGGGAACGAGGACGATTTCCGTCGTCGGCCCGAAGTAGAAAAACGAGAGGCCGGTTCCTTCTTGTCGCAGTTTGCCGCCGGCGAATTGTTGAACGTAGGTCGTGGGTGGAACTTTGAGATAGCGCAGGCCGAGCATGGTCGACTCCTGATGCAATGAGGTCGTGACAAAGACGAGAAATCAGGCGGCGCGAGGCGGCACGTCCTGAGTATATTCCGAAGCAAGTCGAGACGGCGAAAAGGAAGTAAGCTACTTGAAGACGCGAGCCCCGAAAGTAGTTCGGCGAACAGTGCTAATTCTTGATAATTAGAAGGACAACTGCCAGCCGCGGGGGTTCGCTCGAATGGGGTCTCATTTTTCCCGGTGCCGATAACCCATCTGCAATTTCGGCAGCATCAACTTTAGATTCTCTTTCCCTTCGTGCGTGATCAGCACATCGAACATGCAGATCGATTTCAAACTGGAAATGGCCCCGATGCTGCCGATGGCGTCGTCGGTCAACTCGGTTGAACTGATGACCAGGCCCTTAAGATTCGGCAGCCTGACAAGATGCGCGATATCGGCGTCGGTCACATTCGACTTTCGCAGGGTGACGGATTGCAGCGATTCGATTTTTTCAAGCGCACGCCAGTCATCGGCCGTCAACTTCGCTTCATCGAGACGCAGCCGAATGATCTCGCCGGCTGCATTGCGTTCGATGCGCTCATAGACTTGGTCGCTGATCACGAGAGGCTGAGCATCGAGCCGCGTGAGAAACGCCTGCACTTGTTTCTTCGCTTCGGCATCGGCAGACTCGGCGGGGTCAGCACCAAGCACAAGCAATGCGAGCAGTGCAGGAAGCATGTCCAATCTCCTAGAAGAGTTCCTTGATCTCCGTCTTCCCAAAATCGACGACCGGCATCGGCCGATTCGCCGGTCCTGGCAGCACCGTATCGAGCTTGATTCCCAAGCTGCGATAGATCGTCGCCACGACTTCGCTCGGATCTGCCGGCCGCTCGGCAGGATAGCCGCCGTTCGGATCGCTCTTGCCGATCGCACGACCGCCTTGAATGCCGCCGCCGGCAAAGTAGGTCGTGAAACATTGGGGCCAATGATCGCGGCCGCCGGCTGGATTGATCCGCGGCGTGCGGCCGAACTCGGCGAGGTTGCAGACGAGCGTCTTCTCCAGCAAGCCGCGCTCGGCGAGATCTTCAATCAGCGTGCCGTAGGCCTGGTCGTACATCGGGGCCACGATGTTCTTCATTCCTTCAATCGACGTGAACGGCGAGCTGCCGTGAATGTCCCAGGTGATCTCGTTGAATACCGTCAGAAATGTATTCACGGTGACGCACCGCACACCCGCTTCGACCAGTCGACGCGCGAGGAGGCAGCATTGACCGAAGCGATTCAAGCCGTACTTTTCGCGCATCTCCTTGGGTTCTTTTTCCAAATCGAACGCTTCGCGAGCCTGCTTGCTGGTCATCATCCGATACGCAGCCTGAAAGTTCTCATCCATCAACTTCGCGTTCGGGCTCGATTCGAACTGCTGCACTTTGTCATCGACGACTTCGCGCAAGCGGCGGCGGCGTTCGAGACGCGCTTCGCCAATGTTCTGCGGCGGCAACAAGTCGGGGACTTTGAAATTCGGCTTCGAAGGATCGGCATTCAGCACGAACGGATCGTACGCTTTGCCGAGAAAGCCCGGATCTTGTCCGTGAGGCAATCCGCCCCCCGTGTTTCCCATCTTTTCCGGCAACACGACATGCGGCGGCAGATCGGTCTTCCGCCCGCGGAGAAAAGCGAGAGCGCAACCGACGTGCGGCGTCACGAGTCCCCCCGTGAACAGTCGCCCCGTCTGCAGCATCTGATGGCCCGTGTCGTGCAC
>JADMIO011432819.1_pt1 | contig 20313 bp, 14 predicted proteins | sample 8958161 | NCBI WGS metagenome assembly JADMIO01 (sample SAMN16585339, study PRJNA669376) | soil metagenome | isolation source: Crop rotation soil | place: USA: Cullars Rotation, Alabama | collected 2011 | reverse complement strand
GGTGGGGGGGGTGGCGATCTCGCCAGAGGGGCTTTTGCAGTACCGGCAGAACGCGGCGCCAGCGGCACCGGCTAAGAATATCAAAGGGACGAACTCGCTTTTGTATGTGTCGTTGCCGCGGGCGCTCATGGAATGGAAGTCGGCGAAGGATGCGGGGAAGGAAGCGCCCGCGGATGTGCGGTATCTGCATGGGCTGACGCAGATCACGAATATTTTTGTGTTTCCGGAGGAGCACGACCTGGTTCTGGCGGGGCCATCGGAGAACATCAATGCGGCTAATCCCTTAGAGCCAGTGGGAGCGGCGAGCGGCCGGCCCGTGGTGCAGCTTGAGGATTTGATTGTGGCGCTCCGCGGGGTCAATTCCTATTCGCATCCCGGGGCGGTGGATGGCAGGCGGGCCGGGAGTTCTTTTTTTGGCTGTTCACTCGAGCCGCCTGCGAACTTGCAGCAGGTGTGGCAGCCAACGCTGGATAAATTTGCGCGGGCGCCTCGGGCGCAACTGCAGCAGGAGATGAAAAAGGCGCTCGATCCGCAACAGGTGAAGCTTTATGGCGTGCCGGAGGATTCGCGGCTGGCGCTGGTGATGCTGGCGGCGGATTACCGCCTCAAGCGGATTTGCATGGGGTTGGAGCAGGGGCTGCCGGCGGGGATTGGCAATGCGCTGGGCGCGGCCAATGCCGCGCCGCGGTTCTGGTTTGAGCCGGCGTATGAGCCGCTTTTGGTCTCGGCTGACAGCACGTCTTACGAGCTGCGCGGGCCGCGGCTCAAGGTGCTTTTGGGGGCGCAGTCGGGTGATCCGACGCCGGCGACTTCGGTCAATGATGCACAGAAGCGGTTTTCGGACAGCCTTTCGGCGAAGATTCCGGAAGTGGCGGCGCGCATCGATGCGGTCGCGGATTTGCAGAATGTGACCGATTGTTACATGGCGGCGGTGCTGATCGGGCATGATGAATTAGCGCAGAAGGCGCATCTGGATTGGGAATGGCTTTATAGCGATCCGGAGCATCATTATGCGACGGCGACAGTTGCGGTGCCGCGGCTGGCGGAGACGATTGTGCATATCAATGGAAATGTGATTGCGCAGGGGGGCGTGGCGTTGCGGTTCCAGACGCTCGCGTCGGTGGATCGGGCGAAGGACGGGCATCCGGCATTCAGCGCGGCGCCAGCGCGGCCTGCGACGAGCTGGTATCTGGCGAAGGCTACGAAATAGCCCGAGGTGAGGGGCTTAAATTGGCTTGGGATTTAGCAGGGATGGATGACGAACTCCGACATTGGGATTCACCCACGCAGATGAGGACATCGGCGTCACGAGTTTCTCTTGCGAATTGTGCGCGCTGCAATGAGCGCTTATCATCGGTTTGAGTTGGAATCAGCTTAAACGATGAGGCGCAAGGTTATGTCTTATCCCGGCCTGGATATTTCGAACTACTCGGTTTTTGTCACTGGTGGAACTTCGGGTATTGGGCGGGCGATTGCGCTGGGGTGTGCGCAGGCGGGGGCGAAGGTGATTGCCGGGTCGACGAATCCGGACAAGGTCGCAGCCATGAAGAGGGAGTTGGCGGGGATTCAGGGGCCGCATGCGCAGGAGCATGATGCGACGCCGATCAATGTTGCGGATGAAGCGTCGGTGAAGGCGGCTTTTGAGTTCGCGGTCAAAAAGTTCGGGCGGGTTGATGCGCTGGTGCATGCGGCGGGCGTGATTAAGCGGCAGCCTTCGCTGGAGATGCCGGTTGAAGAATTTCGGCGGATCATCGATGTGAACTTAAATGGCACATTTATCGTCAATCAGGCGGCGGGGCGCGTGATGAAGGGCCAATCCCCCAACGCACATGGTGAGCGCGGCTGCATCGTGAACATTGCTTCGCTTAATTCGTATATTTCGCTCACGGAAGTGTTGGCGTATGCCTCCTCGAAATCGGGGGTGCTGGGGATTATTCGCGGGCTGGCCAACGAGTGGGCGCAGTACAACATCCGGGTCAATGGCATTGCGCCGGGGGTTTTTCCGACGGATCTGAATCGAAAGTTGATCGAAGGAACGCCGCGCGGGGAGTTTTTGAAGGCGCACACGCCGCAGGGGCGGTTCGGGCGGGCGGAGGAGCTGGTGGGGGCGGCGATTTATTTGATATCGCCTGCGGCGAGTTATACCAATGGGCATACGGTGATTGTGGATGGGGGATTCATGTCGCGTGGGGTGGGGATCTAAAGGGCGCGATCAATTGCCCATTTGACCATCGGAATTTTGACGCACGGGGACAAGCACGATGTCCTGCGCGCTGGCCTGAGGTCCGATGTTGTTGAGTCCGGGGGCAACTTGAGTGCTTTGGCTGTTGGTTACGCCGGTGGTGTAGATGTTGTCGTTTTGGGCGCCCTGATAAGGATGGCGGGCGAACTCTACATGCGTGTCGCCGAACATGACGTTCTGGCCGATGTCCTGATGATTTCCGGAATTGAAGCCTTTGCCGGTCTGGTCGCGCATGAGTGTTGGATCTTTCGACATCACTGCTTCCTTCAGCGGGGCCATATCCGCGGCCAAGGGAATGCTGGCCTCCAAAGTGGCGCGCCAATAGCCGGCCTGGCCGCCGCCGATCCAGGGATAGGCAATGGAGTACGAAATCTGCTGGGCATTCTGAAAGTTGGCGTAGTATCCGTTGCTGAATCGCGCGGCGGGGTCGACCACGAAGCGATCCGATTTGCAGAAAAGCATCTTGGGCTGCATGTCGTTGCGGAGGACAAGTATCCATAGGCTTGAGAGGACCACGCCCTGCTGGGACGTGAGCATGGCCGCAATCGCTTCGCCATCCTGCGCCTGAAGGACGCTGCCTGAAAAACCGTTGAAATATGCTCCGGCGGTCGGCGGCGGGCGTGTGACGGGAAAGGAGGAGTTATTTCCCTCGGCGTAGAGGTGCATGGCGGTGGCCATGCTCCGGAGATTGGTGGCGCAATAGAGGCGGTTGGCTTGTTCCTTGGCTTTGCCCAGGGCGGGGAGCAGAATGGAAATGAGCAGCGCGATGATGGCCACGACGACGAGGAGTTCGATCAGGGTGAACCCGTGCGCGTTGGTTGCTTTTGATTTGTTATGCCGGCCGTACATCTACACCTCGCCACAAGAGTTCTGCCTCACTATATCCGTTGCCTGCCACCTTCGCGCCTAACGGGGGGTTTGCGCGGTGGTTGCAGGTGTTTTTGGATGGCGGCTTTTTGAAAATGTCGTGGAAATGCAATCCACTTGCATATCCATGTGGTTTGCGTTAAGGTTTTGGTGTTGGCTGACCTTACGCCGGCCAAAGCGTGTTGGAAAGATACTGCGTCTGGAAGCCTCGCCAGGGAAAGTTGAGTCCTTATGACTGCACCGGGTTTGATTGCGATCTACAGTTTGGCGGTGCTGATGGTCTCGATGGTTGGCGGGCTCTTGCCGTTGGCAAAGCGGATTACGCATAACCGGCTGCAGCTGTATCTGTCGGCGTCGGCGGGAGTCATGCTGGGGGCGGCGTTTTTTCATATTATTCCGGAGGCGGTGGAGCATTCGGGAGGGAATTTCGGGTGGTGGATGTCGCTGGGTGTGGTGGGGCTGTTTTGCATTGAGCGATTTATCGCTCCGCACACGCACGAGGTGGGTGAAGGGCATCTGGCCGAACATCACCATGCGCCGGGCGAATTCGTGCCGGTGGGGGCGGGGCATAATCACGGGCATAGTCATGGTCATGGCCACGTGCATGGGCCGGATTGCGGGCATGAGGGAGGGGGAGGCGTTTTTCAGCCGCTGGCGCCGCTTCCGTTGATGGCGCCGCTGGCGCCGGCGGCCACAGCTGACGAGGCTTGCACAGTGCCGGACCATTACACGGCGGCGCCGGCGTTTTCGGGTTGGATGGCGGTGCTGGGACTGACGCTGCACACGTTTATGAACGGTGTGGGCCTGGGGGGCGCTGTGTTGGCGGAGCTGGGCGGGAAAAGCCATAACGAGGGGTGGCTGGGGCGGCTGGCGCTTCCGGGGGTGGCGCTGTTCCTGGCGATCGCGCTGCACAAGCCGGCGGACGCGCTGGCGGTGACGATGATGCTCTCGCGGCGAGGAGTGTCACGTTTCAAGACGATGCTGGTGCAACTGGGATTTGCGTTGATGGTGCCGTTGGGGGCGTTTTTGTTCCTGGGCACGAATGGGACGATAGGTGCGCAGATGCAGACGCAACTGGTGGGGGCGGCGCTGGCTTTTTCGGCGGGGACATTTCTGTTTGTCGCTTTGTCAGACTTGCTGCCGGAGGTGCAGTTTCACCGGCATGACCGGGGGAAATTGTTTGCAGCGCTCCTGGGGGGAGTGGCATTGATGGGGCTGATCGCGGTGCTGGAAGGGCACGTGCACGAGTGATTCAATGGGGATTAACCCAGATCGTTATTTTTCCTGAAGCTTCAGTTCATAGCGTGTCAGGTCATTGAGGATTTTGTCGTTGACCTGTACGGAACGGGGGCGTTCGGTGAGCACGTATGCGTGTTGACTATCGCCCATGCGCATCGCGACATATTTTTGATCGGAAAAATAATGGCCGTTCACGCCAACGCCGGGATCGGCCGTGAGCTTCAGCGTGCCATCGCTATTGGTTGCCGAGCAATAGGGCGTCCATTCTCTATGGACATAGGACGCCTCAAAATGGCGGCCTTTGCCGACGCATTGGACCGTCAAATCATCACCTGAGAAACTGATTGCCGCCCCTTCGGCAATGTCTGAATTGAAGAAGAGTATCCCATCTACCACCAGCCGCTCGTCGCCTGCATGATTGCCGATCCAGGCAATGTGACGGCCGTCTCGCCCGACGATGATTTGGCGGACCCAGTTCATCTGTGCATCACGTTTGGCGCCATTGACGACGATGCGGCTGTCGTTATCCGCTTCTGTCCATGCCAATACTTCGCCGTCGTCACTCAGGGCGGCGGCGGTGATGCGCGTTTCCTTGGCGGGGGTCTTCCAAGTGACGATTTCCTGACCGTCTACGACGCGCGCGATGACGACGGCGGTATCGGTCTTACGGAAGGTGCCGCAGACGACGTGTTTTTCGTCGGCGGAAAATGCGATGGTCGTCATGCGATCGATTTGAAATTCACCCAGAGCTTTGCCACCGAGCACCATGACCCCTCTACTGCCGGTGCGGCCCACGAAGGCAACGCGCCCCTCGCTGTCAATGATGGGGCCGGCCACATCTTCAAATCCAGGCCAGTTGGCAAGCGATATTTCCTTACCGTCTGCCAGCACATGCCATGCCTTATCCACCCGTTGCACGCATGCATCGTGCTTGCCGTCGCGCGACATGACCAGGGCCGAGCATTTATTGGGCCCGAGTTGTCGTGCGTCGGCGTTGTCGGTTATCAGGAACCAGGAGTTATCGTGCTCTGCCAGAAGCGAGAGGTGCTTGCCGTCGGAGGAAAACTGCGCTGAGCCTGCATCGACGGCGGTGTAAAAATCCCACACGCGGCCGTTGACGGAGACGTACCATTTTTTGAAACCGCCTTCTTCCCAGCGGTCTATTGCCGCCACCTGGCTCATGTCGGCGCTGGTGATCAGGCGGAAATCGGTGGTGCGATCGGCAGGCATGCGGCAGACCATCTCCGATTTTATCTCCACCCCTGGTATGGAGGGGTCTGCGGCCAGAGAGAAAAACGCGGCAATGCCTAGGATCGGAATGCAAATGTAATCTGTCTTCATGTGCCTAACCTCACATAAAGCCCCCGCGATGGCGCGTGCATTCTAGAAAGCGGGTGACGGATATGCCATTAAAATCCCTGGGCCGCACCGGCGCTTTGGAAATGCTCCAGGAGCAAGGCGTTCACCTCGCCGGCACATTGGATGGGCAGGCCGTGGGAAGCGTGGGGGAATTCCATGTAGCGCGATCCGGGAATGCCACTGGCCAGTACGCGGCCGCCTTCGTTTGGGCGGGCGATGGGGTCGTGGGCGGCGCTAAGGATGAGCGTTGGGAGGTGGGTGAGCTCGATGAGGCGCGGGGTGGCGTTGTAGTTTTTGAGGGCATTGAGCTGGGGGGAGACGATGGAGGGGTGGTCGGCGAGGTCGTGGCCGAAGAGAGCAGCCAGGCGTGTCGAGAGTTCGGCATGATTGGATTTCGCGAGTTCGGCGGGGGGCATCACGATCCGCAGGAACGTTTTCCGGCGGAAGGAGCGCGGTCCGATGCGCGATCCGGTGCCGAGGCAGAACATGCGCCAGGTCATGCGCGTGGCGACGCGGCCATCGGCGAAGGTGCAGAGGAGCGAGAGGCTGCGCACGCGCTGCCGTGCGGTGAGGGCCAGGTGGAGTGCTATCAATCCGCCGAGGGAATGGCCCGCGAGATGGGCTTGGCTGATTGCCGCGGCGTCCATGATTGCCAGGGTGTCGCTGGCCATTTGCTCGACGGTGATGGGGGCGCCGAAGGGCTCGATGGAATTCTTTCCGGCGATGGGCTGGCTTGCGCCCAGGCCGCGGTTGTCGAAGGTGAGGCAGCGGTAGTGGCCGGCGAGTGCGTCCACCTGCGGGAGCCAGGCGTCGCCCTGTACGCCGACCCCTTGGATGAAGACAACTGGCGTCCCTCTGCCGCAGATTTTTCCCAGGAGCCGGCAGCCGTGGTACTCCGTTGAAACTATTTCTGCGGCGCTCATTTGGCGGCCTGAGTGGCGGGGGCGGGGTGGGAGAAGGTTCGCGACTTGAGCGCGAGCTCGGTTTTTTTCCCTTTGAGCTCGGCGACGATTGTGATGTCTGCGGGCCTGGTACCGGAAGGGATCGTGACGGACCAGGATTGGTCTTCGACCTTGGCCGCGATTTCTTTGCCGGCGATTTTTAGGGTTACCTTTGCTTCGGGCATGACCTCGCCGGCGATTTTTTCGCCCTCCAGTTCCGTCACGCTCACGTAGGGCGTGCCGGCGACGAGCGCGCGGTGAAAGGCGGTTTCGACCTCCAGTTGATCTTTTTCCAGAGGCGAGTTGCCGGGGCCGGTGGCCATTTTATCGACGATGTCCTTAAGCTGGGCGTCGGAAAGACCTTTGCCGAGTTCTGAACCGTAGAAGCTTCCCTGCGGGCCGTGGCAACGGCGGCAGGCGTCGTCGTAGTAGGCCATGGCTTTGAAGGCGCCGGTAAAACCTTTCTGGGTAGAAGGCGTCGTTGCAGGGGGCGCGGGCGCGGCGGCGAGCGCGGCCAGTGCAGCGCCGGCGGAGAGATAAGCACCGATCAAAAATGTGAGTCGAGCGCGGTGCATGTGGCGCCTCATTTATCCGCCGGACTGATGCGGTAAATGGTTCCCATGTTGCCGCGGCGGTTCACGCCGGTGTCGACGGAGAAGAGAATCGTTCCATCAGGCGCTTCGCAGCAATCCACCGGCGAGGCCAGCGAGGGGCGGCCGCGCGGATCGAGCGTATTCACGATGCGCATGGAACCTATCGGCTGGCCGGAGAGCGGATCGAACATCACGCGCTCAATGCGATAACCCGCAAGGGTCGTGTCGTTCCAGCTTCCATGAAAGGCCACGAACATGTCACCCTTGTGATTGGGGAAGGTGTCCTTGGTCAGGAAACAAAAGCCGTTGTTGGCCCAGTGAGCTCCGAATAAGTAGGCGGGCGTTGTGGTTTTGGCGGATAGAGCGAGGATGTCCACGCCGGGGCGGTTCTGGTATTCGATGCGCGGGATGCCGTTGCCGACGATATAGGGATGGCCGTAGAACTTGCCTTGCTCGTAGTGATTGAGTTCGTCGCCGGGGAGCATATTGGTCACGGGCTGAGTGCGACTGGCGACTTCGCCGAGCGGGCCACCAAAGTTGTCGGAGCCATGATCGCATCCCCAGACTTCCTTTGTGCCGGGGCGGAAGCGGTATTTTTCCGTGTTTCGAATGCCGGAGGCGAAGAGCGCTTTGCCGGAGCCATCGAGATTGAAGTGCCAGATTTTTTCGCGTTCTTCAACCAGCGCGACTGTGCTGGGGCGGCCGTTGGCGACGCTGGGGTCGATTTTGTCGCCATCGACGTTGGTGATGTTGCCTGGGTCACCGAGGCTGGTGTAGAAGCCGTTTTCATCGACGAGGATGGGCCGCCACCAGTGAGAACCGTGATGGGGCAGTTGGCCGTCGGGGATCACGGTGGTGATGCTGTCGAGGCCAGAGCCGTCGGCTCGCACCTTTCCTTTGTAAATTGCGCCGGTGGTTGTGTACCAGAGCCAGCCATCGAAGAAGCACATGCCGTGGACCGTTTGTTTGCCGGTGAGGACGTCGGCGATTTTTTCGAGCGTGCCGTCGGGCTTGTTGCGGAAGGACGTGATTTTGCCGGTGTCGGGCTGGGAGACATATAAGATGCCATTGGAATCAAATTCCATGAAGCGGGCGTTGGTCAACTGGGGCAGGGCTACGGTGACTTTGTAACCGGTGCGTACGGCAAAATCCGGCACGCCTGGGCCGCGCTGGCCCTTCTCAGCATCTGCGGCGCCCTGACCCCAGGCGGGCAGCGCCAACAGGGACACACACAGCGCAGTGAATGCCTTCATTTTCAACTTGACCATGAACCTGGCTCCTGAATGGTGTATAGATGGAGAGCGATTATAACGTGGCCGGGTAATCCTGCCATTGCTATACTTTCTGAACGTTGGAGCCAGGTGATTATGGCTAAAATCCCATCGAAGAGAGGGTTCACGCTGATTGAGCTTCTGGTCGTGGTGGCTATCATTGCGCTCTTGATCTCTATCCTGCTGCCGTCGCTTTCTAAAGCGCGCGAGCGGGCGAAGCGGTCGGCGTGCCTGAGCAACCTGCATCAGACGCATCTGGCTTATACCTATTATGCACAGGATTTTGCGGATCGCGTGCCGATTGGATACCGCTCGGCGTCGAAGCAGTTTAATTCGATGGTTTATTCAGCGACCGCGAGCCAGTGGGTGCTCTTCGGGCGGCTTTATACCAACGGTTATCAGAGCGTGCCCAAGGCCTGGTTTTGTCCGTCGGAAGAAAACAGCAAGTTTGTTTACAACACGGGGGATAACCCGTGGCCGTTGCCTGTGCCGCCGGCGGTTCTGCCGGCGCCTGTAAAGAATATCCAGGCGGGTTATGCCTGCCGGCCGGCGCAGGAGCTGCCGGACGATCCGCTGGCGCCGCCCGCTTCTCTTTCGCCGCCCTTTTATCCGCGGATGAATGATTTCCGGTTGCAGGCGATATTTGCGGACCTGACGGCGGCGGCGAATCGGATTTACAACCGGCATCATGATGGGGCGAATGTTTTGTATGGGAATGGCGCGGCGCACTGGGTGCCGCTCCGCGCGTTTATTCAGCCTGACGATCAGTGGCCGGAGCCGGTCTTGCCGCCGGTGGCGACGTTCAATGGTACGCAGGATGCCATCTGGTCGGCGTTTGACAGGCAGTAACTCGCCCGATCCGGGGTTCCGAATAAACGAACCACGAAGACTCGAAGGACCACGAAAAAATCCAATGGAGAATTCGGGCCCACCGACGCGTGAATTTGCCTCACTTGAAATTGGTCTCTACACTCGGCGGCATGTTCGATCCACTACTTCCGGATGCTCCACCTTCGGCCGATCCCGGCAACACGGGCGTGCGCGCGTGGTCGCAGCCGGTGGTTATTCCGACGTATATGCCGCTGCCGGCGGATAAGAATCCGATGTTTCTGGAGAAGCGGGTGTACCAGGGGAGCTCGGGGAAAGTCTATCCGCTGCCTTTTACGGACCGGATTTCGACTGAAAAAACGGACCGTGAATATCAGGCGGTGCATATCGAGAACGAGTTTGTTCGTTTGATGATTTTGCCGGAGCTCGGGGGCCGGATTCACATTGGGCTGGACAAGACCAATGGCTACAATTTTTTTTACAGGCATGATGTGATCAAGCCGGCGCTGGTCGGGCTGGCGGGGCCGTGGATTTCGGGCGGGGTGGAATTCAATTGGCCGCAGCATCATCGGCCGAGTACGTTTATGCCGACGAATTGGGTGATTGAGCGCGACGCCAATGGCTCGGCGACGGTGTGGTGCTCCGAGCATGAGCCGATGAATCGCATGAAGGGCATGCATGGCATTTGCCTGCGGCCGGGAAGCTCGCTGATTGAGATCAAGGTCCGAATCTACAACCGTACGGAGTTCATGCAGACTTTTCTCTTCTGGGCGAACGCGGGGGTGCGGGTTCATGAGCGCTATCAGTCTTTTTTTCCGCCGGATGTGCAGTATGTGGCGGATCACGCAAAGCGGGCGATGTCACGATTTCCGCTGTGCGAGGGCACTTACTACGGAGTGGATTACGGCGCCCGCGCGAAGCAACCGTTTAGCCGTGGCCCCGGGGGGGTGGTCCCCAACGATTTGTCGTGGTATCGGAATATCCCCGTCCCGACCAGCTACATGGCGATGGGCTCGAAGGAAGATTTTTTCGGCGGCTATGATCACAAGGCGGACGCGGGGATCGTGCATGTTGCCGATCACCACATTTCGCCCGGCAAAAAGCAGTGGACGTGGGGCAATCACGCGTTTGGCTATGCGTGGGATCGTCATCTTTCGGACGAAAGACCGCCGGCGCCGTACATTGAGCTGATGGCCGGGACGTTCACGGATAACCAGCCGGACTTTTCATGGCTGATGCCCGGCGAGACGCGCAGCTGGTCTGAATATTGGTATCCCATTCAAAAAATTGGGCCGGTTGAAAAGGCCAATCGTGGTGCCGCAGTCTCGCTTGTGCTTTCAGACGATGAAAAATCGGTTCGCATCGGCGTTGCCGTTACTTCTTCGCCGCGCTCGCTGCGTGTTCGACTCAGCGTCGCGGGAATATCTGTGCTGGAATTCAACGCGGACGCGGAGCCTGGCGAACCCTTGATACGGAATGTCAACTTGGGCTCGCCTGCAAAGGCGAGCGACCTCAAACTCTGGGTCTTTGATTCCAATGATGGGGAAGTGATTTCTTATCAACCTGCGGTGCGATCGGACATTGATATCCCGCCTACCGCTAAAGAGCCGCCGCTTCCAGAGGAAATCGCGTCCAACGACGAACTCTTCCAAATCGGAGTCCACCTCGAACAATACCGGCACGCAACGCGCGCCCCGGAGGCTTACTGGCGCGAGGCTCTCACGCGTGATCCTAGCGATGCCCGCTGCAACAATGCAATGGGACTCTTCCACCTCCGCCGCGGCGAGTTCGGCAAAGCCCTGGGCCATTTCCAAATGGCTGTCGCGACACTTACCAAATACAACCCGAACCCGCGCGATGGCGAGCCTTTCTACAATCTTGGCGTCACCCTGCGATTCCTCAATCGTCTCGATGAAGCCTACGACGCGTTCTACAAGGCTATGTGGAATGGCGCCTGGAAGTCCGCCGCGTCTTTGGCGCTTGCAGAAATTGACTGCCTCCGAAAAGACTGGCGGCTTGCCACCGAGCACCTGATTGGCGTTGACCGCTCTCAGGCGCTGGTCGCTTGCGCCTTGCGAAAGAGGGGCAATGAAGGGGGTGCTGAGGAAATTCTGAAATTCAGCCTGGAGCACCAGGATCCGCTCGACTATGCCATCATCCATCTTCTCGGCGAGGCATCACCACGGCCCTTCGACTGCCCGCCCGATGTGGCGGTGGACATTGCCATCGATTTCGCCCGCGCCGGCCTCTTGGAAGAGGCCACGAGCGTGCTGCAACGCGTCCTGCCCGGCAACAAACTGGAGGATTGGTTCAAAGCCCCGCCGATGCCGATTTATCATTTAGCCGCTTATGCCAAGCCGGAGTTTGCTGAAGAACTCCGCGGACTCGCCGCCGCGGCCAATCCGGATTACTGTTTTCCGCATCGGTTGGAAGACATCCGTGTTCTGCTGGATGCCATCGACAAAAATCCGAGCGATTCCCGCGCGCCCTATTACCTGGGCAATCTCCTTTATGACAAGCGGCGCTATGAGGAAGCGATCACCTGGTGGGAAAAATCCGTCAAGATCGACCGGAATTTTTCCATTCCCTGGCGAAATCTGGGGATCGCTTATTTCAACATTAATCACGACAATCTCGCCGCCAGAGGGGCTTACGAACGCGCCTGGCGCTGCACGCGCAGCAAGAACGAGGATGGACAATATCAGGGCGGCGACCCCCGGATTCTTTATGAGCGCGATCAGCTCTGGAAGCGCCTCGGCGAGAAGCCGCACAAACGCCTCGCGGAACTTGAAGAGCATCTCGAAATGGTTGAACAGCGCGATGATCTGGCCATTGAATGCATCACGCTCCTGAACCAGACCGGGCAATATGAGACGGCCCTGGAGCGGCTCAAAACACGGCATTTTCAGCCCTGGGAAGGCGGCGAAGGACTGGCCCTTGCGCAGTGGGAGCGGGCGAATATCGCGCTTGGCCGCCGGGCGTTTTGGCAGAAAGATCCGCAAGTCGCCAGGCAATTCTTCGAAGCTGCGCTTAACCCGCCGGAAAGCCTGGGCGAAGCCAAGCACCTGCTGGCGAATTCATCGGAAATCCATTACTGGCTGGGAAACGCGTGCCAGGCACTGGGTGATGTGCAAGGCGCGCGGGAGCGCTGGCGACTTGCCGCGGATTCAATTGGCGATTTTCAGCGGATGGCGAGTTGCCCCTTCTCGGAACTGTCCTTTTACTCTGGGATGGGTCTGCGCGCGCTGGATTGCCATGCCGAGGCGGATGATCTTTTCACGCAAATGCTTAACTATGCGCAGGCATTGGCCCAAAAGTCCGCTGCCATCGATTATTTTGCGACGTCGCTGCCCACCCTGCTGCTTTTTGATGAGGACCTCCAAAAACGCCAGGAAATCCAAGCGAAACTTATTGAAGCCCTGGCGCGGCACGGCTTGCGAGAAAAGAGTGCGGCTCGCTCTCTCCTGGGCGACATTCTGCGCGATGATCCGAACCACACGTTTGCCGCGGACCTCCTCCTGGGACTCGACTGGGAGTAAAATGCGTTGCCACAATTCGGAGTGCCCATGAAACTGATTCTCGCCCTGCTTACCAACGTGCTTTTGGCATGCCTTCTTTCCTGCAACAAGCCTGCCTCCACCACCACCATTAAAATCGGCTTCCTGGTAAAGCAGCCGGATGTCTCGTGGTTCCAGAACGAATGGAAATTCGCCGATCAGGCGGCCGCTCGGAATGGATTTGAAGTGATCAAGATTGGCATCCCGGATGGCACCAAAACACTGGCGGCAATCGACAGCCTTGCCGCTCAGGGAGCGCAGGGCTTTATCATCTGCACGCCGGAGCCCAAGTTTGGCCAGGCAATCCTTGACCGGGCCGCGCGTGCCAATTTGAAAGTGATGTCGGTCGACGATCGCCTGCAATCGGCGGATGGCCAGGACATCGAATCCGTGCCGCATATGGGGATCACGGCGAGAGATATCGGCAAGCTTGTGGGCCTGGCGCTCTCGGACCAATTCAAAATACGCCAATGGGAGCCGAGTGAGACTGCCGCGTGCATCCTCACGCACGATCAGGGCGGGCAGACACACATGGACCGCACGCGAGGGGCCATCGATGCGCTGGTAGCCGCCGGATTTCCGAAGGATCGCATTTTCACCATTGCCCAGAAGGACCCCATCGACATCGCCACAGGCCGCGACGCGATGAACGCATTGCTCACGCAGCATGCCGAGGCGAAAAATGTGCTCATCGCGGGAGTCAATGATGACTCAGTGGTGGGGGCGGTCCGGGCCACGGAAAACCGAGGCCTGAGCGCGGAGCATGTGGTTGCGGTGGGCATCGGCGTGGATTCGAGCCTGTCGGAATTTCAGCAGGAAAAATCCACGGGGTTCGTCGCCACGGTTTTGATCAGCCCGCGCCGGCATGGGTATGAGACGGCGGAACTGATGTACCACTGGATCCGGGACAGCAAAGAGCCGCCCAAAACAACCTGGACGCAGGGCGTCCTGATCACGCGCCAAAACTACAAGCAGGTGATGAAAGAGCAGGGGCTTGAGTGACGACGCCTGTGCCAAGGGATTCTGCCGGTCGGTCTTCGATTCTTGATTCCTTAATCCGGCTGTGGGACCGCGGCGGCTTGCTGGTTCTTTATCTTTCTTTTTTTGGCCTGTGCTCGCTAACAATTCCGCACTTTCTTGACCCATTCAATCTCACTTCGCTCGCACAATCCGTTTGTTCCGTTGGCATTGTTTCCTGCGGCATGCTGTTTTGCCTGGTTTCAGGGGATTTCGATCTCTCGGTCGGCTCTGTTGCGGCGCTCTCAGCCATCGTCGCGGTCCTGATTATCAATGCGACGGGGTCTGTCGCGCTGGGAATTGCAACCGGGGTTGCCACCGGCGCCGCTTTTGGGTTTTGCAATGGATTTATCGTCGCAACCCTTGGCATTAATGCTCTGATCACCACGCTGGCCACCATGCAAATCGTTCGCGGCCTGGCCCACATCGCTGCCGGACCGCAAACGGTCGGCAGCCGGAACACTGCCTTCAATCATCTCTTCGGGTCAGCCACGTTCCTTCACGTACGTTCCACCATCTGGCTCATGGCAGGCTGTTTTTGCTTTGCCGGCGTCCTCTTTCATACCACGACATTCGGACGCAAGACTCTGGCGATCGGAGGCAATATCGAAGCGGCGCGCCGTTCCGGCATTGGTACTATCCGTACCAAGATTCTCGTTTTCTCGTTGGTCGGGGCGTTTGCCGCCATTGCAGGCATTATTCAGGCCTCGGAACTTCAAAACGCGGATCCCAAAGCGTTTGCGGACCTTGCGTTGGCGGCCATCTCGGCCTGCGTCTTAGGAGGCGTCTCTCTGACCGGCGGAGTAGGCTCCATTCTTGCAGTCATCGTGGGTACCCTGATCATGGGCACCGCCCAAAATGTCATGGACGCTCTGCAGATCGATGCCTATCGCCAATACCTCTTCACTGGTGGAATACTTCTGGCTGCCGCGATTTTTGATCGGTTCAAGTCCAAATTCCGCAACCTATGATTCCTGCGGCCCCTGCAACTGACTCATTCATCCCATCCATGCCGGGTTTCGTGTGGTCCCGTCAAATCCGTTGGTCGTTTTGAAAGTCTCGAACTGGCCTGCTGCCGCGAGGGTCCTGGTCTTGGCGAGAAGCCCCGCGAGGGTGGCCTGGTCCAGCGGTTTAAATGATTTGACGGCCGCCAGCGCCGCATTGAGATGTTCGTCGCTATCGATGCCAACGATGACGGTGGAGGTCGGCAGGTTCATCGCGTAATGCAGGCAGTCTTCTGCCGATACGCCGGCGCCGGAGCGCAGAATTGCCGCGCTGCCCAAGGTCTTCATCGCCAGCACACCCACGCCTTCCTTCACGAGTCGCGGCACGACGTCACGGGCGAAGCTTCGGAAGTGCGCATCCATCAGGTTCAGGGGCATCTGCACGGAATCGAAGGCGAAATCATTTTTCTTGGCGACATCGAGCATGTTCAGATGAATCTCGGGGTCCTTATGCCCGGTGAAGCCGATGTAGCGGATTTTGCCGGCTTTTTTGGCTTCGACCAGGGCCTCGATGGCGCCGCCCTTGGCGAAGCATTTCTCGGCATCGGTCATGCGGATGTTCTCGTGAATCTGCATCAGGTCGATGACATCGGTTTGCAGGCGCTTGAGTGATTCATCAATCTGGCTGGCGGCGGCGGCCTTGGTCCGGCCGTCGAGCTTGGTCATGAGGAAGACTTTTTTGCGGTAGCCGTCTTTGAGCGCCGCGCCCATGCGTTCTTCGCTCACGCCGTTGCGGTAATCCCAGCAGTTGTCCATGAAGGTGACGCCGTTGTCGACGGCTTTGCGCAGGAGCCTGGTGCTATCGGCTTCCTGACCGCCGGCGAAGTGATAGCCGCCCAGGCCCAGGAGCGAAATCTTTTCGCCGGTTTTGCCGAGCTTGCGATAGAGCATGTCGCCTTCTTTGGTCGACTCGGGCGTTTTGAGCTCGGGGATTTCCCAAAGGGCGGGCTGAGTGGAAGCGCCTTGGCCGTAAGCCCAGCGCGATCCGGCCGAAGCCGCGACCGCTCCGGTGACCGTCACCGTCAAAAACTCGCGACGACTTTTATCCATGAGAGACCCCCGGCAAGAAGATGCGTGCACTGCCAGCCGCGCGGCTGGCCATCAATTGACAGAAAGTATACACCTGCCAAGTTCTCTCGCGAAAGCCGTAGTTCAAGTACGGGGTTCCGCCTTTAGGCGGCTTCGCGCACGGCACACTCCCGTAAACCGCCTAAGGGCGGAACTCCGTGCGGTGCTTGATGCGAGTTTTCGTATTGTCCGGGGCTCAACCCGGCTTGGTCGCAGGCTGGGTCGTGGGAGTAACGTAGACTTCCTTGGTGACATGATCAATCAGGTTGGGCGTGGGCTGGAATGTCCAGGCGGGCTCCTGGTGATCCCAGACGGCTTTCCACGAGGTCGTTCCGTTGGCTTCCTGCTTATACATATTGAGCGTGTAGACCACGAGTTTGCCGGGGTCGGGGCCCATGAGTGGCGGCGGCGGAAGGATGCTCGCGAGGTCGGGTCGGGTGGCCGGGGCCGACGCGGCGGGGCCGGTGGCGGGAGAAGTGGCGGGCATCGAGGCCGGGGCCGTGGCAGGACGGGCGGCCGGCTGAGCGGTCAACGTTGGTTCGAGGATCGTGACTTTGACGGTGATGCTGGGTGTGCCGGAGGATTCCGGCTTTTCATCGAGGTACTTGGAGGCGGTTACGGGCGTAAAGTCGCTCAGGAGGGCCGTGAGCTTGCTTTCATCGGGCGTCAGAGTGGCATCGCCCTTTTTGACCTCCCAGCGCATGCCGGCGTGTTCGAGCGTGATGCCGGGCGGCGGGGCGGGGGCGGTCGTGGCCATCGTTGCTGGTGCAGCCCCGGGTGCAGTGGCGGGCTGCGTGGAGGGCGCGGCAATTCCGGGCGTCGCAGCGGGGCCGGCGATCTCGATTCTGCAAATCTTGTCCGCGTTGAGATTCTCGATGTCCTTGTCGCGGAAATTGAGGTTGCTCGCGATCAATTTTTCGGCGTCTGTTGTCTGAATCAGATAAACCGTCGGTTCACCCTGGCGCATCACGGGCGTGACTTTTTGAGCGGTCTCGGGTTTGCCGACGAGAATGACTTCATGCTGGCTCTGGCTGGGGATGGACATCTCGATTTTCATGTGCGGCGGATCGAGGCCGATGGATTTGAGGTCGCCGGCATTGTCGACGTAATTGATGGCGCGCAGGTCGCGGACGATCGCCAGATAATCGGAAATGGCAAAGGGGTCGGCTACTAGGGGTTTGTCCGGTGTGCCTGCACTCAAGAGCTTCCACGCGCTGTCCTTTTTGGCCACGGAGACGGTGGTGGCACCGTCGGTGGAAATGGTCAAGTCGGTGGCCTGGGAAGTCGGCGCCGGCGTCACGGCGGGATCGCGCAGTTCTTTGAGCTCGCGGGTCAGCTTCTTGGCGGCATCGTTGGATAGTACAAACACTTCGTCCGTTCCGGCCAGGCTGGCGTAGACCGGACTGTCTTTCTTGTCCATGGTTAAGTCCGTGGGAAAGCCCAGTTGCAACACGACCGGTGTGCCGGCGGGCTGGCTGGAGGCGGTGGCAGGGCCGGTGGAGGCGGGCATGGTCGCGGCGGAATCCTGGACAATCGCCTTGACGGACACGAGCGGGGGATCGAGGCCGCAGTCTTTTTTGGAGAGCGTGCTGAAGCTTTGGGCGCGAATGGCCTGGAACTGCCGCACCAACTCATCGACGCTGGTGCTGTTGGCCCGGCCGGAAATCGGGGCGCTGATCAACCACTTTTCGCCGGACTTGGTCAGCGTCCAGTTCTGATCCCTGGATTGAAGCGCCAGGCCAGTGATCCGGGAGGTATCAACCGTTTTGATTTCCAGGTTGCGGAAGGCATCGAAATCCTTGTCGAGGTTGGTGAGCGGGTTATTTTCCAGGAGATAGATGGTCTTGTCGCCGTTAAGCGTGGCGTAGATGCCTTCTGCGCCGCGCTTGCCGAGGTTCAGCGTGTTTTCATGGCCGGCGCTGTCAGAGAATTTGATGCGATAATGGGGGTTGGCGGTTCCCGTTGTCTCGGGGCTGTGATTGCCGGTGGATTCGGCCGCGTATTTTTGAAGATAGGCTATGTCCTTGAGGTTATTGGCGATGGTGTTGAGCTGGCCGTTGTCGGCGTTGGCGGAAATGGGGGCGGTGATTTTCCATTGGTCGCCGACTTTGGCGAAGGAGACGTTTTCGCCATACCGCGTGAAGTCGATCCGCGTGATATCCGCGGGGTGGGGGTTGAGCAGCTTGGTGGCGCCGGTGCTCGTGCTCTTGGTGGTGGTGTCCTTTCCCTTCACCAGAAAGAACGCCAGTGCCGCGAGCATCAGGATAATCGAGAGGGCAATCGTCAGACGAAAGTTCATAAGAGCCTCAAGGGGGTGGCGATATCAAATGGACCGCTGGTGCTTATCGATGCCGCATAAACCAGATCAGGCCGCCTAAGACCAGGGCCATCACGGGCGCGAGGACCCAGACGCCAAAACGAATCCATGCCAGCGTGGAAGGGGAAACGTCGCCGATGCGCACGTTGGCATTGGTCTTGGGCGTGACGGCGATCATGTTTTCGTAACCGGCGAGCCACAGGATGGAGTTGCGGACCAGTTCCTGGTTGCCGGGGAAAACCGAAATCGGTCTCAACTGATTGCCGTCACGGGCGAGCTGCAGCGCTTCGAGCACCGCGTTGGCGCCGATCATTTTGCAGCCGATCACCATGATGCGCTGTTCGTTGTCCTTGCCGCGATTTTTCACGGCTAGCGCGGCCAGGGGCACAGGTGCCTGTAAATCGGAATCTTTGTCAAACTTGGCATCTGGGGACCAGTTGGTTTCGCCCCAATAATCCGAGCTATAGGGTGTTTTCATGATCACCTTAGCTTCGACGCCGGCAGGCGGCTGCTTTTGCACATCGACGACCGTGACCGCCCGGCTGGGGAAGAGAGCGGTGTTGAGGGACTGGATGGGGCGCGTGATCTCGTCGTCTTCAAAGCGGTCGATTTCGAGATAGGGGCGCAAGTTCGTAACCCGATTTCCAGCACGATCTTCGCCCTCGACCTGCTGCACAACGGTATACTTGGCCATCACGTTGATGCCGAAAGGCTTGACCAAGGCGTCGTAGGGGTAATCCGTTCCCGGCATCATGGGATTGGCGCCGCCGGATTCGGCGAGGAAAAGCACCTGGCCGCCCTCACTGATGTGATGCTGCACGGCGTCGATCACACCCTGCGCGTTGGGCATGCCCATACCCATCTGCATCATCTGCATGCTGGGGGGCTCGGGCGGGAAGACGACCCAGACAACGCCTTTGCCCTGCGCGGGCGGGTCGGAGGGCTGAGGCGGCTGGCCCGGTCCGGGGGGAGAAGGAGGTGACCATGCCAGCACTTCGAAGTTACTTTGCTCGAGGAGCTGGGTGATATCGGAATATCCCGGCTCGCTGGTGTCGGTCGTGATCCGGTTCGGCGAAGCGGTGACGAAAACGACCTTGACTTTCTCCGGCCGGACCATGGACAAGAGCGCCGAACTGATCGCCTCTTCGCCTTTGAACACCGATTGGGCAGGCCCATCGGGGCTGGTTTGTTTGCTGTCATAGAGATCCCAGCTGGTGAGCACCTTGGCTGAATCCGGACCAAGGATCACAATACAATTGCGGCCCAGGCCCGAGAGCACTTCCTGAATCTTGGGCGACTCGAGCTTGCTCATCGAATCCTGATAGGCTTTGAGTTCCGCTCCCATCGCCTTGTAGCGCGGCGATGCCTCTGTGAAATAGGCCAGAAGCGATGGCGCTTCAAGGCTGTTGTCCTTGAGCAGCTTTTTAATGTTGTCGGGATCGCCCATGAATGCAATGATCTTGACTACGAAATCAACCGCTGGCTTGACGCCTTCTGTGTCCGGGGTGCCTTCGACAATGTCAATCCACTTGGGATTCATGGCCTCGGAAGCGGTCCGCATTTCACGTTGAATGCGCAGAATTCGCTCGGAAATCTGATGAAACTGTGTCTGCAGGTTTGCCGCTGCGGTGCGTTCGTCGTCCGAACCGCCGGCTTTCTGCACGCTGGCGGCGATGCGGTCTCCTTCGGTCTTGATGAAATCGCTCACCTTTTTGCCGACGCGGTTGAATTCATCGACGGCATCTTTGTAGGGTTGCAGCTGGCCTTCATACTTTTTGCGAACTTGCGATTCGACATTATCCATCGGCTGGTCGCCGGCGTCGTCCACCTGCACGTGCTTGCTGCCGTTCCGGTAGAGGTCGAGCAAATCCTTCACCTGCCTGCGACGTTCGGCCTGGTGATTGGGATCGCCGTTTTTCTTGGCCTCGTCACTGGGGTCCACATAGAGGCTGATGCTTTCCAGCACATTGGGATCCTAAGCTTAGAATTCCACGTGGACAAGTTGTCGCG
>JADMIO012610805.1_pt1 | contig 20315 bp, 14 predicted proteins | sample 8958161 | NCBI WGS metagenome assembly JADMIO01 (sample SAMN16585339, study PRJNA669376) | soil metagenome | isolation source: Crop rotation soil | place: USA: Cullars Rotation, Alabama | collected 2011 | reverse complement strand
TGACGATTTTATCAAATGCCTCCATTTCCTCCATTTTCATTCCATCATTTTTGGCAATAACGAGGCTAACCTGGTCGATCTCCTTCAGATCGTGGGCCAGGTTATAGGTAAAAGAATCGTAATTATCGATCAGGAGAATATTCATTTTTTGTGGGGCAATAGTGCCATGAACTGCCGAGGGTGAAACTATAAAAAATGTATATTTGCAGTCCAATTTTACAAGCGGAAGTAGCTCAGTTGGTAGAGCACGACCTTGCCAAGGTCGGGGTCGCGAGTTCGAGTCTCGTTTTCCGCTCAAAAATTTAATAAAAAGCTGATTCTCAACGAATCAGCTTTATTTTTTTACGAAAATACTGACACAGTTTTGACACAGTTTATCAGCCAAAACTTAGTTAGCACTGCCAACTGCTCACTGCCGACTGAGGACTTATTTGTTTTTATATCCCTTTGGCTTTCTGCCTTTTAGCCTGGAAAATATATTTGCCTGAGTGTAAATGTGGGAGAGAAGCGCGTAAAGCATTTGCAAAAAAAAAGCCCGAGGTGAGTCTATTATGATTTTCTAAAATATCGAAGACCCGCATAGATACCGATACCGAGTGCCTGGATACACATCACAATGCCAAACTGACTCCAATAAATTCCAAGAATCCGAATTGCGGTCTTAAGAAGTGGACCTATTCCATTGGACCGGTATACTGGATCGGAATTAGGTTGACTGATGATCCACGCACCCCGCACATCTATATGCGGAAAGGCTGCAAAAACAAGATTGTGAAACAGGTTAGACAACAATGCCGCACCGATAATAATGATGATGGCGGTGATGATGTTGCTTTCATTATTATTGACCTGGTAGGTGATGATGGCAACGGCTAAGGTGAGCGGAAATGAAATGACGAGGAAGTCGAGAATTTCCAGGATATCAAAAACCAGGAAGGAAGGCGTGATCAATTCGATCAGGAAGACAGATAATGGCGCCGAAATTATTTGCGGGATGGTAATGAACCACATAAGGCGCTCCACTTCTGTTTTGAGGGATTCGAGGAATGGCATTGTGGAGATTTTCTACAAAATACCGATTCGTAAACTCTGCTCGATCCTGGATTAAAAGAAAAAAGGTTTGGATCGCTCCAAACCTAGTACCCGGAGCCGGAATTGAACCGGCACGGCCCTTTCGGGCCACAGGATTTTAAGTCCTGCGTGTCTACCTGTTTCACCACCCGGGCCCATTAAAACTTTATTTAACTGGCAAGACAAATGTAGTATTATTCATGGCGTATACCAATCACGATTGGTGCCATGAAAGCTGTTTCGATATTGAAATAATGAGAAATTTCCCGTAGGAAATAAGCGAACGGGTTATACCTCGTCGCCTTGTTTCTTGGTCTTGTACACGGCTTTCAGGATCTCGTTACGACGGGATACGGAAGGCTTCACAAACTCCTTACGGCGACGTAATTCCTGGATCAGGCGTACGTTCTGCACTTTGCGTTTGTACCTCTTGAGTGCACGGTCGATAGACTCGGATTCTTTGACTTCAATAATGAGCATTACGGTCAGTTAATTTTTAAGCGGGGCAAAGGTAATGGACTGTTCCCAGATTACCAAGCCCGTGCTGAATATGTTTAATTGCCAGACTATCAGCCTTCTATGGCTGAGCTGTTCCTTTCGTGTTGATTATCTTGATCATCTGTCCGGCACTGACAGAATCACTCAGCTCCATTCCATTGACGATTGCTAATTCCTTTTGCCGGTTGGAAGGCACCCCATAAGAAGCCAGGGCATCAGCCAGGGAACCACTTTGCTTGACCTTGACCACCTTGATCCTTTCCGGTAATACATTGAGTTTCGAAGCATCTGTCAGGTTTTTAAATCCATACATGCTTTTATCAAATGTAGATACGTAAGATTGAAAATCGGCTGGAGTCGATACGCCATGAAAGACAAAAATCGAAGTTCCATGCTTGATATACATGCTCTTGATGGAAATCGCAGTTTGTTGCCCGGTACTGGCATCCTGTCCCACTTGTTGTGAATATACTTCAAGGGCCTGCAAACCATTCACCGTTACTGATTTACTGCTGCTCACTGTAAGACTAAGATCACTGGCAACTTTAGAAGCAGCTTCCTGCAGCGAACTTCCTGCGACTCCGGAAAATATAATCACTGCTTTTCCATTAGAAGGAACTATCTGCACTTGTGATGGACTATTGACCAATTGCCAACTGGTAGTGTAAGGAAAAGAGAATTTCAAATCGGGATGGTAAAAAACACCGTTTTCGGTAAATCCCTGGCGAGGATCTTCTCCATAGATCACGCCATCAATCATGGCGAGATAGGAATCACGATTAATCTTGTAGGTTGATTTACCATCTTTGGCTTGCCATTCCGCAGCCAGTTCGCTCACCTTCTTGTAACGATCCGCAGGATCAGGGTGAGTTGATAAAAAAGTAGGCATTTCATCTCCACTTTGTTCACTAAGGGATTTTAAGGTCTTGAAAAAATCTCCCATTTCTCTTGCATCATAACCTGCTTTAGTGGAATATTCAACCCCAAGTTGATCTGCTTCCGTTTCATGATTGCGACTATACTTCAGAAACAACAAGCTCATAGCTTGCGCAGCTTCACTTTGAAATGCTCTTAATTCTTTTGAAACAATAATTCCTCCTAAAAGGGCAACCTGTCCCAGAGTTTGAGTGGTATATTGTTCAACCGAATGTCGGGCGGCGACGTGACCGATTTCATGACCAAGCACGCCTTCAAATTGTGCTTCATTATTGAAATAAGCCATGATCCCACGAGTGAAATAGACATATCCGCCAGGAATGGCAAAAGCATTGACTACGGGAGAATCCAACACGCGGAACTGGAATTTCAGATTGGGCCTATGAGATAGCGCTGCTATTTGTTGACCTCTTGTATTCATGAAATCCTGGAAAGCCTGGTTATCATACAAACCAAATTCAGCGATGACCTGTGGATCAGCCTCAGCTCCCATGGCCAACTCTTGTTGTTCGGACATTAATACGAGTTCCTTTTTACCGCTGACAGGATTGACCGCGCAGCCGGAGGCGATCAATAATGCCGGAATGAATAAGGCATTGATGAATAAGCGGGTTTTTGAGAAGATTTTCATAGTTGTAGATTGATGCACTGACGTGCGTTAACAAAGATTGTAATTAAATGTGCATAAACAAATGACCAAGATTGAACACAATAGCAGCTGATTTAGTTAATCCCTTGACTTGCCTTCACTCCCTGGATAATAACGATCTTTGCTTATACCACTCTTTAAGAGCTTATTACAGCCATGAATAAATTAACAATTGGAATTTACGCTTTGTTAATTACCGGACTCTTTCAATGCAAACAATCAGGGGAAACACCCATACCCCTGACGCAAAACCCTCAGGAAACAAACGAAGCCCGCCGTGATGTAGCACCGGTCACGGTTGTCAGCACCTCGGAAGAGGTTACTATCAAGCTATTTGAACAAGCCGCTCCATCTGTCGTATTTATCACCACCACCGCTGTTCAACAAGATTATTGGTCCCGCAATGCCTATGAGATCCCGGCAGGAACAGGTTCAGGTTTTGTTTGGGATGAAGATGGGCACATTGTCACCAATTATCACGTCATCAAGGATACCTACAAAGCCAAGGTGACTTTATCTAATCAACATACCTACGACGCAGAAGTAGTTGGGTATGAACCCACCAAAGACCTGGCTGTCCTCCGTATAAAAGCGGATGCACCGCTCCTTCCTATCCCGGTAGGATCCTCGCATGATCTTAAAGTTGGCCAGTCCGTGTTTGCTATTGGCAATCCATTTGGCCTCGATCAAACATTGACCACCGGCATCATATCTGCACTTGGACGAGAAATCGAATCGGTAGCCAAGGTTCCTATTCGGGATGTCATTCAAACCGATGCTGCTATCAATCCTGGCAATTCTGGTGGTCCATTATTGGATATCTCCGGACGATTGATTGGTGTCAATACCGCTATCTACAGTCCTTCCGGGGCATATGCCGGTATTGGATTTTCTGTTCCTGTAGACGTGGTCAACCAGGTAGTTCCTGACCTGATTAAATATGGAAAATTTCAACGACCAACGCTTGGTATCGACCTGGTCAATCAACAACTTATTGATCGCATGGACCTGCAGGGCGCATTAGTGATGAATGTCGGTCGTGGAGGAAGTGCCGATAAAGCGGGTATCCTGCCTACCCGGAGAGACAAAAGCGGAGATATTATCCTGGGTGACCTCATCGTTGAAGTCAATGATGATCCCATAAAATCGAATAATGACTTATTATTGGCTCTGGAAAAATATAAAACCGGTGACCAGGTAAAGGTCAAAGTAAAACGCGGGACTCAATCTGAGACCATCATCGTGACATTAGGATCCGCATATTAGCAGCATTAATGAAGTTACCCTCCTCCCCCGGTTCGATTAAGACTTATCTCATGTCCATCCCGCAAAGGATATGGACTTTCATTATCACCTTTCCAAAGAAATTTTCCCAAGGAATCAAAGATCCCAAGACCAGGAAGAAATGGTTTTTCCAGGGGCTAAAAGCTTTCGGAATTTTGGTGGGCTTGCTGGTGTTCCTGTTTATTTTGACATGGCTGGGTGCCTTCGGCCGCCTGCCTAATGACAAAGAATTATTAGCCATTCGACAACCGGAAGCATCGAAGATCTATAGCGTCGATGGCAAATTGATGGGGAAATATTACACCAAGAACAGGAACAACCTCCAGTTCGACCAGATCCCTCCCGCTTTCATGACCTCCTTGATTGCTACCGAAGATTCCCGTTTTTGGAATCATAACGGAATCGATTTGCGAAGCTGGATGCGGGTACTGGTGAAACGAATGTTGTTGCAACAGGAAAGTGCAGGAGGAGGAAGTACGCTCTCACAGCAATTGGCCAAAAATCTTTTTCCACGAAGAGATTACTGGATCGCTTCCATGCTGATCAACAAATACAAGGAATTCATCATCGCCTCCCGGTTAGAAAAAGTTTACTCTAAAGAAGAACTGCTGACTTTTTATATCAACACCGTTCCTTTTGGGGAAGCCATATTTGGCCTTGATGCAGCGGCAGATCGATATTTTTCAAAAAAAGCAGAACAACTCAACATAGAAGAATGTGCAACGCTGGTTGGATTGCTGAAAGCAACCGGCTATTACAATCCACGCAATAACCCGGAGCGTGCATTGAATCGCAGGAATGTGGTGCTTCATCAAATGATGGTGAATGGTGTGATTGACTCGCTTACGTTGGATTCATTAAAACAACTCCCTTTACACCTGACTTATCAGCGTAATACGGATTCAGAAGGTATCGCGCTCTATTTCCGCAATCATATCCGATCGATCATGCTGGATTGGTGTGAAAAACATACCAAAGAAAATGGCGAACCTTATAATCTCTATACCGATGGGTTGAAAATTTATACGACCATCGATTTTGGTATGCAGCAATATGCGGAGGAAGCGCTGAAGATCCACATGGAAAAATTGCAGCAAACGTTTGACAAGCAATTTGATGACTGGAAAGATTATGATGCTCCCTTTAAAGAAGCGGTCGAGCGATCTCCCCGGTATGAAGCATTAAAAAATAAAGGATTGGATGACGAAGCCATTAATGATTCCTTGTCCGTCACCATGCCGATGAAATGGTGGACGTGGAATGGAATGATGGATACTATAGCTTCTCCGTTGGATAGTGTGCGCTATTATTTGAAAATGCTGCAGGGTGCAGTGGTCGCTATCAATCCTAAAACCGGTGGCGTTATGGCGTGGGTCGGAGGAAATGATGCACAACAATTCAATATCGATTATGTAATGACACCGAGGCAACCAGGTTCTGCGTTCAAACCTATCCTGTATGCGACGGCCATTGATCAGGGCATTGATCCTTGTATGTTTTATGCTAATCGACTGATTCGCTACGATCAATTCGAAGGATGGATGCCCGGGAATGCGGATGGAAATTATGAAGGCATCTATTCGTTGCCTGGGGCATTAGCCAAAAGTATTAACACGATTGCGGTGCAACTCATCTTTGATGTTGGGGTAGATAATGTAGCTGATCGCGCACGTCGCATGGGCATCACAGGGGAGATGAAGAGAGTTCCTTCGCTTGCATTGGGTACAGCAGAGGTTACCTTATTGGAATTAGTGAGTGCTTACAATACTTTTTTAAATAAAGGGGTTCATCGTCCTTATTTTTTCATTTCAAAAATTGAAGACCAGGATGGAAATGTATTAGAGGAATTCAAAGCGCCTCCCACAACTTCCGTATTTACACCTGAAACAGTTGGCGTCATTGACCAGATGATGGCCAATGTAGTAGATCGTGGGACTGCCTCCCCGTTGCGATGGAAAGAGATCGGTGTTACAGGTGCGATAGCCGGTAAAACCGGTACTACTCAATTTCAATCGGATGGTGTTTTTGTAGGGATGACTCCAAAACTAGTCGCCGGATCATGGGTTGGATGTTTTGACCGCAGGGTGAGTTTCAAAACATTGCGGGACGGACAAGGTGGAAAAACCGCTTTGCCCATTTGGGGAATCTTTATTAAAAAATTGCAAGCGGATCCGGCTTATAAATCCTATTTCAATGCTTCGTGGCCTGAAGAATATAAGTACATTAACAATTGCCCATTCTCGCTGGAAGAAGGTGACTTAACCGAACTGGGTGTCGATCCCAATGCACCTCCTCGTGATTCTACGTACATGGGTCCAAGAAAATTTAAGATCAAAGAAGAAAAAGGATTGGGTAATTTCTTCCACAACCTGTTTAAGAAAAAAGAGGAAACAGGGGATGATGGAAAGAAACAAGATGAATAGTACCTTTTTTATTGCAAAACAAATTTAATGGGCAATGTGAAAGTGACATCGACCGGGATACCATCACTCACTCCCGGATTCCATTTTGGCATCAGGTTCACTACACGCATAGCTTCTTCATCACATCCTCCTCCGATGCCACGAACCACTTTTACGTTTTCAAGATCACCATCTTTGGCAACTATATATTGAAGGATCACCGTGCCGGAGATATTTTTCTTTCGTGCCTGCACCGGATATTTAATGTTAGTGAAAATAAATCTATACATCTCTTCCTGGCCACCTGGAAAAGACGGCATTGTTTCGATGTTAGTTTTGAGTTCTTCTTTTTGAGTGGATGGGTTCATGGTTGCAGCTCCCTGCGTAGTGCTATCTGGGTTTGAAGTTTTATCTGGTGACGTTCCTAAAACAAAACTGATGGGAAGTACCATATCCATAGTTACCGGAATCCCTTCTTTCGTTCCGGGAGTCCATTTGCCCACATTTCCATTCAGGCTATTCACTACTTCCAATGCAGCTTCATCTGCAGAAGGATTGAGTGATTTAGTGATTCTTGCTTCCGCTACAAATCCATTGGTGGTAATAGCGAAGGTGACATAAACTTTGCCTTCAATCCTGGCGGATTTCATGCTTTCCGGGTATTTCAAATGTTGGCCTACATACTCGAAAAGTTTTTTGTGACTGCAGTCAGCGATCTCCATCAGGTTGAGTTTCTCACACCCGGGGAAAATGGGTTGCTCTGTATTGTCAAGCAATCCTGGCTTCGATTGTGCATCGTCTTCAAAAGAAATATTAATCGGGGTATTGGGCTGCAGGTAAGTCGGGTTGACAATCCTGAGGCGACCAAGACTATAGTCGATGATATAATCTTCATTTTCTTTCAACAGGTGTCCATCAACGGTTACTCTAACAGAACCCGGAGGTATATTAGATGCATCGAGGGAGATATCAGAAGATGAACTGGTTTTCTCCAATAATGGCATATTACTTTCTTTTGATCGAAATGAAAAAAGAAGCAACGCTAAAAAGAGCAAGGGCAATGCTCCGGTGTATTTCCATTTAGCGATCCAGGAAGAAGGTTGCTGCGTCATCATGATCAGGCGATTTTTGAGTTGGGAGTAGAGGAGTTGATTTGAAAGTGGGTTATTAAGGCCATTGCATTCTTTCGGAAAAAGGAAAGTACCCATTTTATGAAATAGATTTTTCATATTGTTGATATTAGAATCGTCGTTATTAATCTTCAGTAAGCAAAACCATTCTGGCATCCTCTTTTTCCGCAACATCGAAAACATCTCCTATATCTCCGGTTGTATTTTGCTTATCAGCTTTCAGTACCACTATTCGTTGAAGGTTATGATTGGCACTGGTTCTTATAGCATTGGAGAGCGATTCCTTTGAAATTTCATATCCATTCATGAAATATTGTAGTTGAAGATTCATCCTGATCGTATCCACTTTTTCAACTATCGCATTATCCACGGTTGATGATGTGGATATAGTTTCATTTTGTTGTTGACATGAAACTAATCCAATCAGCAGTAGGAACATGGGGATGATGCCGACAAATTTCAACATTGTTTTACCAGGTGATTTGACTCCGGACATCATCTGCACTCTTTTCTTTAAAAGCGAATTATTCAGTTGGCTAATCAGGCTATCCTGAATGCATTGCTCTTTTTGCTGGATAAGAAATTCACTATAAACCGCCCAGGGTGTTTTCTTCACCACGGCTGCGTCCGCTATAAATTCATGGATTTCTTTAATTGATTTTTTATACAAATAGATCATTGGATTTGGCCAAAGAAAAATGGATAAAATTTCAAGTATAATCACATCCAGGGAATGCTTCCCTTCCACGTGTGCACTTTCATGACAAATGACCTCCTCTAATTCTTTTGGCGAAAAGGAATGATGACTCGGCAGGTAAACAAGGCTCATAAATGAAAATGGACTCTTGACCTGGGGCGAAATGGCGCAAATATGATTCTGCACCATGGTCAGCGTTGATTTTGATTTTAGCACCATGATAGCCCTGATGGAAAAGAAAAACCGAATCGCCAGTATAATCACTCCTGCAACATAAATCATCTTGATTATTTGTTGCCAGGAAAAACTAAAACCCTTTTGAGCGGAGTTGCTTCCAATTTCAATAGTTTGCATATAGGCTCCAACATATACTGGTGCCATTGCAATTGACTTGGTTTGATTGAGATCAATGTAAATTCGAATAAGGGGAAAGATCAAACTCAGGATAAGGGAGATTAAGAGATAAAATCTATTCGCCTGGAATAAAGTCTCTTTTCGCAAAGCGAGCATGAAGAAACCATAGAATACCGTCATGCACACCGTGACCTGGATTAAATAAGTAATCATGACTAATCTTTTTTTCTTTTCAAATCCTTAATAAGACTATTCAATTCATCTACAGAAGTATGCTCTTTTGATATCAGAAATGACACCAGCTCGGAAGGTGACCCGTTGAAATAATCTTTGATGAGTGATAATACACTCTTTCGACTATACTCTTCTTTAGTGATCACCGGAAAATAATCGTAAGTCCTCCCATATGCTTTATGGTCGACAAATCCTTTTCGCTCCAGTATCCGCACAATAGAAGAGATCGAAGAATGCGGCGGACGTGGTTCGGGTAATTGATCCAAAATATCAGACACCGTACACCGTCCAAGCTGCCAGATGTACTGCATAATATCTTCCTCCGCCCGGGTCAGATTTTTCATCCGATTCATGTGACCTTGATTTCAATGGTGAATATATAACGTATAATTACGTTATGCAACTAATTTTTAAATTTTAACAGTTTTTTCTTTATGACTACATTTGATTGCATGTCTTACCCGGAATTGAATGAATCAGAGATCATAGATTACTATGACCACTGCCAGGTTGATTATGAATTGGTGTGGCAGCTGGATGAAGTCCTCTGTATGCACTATGGTTATTGGGAGGATTCAATCCCCCATCACCGCGCGGCCCTTCAAAACATGAATAAAAAAGTGGCGGAAGCAGCGGGCATACACCCGGGCATGCATGTGCTGGATGCCGGGTGTGGAGTTGGTGGACCATCTATTTTCCTGGCCAGCCAGGGCTGCACTGTTGAGGGCATCACTTTGAGTGCCAAACAAGTCGCCACGTGCACTGAAAATGCAAAAAGATTGGGTGTCGAAAAGCACTTGCATTTCTCCCAACAGAATTATCTTCAAACTACTTTTCCTGATTCTACTTTTGATGTAGTGTGGGCTATAGAAAGTGTATGTTACGCATGGGATAAAGCTGATTTCACCCGGGAAGCTTTCCGGGTGCTGAAACCAGGGGGTCGATTAGTGGTCGCTGATTTTTTCAGTGCTCCTGTCAAACCCGGTTCACCAGATGATATCCTCATGAAAAAATGGACAGATTCATGGGCGATCAAATCGTACGCCACCGTGGATGAATTCCAGCATGCATTAACTGTAGCGGGTTTTGAAAACAAGCGGGACCAGGATATCACGCAAAATGTTACCCCAAGCATTCGGCGATTATATATGTCGTTCTTCCCGGGACTGGTCACCACCACAGTCGCGGAATGGATAGGTGTTCGAAACCGTCTTCAGACGAAAAACACATGGTCCACTTATTATCAATACCAAGCCTTCAAAAAGCACCTTTGGCAATACCACATTTTTTCAGCGCAAAAAGCATAAAACATGATGGAGTCCTCGAAATGGACGAATGACCTGCTGAACCAAATGAGGAAGCAGGGTGATCCTAAGGCCGATCGTGCCGCCGCAGCTCTTTTTGATGCGGTGAAAGGTCATGATCCAAAGCAAGTTTCAGCCTTTATTGTCGATTTTGTATCCCGTGATTTTACAAAAGCATGGGTACAACAAGGGGCTATCCCTGACCCGCCAGAACTCATTGCCTTTTTCGAAGATTTTGAAGACTTTAAATTTTCCATAAAAGACGTCGAGTACCTGCAAAAAGGTTCTGTATTTTTTGACAAGTACGGACCCATGATCACTTTCGCTCTAGGCGCCCGCTCATTACTGAAACAATACGCCCACACCAAAGCAATCGAAGTGTTGCGACTCACCACGTTGTTGGAGAAACACGTTAATCGTCGCATCCTGGAGACGATGCAATTTGTCATGGATGTAATGGCTCCTGATTGGGTCATTAAAGATGAGAAAGGGCAGTACAAACTCAATCTTTATCATCCCGGGCTGATGTCCATAAAAAAATTGAGACTGGTCCATGCGATGATCCGCTACAGGCTGCTCAATAAAATGTATGACACCTCCCTCGGCAACTATGATGTTGAAGAATTAGGATTCCCGATCAACCAGGAGGACATGGTGTTCGCAGTGCATACGTTCAGCCTGGAGATTATTGAAGGATTGAAAGAATTGAGGAAGCCGGTCACGGATGAAGAATCAGAAATTTATTTTCAATGCTGGAAATTTATTGGTCGCGGTCTTGGTGTCGTAAGAGAATTAGAGCCTGCTTCTTATTCGGACGCACTGGCACTTCAAAACCTGATTTATAAACGTCATTTCACTTTGCCAAATGAGGCTGGACCAATCCTGGCTTCAGCTTTAATGAAATGGTTTGTCACGACGGTGCCTTTGATGGGTGATAAGCTCCTGGTCAGTTTCATTAAAGAATTCAATGGACCAGAAAACTACGATGTCCTGACTGATAACCTGAAAATAGATCTCGGCAATACGCATGCGGATCTCAAAGCCCATTTGGCCGAGGATACGCATTTCAATCAACAACAAGCCAGGACCGGTTTGACAGCCATCAATAAAGGGGAAATGGCAATGGACAATTTCTTTCTCCACTTTATCAAGACCTTGCTCACGACAGAGCGTGGAGGAAAAAATGAAACGTTCCGCATTGGAGATGGATTCAGCGCTTCGTGGGATTTGAACCAGATGAGCGAAAAAGTACTACCAAAATGGCGCGTTGTTTTACTCGTCATCCTGACCTTTATCAAACGATTATTTAAATCCTCAAGTCAAGCTCCTCAAGCTAATTAACCAGAATCGATATGGAAGCGCAGTTGGAGAAAGTGTACGAAAGCCCCTATTCCATCATCTACAAAAAGAAGGAACCTAACGGACAGTACCGTTCTGTCAAGGTACTGAAAGCATCCTATGCTCATCCACGGTCCATTCTTCAGTTTAATAACGAATATTCCATTCTTTCTGAACTGGATATTCCGGGAATCAAAAAGGTATATTCTAAAGAAGTCTTCCAGGGTGCTCCGGGCCAGGTGGCCAATTATTTTGATGGCATCACCCTCTATGATTTCATCCAGTCCTATTCCTTCGACCTGAAACAACGACTGGAGATTGCAGCCAATATCACCCGTGCACTTGGCTTATTGCACCAGCGAAATATCATTCATCGTGACCTGACGGCTGATAACATTCTCGTCAATCCGCATACCCGCGAAATCCAGATCATGGATTTTGGACAAGCCATTCGATTGGATGTCAAAACCATTCACCTGAGTCACCCGGATCAATTAGAAGGAAGCATTGCTTATTATTCGCCGGAGCAAACCGGGCGCATGAACCGGATTTTGGATTATCGCTCCGATCTCTATTCAGCAGGGGTTATTTTTTATTTCCTGTTTACCGGGCATTTGCCTTTTGAAATTACGGATCCATTAAAACTGATCCATTCACATCTTGCTTTATATCCACCACCTCCTGAAGATATTAATGCCCTGATACCAGTGCAGGTTTCACACATCATCAGGGTGTTGCTATCGAAAAATGCAGAGGATCGTTATCAATCCGGGTTTGGATTGGAAGCCGATTTGAGAGAGTGTCTTACTTACCTCAATGAAAATAAGCCTATCCCGGCTTTTGAACTTTCTGCCAATAAAGCATTTACCAAATTTCAAATTCCACAAAAGCTGTATGGCCGTGAAGCAGAAGCTGCTTTGTTGCTGAAAGCTTTTGATGAAGTGATGGATGGTAAAGGAAAAGCCATTTTGGTTTCAGGTTATTCAGGTGTTGGAAAAACTGCATTAGTTAACGAGATCCATAAACCGATCACTGCGCGCCAGGGACATTTCATTCGCGGGAAATTTGATCAATACAATCGTACAGTTCCATACAGCGCATTCACGCAGGCATTGAATGAATATTGCCAGTTGATGCTCACGGAACCTGAAGATATGTTGGGATTGATCCGTAAACGATTGATGGATGCACTTGGTCAGTATGGACAGCTTATTGTTGAAATTGCCCCGGACTTACAATTGATCATTGGCAAGCAATCATCGGTTATTCCATTGGAGCCGGTGGAGAATAAAAATCGTCTCGATCTCGTATTGCTTCGATTCTTCCAGTCCATTGCGACGATTGACAGGCCATTGGTACTTTTTCTCGACGACTTACAATGGGCGGATGCGGCATCGTTGGAATTGATTAAAATGCTGAGCTCCGAAAGCGAATCCCTGGTCATGCTGATAGTAGGAGCGTATCGCGACAACGAAGTGGATGCCTCCCATCCATTAAATATCCTCCTACAGGACCTAACGAAGAAAGGCATCACCGTATTCGACCTGAAAGTGACACCGCTTCCATATGAAGAAGTGAACCTGATGGTGGAGGAAACGTTGCACCAGAAAGACATGGCCGAGTTGTCCACCCTGATCTACGAAAAAACAAAAGGCAACGCATTCTTTACTATTCAGTTTATACGCTTGTTGTTAGATCAGCAACTACTTGCATTTGATGAATCTTCAAAACGATGGACTGCCTCTATCGAAAAGATCAAAGCACAGGCGTTCTCCGATAATGTAGTCGACCTGATGGTCCGCAAGATCCGGTCACTGGATGACAATACGCAGCACAGCATGACGATGGCCGCTGCTATCGGAAATAAATTCGATCTCAATTTGCTAAGCCTGATCACTGGTGAAGCCCCGGTAAAAGCTCTCGACCATTTATGGCCAGCCCTTACAGAAGGCTACCTCGTGCCGCTGAATGATTCTTACCGGATGCTATCCATAGAAGAATTAAAAGTGAACCCGGCTGATGTTCTTTTCTCCTTCGCTCATGACCGGGTCCAGCAAGCCTCCTATCAATTGCTTCCTGAAGCAGAAAGAGCTGGATTACATTTGAAAATAGGACGGCTATTGTTTGACCAATTTTCCAATGATGAGGACCACCTGTTTGATATTGTCAATCACTATTTCCTCGGCCTTTCGCAGGTAACCGATCCTGTAGAAATCGAGCGAATCCGACAATTAAATATCAAAGCTGGTTTCAAAGCCAAAAAGGCAAACGCAACCGGTTCATCTATTAAACATTTTTCCACCGCACTCGAGTATACACCAAAAGATGCATGGAAGAATGACAATGCTAATACGCTGATTCTTTACAAGGAATTAGCTGAAGTCTATTACCTCGACGGCCAGCTTGAAAAATCCGAATCGTTGATTAACGAATGTTTGGAAAAAGCGGTGAATCCAATTGATCGATCAGATATCTATTATGTGTGGATGCTCCGGTTAACCCTGGAATCCAAATATGATGAAGCTTTGGACGCTGCAGTCAATGGTTTGAAAGAATTGGATTATGAATTTCCAAAGACCACTACGCAGGAAGATGTTCAAAAGGATCTCGGTCAAATCCTGGCCTATTTTGCTGAACACCCAATTCCCACTTTCTATGATCATGCTTTGATGACCGATGAGCGCTACCTGGCGATCATGAAAATCATGGACAATCTTACTGCCCCACTCTATCTCGGTGGAAAAACCGAATTGTGGATTCTCCATGTTTTCCGCAAAGTGCTATTATCCATCGAACACGGTATTTCGCATCCAACCACCTATGCCTTTTCCGAACTGGGACTCATCTTCAATTTATTTGAGATGTTCGATTACGGCTTGCCTGCCGGAGATTTGGCACGTAAATTCTCTTACAGGTTTAAACAGGAGGCTCCTCGTCAACAGGGCCGCACCGGAAATATCGTAGCCAATTACGTCTACACGTATTACAAACCTATCCGGGATATCGATGAGTACAACCAGGAAACCATCCTCGCCGCGCAGGAAAGTGGTGAGTTGATTTTTGGCGGATATGCAGTGATGAATAAATATTTCAATCACTATTACACTTCCGAAAAACTACTACAGGAACTTTCACTCGAATTCGAAACAGGTATCTCGTATGCCCGCAAGATCAACCATCACATGTGTCATAACGCTTTAATAGCGTTAGAAATGTGCGTGGACTATTTGATGGATCCCGATCTGACTACCAGTGAAGTCAAATCGAAACGGTATGAAATTGAGGAATTCCTGAATATCTGCAAGTCCACTAATGAATTGTACGGACCGATTTGCCTTTACATCTATTCCATGCAGGCCTATGTCATTATGGGCAAACAAGAATTGGCGTTGACCGCCGATGTAAATGCAGCGCAATTTGTGGCACCCATTTTTGCAGCGGTACCGCATTATAGCACCTACATGTTTTTCCATTGCATCCTGCATTTGGAAAAAGCCATTCAGCATAAAGAATATGTTCTTCCGGAGACCGTGAATACCTACATGGCGTATCTCGGCAGATTAAGTGTAGTCAACCCGGCCAACTTCCTTCACAAAAGCTTATTACTGCAGGCAATGAAATTGCAGTTCGAGGGCCGGACGATTGAAGCTTTAAATCATTACGAAGAAGCAATCAAATCCGCACAGCAATACCGTTACATCAATAACCTCGCAATTGCTTATGAAAAAACGGCCAATCTTTGGTTAGCGGAAGGCAAGCCGCATTATGCTTTGTATAATATCAAGCAATCGATCATCAGCTTCACTCAATGGGGGGCATTCGCCAAAGTGAAGCAATTGCAAAAAGTATACAATGACATTATCAACCAGATCCCGGGCATCCAACAGGAAGAAAATTCATTTTCACCTGAAGTGATCCCGAGTGAGCAACTGGATATGATGTCCCTGTTTAAGGCTTCCCAAGTACTCTCCGGGTTGCTGTCCATGGATCAGCTCAAGAAGAATGTCATCGATGTGTTGATGGAAAATGCAGGGGCGAGCCGCGTGGCGCTAGTTATCCCAGATGATGGCACTTTTATGGTAGAAATTATTGGAGACCTCAGTGCCGGTTATTTCAGTGAGCCTTTTGACCTGGAAAATGAAAAGAACAGGTTACCACTTTCGATGATACATTATGTCACCCGAAAACAGGAACCTATCCTTATCAACAACCTTGCGAATGATAGGGTCTTCTCACGGGATGAATATTTTGAGCAAAATCATCCACAATCCGTTTGGGTGGTTCCGTTGATGATCCAAAATGATCTCAAGGCAATCATCTATCTCGAAAACAATCTGATTAGCAATGCCTTCACCGAAGACCGGATCCGGGTGCTGCAATTATTGAGCTATCAATTAGGTATCTCCATTGAAAATGCCAGGTTGTATGAAAACATTTCGAATGTCAATACCATGTACCAGAAGTTTGTGCCACTTCCATTCCTGCACACGCTTGGTCATGATTCCATTTTGAATGTAAAATTGGGAGACCAGATCCAGCGTGAAATGACGATCATGTTTTCGGATATCAGGTCATACACCACGATCTCTGAAATGTTGTCACCGGAAGAGAACTTTAAATTCATCAATGAATACCTGAGCTATACCGCCCCGTGCATCGACCAGCATGGTGGGTTTATTGTGCAGTTTTCAGGGGATGGTATCATGGCTCTCTTTGCTGATCCGGAACAAGCACTACGGGGAAGCCTGGCCTTGCAAAAAGAAGTGCGTCACTATAACCAGGCGCGCGAGAAAAAAAATGAAGAACCTATCAAAGTGGGCATTGGCTTGCACACCGGTTTATTGATGCTCGGGGTGATCGGTGATGGAGACCGTCATGACACAGGCGTGATCAGCAACGAGGTGAACACAGCCTCCAGGATCGAAGGACTGACGAAGATGTTTGATTCTTCCATCCTCCTCAGCGAAAGCACACTCAATCACATTGCTAAACTCGAGGACTTCGATTACCGGCTATTGGGATTGGTACAAGTGAAAGGACGAACGGGTGCGATCAAAGTATATGAGTGCTTCACTGGTGCCATGCAGGATACCGTAGATCTCAAGAAGCAAACGCTGCAGGATTTTAACACGGGGCTGAATCATTATTTCAACAAAGATTTTATTGTGGCGGCAGGTCACCTCAAGAATGTGCTCACGGTCAATCCCAGGGATGTGACAGCAGAACGCTACTTCCGGCATGCAGCAGAATTAATGGTGAAAGGGGTAAGCGCCGACTGGACGGGAGTGGAAATAATGACGGAGAAATAAGGTAGGAGTCTTGAGTCTTCAGTCTTCAGTCTTCAGTTTACAGTTGGCAGTTGGCAGTTGGCAGTCTTAAATCTGCAATCCAAAATCTGCAATCCAAAATCTAAAATCCTTACTCCTCTTCTTCTGCACCTCCACCTGAATCGGTTTCCCCTTCGGTGATGGTGAGGTAATCCAGGTCACCGTATTTTTCTTCGTATTCTTCTTTAACGCTTTCTTTCAATTCGCCGCTTTCATCGTAGTCGTCATCATCTTCTACGATTTGTTTGGCTTCGATCAGCGTCATACGAACGAGGTAATACCGGTCGTCTGTTTCTAAAGGCAAGGCGGATACAAATTTGCCATCAGCATTTTTGTATTGAATAAGATGTTTGGCAAAACCATAAGGATAGGTGAGCTTGATCTGCTCCTGGATCTCCGGATCCAGTTTTTCATAATCCTTTACGACACGTGGTTTACTTGACATAGAAAAAGTGTTGCATTCCAAACCGGGGCGAATCTATGCCCTTTTCCGGTTCGAGGGCGTAAATTGAAAAATATTGACGACAAACAAAAAAAAAATTACTGGAATTCCCAAGCGGTAAAATTTTCTCCAGAAAGGTGGGCCAATCCAGCCAAATACGGAGGACCTGATAAATGCCTCCTGCAAGGATAAAATAAAAAGCCGGGAAGAAACGATTCCCGTTTTCTTCCCGGCCATATACATAACCAAACTTTATCTTCTGCGCTTATGCGAGTGCCGTCATATCCCGGATGAGAATGCTGTTCCGGGTAAAATAAATCTTGTTCGTCTTACGCAAATCATTGAGTACAGCAGTCACGGTCTGGCGACTGGTGCCGGTGTAATTAGCAATGTCCTGTTGGGTAAGGGAATGCTTCAATAAAGTCTCAAATCCCACCTGGCGACCACTGGCCCTGGCATTGTTGACAATAAAATCGATGATACGTCCGCGGGCATCCTTGAAGATGAGAGACTCCAATTGATTCTCTGTTTGCTTCAGTTTCAGCCCAATCATCGAGATAATGCTCATCGTCAATTGGGGGCTGCGGTCCATGATCTTGCGGAAATCTTCCACTTTGATTTTATAGTAAACTGTCAACGGGGCAATGGACATCGCATAATTGTGATGCAGCTCATTTTGCTGGATGAGGGCCATTTCGCCAAAAATCATCCGGGGATGGAGCACCTGCTTGATAACCTCGCGGCCATCCTCATAGTGTGTTCCGATCTTAATACTTCCTTCCGCCAGGATATAGAAATGATCAGCTGCATCTCCCTCGGCATATATATAGCTGTGCTTTGGAGCCGTCGTCAATTCCATCTGCTGGGCGAGGGATTCGGTATCCTTTTGGCTGAGAACAGCGAAAAAAGGGATGCTTTCCAGGACTTCGAGTGCATTTGTCATCATAGGTTCAGATTCGATATCAATAGGATGTTTGTCAGGCATAAGACACAATTTCCTGTGGCTACCCCTATGCTTTCCCAAATAAAAATCTTACTAAAATGGACTAGTGTGGCAGCTCAGAAGAGACCACATTGGGCGAGAAACCGGAGAAGTTTCCATAGCCACCCTCGATATTATTGAAGATCGGGATGGGCTCTGCGAAAGGATCCTGACGAACAAGGACTTGCTTGGCCAGGGTCGAGCTGTATTTATAATAATCCGGTGTGATTGAACGAAGCTCTACATACACGGTGCGGAGATCCTTGTTTTTAATGGACCAATCCACGAAACTGAATTCGAGTGGCTGCCCGGCAGGGATATCATGACGATCGATCAGGATGCCTACATCATAATTCTGAATGAATGGAATATTATTAGAAGGCTCCGGATCCACTATGAATAGATCATTTGGACTACCCTCGTAAGCATTGTAGAATATCACGTGATAATACCAGTTATCCGGGTCGTGATCGATATTAAAACGAACCTTGTAATGCAGTATATTTTTAAAATCGTTGATGTCGGAGGGCTTCACCTGGACATCCTTGATTTCAAGGTTTGTGATCTTACTGGGTTTAGGAATTTTGGTGGTCGCATGCACGGGCTCAAACCCGGGTGCGAATGCCTTGATACTATATTGAAATCCTTCTTTTAAAAAATTAGGAGGAAAAGAGAAATACAATTTGTCTCCTTCCCGCACGGAATCCAACTTGTACGAAATATCTGTTTCTAACTCCGTGACTTCAACCTCCAGTTTAGCTGGCGTATAGAATTGATTGCTGTCCAATGGAGAAAGGGATGTAAATACGTAGACTTTCGTAGAGTCCCAATTAGCGGTAGAAGGATGCGCGATGATGGTGAGCTTAGGAAGGCTCTCAAAGGTCCAATCCAAGGTAGATTCACAACCTGCGAGGAGCAGGGCGAACCCCAGGATGTAATAAGACACTTTGGTTCTTTTCATGCGTCCATTAAAGTTAATCCAATTTCTGAAAAATAACTATTTGTCGTCCCATTAGCATAGATGAACAGGCTTTATTGGATTGCGAAGCGGTAACTCACCGAGGGGAAGAATTTGAACAACGAAAATTGCCTGAACTGGAAATCTTCAGTGATCGGATCCTGCACCAGGGTGATATAAAATGGATTCGTCCGGTTGTAAACGTTGTATAGATTGAGAATGAGTGAATGGTTGTACTTCTTGCTGCCATTCAACTGGTATTGAACACTGATGTCAAGCCGGTGGTAAGCAGGTAAGCGGAAGCCATTCGTCTCACTATATGTGATACCAATCTCCGGGAAAAACGAACCAGGGTTATAGAATTTGCTTTCTGCGAGCGTTATAGCAATGCCACTGCCATACAGGAAATCTGCTCCTACAATCCAGCGCTTTCCAAGCGTAAGCATGCCGGAAAAAGTCGATGACCACCTGCGATCATAACGATCAGGATAAGGTTTGCCATCATTGATCTCTTCAAATGTCCTGTAGGAATTTGACCAGGTTCCATTGAGGTTTAACTGGAGATCTCCTTTCTGGTAATTGAATTGTAATTCAACCCCTGAAGCGGTTCCAATTCCGGAGGTGATTTTTGATTCCCAATTGGCTGCATCAATACTTTCCAGCACAGTGGGATCCGAAGCTTGGAATTCACGTGACTTGAAGTCGCGGC
>JADMIO010957486.1_pt1 | contig 20317 bp, 22 predicted proteins | sample 8958161 | NCBI WGS metagenome assembly JADMIO01 (sample SAMN16585339, study PRJNA669376) | soil metagenome | isolation source: Crop rotation soil | place: USA: Cullars Rotation, Alabama | collected 2011 | reverse complement strand
CGTCGTCGGTGCCGGCGTGCAGGATCTGCACCTCGGTGCGCTGCGGCCCGACCAGCCGCGCGACCGCCATCACCGCCTGTTCGGCCCGCCGCCCGACGGTGCTCACCGCAGCCCCTTGAGCCGGCGCAGGACAGCCCTCCAGAACATGCTCATGCCGGTGAGGGTCAGTGTGTCTGGCTCCGGGCTTGTTCGCGGCTGATCGCGTCTCGCGCGAGGGCCGAGCGGGTTGAGGGTTCGAGCGAGCGAATGATCTGGGCTGCGGTTTCGATCGCTGTCCGGGCGTGCGGACGTCGGCGATGATGTTCGGCGAGGACGAGGGCGAGGCGAGCGAGCGCGAGCGTCAGCTCGACCCCGGCCTGCTCGCCCTTGCTCTGCAGCCGGCGGACGAGCATCAAGCGGCGAGCGAGCTGCGTCAGCTCTCCGCCTCCCTGGGGGCGCGGCTGTGTCGACGTGGCAGCGCGGATCTGCTCCGCTGCAACGCTGAAACGATAACGGTCGCCCACGTCCGCAACCGCGGACATCGCGGTCAGCACGTCGCACAGGCCCTGCCCCGCAGCGGCGACGTCGCCATCGCCCACGCCCAGTGCATCGGCAATCCGGCCGACACGTCGCGCCGCGGTCGAAGCGGCTACCCGCGAGAGCGGGCCGCGCGGCTGGGCATCCCAGCGCTGCTGCAGCCGCGGCAACGACAGGTCTGGAGCGAGCTTGCTGCCCGAGTGGAAGATCGGCTCGCCCGCGGCCAGCAGGTCGGGCGGTAGCGCGATCGCGTAGCCCAGCGCGTCCCCGGACGGGCCGCGCCGGATCGTGACCAGGAGCCCCTCGCGCTGCAGGGCCTGCTCGAACTCCGCCACCGACGCCGACCGCAACGCCGCCCGCCGTGCCGCCGCCCGCAGCACCTCCCGGGCCGGACGGCGCGACTCCCGCTCGGCCTTGGCCAACTCGCCCCGGTGCGGGCGCTTCGCGGCGACCTTCTCCGCCGGCGCCGTCGCCCGCAGCCCCAGCCGAGCCTCGATCCGCCGGGCGCTGGCCCGCAGCTTCGGGTAGTCGTGGCGTGGCCAGAACCGGCGGCCGGTGTCCTGGCGCACCAGCACCACGGCGATATGGATGTGATCCTCGGCATGCCGGATCGCCACCCACCGCGGCCCGCCACGATCCTCGTGGGTGGCGACGCCGGCGTCGTGCAGCAACTCCCGGGCGATCGACGCCCAGTCCGAGTCCAGGAGTACCCGGTCCGACTCGGCCAGCCGCACCGAGCAGTGCCACACATAGCCCCGACCGGCGTCCTTCGGCGCCCGCAGCGGCAGCCCGGCCGCGACCGCCGGCGCCTGCAACGCCCGAATCAGCGGGCCGAGCTCCAGATCGTGCGCCCCCGCCCCACGCCGGGCAGGCTGCCAGACGGCGTCGCGGCCGTCCCAGGTGGCGATCACCCGCGGGTTCTGGTGCTCATCGGCCAGGCCCGGGCCGAACAGATACGCCAGCAGCCCACCCGCCCGCCACCCGTGGACGACCTTCGCGATCACCGGAGACGCCCTGCGGCCGCGACCAGCCGGTCGAGCAGCTCGTCGAGCCGGTCGGTCAGCCGTGCCAGCTCGCCGCGATCGACGATCTCGGCGGCGGCGGTCAGCTCGAGACGCAGTCGCAGCAGCTCGGCGACCATCCCGCGCAGGCTGTCCGGCGTGGCTTCGGGCGCGGCGGCTCGAAGCGCCTGCTCGCCCAGCCACGCCCCGACCGCGACGCCCGCGAGTCGCGCTGCCTCAGCCACCAGAGCGTGCTCCTGCGCCGTGAACGCGATCCGCACCGACCGCGTCCGCCGCACCGCAGATCGTGGACGACGGGCTGCGCGCGGCTTCACCCCCGCAGGCTCGCTACAGGTAGATCCTTGATCCGTTCGGCCCCGTTCAGCTCACCGCCGTGTCGCAGCAGCTTGGGCCGACAGATCAGCTCACCAAAACGCCTGCCCACATCCCAAGAGCGAAGCCGGTCATCAGTATCGCCACTGCCACGACCAGGAGGAGCAGCCACCGATGCCGCCCGACGGGGCCGGTCGGCGGCGGCCAGGTCTGTCCGGTCCTTCGATGCCGGCGGGTTCTTCCGATTCGGCTTCTCTCGGGCGGAGGCATGGAAGGGTTGCGCACAGCCGTCTCCTGTCACAGCAGGGGCGGTCAGGCCCCGGTGCCGGCGCTGCAACGCCTGCCCGGGGCCGCCCACGGGGTCACTCGCGAACAGCACGCCCGCAGGACGCGGGCGCACAGCGTCGACACCATCACCGGCCTGCCAGCTCCGCGACAGACGAGACAGCTCTGGGGAAGAAGCCCCCGCAGAACGCGCGGCTGTGGATCACTCAGCTGTGCGAACGCCCCCGTTCGCACCGCTCTCGGTCGCGCCCCCGCGACCGCAGAAGGTTCACTTCTGCATATCTTGCTCCGGCCCGGAGGCCCCAGCGAACGACCCGTCACCCGCCGGTCGTCAACGGAACAGATGTGGGCGTCACACGACGCCCACGCGTCGCTGGCGCGGCGTTCACGCTTGCGACAGCCGACTCGAGTCCACTTGTCCCTGCGCCCCAGGTGAACCGAGGCCGACGCCGCTCTGATCAACTAGGGAGTGCTGGGATTTCCGATCGTGAGGAGACCGACCTCGTACAGGTGACGGCACCCAACGGCGTGTGGACACGGGACGCAGACGACACTACTAGCGGCTCGCAGCTTCTTGCGGCGCTGGACGGCATCAGCGGGATCTACGGCGATGTGCCGCGCCGCTGGAACTGGTGGGAGGAAGGCCGCCAGCAGCGTGAACAGGACCGCCACTCGCTCGTCCTGCGCGAGTGGGACAACGGCGCCCCGGCGGTGCCACCTGAGGAGGCTGAGGTCCGCGCACAAGCCTGGTCGGATGACTTCGACCGGCGACTCGAAGCGGAGCAGCAGCGGCGCGCTCAGGTTGCTGCGGACAGCTACGACGAGGAGCGGGCTACCCTTCGGCTCCGGTTCCTCCGAGCGATGTCTGACGCCGCGTTCTTCGATCATGTGGTCGGCAAGCCCGCCAGCGCCGCGCAGCGGGAGGACGCAGAACGCCGCCGCACCGAGGCTCGCGAGTCCGCGGCCGCCTTCCTGCGCGACCTCGGCGACCCGGAGCGGGTCGTCGACTCGCGTGGCTATCTACCGGCGGAGCGGCGGAAGAGGAACCTGAGCTCGCACACCGACTTCTGGCGGCATCGCCTGCTGCGAGAGTGGTCGAAGACGGATCGGCGGCGGTTCAACGCGCTGCTGAAGATGCCGCCGCCGAGACCGGAGGACATGTGCTCGGAGTGCGAAGCCCCAGCCGAGTGGCACGAGTACGACATCTCGGTCCGCCTGTTTCATCCACCACCGGCGCCGGACTCGCAGGCCGAGAGGCTCGCACGGCTGATCCCGGGATGGTGGGGACGCTGCCCAGCCTGCACCGCATACCAGGTCGGCCACGTCTGGGGTGGCAGTCATGCGCTGCCCGACTTCGACGGCGAGCAGTGGGTCGCGATGTTGCCGCCACTGCTTCGCTCCTTGTTCGGTCCTGTACCGCCGAAGGCGCGCAAGAAGCGGGCTCCGAAGCCGATGCCGGTCGAGACGATCCCGCCGGGGCCGATCGACGAGGTGATGGCCCGGCTCGCCGCTGCCAAGGCCGCGTATCCGGACGCTGAGGTGCGGACGGGCCCGGGCGGGGCACTCGAGCTGTGGAGGCCGTGAGCCTCACTTGCGAAGCGGGATGCCGAATGACGGCGAACGAGGGCGGCAGCGACCGCCGACAAGTGTTGCGCAGCGTCGGTGATCCCAACGCAACGGAGGAACGCTCATGATCGACCGGCTGTGGGGCGTCAAGGATGTCGCCGAGTTCCTGGGGGTGCCCGTCGCGACGCTGTACCAGTGGCGCCAGCGCGGCTACGGCCCCAAGTCCCGCCGCGTCGGACGGTACGTCCGCTACGAGCCCGCGGCCGTGCGCGCGTGGTTCGCCGCGCAAGACTAGAGGGGTGCAGGGCGGACGTCCAAGATCAACCCAAGAAGTGAATCATGTGACTATCCTGTGACTGGATCTTCGCAAGATCAGGCGAGACTCGCTCTGACCTGGGGAGAAGCTCCTCCGACTGGACTCGAACCAGTAACCCTGCGATTAACAGTCGCATGCTCTGCCAATTGAGCTACGGAGGACCGCTGGTCTGCGAGCGGACCCCGCTCGCTGACAGGGGGAACCCTACAACACCGGTTCCGGGCCCCCGCACCCCCCTCCCCCGCTCTGGGCGAGCGTCCGTGCGGGGCTCTGGGGCAGGATGGCGGGGCAGGCGATCACGACCGTCCCGCGTGGAGGCGACATGCTCAAGTTCCTGCTGGGTGCCGCGGTCGGCTACGTGCTGGGCGCGAAGGCCGGCCACGAGCGCTACGAACAGCTGCACCGCACCTACCAGCGCGTCGCCGACCACCCCGCGGTCCAGGGCGCGGCCGGGGTGGTCCGGGCCCGCGTCGAGGAGGTCGTGAAGGGCGGCACGCACGACCCCGGCTCCAACGGGTCGGCGCGCTGAGCCGAGCCCGTCCCCCGCGCGGGGCGGGGCTGTACCTGCGGCGCGTCGAGATCGACGAACCGGAGGCGGGCTGGGGCCACTACCCGTTCGCCCTGCCCGTGGTCGCAGCCCTGCGCGGACGACGGCTGGAGCTCGGTCCGGGCGTCACGTTCCTGGTGGGCGAGAACGGGTCCGGCAAGTCGACGCTCGTCGAGGCGATCGCGGTCGCCGCCGGGGTCAACGCCGAGGGCGGGTCGCGGAACTTCGCCTTCGCCACCCGGTCGAGCGAGTCCTCGCTGCGCGGTTCGCTGCGGATCGGGCGGGCGCCGGGGGGCGCACCCCTCCTGCCGGCCTACGGCGGCGTGTCCCCGCACGAGCGCTCGCACGGCCAGTCCTTCCTCGACCTGCTCACCCACCGCTTCCGCCCGTGCGGCCTCTACCTGCTCGACGAGCCCGAGGCGGCCCTGTCCACGAACGGCCAGCTGGCGGCGCTCGCCCGCATCCAGGACCTCACCACGCAGGACTCGCAGTTCCTGATCGCCACCCACTCGCCGATCCTGCTGGCGCTGCCCGGCGCCCGGATCCTCGAGATCGGCGACGACGGCGGCCTGCGCACCGTCCGCTACGACGACGCCCTGCCCGTCCGCACCACCCGGGACTTCCTCGCCGATCCCGGGCGGACCCCGCGTCACCTGCTCGGCTGAGCCTCCCGGCTGCGGAAGGTCCGTCGGTACGCCGTCGGCGAGACGCCCAGCTCCGCCTGCAGGTGCAGCCGCATCGAGCCGGCCGTGCCGAACCCGGCCCGCTGCGCGACGTCGTCGACGGACAGGTCGGTCTCCTCCAGCAGCGTGCAGGCCCGCTCGACACGCCGGCGGGTGAGCCACTGCCCCGGTGAGGTGCCCATCTCGTCCCGGAAGCGGCGGGTGAAGGTGCGGGCGCTGGTGCGCTCGCACGCCGCGAGCTCCCGCAGCGTGACCGGCCGGTGCAGGTTCTCCAGCGCCCACGCCCGCGCCCGGGCCGTCGACGACACGGCGGGCTCGGGCACCGGGCGTCGGAGGTACTGGGCCTGCCCGCCGTCCCGGTGCGGCGGGACGACGGTGCCGCGCGCGACGTCGTTGGCCACCGCGGCGCCGTGGTCGGTGCGGATCATGTGCAGGCAGAGGTCGATCCCGGCCGCCTCGCCCGCCGACGTGAGCACGCGGCCGGAGTCGGTGTAGAGGACGTCGGGGTCGAGGTCCACCCGGGGATGCAGCTCGCGGAACCGGGCGGCGCACCTCCAGTGGGTGGTGGCCGGGCGCCCGTCGAGCAGCCCGGCCGCGGCCAGCACGAACGAGCCCGTGCAGATCGACGCGATCCGCGCGCCGGGCCGGATCCGGGCCAGAGCCTCGGCGAGCCCCGGAGGCGGCGGCGCCGGCTCGTAGTCGAGGTCCGAGGCCGGGACGATCACGGTGTCGGCGGTGTCGAGCACCTCCGGACCGTGCTCCACCAGGACCGGGAAGTCGGCGTCCGTGCGGACGGGGCCGGGGACGAGCGTGCAGGTCACGACCTCGTAGAGCGGCCGGTCGGCGGCGTCCCGGGCCTGCCCGAAGAGCCGGTGGACGATCCCGAGCTCCATGGGCAGCAGCCCGTCGCGCACGAGGACCGCCACGATGTGCCGCCGGGTCGCCATGGCCCGATCCTCGCACATACTGTCCATCGAGCCACTGGTTCGGCGGGAACGCGCGGCCGACGATCGGGGCATGGACGTTCTGTGGGTGGTCGCGCATCCGGAGCCGCGCTCGTTGACCGGTGTGCTGGCGGCGGAGGGCCGCGCGGCGCTGGAGGAGCAGGGACACCGGGTCGAGGTGTCGGACCTGTACGCGATGCGCTGGAACCCGGTGCTGACCCGGGAGGACTACGGGCTCGACGCGGACGAGCGGTTGTTCGTCTCCGCCGGATCGCGGCGGGCGTACGACGCCGGGACACTGCCGCCGGAGATCCGCGCGGAGCAGGAGAAGCTGCGCCGGGCGGACGCATTCGTGCTGCAGTTCCCGCTGTGGTGGTTCGGGATGCCCGCGATCCTCAAGGGCTGGGTGGACCGGGTGTTCGTCGACGGCTTCGCCTACGGGGTGCGCGGCCCCGACGGGCGCACACGCCGCTACGGCGACGGCGTGCTTGCCGGGAGACGCGCCCTCGTCGTCACGACGACCGGGGGCCCGGACTCGGCGTTCGGGCCGCGCGGGATCAACGGGCACGCCGAGGAGCTGCTGTTCCCGCTGCTGCACGGCACGCTGTTCTACGCCGGCGCCACGGTCCTGCCGCCGCTGCTCGTCCCCGGCGCCGACCGGTTCACGGAGGCGGACCGGCTCCGCGCCGGCGCGGCCCTGCGCGAGCGGCTCGCCGGACTCGGGACCGACGCCCCGCTCCCGTTCCGCCCGCAGCACGGCGGGAACTACGACGAGCATCTGGTGCTGCGCCCACACCTCGCGCCCGGGCGGGCGGGGCTGTCGGTGCACACGGCCGACACCGCGGAGGTTCGGGCGGCGGGCTGACCCGTGAGCACCCGCGTCCGGGACGGGCCTTCAGGCCTTGTGCGCCACGGCGAAGAGGCGCCGGAAGGGGAACCAGGTGGTGCCGTCGGCCGAGGCCGGGTAGGCCGCGCGGAGGCGCGGGGCGAGCCGTTGCGTGAAGCGGGTGTACTCCGCCTCCCCCAGCGCGTCGCGCACGGGACGGAGCGCGGTGCCGCTGATCCAGCGCAGCACCGGGTCCTCGCCGGTGAGGCGCTGCAGGTAGGTCGTCTCCCAGACGTCGGCGGTCGCGCCCGTCGCGGCGAGGAGCTCGGCGTACTCCGCGGGCTCGGCCACGGCGGCCTCGCCGCGCAGCACGATCGGCTGCTCCCACGACGCCGCCACCTCGCGCACCAGCGCGTGCGAGGGTGCCGCGAAGTTGCCCGGGACCTGCATCGCGAACGTCGCCCCCGGTGGCAGTGCCTCGATCCACCGCGGGATCAGCGCGGTGTGGGTGGGCACCCACTGGAGCACCGCGTTGGTGACCACGAGGTCCGTGTCCGGGGCGGGCGTCCAGTCCTCGGCGGCCTGCAGCCGGGCGTCGACACCCGAGGCCCGGGCCGCCTCGACCATGTCCGGGGAGGAGTCGAGGGCCTCGACGACGGCGCCCGGCCACCGCGCGGCCAGGAGCGGGGTGAGGTGGCCGGGACCGCAGCCGAGGTCGACGACCCGGCGCGGTCCGGTCGTGCGCACCCGGGCCAATAGGTCGTGGAAGGGCCGGGCGCGGTGGTCGTCGAAGTCGAGGTAGAGGGCGGGATCCCAGGTCGTGGTCACGGTTCTCCCAGCTCGGCCCCGGTGAGCGGAACTCACGGGGTGGGTCAGGGGTCGGGGTGGATCTGCCGGATCGTGCCGTCGCGCCCGGACACGCGGCGCTCGAGCACCCAGGCCGCGCGACCGTCGGGCATCGTGGCGCGCTCGCGGGAGACGATCGAGCCGGTGACGCGCTGGTGCACCGCCTGCGGCACCGTGCCGGGCTCGCCGAGCGGGAAGCGCCGGGGCGGGCCGTCGTGCAGCAGGAACGCCCTGCCGAGGTCCTCCTGCGAGGCCACGACGAAGGTCATCGCGCCGTCCGCCCAGGTCGCCCTGCTGACCAGGTGCCAGCCGACCCGCTCCGGCTCCCCCGGGAACCACACCCCCCGGTTGGTGACGACGAGGTGCCCGCCGCCGCGCACGACGTCGGCCACCGCGACCACGTGCTCCTCCGGGTCGAGCACACCGGCGAAACCCTCGGGCAGGTCCTGCTTGCCGAACAACCGCGCCAGGAATCGCACTAGGGTTCCACACTGCCGAGAATCGGGCGGTGGGTTCGCGTTGTGGTTCCCTGGTGCATCAGCGGTGCGCCCCGGACGCCTGCTCACGCAGCGCGATCTTGTACTGCTCGAGCGGGACGAGGTCGCCGAACAGCTCGTTGTAGAGCTCCGGGTCCTCGGTCGGGTTGGTGCGCTGCAGCCGGGACTTCACCTCGGCGATCTGCGCCTCGACCAGCGCGAGCTTGACGCCGGCGAGCACGCTGCCCACGTAGCGGGCCTCGTCGCCGAGCTTGCGCGGCAGCTCGAGCGGCTCCACCGCCAGCTCGCTGAGCAGCTTGCGCTCCTCGGGACCGCACTCGACGGTGACCGCCTCGATCCACGCCGGGCCCTCGATGCCCGCGCACACCCCGCCCGCCTTCTGGATCGCGACGTGCACCGCCGCGAACGCGGGATGGGTGAAGACCTGCTCGGGCAGCTCGTCGTAGGCCGGGCCGGCGACCGCCGGGATCTGCAGCGCCGACTTCAGCGCCTCCCGCTGCAGGTGCAGGCGGGGGTCGTCCCGGCGCGGGGCGGCGACCGGCTCCGGACGACGGCCGCGCGGCCGCTCGGGGGCGACCCCGGCCTCCTCGCGCACCCGTCGCACGACCATCGCGATGTCGTCCCAACCGGTCCAGCCCGCGAGCCGGCGCGCGTACTCGTCCCGCAGGTCCTCGCGCTTGATCTTGGCGACGACCGGGACCGCCCGCTGCAGCGCCTGGATGCGGCCCTCGGCCTTGTCCAGGTCGTGCTCGCGCAGGATCTGGCGGATCGCGAACTCGAACAGCGGCTCGCGGCGGGCGACGAGATCGCGGACGGCGGTGTCGCCGTGCGCCTGGCGAAGCTCGCAGGGATCCTGCCCGTCCGGCGCGATGCAGACGAAGGTCTGCGCGGCGAACGACTGGTCGCCGTCGAAGGCCTTGAGCGCGGCGGCCTGGCCCGCCGCGTCGCCGTCGAAGGTGTAGATGACCTCGCCGCGGTCGAACGAGTCGTCGCCCATCAGCCGGCGCAGGACGTTGATGTGCTCGGCACCGAAGGCGGTGCCGCAGGAGGCGACGGCGGTGGGCACGCCCGCGAGGTGCATCGCCATCACGTCCGTGTAGCCCTCGACCACCACGACCTGCCGGCGCTTGGCGATCTCGCGCTTGGCGAGGTCGAGCCCGAACAGCACGTGCGTCTTGCGGTAGACCGGGGTGTCGGAGGTGTTGAGGTACTTGGCCTCGATGCCGTCGTCGTCGAACAGGCGGCGGGCGCCGAAGCCCACGACGTCGCCCCCCAGGTCCCGGATCGGCCACAACAGCCGGCGGTGGAACCGGTCGATCGGGCCGCGCCGGCCCTCCTTCGACAGGCCCGCCTTCATCAGCTCGTCGAGCGAGAAGCCCTGGGCCAGCAGGTGTTTCGTGAGCGTGTCCCAGCCCGCGGGGGCGTAGCCGCAGCCGAACTGCTCGGCGGCGTTCGCACCGAACCCGCGGGTGGTGAGGAACTGCATGGCCTGCGCCCCCTCGGGGGTGCGCAGCTGGGCCGCGTAGAACTCGGCGGCCTTCTTGTTCGCCTCGAGCAGCCGGGTACGCGTGCCGCGGTCGCGCTGGACGCTCGAGCCGCCGCCCTCGTAGGTGAGCCGCACGCCCACCTTGTCCGCCAGCCGCTCGACGGCCTCGACGAACCCGATGTGCTCGATCTTCATGACGAAGTCGATGGCGCTGCCGCCCTCGCCGCACCCGAAGCAGTGGAAGGTGCCGTGCGTGGGCCGGACGTTGAACGACGGGGTCTTCTCGTCGTGGAAGGGGCACAGGCCCTTCAGCGAGCCGGCGCCGGCCCGGCGGAGCGCGACGTACTCGCCGACGACCTCCTCGATCCGGGTGCGGTCGCGGACCTCCGCGATGTCGCTGTCCCGGATCCTCCCCGCCACGACCCCGAGTCTAGGCGGGCCGACGCGCTCCGGTCCCGCAGGTCGCCGGACGGGCGCGGGGAGCCGCGGCGGGTGGGGGCGGCGCCACGACGATCGTGGGCGGCGGCGCTCCGACGGCGCGCCCGAGGCGTGGGCGCCGGGTTCAGCTGAAGCGGGTGACCCGGCGCTGGAGCGGGATGACCGGGGCGAGGCTGGTGCGCTGGAGCGGCAGGCTGATCTCCCGCGCGGCACCGCGGAGGGTCAACGTGCCCCGGGCCTGCTCGGGGGCCTCGGCGGAAGCGGCGGACTCGGCGTCGGCCGCGCCGCCCTGGGCCGGAACCTCCACGCGCGCCGGGGCGCCCCCGCTCTGCTCGGGCGCCGCGACCGGCTCGACCGGAGCGGCACCGACGGACGCCGCGACCGGGACCGCGGCGGGCAGCGTGCCCACCGCACCACCGGGGAGCCGCCGCTTCCGCGGGCCGACCAGGTCGACCAGGAGCGGCGCGCCGGCGACCAGGAGCAGCACGGCGATCGCGGCGGCGGCACCGAGCGCGGTCAGCGTGTCGGCGAGGAGTCCGGCGGAGATGCTCATGCCTACGAATCTCCGCTCGGACCCTGGGTGTTACATCACTCGGCCCTGAGAATCTGTGAAGAACACTCCGGCATTCGGGCTAGTGCACGACACGCTGCCGCGACACGCCCACCAGCACCGCCACCCCCACGCCGAGCTGCAGCACGAAGCCGACCGTCTGGGCCACGGCGTCGACCGTCGCGAAGCCGTGCAGGTGCAGGCTGTGGAACACCGCGTGCGGCACGGTCGCGGAGAGGAACGCCAGCAGCACGACGACCGTGAGCCGCCGCTCGGGCCGCAGGGCCGCCCCGACCAGGGCGACGGTCAGGGCCAGGCTCAGCGCCCCGACGTCGCGCACCAGGTGCTCGTTGTACGGCGGGAGCATCGCCACCCAGGGATGTCCCGGTGCGGGGAAGCCCGTGTAGAACGCCGCGGGCGCGAGCAGCGCCCACGCCCCCACGACCACCTCGGTGAACGCGAGGAACCAGAGCCCGGCGCGCACCGCGGGACCGCCGACCGCGGGGACCCGGATCCCGCTCACCTCCCTCACCTCGCTCACCGCGCCACCCCCGCACCCTGCAGGTACTGCGTGAAGGTGATCCGCCCGTCGGCGTGCTCCGGCACCAGGTTCGCCCCGTCCCGCACCGCGGCCGCGAGCCGTCCGGGCACGGGGACGGTCACGACCTTCCGCCGCCGGCCGCGGGCCTCGAGCCAGGCCCGGGCGAGGTCGTCGAACGCACGCACCTCCGGCCCGCCGAGGTCCGCGACCCGTCCGGCCGGTTCCCCCGTCGCGAGAGCGCAGAGCCGGTCGGCGACGTCCTGCACGTCGACCGGCTGGAACGCCACCCCGCGCGGCACCGGCAGCACCCCGGGCACCCGGCCGAGCACGCCCAGCATCGCCGCGACGAGGTCGTGGAACTGCGTGGCCCGCAGGATCGTGTGCGGCAGGCCCGACTCGGCGAGCAGCCGCTCCACGGCCAGCTTCTCCCGGTAGTAGCCGAGGGGGATGCGGTCGATCCCCACGATCGAGATGAAGACGACGTGCGGCGCCCCGTTCCGCAGCGCCGCCTCGACCAGCCGCGCCGAGGTCTCGCCGTCCTTGCGCCCGGTCGCGCAGTGCACCACCACGTCGCAGCCGCGGACGGCGGCGTCGATCCCCTCTCCCGTCGCGAGGTCGCCCACCGCGTGCCCCTCACCGGGCCTGCGGCTGAGCACCCGCGTCGGCCGCCCGGCCGCCCGCAGCCGCTCCACCAGGACCCTGCCGAGGGTGCCCGTCCCCCCGGTCACCAGCGTGTCCGCCATGTCGGACTCCTTCCGTCAGGAGGAGTGACCGGGCAGCGCCCCCGAACGTGACAGCTGCCCGGCGAGGAAGGCGAGCTTGTCGGGGTTCAGCACGAACCGCAGCCCCGTGACCTGGGCGCCGGTCCGCTCGACCGCCAGCACGGAGGTGAGCTCGCCGTCGCGGAGCGCGAGCAGCGCGGGCTCCCCGTTGACCTCGGCGACCCGGCCGACCAGCCCGGTCGTGAACCTCGCGAACACCCCCGCCAGGAACCGCGCGACCTCGGCCCGGCCATGCACCGGCCGGCGGGCGGCGCCGACCCGGCCGCCGCCGTCCGACCAGGCGGCGACGTCGGCCGCGAGCAGGGCCTCCAGCTCGGCGATCTCGCCCTCGCGGGCCGCCGCGAGGAACCGCTCGACGAGCGCGCCCCACGCCGCCGGGTCCGCCTCGGGCGGCTCCGCGGGCGCCTCGGCGAGGTGCCGCCGGGCACGGGTGTGCAGCTGTCGGGAGTGCGCCTCGGAGACGTCGAGGATCGCCGCGACCTCCGCGTGCGTGTGCCCGAAGGCCTCGCGCAGGACGTAGACCGCCCGCTCCAGCGGCGTCAGCCGTTCCAGCGTCACCAGCAGGGCGAGCGACACCGACTCCCGCTGTGCCGCGGTCTCCGCCGGCCCGACGGCCGGGTCGGTCGTGAGGATCGGCTCCGGCAGCCAGGGCCCGACGTAGGTCTCGCGACGGGCGCGCGCCGAGGTCAGCCGGGTGAGGCAGAGCCGGGTGAGCGCCGTGGTCAACCAGGCGCCGGGGCTCGCGACGGCGATGTGGTCGGCGCCCGACCAGCGCAGCCAGGCGTCCTGGACCGCGTCCTCGGCGTCCTGCGCGGAGCCGAGCAGGCGGTAGGCGAGCCCGAACAGGCGCGGTCGGAGATCCTCGAAGTCCGCCACCGGGTCCGTCGCCGTGCGCATGTCGAGAAGACTGCCATCGCTCCGACCGATGACCGAGCGGGGCCGGAACGGTCCTCCCCCTGGAGCCGAGAGGAGCGGGTATGGCCGACGTGCAGGAGATCGTGGCGGAGCAGGCGGCCGAGCTGGTGCGGTCCGGCGGCGAGCGCGGGCTGCAGGTGGCCGCGTACGTCGACGGGCGGCCGGTGGTCGACGTGGCCGCGGGCGTCGCGGACCCCGCGACCGGGCGGGCGGTCGGGCCCGGCACGCTGTTCCACAACTGGTCGGTCGGCAAGGGGGCCACCGCCACGCTGGTCCACCGCCTGGTCGACGCCGGTGTCCTCGGCTACGACACGCGGGTCGCCGAGGTCTGGCCGGAGTTCGCGGCCCACGGCAAGGACGGGGTCACCGTGCGGCAGGCGCTCGACCACAGCGCCGGCGTCCCCGGCCTGCCCGCGGGCGTGACCGTCGAGGACGTCTGCGACTGGTCCCGCATGGTCACCGCGCTGGAGGAGGCGGAGCCGTGGTGGGAGCCGGGCACCGCCGTCGGCTACCACGCCTACACCTTCGGCTTCCTGAACGGCGAGATCGCCCGGCGGGCGAGCGGCCGCGAGCTCTCCGACCTCCTCGCGGAGCTCACCGACGTGATCGGCTTCCCCGGTGAGATCCGGTTCGGCACGGCCGACGCCTCGGGGCTGGCCGTGCCCGAGGACGCGCCGATGCCGGCGACGGACGGGTTCACGCTGCCCGAGGAGATGCTCCGCGCCGTGCCGGTGGCGCTGTTCCCCACCGCCGCACTCGGCACCGACCCGCGGATCCTGGCGGCCGACATCCCGGCCGGGGCGAAGGTGACGGCGCGGGCGCTCGCCCGCATGTACGCGGGCTGGCTCGACGGCACCGTCGTCTCCCGCGAGCGGGCCGCGGCCGCGTACACCGAGTCCTCGTCGGGGACCGACCGGGTGTACGGCAACCCGAGCCGGTGGGGCCTCGGCTTCGCCCTGGGCCTGCCGTGGGACGAGCAGGGCTCCCCCCGGGTGTTCGGCATGGCCGGGGCGGGCGGCAGCTGGGCCGGCGCCGACCCGGACCGCGGCGTCGCCGTCGCCGTCACGCGGAACGTGATGAGCATGGACTTCGAGACCGTCCGGGTACTGGTCACGGCGGTGCTCGACGCGGTCCGATAGGCGGGTGGAGTTCGAGGAGCTGCGGCCGCACCTCCTGCGCGTCGGGTACCGGATCACCGGGAGCCTGGCCGACGCCGAGGACGCCGTGCAGGAGGCCTGGCTGCGCTGGTCCGCCCACGGGGCGGAGGTGCGGGACCCGCGGGCCTGGCTGACGACCGTCGTCGGCCGGATCTGCCTGGACCGGCTGACCTCGGCGGCGGCCCGGCGGGAGACGTACGTCGGGCCGTGGCTGCCCGAGCCGCTGGTGACCGCGCCCGACGACGAGGGCCCGCTCGCCGCCGTCGTCCGCGGGGAGGACCTGCGGCTGGCCGCCCTGCTGCTCCTCGAGCGCCTGACCCCGGCCCAGCGGGTCGCGCTGGTCCTGCACGACGCGCTGGGCCAGGCCCACGCGGAGATCGCCGCCGTGCTGGGCTGCAGCGAGACGGCCGCGCGGCAGCACGCCGCGCGGGCCCGGCGGATCGTGGCCGCGGCCGGGCCGCTCCCGCCCCGGGTGCCGGCCGCGGCCGAGGAGAAGGTGCTCGCCGCGTTCGCCGACGCCCTCGCCCGCGGGGACCGGCAGGCGCTGCTGGGCGTGCTGCACCCGGACGTCGTGCTGACCAGCGACGGCGGCGGCGCGGTGCCGACGGCGCTGCGGCCGGTCGCGGGCGCGGACAAGCTGATCCGGCTGCTGGCCGGGCTGCTGGACCGCTACGGCGCGGACCTCGACCCGGCCGGCTGGATCCCGGTGCGGGTCAACGGCGAGCCCGGCTTCGCCACCCCGGGCACGCCGGCGGTGACGGCGTCGGCGACGGCGATCACCGTCGTCCTCGACGGGGCGGGCGAGCCGCGGATCGCGGCGGCCCGGCAGGTGATGAACCCGGCGAAGCTCCGGGTCTGGTGGTGACACCGGAGACACGCGGAGCAGTGACGCGGTCGTCACGGCGTGTCACCGCGGCACCCCGGCCGCGGGACGGCAGGATCGTCCGGTGCACGGCGCCCGGATCCTCACCGCAGTCCTTCTCGTCCTCCTGTCGGCGACCGGGTGTGCCGGCCTCGCCGACCGGTACACGCCGTGGGCCGCCCCCGCCGCGGCGCCCACCGGGTCCGCCGCCGACACCCTGGAGACGCTCCCGGTGAAGGGCCGGGCGCCGAAGACCGGCTACGCGCGCGACGAGTTCGGCCCCAGCTGGTCCGACGTCGACCGCAACGGCTGCGACCAGCGCAACGACGTCCTCGCCCGGGACATGACCGGCGAGACCTTCAAGCCCGGCACCCACGACTGCGTAGTGCTCACGGGCACCCTCGCCGACCCGTACACCGCCACGACGATCGCGTTCACCCGCGGCCAGGGCACGAGCGAGGCGGTGCAGATCGACCACGTCGTCGCCCTGTCCGACGCCTGGCAGAAGGGCGCCCAGCAGCTCGACGCCGACACCCGCACCCGCCTCGGCAACGACCCGCTCAACCTCCTCGCGGTGGACGGCCCGACCAACAACCGCAAGGGCGACGGCGACGCCGCGACCTGGCTCCCGCCCAACCGCGCCTACCGCTGTGACTACGTGGCCCGGCAGGTCGCGGTGAAGGCCAAGTACGGGCTGTGGGTCACCCAGGCCGAGCACGACGCCATCGCCGGCATCCTCGCCGCCTGCCCCGGTCAGCCGATCCCGGTGGACGACACCGTGCCCGGCACGGTTCACTCCTCCGGGGCGTAAGGCCCGGCCCCCGGAGTGCGATGAACCGGGGGACGGGGTGTCACGGCAGTCGGGGGGAACGGTGTCCGATCGGGGGGCCGGGTACGAGGACGGGCAGGGGCACACGGTGCCGCGGCAGCGCGGGCCGGGGATTGCCCCGCCGGGATCCCCCGTGCCCGCGGGCGCCCCGGGACGCCACGCCGCCGCCGGACCCCGGCACGCGGTACCGCAGGTCCCCGTGCCCCGCGACCCCTCCGCCGGCCACCGGTTCGGCCCCTCGGCGCCGCCGCCCGGGTACGGGGTGCCGGGCTACGGGCCCCGGCCCTACACCCCGCCGCTCCCGCCCGCGCCGGCCTCACGCGTGCCGCACTGGGTGCTGCCGGCCGCGCTGGTCGCCGTGATCCTCGGTGCCGGGGCCGCGATCGGCGGCATCTCCGCGGCCGCCCTCGCCGCGGGCGCCGGTGAGACGTCGACCGTGGCCGCCGGCACCGGCGACCGCGCCTTCCTGACGGCCGTGTCGACCCGGCCCGCGCTGGCCGAGGTCCCGCCGGACACCCTGATCGAGCTCGGCCACGGCGTCTGCTCGTCCCTCGAGGGCGGGGCGACCCGGGGCGACCTGGTGTCCGCGGCCGTGTCGGCCGGCTTCGGCACCCGGGACGCCCAGGTGCTGGTCGACGCCGCCCGCACGAGCTACTGCCCCGGAGCCTGAGCCACCCGCGGACCGCCGAGCCGCACGCGGCACGCCGCGTCGAACCCCTGGTCGACGATGCCCAGCGCGTGGTTGCCCCGCGCCCGCTGGTTCTCGAGGGCGATCGCCTGGGTCAGCTCGAGCAGCCCGGCCCGGCCGAACTCCCGCTCCAGCTCCGCGACCTGCGCGCCGGTGACGGTGGGCGGGGTGGCCGTCATCGCGTCGGCGTAGGCCACCGCGAGCCGCTCGGCCGGGCTGTAGAGCGGGTCGGTGGCGTAGTCGCCGATGCGGGCCAGAGGGTCGACGTCGAGCCCGTCGAGCCGCTGCAGCATGGTGCCGAAGTCGACGCACCACGAGCAGCCGACGACCGTCGCCGTCCGGTACACCGCGAGCTCGCGGACCCGCGCGGGCAGCACCCGGGCGGCGCGCTCGTACGCGAGCTCGGACACCAGCGCCGCCCAGAACAGCCCGCGGTGGTGCCGGGCCACCGCGAACGGCTCCGGGACCGCGCCGAACCTCCGGCGCGCCAGGCGGTAGACCAGCCGGCCGAGCACACCGGCCTCGGCCTCGGGAACGGCGGGGATGCGTGCCATGTCGTCCTCCTCGGGTCGGCTACCGGGAGGACGACGGCGCCGCGATCTCCGTGACGCACTGTGTCCCGGGTCACGTCCACCGGTGGACCGCAACCGGCCCCGCCCCCCTCACGACCCCGCCGCCGGGCCCGGACGATCCGGTCAGCGCCGGCACAACCTGCGGTGCCAGGCGACCGCACCGGCGTCGGTCAGCAGCGCCACCTGGTCGACGACGACCCGCAGCCGGGCGGCGTCGTCGCCCGCCGCGGCCCAGTCCCCCGCGCGCACGGGGTCGAGGGTGCCGGGGGCGCCGGCCAGCAGCGCCTCCCCCAGCTCCTTGAGCAGCTCCCGCTGCCGCGCCTGCATGCGCAGCCGGTCCGGGTCGCTCATCACGTACCGCAACGCCACGGCCTTGAGCAACGCCACCTCCGCGGCGGCCTCGGCGGGCACCACCAGGCCGGCGGTGTAGCGGAGCACCGGGCCGTCCCCGTGGGCGTCGAGCGTGGCGTCCGTGGCCGCCCGCACGAACCGTCCGACGAGCTCGCTGGTCAGCCGCTTGAGCGCGGCGTGCGCGACGGCGGGTGCGGTCGCGGTGTCGAAGCCCTTCACCGCGTCGACGACGGGCAGCCGGGCGAGCTCCGCGGCGGCGACCTCGCAAGCGGCCGGGTCGGCCCCGAAGTGCGTGCTCGCCAGGAGCGCGAGCGCGGCCCGCTCCTCCGGCGCGGCCAGCGCGGCCAGGTCGATCCGGCCCGACAGGATCCCGTCCTCGACGTCGTGCACGGAGTAGGCGACGTCGTCGGACCAGTCCATGACCTGGGCCTCGATGCAGCGCCGGGGGTGGGAGAGGTCGACCATCGGCACGGAGACGGAGCCCGCGGAGTCGACCATCGGCACGGAGACGGAGCCCGCGGAGTCGACCATCGGCACGGAGACGGAGCCCGCGGAGTCGACCATCGGCACGGAGACGGAGCCCGCGGAGTCGACCATCGGCACGGAGACGGAGCCCGCGGGGTCGACCCTCGGCTCCGGGGCGCCCTCGCGGACCCAGTCGAACACCGCGCCGTCCTCGTCGTAGGCGCCGAACTTCCGCTCCGCGCCGCGGCGCCGCCAGGGGTACTTGCAGCTGGCGTCGAGGGTCGCGCGGGTGAGGTTGAGGCCGCCGGGGTGCTCGCCGGCGTCGTCGACCAGCGCGACCTTGGGCTCGAGCCGGGTGAGGATCCGCAACGTCTGGGCGTTGCCCTCGAACCCGCCGCAGGCCGCGCCGAACTCGTCGAGCGCGCGTTCGCCGTTGTGCCCGAAGGGCGGGTGCCCGATGTCGTGCGCGAGCCCGGCGGTGTCGACGACGTCCGGGTCGCAGCCGAGCTCCTCGGCGATACCGCGGCCGATCTGCGCGACCTCCAGCGAGTGGGTCAGCCGGGTGCGCGGGATGCCGGTGATGTCGGCGGCCTCGCCCGGCCCCACGACCTGCGTCTTCCCGGCGAGCCGGCGCAGCGCCGCGGAGTGCAGCACCCGGGCGCGGTCGCGGGAGAACGGCGAGCGCTTCTCCGGGCGGTGGTGCTCGCCGAGCCCGGACCCCTTGGGCGGCTCGGGGAGCAGCCGGGCGCGGTCGTGGTCGTCGTACCCCTCCCGGGCCGGCACCGGGACCGTCGCGGTCATGGTCGGCGCCCTCAGCCCAGCCCGGTGTTCTCGGTCTCGGCCGAGGCGTGGGTGAGCCGGTAGTACAGCAGCGCGGCGGTCTCGCGGAGGATGTAGCGCGCTTGCGTCTCCCGCGTCTGCACGACGGGCCCGCTGCGGGTCGGCGAGGTCCAGGCCTCCAACCCCGAGTCGCGGGCCATGGTGCGGGCGCGCAGCGAGTGCCACGGGTCGCTGACGATCAGGGCGCTGCTCCACCCGTCCCGGCTCGCCCGCGCCGCCACGGCCTTGAGGCTGCCCAGGGTGTCCGCGCCCTCGGCGACGGTGGTGATCGCGCCGGCCGGGACGCCGTTGCGCTCCAGGTACCGCGAGCCGGCCTCGGCCTCGGTGTACTCGTCCCCCGCGCGGTTGCCGCCGACGGTGACGATTCGCGGGGCGAGCCCCTCCTGGTACAGCGCGACGGCGTGCCGCAGCCGGGCGGCGAGGATCGGGCTCGGCTCGCCGTCGTACTGTGCCGCCCCGAGGACGACGACGGCGTCGACCGGCCGGTCCCCGTCCACCCGGGCGGTCTGCCAGACCCGGAACATCGTGCCGCCCAGGATGATCGCGGCAGTGAGCACCGTGCCGACCACCAGCCGGGCGGCCCAGGTCAGCCCGGTGCGGGTGCGCGGTGTCGGTGCGGTGGGCGTGTCGCCAGCGTCGCCCGCGTCGGGGCGCACGGGGCCGCGCACGTGCCGGAGCCGGACGGTGTCCGGCTCGCGGACACCCCGGCGGGCACCCCGCTCAGCACCGCGCCGGTGCCCGATCGGTGCGCTCACCCCCCGATCTTCCCCTCCGACGTGCCCAACGCGCGGGCGGCGCGCCCGGAGCGGGCCGCGATGACCTCGGCGACGACGGAGACGGCCGTCTCGGCCGGGGTGCGGGCGCCGAGGTCCAGCCCGACCGGACCGTGGATCGCGGCCAGCTCCTCCTCGGTGACGCCGGCGCGCAGCAGTCGCTCGCGGCGGGCGGCCTGGGTCCGGCGGGAGCCGAGCGCACCGAGGAAGCCCCGGCCGCGGCGGATGCCGTCGACCAGCACGGCGTCGAAGCGCGGGGCGTGGTCGAGCAGCACGACGACGTCGGCCTCGGTGAACGCCGACACCGCGGCCCGGGCCTCGTCGAGCTCGGTCACGGTGCGGCCGGCCCAGCCGAGCAGCGCTGCCTGCGCGAGCAGCGCGTCACCGATCGCGCCGGAGCCCACGACCAGCACGGACGGCACGGGGACCCACAGGTCGAGCAGGATCTCGGTGTCGCCGACGGTGCGGCGGTCGGTCACGGTGGCGCCGCGGCGCAGCAGCTCCCGCGCGGCCGTGGTGGCCTCGGCGTCGAGCCCGGGGGTGCCGTTCCCGAGGGTGCCGTGCACCTCCTGCAGGTCCGGGCCGGTGAGCACGAGCGCGGCCTCGCCGTCGGCCGTCGAGACGAGCGCGGCCGGGCGGGCCTCCTGCAGCGCGGCGCCGAGGGCGTCGGCGAGGGCCGCGGGCAGCGGGTGGCCGAGCAGCGTCGCG
>JADMIO010950806.1_pt1 | contig 20317 bp, 19 predicted proteins | sample 8958161 | NCBI WGS metagenome assembly JADMIO01 (sample SAMN16585339, study PRJNA669376) | soil metagenome | isolation source: Crop rotation soil | place: USA: Cullars Rotation, Alabama | collected 2011 | reverse complement strand
ATCGGCCCACGCCCACTATTTCGGGTTATACCAGCCGTTACAGCCACAGCCACACCGACAATATTTGGCAGCCGCCAAAAACCTAACTCACAAGTCGAACTGCGCTTTTTTTTCATCAGAGGTTCCACGTCTGATGCGGTTCATATTTTTTGAAATTAAGTTAGGAGAAAGATGTTTCGAACAATTACCATGGCCGCGATATTCCTCGCGGCGTCACTGGCATATGGTCAAACCGGCACCGGTTTACGACTGATCGTTAAAAATGAGGAAACCAAACAGGCCGTCGCCGACGCCGTTGTTTCGGTCAAGAACACCGATATAAAAGCGACCACCGATCCGACCGGCAAAGTAGAGCTAACAAATGTACCCGCGGGTGAGCACGAGATCGAGATATTCTCGCCCGGCTACGAAACGGTCGAGTTAAAGCTAACATTCCCGCTCGCCGACACCTCAGAACGGACCGTGCTCATGAAGGTCAACTTCGAAGCGGGCGAGGTAACGGTCTCCTCCACGCGAACCGGTCGCGAGATCGAGGCGGAACCGACGCGCGTCGAGGCCATCGACGAGGAAGAGATCGACGAAAAGATCAGCATGGCCCCGGCGAACGTATCGATGGTCGTCAGCGAAAGCACCGGTGTCCAGGTGCAGCAGACATCTGCCACGTCGAATACGCAGAGGGTTCGCATACAAGGTCTCGACGGACGCTACACACAGATCCTGAAAGACGGCTTCCCCGCATTCGGCGGGTTCTCCGGCAGCCTCAGCCTGCTCGACATCCCGCCGCTCGATCTCAAACAGGTCGAGATAATAAAGGGCCCGAATGCCCCGCTCTATGGAGCCGGAGCGATCGCGGGTGTGATCAACTTTGTTTCAAAAACTCCTGAGGAACGGCCGGTAACGACCCTGATCTTTAACCAGACCTCAGCTCTCGGAACGGATGTTTCGGGCTTCAACAGTCGAAAATTTATGAAATTCGGCTACACATTGCTCGGCTCGGCAAACTATCAGCGGGCATACGATGTAAACGACGACGACTTCACAGAATTGCCGCAGACCAGGTCGTTTGCACTGCAGCCGCGGGCGTTCTTCTATGCGGACGACACGACCGTTACGATCGGCAATTCGTTCTCGTATCAAAAACGGCAGGGCGGTGACCTGACCGCCATACGCAACGGAGCGAGCGGCATCCACCGCTACATCGAAGACAACCGGTCGGTGCGAAATGTGACGACATTCGGGCTGGATACGGCGTTCGGCGACGGTTCGCGATTCGCAATGAGACAAAGCGTTGCGTTCTTTAGCCGCGATCTTGTCATTCCCGGTTTTGCGTTCCGGGGCGACCAGGTCAACTCTTACACTGACCTCGCATACTTTCGTAATGTGGGAAAGAACTCCCTGGTTTTCGGTGCGAACGTCGTCTACGACCCCTTTCGCGAAGATCGGCCGGCTTTAGCTTTATTTGATCGCAGCGAGACACACAAAACTGTTGGTGCTTACGTTCAGGATACGGTCGATCTCAGTTCGAAAGCGGCGATCGAGGCGGGCTTCCGTGTCGATCACGTCCATCGATACGGTACTTTTGCCCTGCCGCGTATCTCGTTCCTTTATCGTTTCAACGAAAAATTCACGAGTCGCATCGGTTATGGCCTGGGCTATAAGACACCCAGCGTGTTTACCGAGGACGCCGAGGAACTGCTCTTTCGCGACGTCATCGGCATCGGCAATACTCTCAAAGCCGAACTCAGTCAGGGCGGGACGTTCGACCTCAACTACAGCGGCAGCTTGACCGAAAAACTGGGTTTCTCGATCAACCAGCTTTTTTATTACACGCAGGTGACCGACCCGCTCGTGCTAGAACCCGCGGCCGGCGGGGTCTACCGCTTTCGGAACTCGGCCTCACCCGTGATCACCAAGGGTTTTGAGACCAACGCCAAGTTCACGTACGACATCGCTAAGCTCTTCATTGGCTACACCTACACCAACGCAAAAGGAGGCTATCTAACCGGCGACCGGCGACTGCCGCTGATCGCACGGAGCAAGATCAACTCGTCACTCGTCTTTGAAAAGGCTGAAAGCTTTAAAGGCGGGCTTGAGGGCTATTACTCAAGCCCGCAAACCCTCGACGACCGCAGCCGAACAAGGTCGCTGTTTGAAGTGGGCCTCTTTGCCGAAAAAATCTTCGAGAAGTTTAGCCTCTTCATAAACGCCGAAAACCTGACCGACGTCCGCCAAAGCCGCTACGGCCCCGTCATTCTTGGTTCGCATTCGGATCCAACATTTTCACAGGTGTACACACACCTAGAGGGGAGACTCTTCAACGGAGGCATCAAAATACGCCTGAAGTGATCGAGGATCGGGTCACCGCCGATGTCCGTCGCCGTCACTGAAACTTTTGGGAAGAATTTTCCGTTACCTCTAGCCTAAGGCCTAGCGTCTTTTTATTTGGAAATTAGGGAGTTTTAGCGGTAAATTCTTGTCATAACCCGGTCTTGAGCGGTGTCTTAAGATTGACGAGCATTGGTTCGATGCTGGAATGAACGAGAGTACCGACATTCTTGTGGACATAATGTCCGAAACAGCGACGGCGGCAGCGGATTATCGGATCGGGTTTGAAGAAGCGTTCACGCTTCATCACCGCACCGTTTTTCGAGCGGCCCGTTCGGTCGTACATGATGCCGGCCTCGCTGAGGATATTACGCAGGAAACTTTCATTCGGCTGTATAATCATCAGGACTCGATAACCGACGAGGAGATGCTTCGTCCGTGGCTCATCAGGGTCGCCATCAACGTCGCCAAGAATACGATCAGGGGACAAGTTAGGGCGAACACGAGAGAGGAGAATTACGTCAAAGAGACAGGCGACACCAGCGTAAGCCATGTTGAAATGGACTATGAGGACCATGAGGGTGTCAACGATATTTACAAGGCTCTCGATAAAGTGAAAGAGCCGCTCAGGAGTTGCCTGATACTGAAACAACAGGGCCTCTCGTACAAAGAGATCGCCAGCAGCCTTGAGTTGAACGAAACGAGCATAGGGACCTTTGTCGCACGGGCTCGAGCAGAATTTGCCAAGTATTACGGCAAAGGCAAGTAAGCTAGGTATATGAAAGACCATTGTTTAGATATAGGGCTGGTGCAGGCCTTCCTTGACTGCGAACTCTCGCAAAACGAGACTTCGCGGGTCGCGGGCCACATCGCAACTTGCGATGCCTGTGCACTAATGCTCGCCGACGCTGAAGAAGAGTCGGCACTGGTCTTTTCGGCACTTGAGCGAGAGATGAATACGCTTGTGCCCACCCAGCGTCTCTGGAACAAGATCAACGACTCTATCGCAGTCGAGAAGAGCCAAACACCATTCTGGCAAAAGGCCTGGGCGTTCCTTTCGGTCAATCTTCTTAGCCCTTCGTTTGCTGGAGCGGCGGCGGTACTGATAGTCGCGGGTGTTTTTGCGATAGTTTGGATGAACCGCGGTACGGTCGATGGACCGACGACTGCCAGCCTTCCGACACAGCAGCAGCCGGTAGTGAATGGCGGTCAGACGCCTTCGCGTGACACTCAGCCGAGCACAACCACGATCGGCGGACAACAGCCTGAGAGGGTTGTTGCTTCGCGTAACGATCAGCGGCGTATTGTTGCGACACCCGCTGTTGCAACGATGGCTGTGACCCCGGCCCCGGAAGCCTATCTTCCCGGCGAAGAGAGCTACGTAAAGACCATCGCGACCCTTTCGAAGACCGTCGACCAGAAAAAGTCCGATCTTCTGGGTGCGGCGGAGCGTGTTGCCTATGAGCGGAACATGGCCATGGTCAACGACTCGATCAAAAAGCTCAAACGCGAAGTCCGACGCAATCCGCGAAACACATCGGCCAAACAGGTCCTGTATTCGTCCTATCAAAACAAGATCGACCTCCTCAACTCGGTCACTCAAAAAGAGGAACTGATGTCGACCCTGGTCGATTAGACCTGATCTGATGAGAAAACTTGCCTCACAATTAATAAGAGGGTGTCTGACGGCAGCCTGGGCTATAGCCCTGACACTCGCAGTGTGGGGCCAGGGAGAAAAGCCAAAAGCGTCACCGTCACCTGTCCCCGGCAAGTCTCCGGTAACAACAAACAAGACACCTTATCCGGACCCGGGCAAAGCACCGGCCCCAACGCCACCGCCCGCCGGCTGGCCTGCGATGCCTCCGGGCTGGGGTATGGGCCAGGCCAAACGGGTTGGCGGTAACTACGAACAATCGATCGCGGTCAGCCCTAACGTTAAGCTGGACCTCTGCGTCGTCGAAGGAACTCTGCGTGTCAACGGCTGGAACCGTAACGAGATCAGGATCTTCGTCAAGAACGGCAGCGGGTTCAATTTCGAAAGGAAGGACGAGGGGAAGGATCCCGCGGCCTGGCTCAAGGCGAAAGGTGCCGATGTGAAAAAGCTGTTCAAGGCAAATCCGGACTGTCTCTGGGGAGACAGCATCGAGATCGACGCTCCGGTGGGAGCTTCTTTCGAGGTGAAAGGATTGGAGTACCGCGCAGCTTTTGATTCGATCAAGAAAGCTGCTGTCACGGCGGATGGCGGCAATATTGCATTCCGAAACGTTAGTGCCGGCCTCGTTGCAAAAACGGGTCAGGGCACCATCACCGTTGAAGAATCGAGGGGCTACCTCGACCTTGCAACTACGACTGGCAACATTATTGTGATCGACGTGAAACCCGGCGAGGTCGGCGACAGTTTTAATGCAAAGACGACGAACGGGAACATTACCCTCGAAGCACTTGAACACGGCATGGTCACCGTCAATTCGATCGCCGGTACGATCGCCTATACAGGTGCTATCCGCAAGGCCGGTGACTACACTCTAAAGACGCAGAACGGCTCTATCAGGCTTACGCTTCCGCTCGACACGTCATGTCAGATACAGGCTGTTTATGGCTTTGGGACTTTCTCATCGGAGATACCCTACAAGCTTCTGACCGAGGACGTGAACATGGGCCCCGTCAAGACCAAATCGGTCCAGCTTGGTAAGGGCGGCCCGCTGGTAAAACTTCAGGCCGGCTACGGAAGTATCGCTCTCAAAAAGATGCCGGTCATCGCGAAGACACCTGTCGCACCTAAGGCAACCATCCCTGCTACTGGTCTTTTAGACTAAGGCCCGTCCGCTTTTGGAATTGTTCTGTCATCGACGGCACCCCGCTGCCGCCGTCGTCACGCGATATCCGCTCGACACGCCACATTGGATAGAAATTATCGAGCATCTCAAGATGCGGCTCGCCGCTCGCGATCGCACTGCACCAGTCGTCGAAATAGGTCAGGTCGATCGAACGCAGGCTGATGCCCGCCGTATCGATACTGTCGAGGATACCCAGCAGCTTTTCCCTCGGGCTGTGCATTACGACGATGACGACATCGCCGGATTCGAGCTTCATTTCTTATTCTCCAATTGCTGGCCCAATTGCCGACGATAAGCTTCGGATTTGCTTAGACCAAATTCCTTTGCGGCTTTCTTCAGAGCGGCTTTAGGAGCGAGACCCTCAGCCTCGAGCTGTCGTATGCGGTCATTGAGCGTTACAGGGTCGGCGTTTGGCGCGGCGGTCATGTCACCGCGGTCGATCAGGACGACGATCTCACCCTTTACGGTATCGTGGGCGTATTTTGCCGTTAGTTCCGACAAGCGGCCCCGGACGGTCTCTTCGTGGACCTTTGACAACTCACGTGTCACGACGGCACGGCGGTCGCCGAGTACTTCGAGGCAGTCAGCCAGCGACTTGGCCAGCCGGTGAGGAGCCTCGTAGAACGCAAGTGTTGCAGGTATGCCGGCAACCTCTTGCAGCCGCTGACGACGTGTCGAACGCTTGGACGGCAGAAATCCGCCAAAGAACAGCGAATCCGTCGGCAGCCCCGACGCCACAGCCGCGACACCGAAAGCGATCGGCCCAGGCACGGGAACCACGTCGGCCCCGATCTCTATCGCCCGCCCGACGATACGATAACCCGGATCACATATCCCCGGCGTTCCGGCGTCCGATACTATCGCGATCGACTCGCCCCGCATCAGTCGATCAACGAATTCTTCAGCACGCTCGTGCTCATTGTGTTCGTGATAGCTAATGACGGCGTTGGAAATTCGGTAGTGATTGAGTAGTTTGCGGGTGTGACGCGTGTCCTCGCATGCTATCAGATCGACCGTCCGCAGGGTCTCGACCGCTCGGAACGTGATGTCCTGCAGATTGCCGATCGGCGTGGCGACGAGATAGAGCGTACCGGGCATGCATTAACAATAAAGCAAAAGGCCCGGGCTTTACACCCGGGCCTCCGTCGATCTTCGTTCAGATCGAGTTAGAAGGGCCACCAGCTAGGCAGGCCGTTTCGGTTGTTGCGGCCGTTATTCCAGCCGCCGTTGTTGTTGCGGCCATTGTTGTAGCCGCCCATGCCACGGCTCAAGCTCTGCAGGTCGTTACGTATGCTCGACCAGATCGCCTGGCTCTGATAGCTTACGCCCGCACGCCCGATCGTCCGCTCGATCTGCGATGCTTCGTCAAAGACGCGACGCAGTTCATTGTCGTTGCTGTATCGACCGTTGTTATAACCGCCATTGTTGTAGCCGTTGTTGTTATCGAGCCTGTCGACAGCCGAAACAAATCGCTTGGCAAGCTCATTCATCTGGTCCTCGCGACGCGTGCCGTTGTATCGGCTGCGGTCGAGGTCGCGGTCGAGCTGACGCTGAAAATCGCGCGCACGATTCTTCAAATTACGCAGAGTCGAACGCATGTCGCCGTAGTAGCCGCCGTTGTTATAACCGCCATTGCCGTAACCGCCGTAGCGGCCAGGATCATTGCCCCCGTACTGAGCCGAAGCGATGGCCGGCAAGCCCAAGATAAGAAGGGAAAATGCCATGATTGCGATAATATTTTTGGTCCTGTTCATTGTTGTCTCCATTCAGGTAAACATCTGGGCAATGTGTGGCCATTGCTCGCGTGGGCTTATTGCAACGGGTGTGCCAAAGATGGAAGGAGACTGTGTAAAACCATAAGTCGTTTAGTATCAATATTTATCAAGAAACGCAAAAAGGCCGCGATGTTCATCGCAGCCCTTGTCTCAACGAAATCGTTTAGTCCTTAGACCAGCTACTGCCCCTTGGTTAGCGGCATCGCTTCGAGCTTTCTGGCCAGTTCAAGGCCGAGTTCCGAATTTCGCGGCATTCGCTGAAGTATGTTGATCACTTCTTCGTACCCGCGAGCCGTGTAATCGACATAGCGCGGCGCCCGTCCCGCCGGCAGATTAGGTTCGGCGAAGCCAGCCGAGCCGAAAGTATCGAGGACCCGATCGATATCCGTACCGTCGCGACCCGCGAGAGCCTCGCGGATTCTTGTAACGGCTAGCGAGCGTCCCTGCAAATAAGCCGCTACGTTCTTTGATCGACCAAGCGTGTCCTCACCCCATGAACGCCCGTCGATAAACTGAACATAATCAACTGAGACAACGGCCTTTGGCGTTCCCTCGCGGCCTGGCGGAATCGAGAGGCCCTGAAAACGGGACTCACCAACCGGCAAGCCCTTTTGTCCCAGGACGACCATTTGGTTTTGGCCGTAAGGCTCGACATCGATCCTCAGGACGAAGGCCGCTACGGTCGACGCGCTGTCATTCCGGACCTTCAGCGGCGTGCCGGGCATTCGTACCTTTAGTCCGGTGTCCATCGTGAGATGGATCGGGCTATCCGGCTGTTCGCGAAGCTCTACGTCGACAGGCGGTGGAAGAGGCAGCGGAACACCCATGGTCATCGTGGCGATACGAGGAGGTTCAGCCGGAGCCGGGCGTTCCTGTGCGATCGCTGCGGTGCCAAGCACGGCAGCCGTGATCACGCTGAGAATAAAGGTCGGATATTTCATGGTACTGCCTGATCCTTTTTGACTAGTGATGTCTCTTAACGACGTTGAGCATCGCGTTGGCCGCACAGATGCGTCCACCGGAAGCGACCTTGCCATCCAGCTGGTCGAGTTTATCGACCGAATTCATGAGCCGCTGTTTTAGGCGGTCCATCGGTATTCGCGACTCGTGTGCAATGATCAAGGCGGCGACGCCGGTGACATAAGGCGTTGCCATCGACGTACCGGACGCCTCGCGATAGTCGCCCTTGAGCCAGGTCGAGAGGATCTCTTTACCCGGGGCAGCAACATGGACGGTCTTTACGCCGAAGTTAGAGAATGACGCCAACTGGTCATTGCGGTCGAGGGCCGCTACCGAGATAACGTTGGGCAGATCGTAATTCGATGGGTAATGCGGATAACGGTCGTTGTTCGAACCGTCATTGCCCGCGGCGGCGATAAAGAGTATTCCTTCATCACCGGCGGCCTTGATGGTGTCCTCGAGGGCCTTTGAATACGAAGTGGAACCCCAGCTCGCACTGATGACCCGCAGATTGACACCCGCTTTCTTGCGGTCGATCGCGTAGTTGATAGCCTCGATAGCGTCCTCGGTCGTTCCAAAGCCGCCGCGTCCGAGGAACTTGAGGGGCATGATCTTTACCTTCCAGTTGATACCCGTGACGCCGATGCCGTTGTTGCCCTCGGCACCGATGATGCCGGCGCAGTGCGTGCCGTGGCCGTTGTCGTCCATCGGGTCGGCTATGCGGTCGGTGCCGTTATAGCCGTGGAGGTCGTTGAATTCGCCGAGTTCGTCATCGCGGTAAGCCGGGATGCTGTCCGAACGCTCCCACATATTGCCCTGCAGGTCAGGATGGGTGTAATCGACGCCGCTGTCGAGGACAGCAACTACGACCTCCTCACTTCCCTTCGTGGTCGCCCATGCTTCGAGAGCATCGAGATCGGCCCGTGTCTTGCCGCCGTCCTGACCGAGGTTGTTCAGTGCCCACTGCTCGCCAAAGAGCGGGTCATTGGGCAGTTCACTGGCGGATGCCTTCTCACGATAAAGCAGATCGCGTGGGGCGGCCTTTTGGACAGGGTCGTCAAGCTTGATCTTAAAGTTAGGCTCCGCGTACTCGACGAGGTCGCTCATCGCACGATACTGGGTCGCAACGGCTTCGGCATCGGCATCGTCGAGGTCGTTAATGAACGTCAGGCCGTTTACAGCTTCGATCTCGTCCTCGAGCTTGTCATGATTGCCTACAGCAATAGCGCGGATGCGGTCGAGAGTGACGCCCGGTTTGAATCGCACTGCAACTTCGGCCGCACTGCTCTTCGGCTGTTCGACCCGTACCGTTCTTTCGAGCCTTCGCTCAGCTTGCGGCGTCGCGGTTCTAAGCGATGTCCGCAGGCGGTCGATCTGCCCCAAAACCGCGGCAAACACGACAAGGATCACTGCAAGAGTGACGTGTATCCAGATATTATTGCGATTCATAAAACACCTATGAAAAGTTGCGGAGCTGCAGAGTTCCGAAGTTGCGACGCCTTTCGGGCTTTCTAACTACGTAACTACCTAAGTTATGACGTAGTTTTCACCGTTAAAGTTGTGCAGCCTGAGCTGATATTTATCTCCCCGGTATTCATACGTCTTGCCCCCTGCGCCGAGACTGATCGTCCAGCCGCTGGCGATCATTTGAGCAGCCATCTCACCGGCCGCCGGCGCTCCTAGCGACATATCCTTGAATTCCCGGTCCTCGAGATCGAGTTCGGTGATCTCGTCATCCTCTATCTTTAAACGTTTCGCAAGGTCCTTTTTTGCGGCTTCTACCGATGATTCCCTCGTAAAACGCATACCTTTTGAATCTTGATACCTTTACGCCGAGTAGTCAATAAAAGTTCACGCGGCCCGGAGTCGTCTGCAGGTAAGATTTCGCGTGATCTCGACAGCCGCGGGAACGATAAATGTAGAGCAGGCCGCTCCGAGGATAAGGCCGGTAATAAAACGTGAAAGGTGCGTATTTTCCCAAATGCCGAATACGGTCAGCGACCAATCGATAGTGATCGGTATCAACGAAAGGAACAGCCAAAACCGCGGCAGCGGCTCGATATTATCGATCGCCCGCCAAAACGGATAAACCAAAAAGCCCAGGAGCAGCCCGAAATAAACTCCAAAACACCGGGCGCAAACGCCGAATTGCTCGCCTGCAATATGGAACGACCTCTCGGACTGCTGATGGCAGATGTAATTAAAAAAATGGTAAAGCGGGCTGGAAACTGCGGCGAACCCGTTAAGCTTTGCGACCGGAGCAGTCAGGATCAGTGCGACCCAAACTGTTACGACGGCGAGTCCGATGACCCAAACTTTCCCAGCCTGTCTTCTAAAACGAGCAGTAACCGTAACAGGTATGTAAGAGTCGATCGGCGGCCCCATGTGAATAGATATTTAACGCAAAAGACGGAAAGCTGCCAAGACGCAAAGTAGATCCGATAGCGTCTTTACGACTTCCCGCCTTTGCGTTAAAGACTCCTAAAACCTGATCACCGCATCCGGTCCGCCTTCTACATGGACCGTATCGACAAAGCGGATGCTCTTGGAATCGGTAGTCATGACGACCGAATGCGTACGCTTACCGGCGCCGAAGAAGCGGACACCACGCAGCAACGCACCGTCGGTAACTCCAGTCGCTGCAAAGATTATCTTCTTGCCCGGAGCGAGGTCGTTGGTGTCGTAGACCTTATTGGGGTCGTTGATGCCCATTTCGTTGAGGCGTTTCATGACCTCTTCGACAGGGGGGACTTTTGATTTATCGACGCCGAGACGGTCGGGATCGAAGACAAGCTTTGCCTGGATCTCGCCGTTGAGGCATTTCATCGCGGCGGCCGTGATGACGCCCTCCGGGGCACCGCCGATACCCATCAGGGCATGGATATTTGTACCCGCCACAGCGGCCGATATCCCCGCAGACAGATCTCCATCCGAGATCAAACGAATGCGGGCTCCCGACGCTCTAACCTGATCGACCAGCGATTTATGACGCGAACGGTCAAGGCAAATGACGGTCAGATCGTCGACATCACGGCCCAGGCGACGGGCGATATTCTTAAGATTTTCTTCTACAGGAGCATCGATATCGACCGATCCGCGACACGATGGGCCGACGACGATCTTGTCCATGTAGATGTCAGGTGCATAAAGCAGCCCGCCGCGTTCTGCGGCAGCCAAAACGGCAATGGCGTTATTGGCACCCAACGCACATAGGTTAGTACCTTCGAGTGGGTCTACCGCAATATCGACCTCTGGAAATTCGGCCCGGGCTTCCTCGCTAAATACGCCGCCGCCCAGTTCTTCACCGATATAGAGCATCGGGGCCTCGTCGCGTTCGCCCTCGCCGATCACGATACGGCCGCGCATAGGGACGGTGTCCATGACCTCCCGCATGGCCTCGACGGCGACGTGATCGCTGTGTTTTCGGTCGCCCTGACCCATGGTCTTGGCCGACTCGATGGCAGCCGCCTCGGTCACACGCAGGAAATCGAGGGCCAGCTCGCGTTCAGCTTTAATAGTTTTCATTAGAGTTATCTGTCCTTTTTAGCGGATCTTTGCGGTCTTGGCGACCTTTGCGTGAGAAAAGAAACAATTTCACGCGAAGCTCGCAGAGATCGCAAAGGAACGCTAAGCTTTTGACCGATTTTATCACCGTGACAGCTTCATTTGACAACCGATTGCCGGAATATTAGGTTTTATCTTGACCTATGACCTATATCGTCACGACGCCCTGCATCGAATGTAAATACACGGACTGCGCGGCCGTGTGCCCGGTCGAGGCTTTTCACGAAACGCCCGACCGCCTGCTCATCAATCCCGACACCTGCATCGACTGCGACGCATGCTTGCCCGAATGCCCGGTCGAGGCCATCTACTCGGACATGTCCATCCCCGCTGAATACATGGAATGGCTCGAAAAGAACGCCGAAGCTCAAAATTATCCGATCATCAGCACAAAGATCCCCGCTTTGATGGGCCCTGGATGCTCAGGTCCGCCTGAGTAGCTATCTATAGGTCGCATCCGTCCCATACGACCCCATGGGTCCTATTTAAGTCTTGGCATCATCTATATCGAATACCCACACGCACTGTTGTCGGAGCTGAGACCGACCGTATCGGCGTCCTGGCGGTCGAGTACCTGGAGTTGAAAACGTTCTCGACTGCGACATACAGATCAAAACCGCCCTTCAGGCTCCTCGATACATACAGATCAAGCTGTCCATACGGCTCGAGTCTGAACTGATTTAGATCATCGTCAAACTGGCCGCTCGACGCGCGCCCTTGAACCGAGAAGGTCCATTTGCCCGGTGTATATCGTGCCTGAAAGGTGAACTGATGCCTCGCAACCTGCGGGACCCTGAGACCGACGAGAGCGGTATTGGACGGGAACGCGGTCACGGTCGATGCGGCAAAGAGGTATCCGGCCGACAGATCTATGTTTTTGTGAATGACCGTGCCCGCCTCGATCTCTAACCCGGCCGATCGTGTGCTACCGGCGTTTTGACGCTGACGCGTGATCAGCGTTGGTGTTGTCGAAAGCGTGACGTTCGAAACCGGGTCCTCGATAGACGTCCAGAAAATACTGGTCCGCAGCCGGGTCTCGTGTCGGCTAAAATTCACGCCGCCCTCGACGTTCTTTGCACGCTCAGCTCTTAGGTTCTCGTTGAAGAGTGTCTGGACATTTCCGACGCGAAAACTGCGGTAAAGTTCGTTCAATGTCGGTGCCCGAAAGCTTTTCGAAGCACTGGCGTATACCGAGAATTCATCGTTAAGGTGATACAAAACGGAGAACTGCGGACTGAAGGCATTTTCGCTGCGATCGGCGAAAATGGTCGTGACAGTCTGCCTCGTGGCGATCGTGCGAGTCGTGTTGAACGCGTCGTAATTGCTCCAATGATCGCCGCGAAGACTGGCCGCGATCACAAGGCGTTCACCCAAGCGAATAAAGTCCTGTACAAAAGCACCGGCGACAGTCTGTCTTCCGCCTGGGCCCACGAGTGAGGTCGCGACATTATTAGCGATCGCGATCTCATCGCTGGCACCCCTAACGTTCTTGGCGTCTCCGCCGGCGATCAACTGGTGACGGCCGAAAACGTGCGAGACCTGTGCGGTAAACCCAACGTTCTGCACCGGAACGCGCTGGATGCGATTTAATGCCTCGGTCGTCCGTGTCGCGTTGATCGTGGAAAAAGTTTGATCGAACACCTGAGTGCCTCCCCACGCCCGAGATCGCATCTCCCAAGCCTTTGGCACCTGACCACCAACGACGAAGGATCGAATGTGCGTGCGGTTTATTTGAAGTTGCGTGCCGTTCGCCCGCACCTCGCCAAAGTATGTCGGACTCAGGAAAAGACTGGCTTTTCCGGGCAATTTTCGAGTGATACGAGCTTTGTAATTGCCGCTTCGCACGCCGGCGAAACTATCCGCCGTTCCGCGAATGGCGGGGTCTATAGGTATGAAGCCCCGGGTCTGGTAGCTCACCGCGGTTCCATCGACAAGCCACACATTTTTTAACCTATACCCAAGAAACGTCGATCCTGACAAGGTCCTTTGATTGCCCCCAAAAATGTCAAAGCCAAAGACCCCGACATCGCCGCTATCGGTTTGTACGGGAAAAATGTTGACCGCCCCGCTCAGCGCCGTGTCCCCATACAGACCAGAAGCTCCGCCGCGTAAAACCTCGATCTTCTCGACCTCCACAGGCGAAACACGATTCCACTGGACCCATCCGCCAAATGGGTCGGTCAGCGGGACGCCGTCAAACATGACTGCCGAACGACTCGCCCCGCTTGCACCGACGCCGCGCAGGCTAACGCCCTGCGTCGTCGGGTTTGCGCTGCGGCTCGACGATCGGCGGAATATCGAGAACCCGACCGACTGACGGAGCACGTCGTCGACCGTCGGCGCAGCGGTCGATTCGAGCCTTTTTGAGGAGAAGACCACCACGCTCGCGGGCGTGTCCTCGATCGATGTCTCGGTGGGGTTTGCCGTAACCACTACCTCTTCTTTGATGACGGGAGTGGGCGTCGGGGTCTGGGCTAGCACGAAAGTGAAAGAAAAGAAAAGTGTGACCACAGATGTACACAGATATACACAGATCGAGATCGAATTCTTCCATCCGTGTTTATCTGTGTTCATCTGTGGTTGCCGTTGCTATTCACAAAATCATTGAAAAACGGAAGGCAACAATGTTTGAATGTATATTAGCACGGAGGTTTCCGTCGCTTCACGTTCGACAATCAGAGTGCCTATGGACGACTCGGTATCTACCGCAACGCCGCCAAAAGTGCGCATCCCAGTTGAACCGGGAGCCAAGGTCCTCGTGCTGTTTGGCACTCGCCCAGAGGCCATCAAGCTCGCTCCGGTAATTCACGAACTCCGAAGAAAACTTTTTCAAACCGTCGTAGTTTGTTCGAGTCAGCATAAGCAGATGCTGCTGCCGCTGCTCGATCTGCTTGATATCAAGGTCGATCACGACCTCGGCGTCATGAAGAAAAATCAGTCGCCAAACGACGTTTGCTCCCGTGTTACAGCAAAGCTCGACCAGGTGCTGCAGGACGAAGCGGCTGACCTGCTCCTTGTTCAGGGCGACACCACTACGACCCTCGCGGGTGCTCTCGCGGCCTTCAATCGCCGTGTTCGCGTAGGCCACGTCGAGGCCGGGCTGCGATCAGGCAATCTGATGAGCCCATTTCCAGAGGAGATGAATCGCCGCGTCGTCTCACAAGTCGCATGGCTTCATTTTGCGGCCACGGAGCAGAATAAACGCAATCTGGTTCGCGAGGGAGTGCCGACCGAAAGGATCTTTGTCACGGGAAACCCCGTCGTCGACAGCCTGCAGAGCATGCTCAAGGACCTAAAGCCCTCTGAAGCCATTGCCAAGCTGCTCGACGCGACCCAGGACAAGAAACGTGTCCTGCTCACCACGCACCGGCGCGAGAGCTTTGGCTCGGTGATGTCTGAAAATCTCGTGGTCCTGCGGCAGTTTGTCGAGAGGCACCCTGACACGGCCCTTTTCTTCCCGGTACACCCAAATCCCAACGTTCGTAAGGTCGCAAAAGAGATACTCGGGACCTGCGATCGCGTCCACCTTCTGGAGCCGCTCGACTATTCGGATTTTCTTGCACTCATGAAAGCAGCATGGCTTATCGTCTCCGATTCCGGAGGTGTGCAGGAGGAAGCTCCGAGCATGGGCAAGCCGCTGCTAGTGATCCGCGAGAATACCGAGCGTCCCGAGGCCATAAGATCGGGCGTCTCTAAACTGGTCGGCAGCGAATCTCGCACGTTAAAGCGGCTGTTAGAGGAAAATTACTCGGTCGACACATGGATACGCTCGGTAACCGAGGTTGCCAACCCGTTCGGCGACGGTCATGCCTCTGAAAAGATCGTTCGCGTGATCGGCGAGCAGCTTGCCGCCGCGGACAGACCCACAGCCCCGCAAATAAAGCTTTTTAGATAATCATCAGTGGATCCGACACCGCAGAAAAAAGAGCACCTGCTCACCATTTTGGTGGAGGACTATTTTCACGTCGGTGCCTTTGAGAACCTGATACAGCAGCGAAACTGGGCCAATTTTGACGCTCGTTACGAGCAGAACACGCTAAAAACGCTCGATCTGCTCGACAGGTTTGATACCAAAGCGACCTTCTTTTCGCTTGGCTGGATCGCCGAACGCAGTCCGGACCTGATCCGCGAGATAGTTCGCCGCGGCCACGAGGTCGCGAGCCGCGGGTTTTACCATCGCAGTCTGAAAAATCTTACCGACGAGGAATTTCGCGAGGACCTCCGACGCACAAATAACGCGATCGAGAACGTCACTGGGCAAAAGGTGATCGGTTACCGTGCTGCCGAAAAACTGTCATTCGACAAAAAAGACTGGGTCCTCGATGTGCTTTCAGACGAGGGATTTGCCTACGACGCATCGTTCATGCCTGCAAAAAAAGATGCAAAGGCAAAGCGCGTCGCCCACCAGGTCCACACCGGCGGTAAAGCGATATGGGAATTCCCGTATTCGACCCGCGATCTCGGGCTCGGCCTGCTGCCTATATCGGGCGGCAATTATTTTCGCCAGATACCGTACACGCTGATGCGTCATGCGGTCAAAAGCTGGGATGAAAATACGCAGGAGCCGTTCGTTTTCTACTTCCATGTCTGGGAACTCGACCCCGAACAACCGCGTATCTCGGCCGCGTCCAAATACAATCGCATCCGCCACTATCGCAAGCTCGACAAGATGGAGTGGATCCTCCATGAGGTCCTCGACCTGTATAAATTCCGCAGCGTCGCAGAGCACCTCGGGCTAAAGTCGGAACCGCCTGCGTTAGCGGGCGGCAAAAATTTCATCGCCAAACGACCCAAGGTCCAACCGTCAACTGTAAAACACGCTGGCGGTTCCGTACCCGTCTCGATCGTCATCCCTTGTTACAACGAGCAAGAAGCCCTGCCTTATCTTGCGAATACGCTGCGTTCGGTCGAGGCCGAGCTCAATGAGAAGGGATACAGGCCAAATATTCTCTTCGTTGACGACAAGAGCAAGGACGACACGCTGGCGACACTAAATTCACTGTTCGCCGACCGCAAAAACGTCCGCATTCTCAAACACGAAACCAACAAGGGCGTCGCGGCGGGCATTATGACCGGCATCCGGGCCGCTGAGACAGAACTCGTGTGCTCGATGGACTGCGACTGTACGTACGACCCGCACGAGCTCATCAAAATGCTGCCACTGATGGAGGAAAATGTTGACCTCGTCACGGCGTCGCCATATCATAGAGATGGCGGGGTACGGAACGTGCCCGGCTGGCGGCTTTTCCTCTCACGCGGAGCTTCCTTTCTTTATCGCCGCGTTCTTCGCTCAAAACTTGATACCTATACGAGTTGCTTTCGCGTTTATAGACGTGCGGCTTTCGCTGATATTGAGCTGAGCGAATCGGGCTTTCTCGGTGTTGCCGAGATGCTAGGACGCGTCGATCTCGACGGTGGAACTATCGTCGAATTCCCAGCGGTGCTCGAAGTTCGCCTCTTCGGCATCTCAAAAATGAAGACCGTCAAGACCATCGGCGGTCATCTCAAATTACTCTCACGCCTCACAAAAATGCGGCTCTTCGGGAAATCTGAAGTTATTGAAACTTCTAACCAAACGAACGAGAAGCTGCTGGCTTCCCAAAATACTACCGACTAAATATTGATATGACACCAGTTACTCAAGCGGAACGGCTGATGATGTTGCCGTCCGATCAGGATGCGTCCGGCAGGACGTTTGACGAAACGGAGATCGCGTACGTGACCGAGGCGCTTCGCTCGGGTACGTTGACGACGACCAAGGGCAAGTTCGGCAAGATGCTCGAAAAGGCGTTTGCCGAGAAGTTTGGAGCTAAATACGCTTACGCGTGCACATCCGGCTCGGCGGCGATCCACATCGCGGTCGCGACCGTCAATCCCAACCCGGGCGACGAGATCATCACGACCTCGATCACCGACATGGGTGCCTTGACGCCGCTCATGTATCGCGGTGTCGTCCCGGTATTTGCCGAGGTAGACCCCAAAACATTGAACGTAACGGCCGAGACCATCAAGGCGAAGATCTCGGACCGCACAAAGGCGATCATCGTCACACACCTTTTCGGCAACCCTTGCGTTATGGGCCCGATCATGGAATTGGCGAAGGAGCATAACCTGCCGGTCATCGAGGATTCGGCACAGACCTTCCTCGCAGAGTGCGATGGCAAATATGCCGGCACGATCGGTGACATCGGCTGCTTTTCGCTGCAGCAGGGCAAGCACATGACCACCGGCGAAGGCGGCATGGTCGTCACCAACGACGAAAAGATCGCACGCCACATGTTCCTCTACATCAACAAGGCGTGGGGCTATGGCGACGCGAATGCGGACCATTACTTCATGGCCCTCAACTACCGCATCAGCGAGCTTCAGGCCGCCGCGGCTCTCGGTCAGCTCGAAAAACTCGAGACCTGTGTATCAAACCGCCAGACGACTGCCGCCAGGCTTACCGAGCTTCTGCAGGGCATCGAAGGCATCGAGACACCCGTGATCGAGGACAACGCGACGCACGTTTACTGGAAATACTGCCTCACCGTCGATGACAGCAAGATCGAGGGCGGCTCGCCCGCACTCGCCAACGTGCTCAAGGAAAAGAACATTTTCTCGGCACCGCGTTACATCGTGAAGCCCGCGTTCATGTGCCAGGTCTTTCAGGAAAAGAACACGCTCGGCGACAGCCAGTTCCCCTTCAACCTCGCCCGCGAAGGAGCGGTCGATTACGAAATGGAGAACTACCCGCTCACCGCCAAGGCCCTGCACGATGTCCTCGTGCTGCCCTGGAACGAGAAGTACACGGATGAGCACGTCCAGTACATCGCCGACAACATCCGCATCGCGGTAAGCAAGCTGAGGAAGTAAGACTTTTGGAACCACAGATGAACACAGATAGACACAGATATTTTCTTTGATCTGTGTTCATCCGTGTCCATCTGTGGTTTCTGATACTCATATGAGCAAACTTAAATTTGGATTAGTTGGTGCCGGTGGTATCGCTCAGGCGTATGCACAGGCTTTTAATGAAAGTAGCTGCTGTGATCTCGTCGCGGTCGCCGATGTGCGGCCCGAGGCGGCGGCTGCGTTGGCTGAGATCGTGGGCGGCAAAGCTTACGACGAATATAAACAGCTTGCGGATGTCGAGCTCGATGCAGTGATCGTAGCGACGCCGCCGGCGACGCATCCTGAGATCGCATGCTTCTTTATGGAAAGCGGAACTCCCTTGCTTTGCGAAAAGCCGCTCTGCACGTCGGTTGCCGATGCTGAAAAGATGCTGGCCGCGGCTGAGAAAGCCGGCGTTCAGTTCACGATGGCGTCGAAGTTTCGCTATTGCGACGACGTAGTAAAGGCTAAGGGCATCATCGCCTCTGGCGTACTTGGTGATGTTCTGCAATTTGAGAACGCATTCACCGCAAAGGTCGATATGTCGAAGCGCTGGAACTCGCAACCCGAGCTTTCGGGCGGCGGCGTACTGATCGACAACGGCACGCATTCCGTAGACATCATCCGCTACATGCTCGGCGGTATCGAGTCGGTGCTCGTCGTCGATGCTGGCGGCACTCAGGGCCTCTCGGTCGACGAGAACGTCAAGATGTTTGCCAAGACCCGCAGCGGCGTCACCGCAAGCGTGGACCTGACCTGGGGCATCAATAAAGAGCTGCCTTATTTCATCAGCGTCTATGGGACGAACGGCACCCTCCACATCGGCTGGCGCGAGTCGAAGTACAAGACCAACTCGTCACCCGACTGGACCGTCTTCGGCCCGGGCTATGACAAGGTCGCGTCCTTCAAAGGCAAGATCGAGAACTTTGCGAATGCACTTCGCGGTAAAGAGGAACTCTTTATCAAACCGGCCGACGCACTCGCATCGGTCCAGGTCATCGACGCCGCTTACAAGTCGATGAACCAGAATCTGTGGCAGCCCGTGATCGAAAAAGCGTTCGCGGCAAAATAGGAGTTTTTAACGCAAAGACGCTAAGGAGCAAAGACGCAAAAGGATTAATTAGTCTTTCTTTGCGACTTCGCGTCTTTTGCGGCTTTGCGTTAAATAAATCGAAATGGCAAGAGTACATCCGACAGCAATTATCGAAGACGACGTGACCCTCGGCGAAGGCACGAGCATCTGGGACAACGTCCACATCCGTCACGGCGCTAGCCTCGGCGACGAGTGCATCGTCGGCGAAAAGAGCTACATCGCATACAACGTAAAGATCGGTCACCGCGTCAAGATCAACGCCATGGTCTACATCTGCGCCGCCGTCACGATCGAGGACGGCGTCATGATCTCGGCGTCGACGACATTCACCAACGATCGTTTTCCCCGTGCGACATTTCCTGACCTCAAATCATTGCGTCCTTCCGAACCGGATGAGCATACTCTGCCGACGCTTGTCCGCGAGGGCTCGACCATCGGCGCCGGGTGCATAATCGGCAACGACCTCGAGATCGGTCGCTGGGCAATGGTCGGCATGGGCTCGGTAGTTACGAAGTCGGTTCCCGATTTTCATCTCGTCCTCGGCTCACCAGCCCGCTCGGTCGGAGCTGTCTGCAAATGCGGGCTCTTGTTTCATAAATTCGTCGATGGCGACGAAGGTACATTCGTCTGCGAATGCGGCCTCGCTTATGCGATCAATGATCGTGTCGTAAAAGAATTAGCCACCGAGAACGCAGAGACCACTGAGACGGTCGCTGAACTGGCTGCGGTCTAAAAGTTCTCTTTTCTCGGTGCCCTCTGTGATCTCTGTGGCAAATCCCAACGAAAATATCGCCATCGTCGGTTCCGGTTTCCTCGGCATGACGCTCGCGTTGCGCCTGGCCGAGGCCGGGCATCGCGTGACCGTATTCGAGTCAGCCGGCGAGATCGGC
>JADMIO010983903.1_pt1 | contig 20320 bp, 19 predicted proteins | sample 8958161 | NCBI WGS metagenome assembly JADMIO01 (sample SAMN16585339, study PRJNA669376) | soil metagenome | isolation source: Crop rotation soil | place: USA: Cullars Rotation, Alabama | collected 2011 | reverse complement strand
ACGAAAGGCCCAGTCTTTCGACTGAGCCTTTCGTTTTATTTGACCATGTTGGTATGATTTAAATTAATACGACTCACTATAGGGTCAGTGCGGCCGCGACTTCAAGTCACGTGAATTCCAAGCTTCGGATCCCACTGTGCTGGAAAGGTGCAGCGCTTTATTCAATTTTAAGGCGGGATGAGGCTTCTAAATTAAAACCAACGTGCGATGCCGTTAATTTTCATCCCAATGAGATGAATGGGATAAGCTTTTCTGCCCTTATGCTTCTTCTTGCCATGCATCAAGCTCAAAACAGTTAGTTGAATAGTTAAATTTTATTTTACTGTAAAACAAGGTCATGGTAGAATACTGCCATGGTAATTGAGCGTATCGATTTTAATGACCCTTTAGTTATTGCTCCGATAAGCCTTGGAATGCAGGTGGGTGACCTGTTGTGGGAAGCTGACGCATTTAGGGAGGGGCATAAGGGAAAAATAAAGCGTACAGTTTTGTCTCCAGGAGAATATCAGTTTATGCCCGATTATCTAGACGCAATCGCCCCTTTTGAATGGAGGATGAGAGTAAACGCTCAAGGGGAGGGTGAGGTTGTTTCAAAACCTGCAAATTCGGACCAAGAAGCGCGTATTGCAATGGAACTTCCTCAAAATTCACCGATTTTCCCCGTTTTAGTCCAGAATGAAGAAGCAACGCATACTGTTGTCCCAACGATTTTCACATGGAGGCTCGGCCTAAGTCCTCATGAAAGTATTGTGACTGAGGAGGAAAATTACAAGTGGAACAACACCGATGTTGAGAAATTATATCCCCAACCGGAGGAAAAATGGAAATTTCAAGAGTATCCCATCAATGCGCCGGCTCAGCTTGTATTTGAAGTGATGCGCGCGATGGATTACCAAAATGAATTATCTGACGAGAGAGTTTCTGGGGTGATTGATGTTATAGCCAAACTTTCAAATTCGTTGTCAGAGGAATTTCTCGACCAGGCAGTACTTGGAACTCCAATTGATGATAAACCTGTTATGGCAACGGTGCGGTTTAATTATTCAGACCTTGAAATAATGGGAAAAGCGTTGCTTTTGCTGCCAAATGAAGGCACGCTTGTTGCGATGGGTATAAGTCCAGAAAATGCAAGAAATATGGCAGCAGTCCGAAATGCTTGTTTGAAGTACTATTTCATATTTGATACATTGTTTGGGGTGAGTGGTGGGGTGTCCAATATTGGTCTTTCCACACGAGCGTACGAGGAGTCAGAGAGCTAGTACTTCACCCCCATTGCGGTTATCTATCCTAATCTATCCTAACGCTGGAGGTTAGGATGCTTGCTTCATATATATACACACGTGTGATAGAATGCCTCACGCATGTCAGAGATAGAGTCCCCCAATCCATACGAATTTTTTTCACCGCGTGAGCGTCAAGTTGAATTGCGAAATATTATTTCTCAGCTGCCGCACCCAATCTCTTTAAGTACAGATGATCCGGAAATAGAGGATGTTATGGGAAAAATGGAAATTATTGAAAGAAAAAATCCACGCGAGTTTGAGAAAATTCTTGAAGAAATGTATAACGAGATGAGTGATAAAATTTCGAAGAGAGAGAATTCTGAGCACAAACATGCATTGGAGGGAATGCTTTCTCGTCTGCTTGAATATGCACATATAACCCCAACATTTAAAAGCCACATTCTTGAAGCTTTCCAAGATGCCTATACTGGGGCACTGAACACAAAAAGATTTATTTATAACGATGACTATGAGTTATTTCCTGGGTATCTAGAAGAGGTGGACGATCCTGAAAGTCTTGGCATTTTTGATCTTGCGACGGCAAAAAGAATAGAGAGACGACAATATTGGACGGAATTTCTCAACCAACGACATTTGGATCACGAAATGCGCCTCATGTATGACAGTCCAGAGCAAAAAGAATGGTTTGAGCGGGAGGAGACCAACCCTGATAGCCCCACTAATCAGATTAGTAATTGGTTTGGAGAATGGGGGACTGAGTTTTTCGCCCTTCACCAAGAGCAGATATAAATCTATACATGTCAGTTGAAAGAAAAGAGCAGGAACAGCCTTTAGCGCGCGCCTATCATTTTACCAATGTAGACAATCTGTTTGACATTGAGCATGGCAGCAACATGCTGGTATTTGAAGAGGAAAATCGCATTACTGTTAACCAACCCGGATTGTATCCAAAAACTACATTTGGAGATGATGATTTTCTATTCTGTTTTCTTAACGATCCTCATCCTGTCGAATGGAGGCGGTACCCCGCACTTTATCAAGCACTTCTTGGCAAAATTGGAGATAGGAAGAGACTCCATCTATTTTCATTTGATGTGTTTGAATCGGACAATCCCTTTGTCGTCGATTTCGCTCCGGCTATTCCTTTTTTTAATAATGGGAGTTTTAGGCAAGGTGGTGCTGCAGATTTTCAAAGTTATTTTCGATATCTTGAGACGATGGTTCCATTAAAAGATTATCATGGTGGGTACCAACTTCCAGAGCTTTTAATCTCCAGACCCATTGCTTATGAGAGGCTCATCTCAGTTCCTCTTCCGCCTGTCTAGGCTTAATTTTTCGCCTTGTGGTAAAATATCTGGGTTATGAATCCGGAGTTTGATATTCCCTGTGCTCTCAATCCGCTTTTGGATTGTGAAGAAGAGTGTGAACTTTATAAAAGAAACTCGCAATTTGTAGAAGAATTTGCTCAAGGATTAGAGGTTCCGGAGAATAGAGTTGTTGAAAAATTGAGATCGGAGTTTTTGACCCAAACCCTCAAAGAGCAAGGTAAGATAATTATGTCAAAAATAAATATTCTTGAAGAAAAAAATATGAAGCCGCAAAATTGTCTGAAGTTTTTGCCCTGAAAATTCTCAAAAAAAGACTCATTCTCACAAAAAATATTGAATTAACCCATCCTAACTCTGGAGGTTAGGACGCTTTAGGTGTCATGAAGTAGATGCTTTATGATCTCTAGCTCGCGCTGATAGTCAATTTGATCCTCAACAAATTTTTTATATTCCTTAATTCCGTCAAAATGCTCAAGCGTTCACCAAAAAGCGATTTTTATAATTTTTTGAAAGATACACTGAAAATGATGTCCAGGGATATAATTCTAATTCTCCCACATTTCCAATTATGCGTGCAGCAGCAGGATTTATATGAATATATCTAGAAACGTGAATAAGTTGCTCAGTAGTGGAAATGTGTCCAAAATTCTTCTGAAGTTGAAAGCTAATTTCTCATATGCTACTATTCGCGCATGTCGCACGAGTTATTGAGACAGGCAGCTCAACACTTATCTTCAAGTGAAAATCCTCAATTTCAAGAAGGCGGAAGAAGACTTTTTCGTGTTGCTGACTCTATGCTTCGAGATGGTTTTCTCCCACAAACCGATCCAGCAGTTGATTTTATTGTTCATAGTGAGTCTAGGGGAGCGGAGTTGCACGTTGCGGCGGATTTTGAATTCGACACGAAAATGGGAATCCTTTTTAAGGACGGTCAAAGGGTCGAATCATTAAGAGAGATGGAGAGAAAAGTATTTAACAGACTCCTTCTGACCCCAGGAGAAATCGTATCTCCAAAAGAGGCGATACGATTTATAAATGGGTATTTTGATGAGAGTGGAGTTTTGACCCTTAGAACATATATTTCAATCATCAGAAGCAAGCTTCCGGTAACAGATGAAAGAGCTCGTCAGATAATTCAAACATTCCCAAAAAAAGGCTTTCAATATAACCATTTCCCCAGAGAATAAATAGAAAGAGCCGCCCCGAAGTTTTCGAGGCGGCTAATTGACAATCATGCGGTTGTTGACGGACTTAGCCGTCTGAGATTGAGAGACCCGTTGAGCCCCCGTCATACGTAGAATCGTGGTAGGGCTCTCGTTCGTCCCGGCTGCTTTTCTGGTTTTGACCGGAGTTGGAATTTTGATTTCCGTTGCCTCCGGCAACACACCTATTGTGCGCTATACCGGCATGAACTTGGGTGGTGTTCCACGCGTTGTCGAGGAGTCCTAGTCCACAGACGACACAATTTGCCATGCGAAACCTCCGTGATGGTGCCGGCTTTTGACCGGATTGTACTGAACCGCAGATTGTCAAGGTTCTCAAAAAATCTTCCCTTCAAGTGCAGCTTCTGCGCTTGAATTAAAGAAACTTATCAAAACCTATCCTATATTATACTCTTAAGAGGCAAGCGCTTCAGGTTTTGGGCGTTAAGATGACCTGTAATTGCGGTTGGAAAAAGCTTCTTGTATAATTCCTTGCTTGCAATGTGTACAAGAAAGCACGTGCACTCGCGCATTCACAACTAGGAAAGGTGGTTACAAATTGAACTTGAGAATTCTCTTGTTCGCAGTCCTTCTTCTCGCCTTGGCGGGAGCATGTGGGGATGGACCTGACAAGCCCGGGGGAATCACTCCGCCTGCAAGATTGCCGGTCATATCAACGCCCGCACCTAACCAACAAGGAGGAGCACTTGCCGTACCGTGCGATCTTAACGAGTTCGTTGAGATCACGCCAAACCTGCCATACGACGTCACTGTTACCAATGACGATCACGGACTAAAGTCCCTGAAAGGCGTTCTCATGGATGTCTGCATGGGAGCAGTCGGACAGGACAAGAAGACCACAACCGAAACACTTGGAAAAGGAATCCAGGCGTGGCTCGAATCTCATTACCCGAAAGGGTCGACCGAGAAGAGCCAGGCGGATTTCGAAGCCAAGGTGTGTGAAGAGGTGTCGCGCCTCATGACAAGCGATTCGTCTCTAAGACGGATTAGCTGGGTGAGTCTTGCGACTACAGGCACCTTCTCATTGGATGTTATGCCCGTTACGGGCACAATTCCACCACCGAAGCCGTCGGGTAACTATACCGACCCGGGCTGTAAATTGCCCAAAATCGGGCCCACGGCCTAACCTTTCCACAAACGGGCGGGAGTCCTATAAGACTTCCGCCCACCTCAAATTTATGGTAAAATCCGCACATGAAAGAAAAACTTACCTTTGATGAAATGCTTAAAGCGGGTGTCGACAAAGATGCACTTAAGAAATTGGAGTCGGAGTACCCCGAGCGTGAAATCGATTTAAAATACGATACTTTACGAAACGTTATAAATAAAAGGGTTAATCCTCGCTTGCTTATCCCACTTGTTGCCGAAGAGGAGAGTCAATTATATCTAGACGATATAGAAATTTCTCGAAAAGAGTGGCTTGCCAAAGAGCTTTTCGCCCAAAAAGAATTTTCAGATAACCCAGTTGTTATGGAAGAAAGACAAAAGCATAGTTTGAGAATGAAAAGTCCTTGGGAAAAATTTGCAAGCACTGGATATAGTACGGATGGGGCTGTCTGGAAAGAGTACCAAGCTGCGCTCTCAACATCTATGTCAGAGTTTGACGCTATGACACAAGAGCAACATCTTCTCTATGTATCTCAAGCAAAAGATAATCGCAATCTTCGTATCAATATCGAAGCCAGCATTGTCGCGGATGCAGCAGTAGGAAGCTAAACCCCTCACATACATTCACCAGGTAAAGGAGTATAGTTATACAGTACGACAAGGGAGGTGAAAGAAATATAATGGAACACAAAAAATGCTGCTCAAGCTGCGAAAATTGCGAGTGCATGAGTAACCCTTGCTGTAATGGGACATGTACGTGCTGCAAAAAATGGGAAGGTGAGATGACAAAAGAACATCTTCTGGAAAAGAAAGAAAAATTTGAAAAGAAGCTCGCATGGGTCAATGAAGAGCTTTCAAAAATGGGATAGCGAGGTATAGATGAATACGTATTCCTGGTACAAACAGCTAAAAAAACCCTCTTGGGCACCCCCTAGTTGGCTTTTCGGTCCTGTCTGGACATTTTTGTACATTCTTATCGCCTTGTCCTATTTTGCCGTTTTTTATGGAGTGTACCGTCAGCATATATCCTTTTTGGTAGGACTCCCTTTTATTCTTAATGTAATATTTAATTTTCTTTTTACCCCGATTCAGTTTGGATTGAAAAATAATCTGCTCGCCGCGCTCGACATAATTTTGGTTTTACTTACTCTCATGTGGGCTCTTGTCGTAATTAATACCTATCTTCCTTGGGTAACCTACATAAATATTCCGTATCTTTTGTGGGTCTCTTTTGCAACAGTTTTGCAACTGACAATTACATATTTAAATAGAAAATCCTGACAAAAGCGTTCTCAAAGACGATCACCAAAATGTAGCCTTTTTATACATTCGCCTACTAGATGTAAAAGTGCTAAAATACTCCTCAAATGGAGGAAAGAAGGCAAACATTCGATATTGAAAGGATTGACGGAATTCATTATTTGACCGATTACTATTCTGTTTTGGGTGTGTCAGCAGATGCTTCTTTTGATGAAATAAATAATGCCTATAGGCAGAAAGCAAGAGAGTATCACCCCGACCGATACGAAGGACTAGCTCCTGAAATGAAAAAATCAGCCGACTTTAAAATGAGAGTTATAAATAGGGCGCATGAAACTTTAACAAATCCAGATAGCCGAGCTAAATTTAATGACTTATTTTCATCCTGGGACGGCCCGGTGAGTTATGACGGTATTCCTATTGTGGAACTTTCAAGACCCTTTTATGGGGCTGAAACTTCAGAACAAGCATTGAGGCATGCTGAAGAGATAAATAGGCTGGGACTTGAGCAAATTGGCTTTAGTGAAAAACGTCTCGAAAGGGTAAAAAGATTGCACGCTGATCCGGAAGATGAAGATACGGCAGCCTTGCTTGATGAACAGTTGAAGAAAAAACAAGATGCAGTTAATTTCAGAGAGAACACATTAAGAGAGATGTTGGGAGTTCCACACGCAAACACTGCTTTTCCATCTAGTGAGTATTTGGCCGAGGCTGAAAGTGCTGTTGAACAGGCTCTTGATAATTTTACTCACCGTCAAGAAAGGACATCGCATCTTCTTGAAAGCGGTACTGTTTATTTATTAGGTGCATCGAATTCTGATCAGGAGTCGCAAGCACTAGATAGTCCGGATTTGCAATTGGATATTAACGAATTTAAGGCAAGGGCATCTGAAGTGATTGGTCTGGCAAAACAAAACGAAGAAATAATAGAAGAAAGGCTTGCGCTTGTTAAAGGAAATTATATAGGAAATCAAGAAAATTCTTATGACAAGGTTGCAATAAAGCTTAGAATGGGGGAGCAAGAAGTACTCATGACATTTGAAAGGAATGGAACAACAATGATGCCATTGGATATTGAGGATGACAAATTAGCGCATTTCTTTACTGATGATGGTGCAAAAGATGCGTATCTTGCCGGGACAAATGTCATCGAAGTAACAGTCCCTGAAGGACTTCCATGGATGAGCGTAATGGAGCAAGTGATAACCGATCACTATGGTTTTACGGAAGAAACGGAAGAATAATCCCCATCCTAACGCTGGGGGTTAGGATGTACAAGAGCGATCTCAAAGCTGACTAGTTCCAAAAAATGCATGATAGAATTGTTTTATGGATGAGGAGTTAAAGAAAAGACTTTCAAAAATAGAGAAAAGGCTTGATGAAATTGAGTCCTTTTTGGAAGAATTCCCTTCGTTTGAAAAAACGGTTCCTTTTGAAGCAGGAGATGCGGTTGATGAATTATATGACAGGGCTCTTTGGATCGTAATTCAGCAAGAAAGAGTGAGCGCCTCATTTATTCAAAGGAGATTGCAGGTCGGTTTTAATCGTGCGTGTCGAATTCTGGAGCAGCTTGAGGAGAATGAGATAATTGAGAAAAGGGATGATAGTATTCCTAGAAAAGTTTTGATAAAACAGGAAGACATAGAAGCTCTCAAAGAAAAACTTGAAGAGAAATTCGCCTCCCTCAAAGAAGATAAAAAGAAAAATTAAAGCATCCTCAAAAAATCAGTATTCATCTCTAAAATGGTAAAATGAAGAATGGAATATCAAGAAATTTATAAAAAATATCTTAAAAAGTTAAATATTGAAAAGCCGGAAAAGTTTGAAGAATTTGAAAAGACATTTTTTCTGGCAAGAAAAGATTTCTATGACTATAAAATTTCTCTAGATCAATTCTCCAGTATTTGTGAAGCATTACATATAGCTGCCAGGGATGACATAAACATTCTTACAAGCCATTTAGAATCGGCTTTGAATTCAGGAATGGAATTGTCATGGTATGTTAGACAAAGACCGGAAGAAAACGCCAAGCAATTGAATTATTTTCTCCAATACATCCACGACTACAAAAAAGAGAAATAGTAAATAATTTTTGAAGCCAAAAATTCGCATCCCTCAAAGAGGGTAAAAAGAAAAATTACTAGTTCAATTATCCGCATTGTTTTAAAAAAGCTCGGTGATACAATCTTTGTATGGCAGGCAGGAAAAGATTTATTATTCTCAGGAAAGTTGTCAGAAAAATTCCACGGTTTGTGTGGGGGACATTTGCGGTTTTGGGAATTTTTATCGTAGGTTTTGTCTTGGGAGTTAGAATTCAGTCGGAATATCAAAGCGACAATAACACAACTGATCAAAATGAGAAAATGGGGAAATATCAGGATGTGTTAAATACATATCAAGGGATTTCCCGACTTATTTTCCTACAACAGCAAGACATGGATATCATCACCGATTCATCAAAATGGCAGGAAGACCCGCAAGAATTAACGGACGCAATACAAAGCTACAAACAGGAAAAAGACGAAATGCTTTTCCAATGGGGTAGACTTTACGAACTCAGAAGAAAAGCCGGCCTCCCCGAAGACCCAAATATAAAAGCAGAATAGCCTCAAAAAAATTAATACCTATTTTAAGAAGAATAATATCCAATAGTATTGATATTCGAGTTTGTTAGGAATATAATTAGCCTCAATATTGTGAAGTTATTTCTTAAGGACGATGTCTATGAAATGGGCATTACTCCATATCATGCGAAGCTGTTTGCACATGAACTTACAAAAAGGTCCTCGGCAGACAAGCTTGAGAAAATTGCATCAGCACTCATTGATGCTCAAGTTGATCTTAATCCCCATCAAGTAGAAGCAGCGCTTTTTGCTTTTCAATCTCCACTTTCAAAAGGTGCAATTCTTGCAGACGAAGTTGGTCTTGGAAAAACAATTGAGGCCGGACTTGTTATTTCACAAAAATGGGCAGAGAGAAAAAGAAAGATATTAATAATTGTTCCTTCAAGCCTTAGAAAGCAGTGGAATCAAGAACTTATCGACAAATTTTTTATTCCCTCACAAATTTTAGAGACAAAATCGTTTAACCAAGTTATTAAATCAGAGAATCTTAACCCTTTCAGTGTAAACGATGAAATTATTATTACCTCATATCATTTTGCTCGAAATAAATCAGCATATGTAAAATCTATAAATTGGGATCTGGTAGTTATTGATGAGGCTCATAGACTTCGAAATGTCTATAAGACCAGTAATAAAATCGCCAGAGAAATTAAAGAATCAATAAGTCATTGTCCAAAGCTTTTACTAACCGCAACTCCTCTTCAAAATACGCTACTAGAATTATTTGGCCTTGTGAGCATTATTGACGAGCACGTATTTGGAGATATAAATAGTTTTAAGTCACAATTTGCACGACTTGGTGATGCTACTTATGAATTTGATGACCTGAAAGAAAGACTCAGAACTATTTGCAAGAGAACGTTGCGAAGACAAGTAACAGAATATATTAATTACACAAACAGAATTGCAATCGCCCAGGAATACACACCAAGATATGATGAGCAACGACTTTATGATGAGCTCTCGGAATACCTTCAAAGAGAATCATTATATGCTCTTCCTGCGAGTCAAAGAGAGCTAATGACTCTAATGCTTAGAAAACTTTTGTCTTCCTCAAGTTTTGCCATTGCATCAACTCTTGATAAATTAGTTGAAAGACTTGAAGGAACTGTTATAGAGTTTGAAAATCAACACAATCAATCTAATGATGCACTTGATGTATCAGAAGATATTGAAACATTTGGAGAATATTCTGAAGAATGGATTGATGACGAGGAAGAGGATATCGAAGAAGACGAACCTCAGAAAAAAAAGAAAGAATTTACTGAGCAAGATATTGGGAATATCCAATCTGAAATTAATGATTTAAAAAATCTTGCTACTTTGGCACACGGAATTATCAAGGACTCAAAAGGAGAAAATCTAGTACAAGCCTTAAGGAACGGTCTTGCAAAAACAAAAGAAAAAGGTGGACTTGAGAAGGCACTTATTTTTACAGAATCTACAAAGACTCAGAAATATATCTTAGATGTACTTTCCTCAACAGAATTCGAAGGTAAAATCGTACTTTTCAATGGATCTAATAATGATGAAAAATCAAAAGAGATATACAGAAATTGGCTTGAGAAAAACCAAAACACAGACAAAATTTCAGGATCAAAAACAGCAGATTTAAGAGCCGCTTTAGTTGATTATTTTAAAGACGAAGCGGTAATAATGATAGCAACAGAAGCAGCTGCAGAAGGTGTAAATTTACAGTTTTGCTCATTAGTTGTTAATTATGATCTTCCTTGGAATCCGCAACGAATTGAACAAAGAATTGGAAGGTGTCACAGATATGGACAGAAAAATGATGTTGTTGTTGTAAATTTTCTCAATATCAAAAATGAAGCAGATAAAAGAGTCTACAAGATATTGGATCAGAAATTTAAATTATTTAATGGAGTTTTTGGTGCATCTGATGAAGTGTTGGGAACAATTGAGTCTGGAATAGATTTTGAAAGAAGGATTCTTCAAATATATCAGAAAGCAAGGACACCAGAACAAATACAATTGTCATTTGATGATCTACAAAATGAACTTGAGAATTCAATTACCGAAACATTGCAATCGACTCGAAGGAAATTACTTGAAAACTTTGATGAAGAAGTTCACCAGAAATTGAAAGTTAGAATGCAGCAAAGTAAAGATTATCTTGGTAGATACGAGCAATGGCTATGGCAGGTAACAAAATATTTTCTAAAAGATTATGCAAATTTTAATGAAGGGGAAGAATTTTCATTTTTACTTCACACAAATCCATTTCCGGGAGAGACAATTCCGGCTGGCCCTTATAGACTCGGGAAAAATATAGATGATGCTCATATTTATAGAACAAGTCACCCACTTGCCACGAGAATTCTCACAAATATTAAAGAGCAAGATCTTGAGAATAAAGAACTAATTTTTAATTATTCAACTTCTGGCAAAAAAATTACAATTCTTGAGTCACTCGTTGGGAAATCGGGCTATTTAATAGCAAAACTTCTTACTATTTCAGCGCTTGAGGATGAAGATCATATCGTTCTTACCGCGGTTACAGAAGATGGAGGAGTGTTAGACCATGATCAGTCAGAGAGAATTTTTTCTCTAGATGCTGAAGTAAGAGAAGAAATGGAAGTACAGCTCCAAGAAGATGAAACCATTGAAGACTTATATCAAAATCAACAATCCTCAATTATAAATGGCATAATTGAGCGTAATTCTGGAATTTTTAATCAAGAAATAGAAAAGCTTGATAAATGGGCAGATGACAACAGGGTTGCTCTAAAGACAAAAATCAATGAGTTAGATAGCAAAATAAAAGAAAAGAAAAAAGAAGCAAGACTTTCCTCAAATCTTCCAGAAAAACTTCAAATGAGAAAAGAAATCCAAGCTCTTGAAAAAAAGTATGATTCCATGTGGAAGGAATACGAAGACCAGGCAAAAGATATTGAGAAAAGAAAAGACGGACTAATAGATGAACTTGAAGGAAGACTCAGCCAAAATACCGAAGTAAAAAAACTTTTTACAATTAAGTGGAAGATTATTTAAGAACATGGAATATTTTGACTTAACTAAAAACTCAATAGATGATATTGCCATCTATTGCACGAATGATAAATTAAACTGTTTTGTATCAGAAGTAAACAACAAAGCGTTTATCTATAGCGGTTTCATTCTCTCTAACAAAATACAGGTTCAAACAATATGCAATATAAATTTTTATCCATCTAGTAAATCAGGGAAATATATACCACGACTTGAATTTAAGATTATTAATAAAAAAACTAATCAAACAAAAACTACCGCTAAAGAGTTTGTGCGAATCTCTTTTTCCAATTCTGAAGATGGACATGAAGAATTCTGGAAAATGATCGCATTTCTATATCGGTTTAAAGATTTAGTAGATTTAGGAGAATTTGAGAAATCATATAAAGTCGTGATGTTCGATGCTTACACAATGGAATTCAAAGATAAAAGCGAAATGGAAAAAATAAAATCACTTAAGTCTTTATTTAAGATTTCTAATCTAAAAGAACAGCAATTACAGACTATTTTGAACGATGTACGAATAGCTGATCTTGAAAAATTCAAAAAACTTTTAAATTTAAATGGGGCCCTCGAAGTATATATGGAAAAATATCGTTTAGATTTAAAAGGAAATGGCGAAGAAGCAGTTTGGCACCACTTCCTTAAGAGCCATAAATGGATGTTGGGATTGAGTACTGCAATACGTTTTATCAGGGATTTTACAGACGAAGCAAAAGTCGGGATCGAAGATAGTGCAGGAAAAGGATCTCCGAAAGTAGACATGTTGGGTCTAGCTGATTACACTTCCCTAATCGAAATCAAAACTGCAAATACAAAAATATTCACGGAATTAAAGAGGTCTTCTGCAAGAGCTAATACATGGTCTTTTTCAGATGAATTTTTGGACGGGGTAAGCCAAGCATTAGCTCAAAAAGCAAGCTGGGATGAAAGTCACAAAGCAAAAGATTTAATTAAAGATGGGAAAGTTTTGAATCAAGACATAGTAAGGACAAAAGATGCTAGAACTATATTCTTGATAGGAAATAAAAAAATAGAAATGCCTGAAGAATCTACCGAAAAGATTATAATTAGTAAAAGAGATACATTCGAACTCTTCCGAAGAAATAACAGAAATTTAGAAATTGTAACTTATGATGAATTGTATGAGCGGTCATATTTTTCGGTATATGGAAAATTACCTGAGAATTAGTTTTGATTTGAGGTAATGTATTAGGATAGAATCAATTATATGGATGATAAGTTGGATTTAGAAAGTCTTGATATAAAACAAGATAAAATTGAGCTGTTGAAAAAGGCTTTTCCTGAGGTGGTGACTGAGGGGAAGGTGGATTTTGAGAGACTCAAGAATGAACTTGGCGAAGAAGTTGAAACTGGTAAAGAAAGGTATGAAATGAAATGGCCAGGGAAAGCGTATCTTTCAAAAATTATTCAAGAGCCAAGTATAGGTACTCTCAATCCTGTAATAGAAGCATCTGTAGATTTTGATACCACAGAAAATTTATTTATCGAAGGCGATTCATTAGAAGTTCTTAAATTACTCCAAAAATCATATTATGGAAAAGTAAAAATGATTTATATCGATCCTCCATACAATACGGGTAATGATTTTGTTTATCCAGATAATTATTCAGAATCGCTTGATACATACTTAAGATACACGGGACAAAAAGGCGAAGAGGGATTGAAGCTTACAACAAATGCTGAGACGGAAGGTAGATATCACAGTAAGTGGATGAGCATGATATATCCACGACTTTTTCTAGCAAGAAATCTTCTAAAAGAAGATGGTGTAATTTTTATTTCTATCGATGATCACGAAGCTGATAATCTTAAGAAAATTTGTAATGAAATCTATGGAGAAGAAAATTTTATTAATTTAGTATCCATTAATATGAAAAATGTGGCCGGAGCATCGGGAGGAGGAGAGGATAAACGACTCAAAAAAAACATCGAATATCTATTAATTTATACAAAGAATTATGATTATTTTAATTCATTTAATAATGCTTATGATTATACGTCTATTGATGAATTAGTGAAGACTTATGAAAAAGAGGGAATAAGCTGGAAATATACAAGCGTTTTAGTCTCTCCCGGAGATAAAGAATATATTGGTTCAACGCTAGACGGTGAAGGTAATGAAATTAAAATCTATGCTAGAAGCAATTTTATTATTAAATCGATTAAAACACTTAGTGAAGAGGAGAACCTTTCACAAAAAGAAGTCTACTACAAATATGCTGAAAGCATATTTCAAACTGCCATGCCACAGAGTTCAATTAGACCTCGTGTTATAGAAAAAGTTCGTGAGCTTGATAGAAATGATGAGCTTTATTCCATAGAATATGTTCCTAAGACGGGAAGAAATAAAGGAAAAGTATACGAACAACTATATAAAGGGGGTAATTTTAGACTATTCGCTTGGTTGAAGGATGTTTCAGAAGTTATAGATGGAGTTCTGTATAAAAAGGAACTTCAGGGAACTTATTGGGATTTTGCAAGAGAGACTAAGAATCTATCAAAAGAAGGTGATATTTCGTTTCCCAATGGTAAAAAACCTTTAAAGATGCTAATGAGAATGATTAGTATGTTAGATTGTAAAGATGAAATAGTTTTAGACTTCTTTGCCGGTTCCGCTACAACTGCTCATGCTGTTTTGGAATTAAACAAAAATGATAAAAGTGCACGTAAGTTTATAATGGTTCAGTTACCTGAAACTATAGTGGAAAATACTGATGCGAGAAATGATGGTCTAAATAATGTAGCTAAAATTGGGGAAGAGAGAATTAGAAGAGTTATCAGAAAAATAAAAGAAGAAAATGAGGGAAAGTTGGACTTTGATGGTAAAAAAATGGATCTTGGGTTTAAGGTTTTTAGACTTGAGGAATCTAATTTTAAAATTTGGGACAAGAAAAGTGGCGAACCTCTTCCACAACAACTTCAATTTTCTGTAGGCAATATTAGAGATAATAGAAGTGATGAAGATATAATGTATGAAATTATTCTTAAGTCTGGGTTTGAGTTATCAATAAAGGTAGAAAAGTTAGAATTATCTGGAAAATCTGTATATTCAATTGATGATAAATCGCTTTTAGTGTGTCTTGAGAAAGAATTATCACAAGACTTTATAAAAGAAATTGCTGAAATGGGAGGAGCAAGAGTTGTAATTTTGGATAGATCTTTTGATGGTAATGATGAATTAAAAACCAATACAGTAGAACTAATGAAGGCCAAAGGTATTGATTTTAAGACTGTCTAAAATTCTTCATGAAACTTAAGTTTGATTCCAATCAAAAATATCAGCTGGATGCAGTCAATTCTATTGTTGATATCTTTGAGGGTCTACCAACAGACCAGAGTGATATCACTTTCTCAGTAAAAGGCGAAACTGAGTTATTATCTGAACTGGGAATTGGTAACAATCTAACACTTACCGATGATCAACTTCTCGAAAATATCAGAGAGATACAGGAGAGAAACAATATTACCCCAAGTGCAAGTGTCAATTCTGAAGACTATCAATTTCCCAACTTTACAATAGAAATGGAAACAGGGACAGGAAAAACATATGTGTATTTACGGTCTATTTTTGAACTCAATAAAAAGTATGGATATAAAAAATTCATAATTGTTGTTCCAAGCATAGCCATACGTGAAGGAGTATTAAAAAATCTTGAGATAACGCGTCAGCATTTTAAGGAAATATATGAAAATGTACCTTATGACTATTTTGTTTACAATTCCAAAAAATTAGGACAGATAAGAAAATTTGCTACAAGTAACACCATTCAAATAATGCTTATGAATATTCAGGCTTTTTCAAGAGATGTAAGATCAGTTGAAAATGAACGAAATGCGTCACTTTTTCATAGGGAGGCAGATAGACTTTCAGGGCGAGCGCCAAAGGAATATATAGCGTCTGTAAAACCTATTGTCATTTTGGATGAACCACAAAGTATTGATAATACTGAAAATGGGAAGAGGGCAATAAATTCTTTAAACCCTTTATTTGCGATGCGATATTCAGCTACTCACAGAGAATTTTATAATCTCATGTATCGCCTTGATCCTGTTCAGGCATTTGAATTAGGACTTGTTAAGCAAATTGTTGTTGCATCAGTAATTGATGAACCAGATTTTAATGGGGCTTATGTCAAATTATTAGAATTGGATAATACAAATGGAATACGAGCAAAAATTGAATACCATGAAGATACCGGCACAGCACAATATACTCAAAAACAACGGTGGGTTAAAAATGGTGATGATCTTTTCGGTGTATCAAATGAGCGGGAGGAATATAGAAATGGATTTATAATTTCAGAAATTACACTAACTGGAGAAGGTGACGGGTTTATAAAATTCAATGACGGAAGAATGCTAAAACAAGGTGATTCTTTTGGGGGAGTGACTGATGAAGTTAAAAGAAGTCAAATAAGAGAAACAATAAAAGAACATTTGGAAAAAGAGAAAAAACTTAAAGAAATAGGAATAAAGGTCTTGAGTCTTTTCTTTATCGATAGAGTCGCAAATTATAGATATTATGATGACGCAGGAAATGTGCAAAAGGGTAAGTACGCCTTGTGGTTTGAGGAAGAATTTAACACTCTTTCAAATACTGATGAATATAAAGAATTGATCCAGGACGATTTAGAAAAAATACATGATGGATATTTCTCTCAAGATAGACTAGGTAGAGTGAAAGACACAACAGGCACAACTGAGGATGATATATCTACATACGACAGGATAATGAAAGAGAAGGAAAAACTTTTGTCTTTTTCTGATCCTCTACGTTTTATATTTTCCCACTCTGCACTCCGTGAAGGATGGGATAATCCAAACGTGTTTCAAATTTGTACTTTAAATGACACAAATGCAGAAATTAAGAAAAGACAGGAAATTGGTCGTGGACTAAGGCTACCCGTTAATCAGGATGGAGAGCGGGTATTTGATAATGCGGTAAATAAATTGGTAGTGGTTGCAAATGAGCATTATGAAATTTTTGCAAAGAAATTACAGGAAGAATATATCCAAGAAGGTGTAGAATTTGGGATTGTAAAATTGGAGAAATTGAAGAGTTTATTTGAGAATGGAACTGAACCAGTAATTCAAGAAAAAGCAGAAGATTTACAAAAGGTTTTACTTGAGAAAGGATATATAGACGCAAATCATAAAGTAACCAAAGAATTTGAAGAAGGAATTGCAAATAACTCATTTAGTCTTGGAGAAGAGTTTGAAGAAATAAAATACGGAACAATTGATCTTCTTGAAAGACACTTATTGCGCTCCCTTATTAAAGAGAAAATACAGAGAAGAACGGTCAAACCTACAGCAAGTGTACTTCAAAGTGAAGAATTCAAAGAATTGTGGGAAAAGATAAACAAAAAGACTATATATTCTGTCGGTCTTGATTCTGCAAAACTAATTGAAAATGCATCTCAAGCGATAAGTTCTATGCAGTCAATACAAAAACCTAAAATTCAGATAATCAAAGTGAATGTGGATATAGATGAGCAAGGAGTGGTTGGAAGTGAATACCACAATAGAATCGAGTCTGTAGAAATGGGGTATGAAATTCCTGATGTTATTACATATATCCAGAGAGAGACGGAATTAACGCGTAAAACAATTTGTGAAATTTTGTTGCGCTCTGGAAGAATTGAGGATATACGAACCAATCCGCAACAATTTTTGGATCAGGTGGTAATGATAATTTTACAGGAGTTAACAAACCTTATAATGGATGGAGTTAAATATGAAAAAATTGAAGGGCAGGAATATGAAATGAGCCTTTTTGAGGATGAGGAAATAGTTGAGGAGATAAGAAAAATTGTGCAAAGTGAAAAGTCACCATATAAGTTGATGGCTCTTGATTCCGAAGTTGAAAGGTCTTATGCAAGAAAACTTAATGAAGATATCTCAGTCAAATTCTATACCAAACTTCCCAAACGATTTAAAATAGATACTCCGATTGGTACATACAATCCAGATTGGGCAATTTTGAAAGATGATAATGGACTAAAGCTATATTTGGTGAGAGAAACTAAAGGAACATTGGACGAGGAAGGTCGTCGAGGCTCAGAGAACAAGAAGATTAAATGTGCAGAGAAACATTTTGAGGCGTTGGGAGTGGACTTTAAAGATGTGGAGCCTCCATTTACTGCAATAAATTAGATCGACCAGCCATTTATAGTCAGTGGATTTTTTAATTTTCAAAGCATACAATTAATTTATGGAAGAGCAGGTTGGACAATTGATAGCTCAAATAAAAGAATGTGCTTCTTCTATTATCAACGAACTAGGTGCTGGCTGGAACGAGAATATTTATCAGAAAGCTATGGAAACAGCCCTTCGTGATAAGGGAAGAATGTATGAAACTCAAAGAATTCTTCCCATAACTTACGCAGGACATGTTATTGGAGACGTAATTCCTGATTTGGTTGTTTGGTTGAAAGAAGATGGGAGAAAAATCGCGGTTATAATTGAGTTAAAATCGGAACCGGGTATTAAGGAAGAATTTCCTGTGCAGGTAAAAAGATATATTCAAGAACTTCGAAAACAAGTCAGGGAAAACGAAGAAGTATGGGGTACCGGGATATTAATAAATTTTATTAAGGCAGCGAATAGTAAAAAAGTAGAAGAGGGGTTTGAGGAATTTAATGGAGTTCAGGCCTTGGAGGTCTCCTGTTAGAATTTTGGTTAGTCCAATTTTATTCCCATTTTCAATAAATCCTCTTTAAGTTGTGCGGCGTTTTTAAAGACTATTGTTGTAATACCAAGCTTTTCAGCGGCGGTTGTATTTACATGATAGTCGTCTATGAAGATACACTCGGAAGGTTTTGCCCCAAGCTTTGCCAGGATGTGTCTAAATGCTTCCGGGTCAGGCTTGCTGACGCCAACTTCAAAAGAGTAGGTTCGTGAATGAAAAAGTTTGTGGAAATCAAATTTTTCTTCAACATGGTCTATCCATTCTTTGGCATGAATTGATAGTAACCCCATGCGATACCCATTTTCTTTTAGTTTTTCCAATATCTCACGCGTTCCCTCTATTTCCACCATCTGATTTCGGACTAGGTTTTGAAGAGTTGTAATATTTATGTTCCAGTTGTTAGTGTCAACAAGAGTTTTCCAAAAAACCTCCTCAGTTACTTTTCCATGAAAAAATTCCCCGGTTACTTTTTGCTTAACAACAAAGTCGTGTGGTACATCAATGCCAGTATGCTCTGAAATTTTTTTCTCAATCCCATACATTCCGCCAAGATATACTTCAGACAAATCAAAAATAATAGTAGTAATCACAATGCAATTATACGTCAATAGGACGTTGTTGGCTTTACCATGTGAGAAGTTTGAAGTTCTTTTCGTACGCAGGCAAATCCTCAGGCGAAACTCTATTTCTTAGATCTTGCAAAAGGTTTTTAGTGAAAAATATACCGTCATGAAAGTATCTTTTAGAAAGCTCCTCAAGAGTAAATGGGTTGCCTCCACGTTTTGTTCCCTGCATAAGCGCAAGTAAAGCAACGACCTGGTCAGCATACGCGGTTACTACTTTTTCTCTCAGAATTCTTCTCAGAAGTGTGTCATTTTTAGGACACTTTTCATCAATCAGAAGTGGCACATCTTTATATGCAAGCGCCATTTCCAATACGGTTACAACAGATTCTTCGGATTGACTAACACCATGGGCACGATTTTTTTTATGATCATGTGAGCGCAATGATCTTATTGGACGCATGCAGTGAATAAGCTCATGCGTTAAGGAATTTTTTTCCTGAGACTTAAAGTGATCACTTACAAGAATAAATGAGCTGTCCTTTCCGGGATTGACCGCAACTGCAAGTGTAATTCCTGTTTGATTGCCATAAGAAATATCATCAAGTTCTTGCTGGTCCATACGAAAGGCGGGAATGCCAATGCATTTCATATACGTTTTTTCAGGGATTCCATAAAACATCCCAATTTCTGTGACAAGGTCAATAATTTCCCCTTGAGGAATTCTTTCCATGCTTTTCATCTCCCCTGGGGATATTTGTGCCAGAGTTTTTTCAGCTGAATGAAACTGATAATTAGGATATTGGATTTGTCTTTCAATCATTGTGCGTATTGTACTACAAGTTGAATAGAGGATTGTGCTTTGACATTTAGTTTTTGTACATCTACAATTCGAGGCATGGAAGGAAGACATACACCGATAGATGAGGTGCTATCAACACTCGAAGGGACTGGTGGTGAATTTGAGCAACGAGCAGTAAGGCTCATGCGAGAACTTTATGAGTCCGGGAAATTTCAAACGGGTATTATTAAAGGTCCAAAAACTGAAGATACACCTTTCAGACTTCAGACTCTTCGTATAATAGAACTTTCAAACCGCCAGTTATTCTCAAACCCCATAAGCATTGGTGCTAACCCAGATGAAAACGAACAAATGTTAGGGCTTCTTAAGGAAGAAACACTTCTCCTGCCTCTTTCCAGCACATTGGGATCCTAAGCTTAGAATTCCACGTGGACAAGTTGTCGCG
>JADMIO011418032.1_pt1 | contig 20322 bp, 19 predicted proteins | sample 8958161 | NCBI WGS metagenome assembly JADMIO01 (sample SAMN16585339, study PRJNA669376) | soil metagenome | isolation source: Crop rotation soil | place: USA: Cullars Rotation, Alabama | collected 2011 | reverse complement strand
AGGGCCGAAGCCAGGAGGCCCGCCGCGATCAGGCGCATCATCATTTCAATGACCCTCCACAAGTCCGGAAGGTCATGCCAATACCATGGAGAAATTAGCGAATTGCCAAGGGCCGCCCGCCTGTTCCGTCCCGCGGCCTGGCTTTCGGCAGTCTCCCGCCACGCTTCAGCCCGGAGTCCACCCCATGGAGCCGACCCTTTCCACCGAAACGATGGCCGATGTCGTCAACCCGATGGTCGAGCTCGGCTTCGCGACGCTCGTCCTCATCCCGGTCATCATCATCCACGGCTGGTGCCTGGCGCAGATCTCGAAGTTCTTCTCGACCCGCTACGCCCACTACACGCCGGCGACGCCGCATTGGCACGTGGGGCTCCTGACCAGCATCACCATCGCGCTCCTCGTCGCCATTCACCTCATCGAGACGCTGCTGTGGACGATCCCGCTCCTCCAGATCGGCATCCTCAAGAGTTTCCGCGACGCCTACTACTATGTGCTCGAGTCCTATACGACCCTCGGCGAAGGCAACATGATCCTCCCCGACAACTGGCGTCTGGTCGGACCGGTGATCGCCATCTCCGGCCTCTTCACCTTCGGCTGGACCGCCTCGATCCTCGTCGTGATCATGACCGAAACCGGCAAACTCTACGCGGCGCGGTCAAAGGCGGCGGCAAGGGACGCGGGCAGGGATGCCGGGCAGGGCGGCGGGGAGAGGGAGAAGGAAAGGGTGACGTGAAGGAGGGCGGCATGAAGGCGCGGGCTCCATCGCCCTGCGGCAGCCGCAGCCGACGGCAACGCGATCGAAACCTGCCCGTTCCCGGCACGGCCGAGTTTGCCGAGGCCGCGCATCGCGAATCCCTCGCCGTCGCAGCCGGCCCGCACGAGAAGGAGGACCAAGCCTTCATCGACGCAATCTCGGTGTGGAACGAAGAGGAACCCTGACATGTTGCGACGGCCGCGGAAGATGGGCGAGCCCCCGATGGTCGCAACAGTCTCCCCTCGCCCCCTGTGGGAGAGGGCTTCGCGCCTTAGGAGCGCAGCGACATAGGCGCGAAGGGTGAGGGGGTGGGGCGCCGGCGATGACCGGTCAGCCGGACCCGGGCAAAACTTCAACGTAGCCCGTGATCGCGCTGGGTGCCGGAACCGCAAGCCGATCCTCCTTCAGTCCATCGATGTGAAAGCGAATCGCTTCGCGGATGTTGTCCTCGACGGCCTCGACCGTAGCCCCGCTGGCCACGCATCCGGGCAAGTCGGGAACGTAGGCCGAGAAATTGCCCTCAGCCTTCTCGATGACGATTGCGTAACGCATGGCCCCCGAACGTCAGACCGCAACGCCCACGGTGGATGGGCTTTGGACGAAAGGGGCATCGGGATATTCGTCCCAAGTGCGGCCGCCAAGGACCCTGCCTGTGGTCTTCTTTCGCGGGCCGCCCCACTGCTTGAAAAAGAAGGCGACCTTTTGGTGGTGACAGGCGTCTCGCAACTCCTCGACCCACCAAGACTCCATGCTTCTCGCGCGCGGACCCGACTCCCCGCCGACGATAGCCCAATGAATCTCTTTCAAGTTCGCATCGAGGATCGGCCCGAGAAGCGGCTCGAAGGACACGAACCTGACGGCCGCCGGTACCTGCCTAAGAATATCGATCCGCTCGACATACTCCTCGCTTTCAACAGATGTGCCGAGCCACACATTGGGCAACGTGGCGAACCCGCGGCTGGTCAGAGCAGCGAGCATGATGTCTGGTCGTTTGGTCAGTATTTGAAACGAGTGCCAGGGAGCACGCTCCATAACATTCCAGATTCGCTTCACGGTCTTGAGGTCGACCGCCTCCTGAAAGAGGTCCGACATCGAGTTGACGAAGATCCGGAGCGATTTTCTCCACATCAGAGGTGCGAGCAGGGCCGTCTGGTCGAAATTGACTCGGCCGGTCCAGACCTGTCGCTTGCCCGACCTCCGCGTGGTGCCGGCATACTTCTCCATGCCCATCGCTTGCAGCCGGGACGCCATTCGCTGGGCGTAGCAATTCGTGCAACCCGGCGAGACCGCTTTGCACCCCGCAATCGGATTCCAAGTGGCTTCAGTCCATTCGATATCGCTTGCGGCCACGGATCTCACGCCTTAGTTGCCCAGCGAGCGAGTTTAAGGGCTAGATTCTTCACTTTGGGTGAAGGGTTCGCGCTGGCGAAACACAAAAGGTACATCGCTTGGCCTTTTGTGTTTGTAAGAGGGACACCTTCGTCCATCACCACCGGAAAGATCGTTCGAAGGCGATCAAGCACGAATTGCTCCAACTTGCCGCCATCCAGGTCCCTTTTGTGCGCGGCCAGCGCCTGCCCGAAGAGGTCCGTCGATTCTTCAACATTGTAGAACTTGGATCGCCAATCCTGCGTGCCGAGGAACCGATCCAATGCTTCTTGCCACTCTTGAGGAATGTTGCGGTCATGGGTGAGAAGTCGCCGCAGACCCATTCCCGTAGGGACCAGTAGCCAAACGTCGAGAGCCTTTGTTCTCGATATAGCTACTAACGTTGCCCATGAAACCTGCATGCCATACGGGTCAAGAAATATGACGCCTCGGGTCGTGGCCCAATTCGTGGTGACGCAAAGGTGTGAGATCGCGTCATTTGAGTCTTCGTTGATCACGACCACGTTCCGGTGTGGATAGCTGCCTTTCAACACCGCCAACTCGCTGGCTCTGCGGGCGGCCTTCTCTATGAGAAGGTATCTGTCGAACGGTGGCTCGACTTCCAATGCCAATCGCGCTGATCCCTTGGTGACCTCGTCCAAATCGGGAAGGTCCAACAAGAGTTGGTCAGCCCTTTGCTTTGTCGTTCGGTCGCCAGTACCGGCAAAGGCATCGACGTAGAGGCGCTGAAACGGCTGTCGTTTCAGTGCGGCTGCGTAGAGATCGAGATAGCGACGAACGACCTCGAGTTTTCTTTGTGTCCACGCGCCACCGAATCGAGGAGGCGTCATTATTAGTGTTTCCTATGTTCCTTTTTTGTTCTATCGATCCAGCCCCTTTTTTGCAACCTTGGTTAGAACTCAGCGCTTGGCGTCGTTGCTGTGGATAACCGGGACAACCCTGCAGCCTCCCGCACACCCCGCCGCCGGCCCTATACTCCCGGCCCACCGCCCGCGGCACCCCGAATCACGATGCGCTTTCCGCCCTCCTTCCTCGACGAAATCCGCCAGCGGCTCCCGGCCTCGGCGGTGGTCGGGCGGCGCGTGAAGTTGCGGAAGCAGGGCCGCGAGTTCGCCGGCCTCTCGCCCTTCAATGCCGAAAAGACGCCGTCCTTTTTCGTCAATGACCAGAAGGGCAAGTGGTTCGATTTCTCCGCCGGCAAGAACGGCGACATTTTCACCTTCCTCATGGAGACCGAGGGGCTCACCTTCCCCGACGCGGTCGAAAAACTCGCCGGCGAGGCGGGCGTGCCGATGCCGGCGCGTGACCCGGAGGCAGAGGCGCGGGAGAAGGAGCGGGCGAGCCTCTATGAAGTCCTCGACATGGCCGCCGCCTTCTTCGAGGAGAGCCTGCAATCCCGCGCCGGCGCCAATGCCCGGGGGTACCTGACCAACCGCGGCCTGCCCCCCGACCTGCAACGCCGCTTTCGCGTCGGCTATGCGCGGCCGGATCGCAGCGCGCTGAAGGAGCATCTCGCCGGCAAGAACGTCAGCCAGGAGCAGATGATCGAGGCCGGCCTCCTCATCGCCGGCGACGACATCCCGGTCTCCTTCGACCGCTTTCGCGACCGCGTCATTTTCCCGATCGCCGATTTCCGCGGCCGCATCGTCGGTTTCGGCGGACGGGCGCTGTCTGCCGATGTCCCGGCGAAGTATCTCAACTCGCCGGAGACCGACCTCTTCCACAAGGGCTCCCTTCTCTACAACGGCGCCGAGGCGCGGAAGGCCGCCCACGACGCCGGCACGGTCATCGCCGTCGAGGGCTATGTCGACGTCATCCAGATGGTCGGCGCCGGCTTCGGCCACACCGTCGCGCCGCTCGGCACGGCGCTGACCGAGCGCCAGCTCGAGATCCTCTGGCGGATGGCCGACGAGCCGATCCTCTGCTTCGATGGTGACGGAGCGGGGCTGCGCGCCGCCACCCGCGTCGTCGATCTCGCCCTGCCGCTCCTTCTGCCCGGCAAGAGCGTCCGCTTCGCGCTCCTGCCCGGCGGGCAGGACCCGGACGACCTCATCCGCGCCGCCGGCACGGAGGCGATGCAGGGGGTCATCGCTGCGGCGCGCCCGCTCGTCGAGATGATCTGGGCGCGGGAGACCGAGGCCGGTGTCTTCGATACGCCCGAGCGCCGCGCCGCGCTTGAGGCGCGGCTGCGCGACATCGCCCGCACCATCCAGGACGAAAGCGTCCGCCGCCATTATCTCCAGGCCTTCGCCGAGCGCGTCGCTTCCTTCTTCCCACCGCCCGAGCCGCGCGGGAAAGCGAATAGCGAATGGCGAATGGCGAATAGAAAGGGAGAAGGGCGCCATCGGAACGAGTCATCTACTCGCTATTCGCTACTCGCTACTCGCTCGCTCCCGGTCTCCGAGCGTCTGAAGCGCTCGCCGCTCCTTGCCGGTCGGGCCTCCTGGCCGCTTCGCGAGGCGGTGCTGGTGGTGACCATGGTCAACCACCCGGACCTCCTTCACCGCCATCTCGATGAGTTCGCCGGCCTCGAATTCGGCCATCCCGAGCTCGCGGCCCTTGCGGCAGCGGTGCTCAGCCATGCGACCGGCGGCGAGGAGGGCGACGCGGCGATCCTCCGCCGATCCCTCGAAAATGGCCGGTTTTCAGCCCTTCTGCCCCGCCTCGACGGGCAGATTGCGGCTTCCGGCTACTGGCCGGCGCTTGCCGCCACCGCGGATAGCGACGCCGAACGCGGCTGGTTGCAGGCTTTGACCTTGCAGCGGCGCAAGCAAACGTTAAATAGGGAGCTCAAGGACGCCGAGATTGCGCTGGCCAATGTGCCGAGCGAAGCGAATCTGGCGCGTCTTGTCGACATTCAGAACCAGCTTGCCAGGAGCGAGGGGACCGAGGCTTTGATCGAGGGGTTCGGGTCCTCATCAGGGCGCCAGGCGCGCACTTCGTGACGGCAGGCGAGAGGCGGGAAGCAAAACGACAGGCGGAGGGCTTGCCGGTCAGGGTTAGGCGTGGCTTAAGACTGCGGCGCTAGTCAAGGACCGGAACGGGGACAGGGGCGGCAAGTGTTTCGGCCGCCTGGCAACACGCGTTCATGAAGCGGATCAAGGCGGCGGAGTGGCGACGACAACGGCGCCGGTTCCGCCCTTCGGAGATGTAAGAATGGCAACCAAGGTCAAGGAAAACGACGAGGCGCCCGAGGCCGAGGCCCCGGAAAAGGACAGCCCGCTCCTCGACCTTTCCGACGCCGCCGTCAAGAAGATGATCAAGGTCGCCAAGAAGCGCGGCTTTGTCACCTATGACGAGCTGAATGCCGTCATGCCCTCGCAGGAAGTCGGCTCCGAGCAGATCGAGGACGTCCTCGCCATGCTCTCCGAGATGGGCATCAACGTCATCGAGACCGACGAGGTCGAGGAGGCCGAGGAGGGCGAGGACGAGCCGGAGGGCACCGAGGTCGCCGAGGCCCAGCCGACGGCGGTCGCCACCAAGCCGGCCCGCGAGCCGACCGACCGGACCGACGATCCGGTCCGCATGTATCTCCGCGAAATGGGCTCGGTGGAGCTCCTCTCCCGCGAGGGCGAGATCGCCATCGCCAAGCGCATCGAGGCCGGCCGCGAGACGATGATCGCCGGCCTCTGCGAATCGCCGCTCACCTTCCAGGCGATCATCATCTGGCGGGAGGAGCTCAGCCAGGCCAAGATTCTGCTGCGCGACATCATCGACCTCGAGGCCACCTATGCCGGCCCCGACGCCAAGGTGCCAATCCCCGACGGCGTGCCGATCCCGCCGGGCGGCATCCCCAATGCCGACGGCAAGACCGCCTACGGCCAGCCGCGCCAGCCGAACGGCCAGCGCCCGCAGCCGTCGGCGCCGCCGCTTGCCCCGAAGGGCGGCGACGACGAGGACGACGAGGTCGCCCGCGAGCGCGCCCGCCAGGCCGTCGAGGAGGCCGAGGACGAGGACGATTACGAGAACGCCCTGTCGCTCGCCGCGATGGAAGCGGAACTCAAGCCGAAGGTCGTCGAGACCTTCGATATCGTCGCCGACACCTACAAGAAGCTCCGCCGCCTGCAGGACCAGGACGTCGAGTTCAAGCTGCAGAACGACACGCTCTCGCCCTCGCAGGAGCGCCGCTACAAGAAGCTGAAGGACGAGATCGTCACCGCGGTCAAATCCCTGTCGCTCAACCAGCACCGCATCGACGCCCTCGTCGAGCAGCTCTATGACATCAACAAGCGCCTGATCGGCTTCGAGGGCCGGCTCCTCCGCCTTGCCGAATCCTACCGGGTCAAGCGCGAGGACTTCCTCAAGGAGTACCAGGGCGCCGAGCTCGACCCCAACTGGCTCCGCCGCATTTCCAATCTCTCGGCCCGCGGCTTCAAGGATTTCGTCGCCCACGAGAAGCCGAAGATCAAGGAGCTGCGCGGCGAGATCCAGAACCTTGCCACCGAGACCGGCCTCGAGATCACCGAGTTCCGCCGCATCGTCCACATGGTCCAGAAGGGCGAGCGCGAGGCGCGGCAGGCGAAGAAGGAAATGGTCGAGGCCAACCTTCGCCTCGTCATCTCGATCGCCAAGAAATACACCAACCGCGGCCTCCAGTTCCTCGACCTCATCCAGGAAGGCAACATTGGCCTCATGAAGGCGGTCGACAAGTTCGAGTACCGCCGCGGCTACAAGTTCTCGACCTACGCCACCTGGTGGATCCGCCAGGCGATCACCCGCTCGATCGCCGACCAGGCGCGCACCATCCGCATCCCGGTGCACATGATCGAGACGATCAACAAGATCGTCCGCACCAGCCGCCAGATGCTCCACGAGATCGGCCGCGAGCCGACGCCGGAGGAGCTCGCCGAGAAGCTGGCGATGCCGCTCGAAAAGGTCCGCAAGGTCCTGAAGATCGCCAAGGAGCCGATCAGCCTGGAGACGCCGATCGGCGACGAGGAGGACAGCCACCTCGGCGATTTCATCGAGGACAAGAACGCCATCCTGCCGATCGACGCGGCGATCCAGTCGAACCTCCGCGAGACCACCACCCGCGTCCTCGCCTCGCTCACCCCGCGCGAGGAACGGGTGCTGCGCATGCGCTTCGGCATCGGCATGAACACCGACCACACCCTGGAAGAAGTCGGCCAGCAATTCTCGGTGACGCGCGAACGCATCAGGCAGATCGAGGCGAAGGCGCTGCGGAAGCTGAAGCATCCGAGCCGGAGTAGGAAGCTGCGGTCATTCTTGGACAACTAGCCGAGCGGGCGCGGCCCGGTTCCTCCCCCGCAAAGCGGGGGAGGGGGACCGGCGAAGCCGGTGGAGGGGGCGGCACCGATGCCGACGATTTCGTACTTCTACGGCCTCTTCATCCGCATGTACGTGAAGGATCATCCGCCGCCTCATTTTCATGTAATCTACGCCGAGCACGAAGCGAAGGTGCGCATCGCCGACGGCGAGGTGTTCGAGGGCTCTCTGCCGCGCAACGCCGCCCGCCTCGTGAAAGAATGGACCGGGCTGAGACGCGACGCGCTAATGGAGAACTGGCAACGCGCGCGCCAGAATCGCCCGCTGGAGAAGGTACCGGGTCTCGATGCTGCTGAAGGTCAGTGACATCAAATGGCTGGGCGGCCATCGCCTGCGTATCGCCTTCACCGACGGCACCGGCGGTGAGCATGATTTCGCACCGGTCGTGGCGGAGCTAGGCGAAATGGTAACGCCGCTTCGCGACCCGACCTACTTCGCCCGCGTCTTTCTCGACTTCGGCGCCCCGACCTGGCCGAACGGTTACGACATGGCGCCCGACTGGCTGCGCGGCGAGATGGAGAAGGCCGGCGAACTCCACCGCGACGCAGCGTGAGACCGGCGCGGTTTGCGCGCTTGGAAGATGCAGCGCGTCTTTGAGGCGCACTTGAGGCCCTAGGGTTTTCTTTGCTGTACGAGATTTTCAATCGCGTAGTGGTTTCTACCGACTATTTTTTCTCGCGCAACTTCCGCCATTGCTTCAAGAGCGCGTCATACCTTCGAGTGAACAGATTGCGTTCGTCACCGATCATGGTTGTTTCTGCGGCTCGGAAATAGGCGCGTCGATGGAAATCGACGATGCGGAAATCATCGGGGCGATAGTCAGGTAGCGCCTCCGCCAAGGCCCAGAACCCTAGGCGCACTCCCTCCGCGGGCAAAGTCGGTGCCTCGCTGAAATACGGATAGATTATTCGATAGGATCCATCCCAGATCTTCACTCCGGCCGTATTCTCGATTTTTGTCTCTGCTGCTAGCTCCGGAAATCGCAAGCGCGCCTTAATACTTTCCGGCACGAACTCAAAGCGCTCATTCCGCCAACGCATCTTCTCGGCTAGTATGGCTAGGAAACACTCAGCGAGTATTGGATAGAGTCGACGTCGCCCTTTGTTTGTGGCGACGCGTGCGTTCGTTGTCTGACGGATGTCGGATCGACCTGCCGCGTGGTCTTTCGCATCCGCCCAAAATGGACCGTAGAAATCACCCCCGTCACCATCGCCATCCATTCGTTTCCGCTCATTGCTGATGTCCGCAAGCAACAGGGAGCGCTGCTGCCGAGGGTCGGCATAAAACAGTTGCAGGAGTTTCCTCAGGTTGATGCGATCAACGGGCATTTGGCGGCACCAAAAAATAGCAGGCGTGCGAGCAACGACGCTTGATTGCAACCACTTTATCACGAGTGCACAATCAATATCTACTGGAATATAGTGACAAGAAAGCTTAGTTCTTTCAATTATTTACTGATATATCCACATTATTCCCGTCGTCGCTGGTTGTTATGTTCTTGATATGATCCGGAGATTTGCCGTATTGTGTTGATCCAAACAAGCTGTGGAGAATTCTGATGGCAAAAGCGAAAGTGGCGCCGGAGGAGAGGCGGGCGAAGATAAGCCAGACAGACATTCCCAACGTCAGCTTGGAGCAGTCCCTAAGGATCGCTCATGCGATATGGGACAATTTTGCGGGTAAGGGTGCAGCGCCGCACAATGTCGCCCGCGCGCTTGACTTGAGTCCCACGAGTGGTGGCTGGCGCAATCTCTGCGGTGCTTCAATTGCTTACGGGTTGACAGAGGGCGGATACAACGCGGTGACGATTAGTCTGACGGAGCTTGGGAAGAAGGTTGTTGCGCCTGTGCAGGAGGGGTCCGAAGCCGAAGGACTTCAAGCGGCAGCTCTGATGCCTAGAATTTCCGGCGAGTTCTTTCGCCGATATAATCGAGCTAAGTTTCCTAGAGACGAGATTGCCGCCAACGTGTTGATTGAGATGGGGTTGCCGAAAGAGCGCGTTAGCTCGTTAGTCGATCTGATCAAACAAAACGGCAGGTTTGTAGGCTTCATCCAGGACACAAAGACTGGACCCTTTGTTGCTATAGACGACGCTCCGTTGCTCGGCCACACGCGAGATGATAGCTCCGTCAAAACCCAGGAGCGGAGTGCCGGAGAGCAGCTTGGGGATAGGTCAATTAGGACCGAACCCGTCGCCGTTGTGAGCACTCGCGTATTCATAACACATGGCAAGAACAGCCAGATTCTGGAGCAAATAAAGAAAGTAGTTGTTCTTGGCGGGTTTGAGCCGGTGGTCTCAACGCAGAGAGAGACAGCTGCTAAACCTGTGCCCGACAAGGTCATGGATGACATGAGATCCTGTGGCGCCGCCGTGATTCACGTTGGATCGGAGGGTGTTCTGAAGGATGCGGATGGCACTGAACACCCCCAGACGAATCCGAATGTCTTAATCGAGATCGGTGCAGCAATGGCTCTTTACAAAGGTAGATTTATTTTGGTTGTGGAAGACGGTGTGAAGTTGCCATCAAACCTTCAAGGTCTCTACGAAACCCGGTATCGTGGAACATCCATCGAATTCGATGCCGGTATGAAGATATTGGAGGCACTTCGGGGCCTTCGCGGCTCGATGGCGGCAGCCTGACCGTGCCTTCTAGGGAGCATCTCTGCCTCTGGCTCGCCTGCACGCGCATCGTCTGCAGGCGGACGCGCCATTGCCGCGGGCGCGAGGCTTCTTGCGTCTTCGAGAACCGCCACATCACCCGCCCCCTCCTCGAATAGGCCGCCCCACCTCCGACGAATCCAGCCTTCCGCGCCCTGCGAGGCGCGTCAGCCCGCGCCGCCCGAGGGCGGCGGAGAGGGGCGCCGCACAGGGAGGGTTTCGCGCCACGTCTCGTAGGGCAGGACGGCGCCACATCGCTCCCTCCCCTGAAAGGCTACGAGGTTCACACATCTCTGGGTATTGCGGATGAGCATTGGTTCTGACTCGCTGCTCTTGTTTGATTCGGCGGGAGGGCGAGATGGATTTCGGGCTCGGACGGTTTGGCGACCGGCGGCTGCAAAAAGGGGGGTCTTTCTGCACCGTCGGCTGGTTGAGGTCGGCGGGGCGGGTGTTTCGGTTCTGCGGCTCGGCGGCAGCCGTCGCGGCGAGATGCGGATCACCCGCTTTCTTCGCAATCCGAAGGTGAGCTTGGCCGAGATGCTGGCGAACGCCACGGCGCGCACGGCGGGACGGGTCGCCGGCCGCCACATTCTGGCGATCCAGGACACCACCAGCATTCGCGACCGGGGCGACGGCGCCAGCATCGCGCTCCACCCGACGATTGCGGTTGATGCGGTAGACGGTTCGCTGATCGGCCTTGTCCACGGCGAGCTTCTCGGCCGTGAGGGCGGCAAGAAGGCGACGCGCAAGGAGCGGCCCTTCGCCGACAAGGAGAGCCGGCGCTGGTTGAGCGGAGCCGAGGCTGCAGCGCGGCTTTGCGGCGAAGGCGGCGCCGCGCTGGTCACCGTGATCGCCGACCGGGAAGGCGACATCTACGAAGAGTTCGCCCTGAAGCCGGCCGGGGTCGAGCTTCTGATCCGGGCCGGGCAGGACCGGCTGCTTGCCGACGGCAGCAGATTGTTCGACCGCTTGCCGGCGCTGCCGGAAGCCGGGAGGTTCAGCATCGATCTGCCGGCCGCTCCCGGCCGGCCGGCACGCAAGGCCAGCCTTGCCGTGCGCTTCGGCGCGGTTGTCATCGCCTGTCCCTACCGTCGTGATCGTGAGGCCCGCGTCGGCCTGCCGGACAACGTGCCGCTGACCCTGGTCGAACTTCACGAGCCGGCACCACCGCCCGGCGCCGAGCCGGTGCAGTGGCGGCTGTTGACCAGCCACCCGGTCGAAAGCTTCGCCAAGGCCTGCACCATCGCCAGGCTCTATCGCCGGCGTTGGGTAATCGAGCAACTGTTCCGCACCATGAAGACCAGGGGCTTCGACATCGAGGCAGTTCGCATCGCCGACGATGGTCCCTTCGAGAAACTGGCAATCGCCATCCTGCTCGCCGCCGTCACCGTGCTGCAGCTGGTCAACGAGCGCGACGGCGCCGCTGGTCGGCCGCTTGCCGACGCCTTCGCCGGCGAGGACCAACCCTTGCTTGAGCACGTCTGCGACCAGCTCGAAGGCAACACCGATCGCCAGCGCAACCCCCATCCCAAAGGCTCGCTCGCCTTCGCCGCATGGGTCTGCGCACGCCTCGGCGGATGGACCGGATACTACGGAAAACCAGGACCCGTAACCATGCTGAGAGGAGTGCATCAATTCCATGCCATCAAACTCGGCTATGACCTGCGCAGACTTCTGTGAATCGAGTAGCCTGAAAGGGGAGGGTAGGGAGGGGTCGCCTGGTCGCGGCACGGCGCTGGTTGGGACCGACCCCCACCCACCTCCCCCTTTCCGGGGGAGGGGTGCGCTCTCCGTAACGCACCCTGCGCCCTTAAAGCGTTGATTCTTTGCGAGAATAAAAAAGTTATCCCCGCCGGCAAATCCTGCCGCATCATCATCGGCATCCTCGCTCGATGAGGGGCGCATTCATGAGGCGTCTTGTTTGTGGAGCGGGGTGCGGTGCATGTGCTGTCGCCCTCGCAAGGTGGCGGCCTTGCGGCCCGTAACCCATCGGCCGGCGAAAGCCGGCTGCCGACGCTTCCACAGGAACAGCGCGGTTAAGGGAACGTGAGCCGGCGCCGCGGCGATGGCCTGCCCGGCGGCACGGGTCCCGATGGTGAGAGCCATCGATCTCAGCCGCACTGGGGAATATCCGCGTGGTGGCACCCTCTGTGGCTGCGCGGACGGCAGGAGCCGCGATCAACGCCGAAGCAGGACCCTCGCTCAGGCGCACCGCGCCCGACGGCCTGCTCACGGATCCGGGTATGGGGCGGTGCCCGCGAACCACTGCGGCGGGCGCTCGGCAGAACGCCCCATCAGGACTACCCGGCATGCGTTCCTCCGAACGCCCGCCACCCCCTCATCCTGAGGAGCCCGCGAAGCGGGCCTCGAAGGACGGGGTGACAGAAAGGAGATTCAAACCTCGGAGCGAGACCCGCCCGCGAGAACGACAGCGCTTGTTCTCAATCCTCATGGTGAGGTGCGCGGCAAAGCCGAGCCTCGAACCACGAGGATTGAGCCACCGGGGCCGCCTCGTCCTTCGAGGCCCGGCGCCGCCGGGCACCTCAATATGAGGCGGAACAGGGCATATCGCCCTTGGCGCCGCACCTACTGCCCGATCTCCCACACCACCGTCGCGCTCGCCGCGATCGAGCGTTCGCCGGCCATCACCGGCACCGCCTTCATCTCGGCGCGCATCGCCATCGGCGCGGGGAAGGGGCCGGGGCCGTTCTGGTTCGCCGCCACCGACAGGATGCGGACGAGTTTGACGCCCGCCGCATCGGCCATTAGCTTCGCCTTGCGGTTGGCGTCGGCGATCGCCCCGGCCACGGCCTTGTCCTCGACCGGGGTGCGGTCGGCGAGGCTGAAGTCGATCTGCGCCGCCTGGTTCGCCCCGGCGCTCACCGTCGCGTCGAGCACGGTCCCGGCCTTGGCGAGGTCGCGGATGACGACGGCGACCTGGTTCGAGACCTGGTAGCCGGTGATGCGCGGCGCGTCGACCGTGCCGTCCGATTTCGGCTGGGGGTTCGACCAGACCGGGCCGATGTTGAAGCCGGTGGTGCCGATATCCTTCTCGGCGACGCCCGCCGCCTTGATGGCGTCGATCACCTTCCCCATCTCGGCATTGTTGGCGTCGAGCGCCTCGCGGGCGGTCTTGCCTTCGGAGACGACGCCGAGGGTGACCGTCGCCATGTCCGGCACGGCATATTCGGTCGCCTCGCCGGTGGCGGTGAGGGAAGGCGGCGGCGCGCTCTCGGCGAGCGCCGGCCCGGCAAGGCTGACCGCCATGCCGACGATGGTGAGGAACTTCTTCATCTTGCTTGCTCCAGGGGTTCTGCCCGTACTCCCTCGGCCCCGAGCCTTGGCCAAGCTTTCGGGCCGGATTGCGGCACGCCGGTTGGCGCTTGCCCTCCTTTCCGTTATATCCCGCCGGCATCGGGGCCTGTAGCTCAATGGTTAGAGCCGGTCGCTCATAACGATCTGGTTGCAGGTTCGAGTCCTGCCGGGCCCACCATCCCCGCTCCGTCGCTTGTCCATTTTGGCCTTTTTGCCTGACGCACCGGGAGCGGCGCGCCTCCATAGTGTCGCCGATTGCTCGGGCAAGCCACGGGACCAGCGGTTCAGCCCGTCGTGGCGGCCAGGGCTCGAAAAACAGGCCGATGACCCAGACAGCGGAAAGCCCCCAAACCAGAGGCCGGCAGCCAGGCCTGCTTCCCGCTGGCGTGGCGAGAGGCTTCGTCACGATCGTCGTTTCGACCGTGGCGCTGATCCTCGTTTGCTGGGTGTTCGCGCCGTCCAGCATCTCGTCCGGCGCCCTGTCGGGCAGCCTGCCGTTTGCGGCGACTCTGGCCATCGTCGGCCTCGGCCAGATGCTGGTCGTCCAGCAAGGCGGCTTCGATCTTTCGGTCGCCGGCGCCGTTTCGCTGGCGGTGGTCATCGCGACCCATGTGCCGGGCGGCAACAATGCCGAGCTGCTGCCCGCCGTCCTCATGGCGATCGGCTTCGCCATCGTCGCCGGTGTCCTCAACGGCGTCCTCGTCGGGCTCGTTGGGCTCAATGCGATCATCGCCACCATCGGCACCAACGCGCTGCTCTACGGCGCGGTGTTCGCCGTATCGGGCGGCGTCCCCAGAATCACCACGACCCTCCTCGCCGAAATCGCCGGCGGCGAGACCTTCGGCATCGCCAACGCCGTCTATTTCGCCCTTGCTGCGCTGATCGTCGTCTCCTTCGTCATGAAAAAGACGGTTGGCGGCCGGCGCTTCGAGGCGATCGGGGCCAATCCGCTGATGGCGCGCACCGTCGGGCTGTCGCTGCGGCTGCAGATGCTGGCCTATGTCTTCGCCCAGCTTCTCTACTGCCTGGCGGGCGTCCTCATTGCGGGAATCACCCGTGAGCCCACGGCATTCCAGGGCGACCCGCTGCTGCTGCCGTCGGTCGCGGTCGTCGTTCTCGGCGGCACGTCGCTGCTCGGCGGCCGCGGTTATCCGATCTCGACGGTCGTCGCCGCATTTTTCCTTAACCAGCTCAGCCAATTCGCGCTCGCGGTCGGCGTGCCGTTTTCGGCTCAGACCATCATCCAGGCCTTGGCGCTGGGTTTTGGTATCGGCGTCTACTCGATCCGATGGACGCGGAAAGCAGGAAGACCTTCAAAACCGTCCAACATGGAGGAAAACAGAAATGAGATTCTCGCATCCTAAGGGCCAGGTCGCCGTCGCCGCCACGGCGCTGGCATTGGCGTTCGGAAGTTCCGCGGCGGGCGCCGCGGACGTTCCGTCGTGGTGCGGCCCGAACAAGGCCTCGCTGGCGCTGCTTGACGGCTACGGCGGCAACAGCTGGCGCCTCGTCACCACCGCCTCCGGCAAAGCCGAAGCCGAAAAGTGCCCGAGCATCACCGAGTACCAGTACGCCGACGGACAGGGCAACACGCAGAAGGCGATCTCCGACATCAACAGCTTCGCCGCGCGCGGCATCAATGCGCTGGTGGTGTTCGGCGACGCTGGCCCGGCGGTGTTGCCGGCTCTGACCAACGCCTACAAGGCCGGCAGGATCGTCATTCCCTACCGCGTCACCGTCGGCGGCGAAGAAGGCAAGAACTACACCAAGTATGTCGGCACCGACGCCAAGGAAGATGGCGTCGAATGGGGCAAATGGATCAAGGAAATCCTGCCCAACGGCGGCAATGTCCTCTTCCTCAGCGGACCGGCCGGCAACAGCCAGGGCCTCAGTGAACTCGAAGGGCTGAAGACCGTCCTCGACGACAAGTATGTGTTCGTCAACCCGGCGCCGTTCGCGGTGACCAACTGGGATCCGGCGCTTACCCAGCAAGTGCTGACGGCGGAAATCTCGAAGAACGACAAGATCGACGTGATCGTCTCGGACTTCGGTCCGTCGCTGGTCGGCGCGCTTCCCGTCTTCAAGAAGTTCAATCGCTCGATCCCGGCCCTTGCCACGTCCGACGGCAACTCGCTGGGATGCTTCTGGAAGGACGTTTCGAAGGACAATCCGGACTTCAAGCTGATGACCCGCGCGACCGGCAACGACAACGTTCGCCTTGCCGTCCAGTGGGCCGTGGCTCTGGCGACCGGCGGACAGACGCCAAAGGACGACGTCTTCCATGCTCCGAACTTCGAAAATTCGGTCAGCGGCAAGCCGAGCGAGGTGACGTGCCGTCCCGATCTGCCCGGCGCGATCTATCTCTCCGCCGAGATGTCCGGCGACGACCAGGCCAAGGCTGTCGGCCAATAGCAAATTTCCCAATAGCGGCCCCGGCGGTTATCCTCCGGGGTCGCCTCTACCGCAGAGGCTATTGTCCGGAAGAGAAATGCGCGACACCGCTGCGGCCGTGAAACTTGATGCCTTCGAGAGCGCCGAGCCCCGCGGGACGGGGCAGGGCGCTGTGACCGTCAGGCTGTCCGAAATATCGAAGTACTTCTCCGGCGTCGCGGCGCTGGCCGATGTCAGCGTCGAGTTCTACCCCGGCGAGGTCCACGCCGTTCTTGGCGAAAACGGCGCCGGCAAATCGACCCTGATGAATATCATCTCGGGCACGCTGCAGCCCGATCAGGGTGCGATCGAGTTCGAGGGCCGCAGGATCTCATCGATGACGCCGGAAGTCGCCGCGTCATTGGGTATTGCGATTTCCTTCCAGCATCCCGCTGTCCTCGACGATCTATCCGTGCTCGAGAATCTGCAGGTAGCCCTGCCGCAATCGTTGTTCGAGGGGAAGTCGACGCCGGCGGTGGCGCAGGGCATCCTCCAGGTCGTTGGCCTAGCCGTTCCGCTGCGGACGCGCAGCGATGCGCTGACCGTGGGCCAGAAGCATCTCCTCGAAATCGCCAAGGCCCTCGCCACGAAGCCGAAGGTGCTGATCCTCGACGAACCGACCGCGGCGCTCGACCAGGACGCGACCGATATGCTTTTCGGCCGCATCCGCGAGGTGGTGAAGACCGGCACCGCGGTCATCTACATCACCCATCGCCTCGCCGAACTGCGCCAGATCGCGCATCGTGTCACGGTTCTCCGCGACGGCCGCCTGCGCGGCAGCGCGCTGGTCAGCGAAATCAGCGATCACGACCTTCTCAGCCTCATCGTCGGCCGGACGCTCGGCTCAACCTTTCCGACCAAATCGGCGACCGCCGCGAAGGACGTCAATCTCAGCGTTCGATCCTTCAGTGGCGGCAAATTCAAGGACGTCAGCTTCGAGGTGGCGCGCGGCGAAATAATCGGGGTCGCCGGCGTCGAGGGCAACGGCCAGGCGGAGCTGATGCGGGCACTGGCCGGCTTGCAATCTTCCGAGGGCGAAGTCCACCTCAACGGACGCCTGCTGAGCCACAGCGGGCTCCAGCGCGAATCCGCCTTCATGCCGTCGGATCGCCACGTCGAGGGTCTCGCCGCCGGCCTCACGGTTCGCGAGAATGCGGCGCTGGCGGCGCTGCCCAAATACGCCACGCGCGGCATTCTCAATCGCGCCAGGGAGCTGACCAGCGTCACTGCCGCCTTCAATTCGCTGGCGGTCAAGGCGCCGTCCATTGAGGCGCCGGTCATGTCGCTTTCGGGTGGCAACCAGCAAAAGGTCGTCATGGCGCGGGCGCTGCTTTCCGAGCCGCGCCTGATCGTCGCCGACGAGCCCACCCAGGGCGTCGACGTCGGGGCGCGTGCCGAGATCTACCGCATCCTGCGCGAGGTCTCGAATTCAGGAACGCCGGTCATCGTCAACTCCTCCGACGCCGCCGAGCTCGAAGGACTCTGCGACCAGGTCATCGTCATGTCGCGCGGACGGGTCGTCGAGACGCTCCGCGGCGCCGACGTCGTCGAGGCGCGGATCGTCGCAGCGGCTGTCGGCGCGGTCGCCCACGGGGATGCGGGAGGCGCCGCGTCCTCCGATCGTGCTGCCGGGGGGCGGGGCGGGTTCAAGCATTTCGTCCAGACCGACAACGCGCCGGTCATCCCGCTTGCGCTGATCACGGTTCTACTGGGCCTCTTCGTCTTTGCCCAGAACACGAACTTCCTTTCCACGTTCAATATCGGCAACATGCTGCTGCTGGCGACCTGCCTCGGATTCATCGCGCTCGGGCAGACGATTGCGATTCTCTCGTCCGGTATCGACCTGTCGGTCGGGCCGCTCGCCGGCTTCCTTGTCGTGATCGCCTCGTTCTTCCTCGTTGACGCCCAGCCCGCCAGCATGTGGGCGGTGGGGTTTGCCTTGATGTTCGCGGGTGCGCTCGTCATCGGCACCATCAACGGCGCGCTTATCCGCTTCGCCAACTTCACGCCAATCGCTGCGACCCTGGCCATGTATATCGGCCTCCAGGGATGCAGCTTCCTGCTCCGCGAGGGCCCCGACGGCTATATCAGCTACGACGTTATCGGCATCATCACCTGGCAACTCGGGCCGATCCCTGTCGCCTTCATCGTGATGGTGGCCTTCACCGTCGCCGCCGAATATGCGCTCAGGCGGTTGCGGCCGGGCTGGCAGCTCCGAGCCGTCGGCTCCGACGAGGAGTCGGCCCGGCGCATGGGTGTGCGCGTCAATCGCACGATTATCCTGGCCTACATCGCGACGTCGCTGTTCACCGCCTTTGGCGCCATCATGCTGATGGCCCAGATCGGCGTCGGCGATCCGCAGCAGGGCGCCAGCTACACGCTGTCGAGCATCACCGCCGTCGTCCTCGGCGGCACCAGCCTGCGCGGCGGACGTGGCACCTTCATCGGCACGGCGGTCGGCGCCGTTCTCCTCACCGAGGTGCTCAGCGCGATCGCCTTCCTCGGCCTGTCCCAGACATACCAGTATCTCTTCCAGGGCGCGCTCATCCTGGCGGCGACGCTGATCTATGCCTTTGTGCGGGGCCGGGGGCGCTAGGAGCGAGACCGGCTTCCGCCGAGGGCAGCGACAACTCTTGTCGCTGGCCAATTGTCATCCGGGAGATCGTCGCTCATAACAATCCCGTTGCCGGTTCGAACCTTGCCAAGCCGGGTTCGACGTTGGCGCGCGGTCCTGGGGAGGGGAGGGTGCCGAAAAGAACCATCGCCATCCTGGCGACTCTCGACACCAAGGGTATCGAGGTCGCCTACATCCGCGAGCTTGTTGAGGCTCGGGGAAATCGCGCACTGGTGATAGACACCGGGCTGATCGGCGAACCCGCCACCCGGCCGGACATATCCAACCGCGAGGTTGCGGTAGCCGGTGGCGGCGACCTCGACGATTTGCGGCGCAAGGCCGATCGCGAGCAGTCGGGACCAATGATGGCGTTGGGCGCGACCAGGATCATGCGCGATCTGGTCGCGCGCGGCGAGGTTCACGCCATCGTGGCGCTTGGCGGTACGCAAGGGACGACGCTTTCCACGGCGGTGATGCGGGAGCTGCCCTACGGCTTTCCGAAGCTCATGGTCTCGACCATGGCGTCGGGGAACGTGGCGCCGTGGGTCGGCACCAGCGACATCACCATGATGTATTCGGTCACCGACATCATGGGGCTCAATCCTTTCATGCGCCGCATCCTTGCCAATGCCGCCGGCGCTGCCAGCGGCATGGCCGAGGTCGACCTGCCGCAGGAAAAGGGCAGTCCGCTGGTAGCCATCACCACCGTCGGCATTACAACGCAGGGCGCCATGACGGCCGCCAGGGTGCTGGAGGATGCCGGCTACGAGACTATTGTCTTTCACGCGGTCGGCACCGGCGGACAGGCGATGGAAGAGATGATGCGCCAGGGACTGATCGGCGCGGTTCTCGACTTCTCGACCATCGAAGTCTCAAACGAGATGCATCACGCGCTTCTCGCCGGCGGACCCGACCGCCTCACCGTCGCGGGCAAGCTCGGTTTGCCGCAAGTCCTTTGTCCGGGAGCGATCGAGGTCCTTGTATTCAACGAGCCGGAAACCGTGCCGCAGAAGTTCAATGGACGCCGGCTGGTGCGGCACAGCCCGAAGATCACCGACCTCCGGCTCACCCGTGACGAGATGGCTGAGGTCGGCCGGGAAGTGGCCAAACGCTTGCAGTCGACGAGCGAGCCAGCGGTGTTTCTCATTCCGAACGCGGGCTATGACAGCTATGCGGTCGCGGGCGAGCCGTTCCACGATCCGGACGCCGACAAAGCCTTCGTCGCCGAGCTCCGCAAAGGCCTGCCCTCCAACATTCGCATCGTCGAACGTGATTGCGACATCAACGATCCGGCGTTTGCCACGGAAGCGGCAACGACATTGATCGGGCTGATGCGACAGAAGACGGCGACGGGGTAGGCGTGGCCGTCCGACAAACAAGGCAGGAATGCCTCAAGCGCTTGCGCGCTGAAATCGACCTTGGACGGGGGCTGGTCATGACCGGCGCCGGCAACGGCATCGCCGCCAGGTTCATCGAGCGCGGCGGCGTCGATCTCATCGGCGTCTACAATACCGGCTACTTCCGAATGCAGGGTTACGGGTCGCTCGCCGGCATGCTGCCGATCCTCGACGCCAACGAACTCGTCTTCCGCACCGCCGAACGCGAAGTGCTGCCGCAGGTCAAGGCAACGCCGGTCGTCGCCGGGGTGAACGGGGTCGATCCCCTTCGCGACATGGGCCGGTTCCTCGTCGATCTCAGCCGCATCGGCATCAGCGGCGTTCACAATTTTCCGACGGTTGCCTGGTTCGATGGGGATTTCCGGCGGACCCTCGAGGCGACCGGCCTCGGCTACGAGCACGAACTTTCGATGCTGCGGATGCTTTCCAGCACATTGGGATCCTAAGCTTAGAATTCCACGTGGACAAGTTGTCGCGG
>JADMIO011020059.1_pt1 | contig 20326 bp, 14 predicted proteins | sample 8958161 | NCBI WGS metagenome assembly JADMIO01 (sample SAMN16585339, study PRJNA669376) | soil metagenome | isolation source: Crop rotation soil | place: USA: Cullars Rotation, Alabama | collected 2011 | reverse complement strand
GCCGCGACTTCAAGTCACGTGAATTCCAAGCTTCGGATCCCACTGTGCTGGAAAGGTTGATGCCCGGGCCGGCCTCGACGCTGTCGAGGTGGGCGCCGGCCATCACGACGTTGTCCTTGTTGGTGCCGGTCTTCTCGGCGATCACGTTGTAGATCGTCCGCTCCTCGCTCGGCGGCACCAGCACGTGGGCGGTGGAGCCGGGCGCGGCGAGCTTCTCACCGTCGGCGAACGAGGCGCCGACCACGGGGATGGTCACCACGGAGGGCTCGAGGGTGCCGACGATGAGCTCCTCGCGGTCCGGGCTGTTGCCCTGGTTGAAGATGACCACGGCCTCGGCGCCGGCCTTCTCCGCGTTCGCGGCCTTCACGCCGAAGGGGCAGGTGCCGCGCTGGACCAACGCGATGTCGGAGTCGCCGGACCAGTCGTGGCCGGCGAAGTCGGCGTCCTCGCAGCCGCTGGTGCTCGCCCGCGGCGGTGCAAGGGCGAGGTCCACCGGGATCACCGTGCCGGTGACGTCCCCGCTGCCCGAGCCGGTGTAGGTGCCGGTCTCGTAGGACCCCGCGGTCGGGGTGAGCTGCTCCAGCTTGGAGGGGAACACGAAGTCGAACTGGAACGGGTCGAGCGTCACCTTCCAGCCGGCCTTGCGCAGCTTGCCGGCGACGTACGACACGGAGTCGGAGTAGCCCTTGGTGCCCGCGACCCGGCTGCCCGGGTAGTAGGGGTCGTCGTTGCGGTCGGCGATCGCCTGGAGCTCCGCCTGGTGCGCGCGCACGCCCGTGAGGGTGACGCAGCCGAGCAGCTTCTCGTAGGTGTTGTTGGTGCGGTTCGCGCACCCGCCCTTGGCGTGCTTGTCCTTCTTGGGGTGCTTCGCCTTCTGCTGCTTCTGGTGCTTCGCGGTGTCCGGTGTGGCGCCGGCGGTGGACACCACCGTCCCGCTGAGTGCCAGGGCGGCGGCCGCCACGGCGATGGGCAGCAGGCGGGTCAGTCGCCTGCGATGGGAGGGGCTGGGTGACATGGGTGGTCTCCTTCGACCTCGATCGACTCCGAGTGGGTGCGACGAGAGTCGGAAAGGGGCCCGATCCCCAGACGCACTCGTGTGATCCAACCCACACCGGACGAATCGGTCAAGGGTGATCACGTCCGGCGCGGCCACCAGAAGCGGTCGCCCAGCACCAGGGCGAGCGCCGGGACCAGCACGGTGCGCACCACCAGGGTGTCCAGCAGCACGCCGATGCAGATGACCGTGCCGAGCTGCGCGAGCACCACCAGCGGCAGCACGCCGAGCACCGCGAACACCGCCGCCAGCAGGATTCCCGCGCTGGTGATCACGCCTCCGGTGGCGGTCAGTGCGCGCAGCATCCCCGTGCGCGTACCGTGCCCGGCACCCTCCTCGCGGGCCCGGGTGACCAGGAAGATGTTGTAGTCCACGCCGAGCGCGACCAGGAACAGGAACGCCAGCAACGGCACGCCCACGTCGAGGGCGTCGAAGCCGAGCACCCCCGTGAAGACCCACCACGAGACCCCCAGGCTGGCCGCGAACGTCGCCACCACCGTCGCCACCAGCAGCAGCGGCGCCACCACCGAGCGGAGCAGCAGGAGCAGCGCGGCCAGCACCAGGCCGAGGATCAGCGGCAGGATCACCAGCCGGTCGCGCTGGGCACCCTCGCGCTCGTCGATCGTGGTGGCCTCGGTGCCGCCGACGTGCGTGTCGTCGTACGACGTGAGGTCGTCGCGCAGCGCGAGCACGGTGTCCTCCGCGGCGTCGCTGCCCGGATCGGCGTCGAGCACTGCGTCGATCTGGGTGATCCCGTTGCCGCGCTGGGTGATCCGGGCGCCGGACACGCCGTCGGTCTGCTCGACGGTCGCGAGCACGGCGTCGGCGTCGTCACGGGTGAGCACCTGGGTCGGGTCGACGGTCCCGGAGGGGAACGACTCGGCGAGCCGCTTAGCGGCGGAGATCGCCTCGGGCTTCTCGAGGAACTGGTCGGCCTGGTCGAGCCCGGTCTCGATCCTGAAGAGTCCGAGCGACATCACCGCGAGGAGCAGCAGGGTGCCGGTGACGAACGCCGCCGGCCGGGCCGCGACGAGGTCGCCGACCCGACGCCACAGGGAGCGGGTGTCGACCAGCACCGGGTCGCCGACGTGCGGCACCCGCGGCCAGAACACCCAGCGGCCGAAGACCACCAGCGCCGCGGGCAGCACGACCAGCACGAACGAGGCCGCGATCACCACGCCGATCGCGCAGGCCACGCCGAGGCCGCGGGTGGTCGGCACCAGCGAGAGCAGCAGGGTGAGCAGGCCGAGCACCACGGTGGTAGCGCTCGACAGCACCGCCTCGGCGGTGCGGCGTACGGCGACCGCCATCGCCCGGTGCCGCGACTCGTGGGTCTTGAGCTCGTCGCGGTAGCGCGAGATCAGCAGCAGCGCGTAGTCCGTGCCCGCGCCGAACACCAGCACGGACAGGATGCCGATCGTCGACTCGTCCCAGGCGACCCCGGCCAGGGCCATCACCTGGGTGGCCACCACGGCGGCCAGCCGGTCGGCGACGCCGACCACGGTGAGCGGGACCAGCCAGAGGAAAGGACTGCGGTAGGTCAGCACCAGCAGCAGCGCCACCACACTCGCGGTCACCAGCAGCAGCCGGGTGTTGGCCCCGTCGAACACCGCCGCCAGGTCCGCCTGGACCGCGGCCGGACCGGTCACCTCCGCGGTGACCCCGTCGGGGAGGTCGTCGCGCACGGTGTCGCGCAGCTCGCCGACCTGGTCGGCGTTGTCGGTCGCGCTGGTGGCCTCGACCGGCACCACCGCGATGGCGGCGGTGCCGTCCTCGGCCGGCACCAGCCGCACCTGCGGGCCGAGCCCGGCGGCGGTGTCCTCCAGGGAGGCGAGCGCGGCGGGGGCGAGCTTCTCGTCCGAGCTGAACAGCACGATCGCCACCGACGCGTCCTCGGTCGGCAGCTGGTCGCGCAGCTCGGCGGCCAGGGTGCTGTCCATCCCGCGCGGCAGCGTGTCGGTCGGCGCGGCGTCGTGGGTGGCCTCCCCGAGCAGCCCGATGAGGGCGCCGGCGAACAGCAGCGGGAGGAGGGCGACGAGCCACGCCGTACGACGGCCGGTCAGGACGCTGGTCATGTCAGACTCCGTGGGTATTCTCGGCAGGATCGCTAAGCAAATTAGCAACTAATGGAGTGAGAGAGAAGTGGACGAGCCGCGGATGCCGTCGGAGGCGGCCCTCGCGCTGCGCGAGCTCATGGACGCGGGGACGTTGCTCCGTCACGTCGTCTCGCGCCGGGCCGGCCTCAGCGAGAGCGAGCTGACCACCCTCGACCACCTCAGCCGCGCCCCGCTCGGGCCCGCGGAGGTGGCCCGGCTCCTGGACGTCTCGACGGCCGCCTCCACCGGCATCGTCGACCGGCTCGTCGACCGTGGCCATGCCGAGCGGCGGGCCCACCCCGCCGACCGGCGGCGCGTCGAGGTGCACCTCACCGACTCCGGTCGCGCCGAGCTGGTCGAGCAGCTGACCCCGATGTTCGTCGGGCTGGCCCGGCTCGACGCGGCGTTCACCGGGGACGAGCTCGCGGTCGTCGAGCGCTACCTCCGCGGCGCCATCGCCGCGCTCGAGGCGGTCAGCCGTCCCGGGTCCTGAGCGCCAGACCGGCTGGAAAGTCGGTCGCTTCTCGGGCGGGGAGGGTTCAGGCTGTCCGACATGTCGACCGACCTGCCCCTCGCCGCGCACCTCGAGGGACTCCGCGCTGCGCTGGTCGCGTTCGTCCGGTACGCCGATCGCGCGGGGCTGCGCGCCCCGGTGCCGACCTGCCCGGAGTGGACGGTCCGCAACCTCGTCGCGCACCAGGGGATGGTGCACCGGTGGGCCGCCGCGATCGTCCGCGGGGAGCGGCTCGACCCCGACGCCGCACAGCGCGAGGGGCAGGTGTCCCCGGACCCGCTGGAGTGGCTGCGCGACGGGGCGATCGACCTGGCCCAGGCGCTCACCGACGCACCCGAGGACCTCAAGGTGCTGCGCTTCCTCAACGACCCGCCACCGGCCCGGCAGTTCTGGGCCCGGCGCCAGTGCCACGAGACCACGATCCACGCCGTCGACGCGCTGTCCGCCGCGCTCGGGCGCTACCCGGTGGCCGCGGACACCTGGATCCTCCCGGAGGTGGCGCTCGACGGGATCGACGAGCTGCTCACCGGCTTCGTCACCCGGTCGGTGTCCCGGCTGCGGGCCGCCGAGCCCGTCGCGATCGCCGTACACCCGACGGACGCGGAGCGCTCCTGGCGGGTCGAGGTCGGCCCCGGGCCCGCGGTCACCACCCGGCACCGGGGGCCGGTCGACGGCGACGTGCTGCTGGAGGGGTCGGCCGTGGCGCTCTACCTGACGCTGTGGAACCGCAGCGACGAGGTGGCGCCGGACCACGGCTTCGACCTGTGGCGCGACGCCGCCCAGGTGCGCTGGGGCTGAGACCGGGAGTGGCCGGGTCCGGTCACAGGCCTTGTCAGCCGCGCGGTCGAGCCCCTACGGTCAGGAATGTTAGCGCTCACATTCTCGGAGGAGCCCCCGATGCAACCGTTCGCCCGTCCCTCGGTACGACGCCTTCTCGGCGCCACGCTCACCACCGGCCTGATGGCCACCCTGGCAGCGCACGGGGCTCTCGCACCGGCGGCCGGCTCGCCGCCGGACGACCCGGACCGGCCCGGTGCCGACCCCTTCGCGCCCCTCGCCCGTCCGTTCGTGATGCCGGGCTTCAAGGAGCAGGAGTTCAACGGTGCGCTCCTCGTCGGCAGGGGCGAGACGCGCTTCTCGGTCTCGGTCGACCTGCTCACCAAGGACGGCAAGGTGATCAACGAGAACATGGTGCCGAGCATCCAGAAGGTCGGCCCGATCGCCACCGACGGCTCCTACTACGAGATCGAGCTCTCCACCGACGACCGGGTGCTCACCGAGGAGCGCCTCGGCGGCCTCCGCGCCACCATCGCGCACCCGGACAGCTGGACGGAGGCGGAGGTGGCCGCGGCCAAGGCCCAGCTCCCCGGCCTCCAGGCGAAGTACGACGCGATGCAGGCCGGCAAGCGCAACGTGGTGGTGAAGTACGCCCGGGTCGGTGACTCCGAGCTGGTCGGCTCCGTCACCGCACGCGACGACGACACCTCGCTGTGGATCGACGCCAGCGCTCCGTGGCTCGAGCCGAGCACGTACGCCGTCGCCGACGGCTCCTCCCTCTCCGGGACCACCACCGGCGTGCGCGACACCGCCCGCACCGCGCACCTGCGCGTGGACGCCGACACGGCCGCCGGCACCACGGCCTCCTGGGCCACCCTCAAGGACATGCAGAACGGCATGGTCGGCAAGCCGGCCGCCGCCGGCGACGGTGCGGCGGCGCTGCGCTACGACCTCGACCGGGGCCAGACCGTCACCTTCACCGCCCGGATGGGCGACGCCGCGGTGCCGGAGGCGACGCGCAGCACGAAGCAGAACCTCGCGCTGATCGCCGCCGCCCGCAGGCAGGTCGACGACGGGAGCGTGCACGGCAGCGGCGACGTCGGCCGGGCCACCACGTTCATGCGCGACGCGATGGCGCTCAACACCAACTACGACGAGAAGTACGACCGCTCGTTCGTCATGTGGGGCCTCGGCGGCGGCGGCGACGACATCTTCAAGGGCTGGGACTCCGGCTGGGACGGCATCACCGCCAACAGCCTCGACCCGGCGCTGGCGCTCGACCACGTCCGCGACTTCTACGACCAGGGCGGCGGCCCCCGCTACGACCAGCTCAACGCCGGCCCCATGCACGCCTACCTGGCCTGGCGTACCTACGCCCGCACGGGCGACCGCAGCATCCTCGACCTGGTCTACCCCTACATGACGGCGTACATCGCCCGGATGCCGGAGTTCGACACCGACAAGGACGGGCTGCTCGAGAGCCCCTGGGCCGGCCCGCGCATCGGCGGCCGGGGCAACCACCTCGGCCTCGATGACAGCCCGCAGTACCACCACTTCGAGCAGGTCGTCACCGACGGCACCGACAACCGCGACAACACCAACCTCACGGACGTGGCGCTGAACTCCTACTACGGCCTGTTTGCCGAGACCCTCTCGCAGATGGCCGGAGCCCTCGGCAAGCCGGCCGAGGCACGTCAGTACGCCGACCTGCGCGACCGCCTGAAGACCCGGATGAACGAGCACCTGTGGAACGAGGAGCGCGGGCTCTACCTCAACCGCTACCTGGACGGCAGCTGGGAGCCGACGTCCACGCCCACGGTGTTCTACCCGCTGTTCGGCGGCCTCGCGACCCCGGCCCGGGCCCGCACCCTGGTGCAGGACCACCTGCTCGACCCCGACGAGTTCTGGGGTGAGTACGCCATCCCCAGCGTGGCCCGCAACGACCCGGCGTTCTGCGCCGCCGGTCGCAAGCACGAGGGCGTCACCGGCTACCTCTACTTCCAGAAGCACATCGAGGAGGATGCCTGCGAGGAGTGGCAGGGCGCGGTCTGGCCGCCGATGAACGCCACCGTGTACGACGGCCTCAAGAGGTACGGCTTCGACGGACCGGCCGCCGACCTGGCCACCAAGAGCACCCACCTCTGGCTGGACACCTGGGAGGAGCTGGGCTGGTTCCCGGAGTACTGGGACCCGGAGCCGGGCCAGGTGATCCAGGGCGCCGCGACCGACACGGCGTACCGCACCTACAGCTGGTCGAACCTGATGCCGCTGATGGGCACCCAGGAGCTGATCGCCGACGAGCCCTGGGGTGACCCGGACGGCCTCCGGTTCGGCACCCTCGGGCTGCCGGGCACGAACACCGTCGACGAGGTGCCCATGCACGCCCACCGGTACGCCGTCAGCGCCGGTCCCCGGACGACCCAGCTGCGGGAGGACGGCCGGCTGCGGGTCCTCACGCAGGGCGGCCGGGTCGTCGTACGCGACTTCGTGCTCGACGGCAGGAGCGTGAGCTTCTCGGTCAAGGCCGATGCGCCGACGACGATCAAGGTCTTCCCCCGGGCCGGTGGCGCCCCGATCTCGGTGCGGGTGCCGGCGGGGACCACGGCCGTCCGGCGGTAGTCGCGGGAACCCGGCGGAGGGCGGGCGCGTCGAAGGCCCATGACGACGCAGACCATCCTCCGCTGGACCGCCGCCCTGGCCACCGCCGCGCTGCTGGGCACCGCGACGGTCGCCGCGCTGGGGGACGACCGCCATTTCGACCGCACCGAACCCGGCCGCGGCATCGACGCCCGCAGCTACTACGACGACTACGAGGTGCCGGAGCGAGCCGACGACGGCGTGTCGTACTCGGCCGCCCAGGCTCCCGGCTCCGACGGCTCGGCCAGGTCGGCCGGGGAGGAAGGCGGAGGCGAGGTGCCCGGCCTCCTCGAGGACAACACCTTCGTGGACGCCGGCACCGCTGGCTTCACCGACGCCGGCCGCGATGCCCGCTCGACGTTCGCGCTGGACGTCGACACCGGTTCCTGGTCGGTGGCCCGCACGCTGCTGCGCTCCGGGCTGCGTCCGCCGCCCGCGTCCATCCGCCCCGAGGAGTGGGTGAACGCGCAGGCGTACGCCGATCCCGCGCCGACCGACGCCGACCTCGGGCTGGTCAGCGAGACGGGGGCCGGGCCCGGTGCCAACCAGCTGCTCCGGGTCTCCGTCGGCGCCCGCGAGGTGGCGGCCGCGGACCGGCCGCCTGTGAACGTCACGCTGGTCGTCGACCGGTCCGGCAGCATGGACATCCGCGAGCGCCTCGGTCTCGTCCAGTCCTCGCTGGCGCTGCTGGCCGGGCATCTCCGCGACGACGACCTGGTGTCCGTGGTCTCCTTCGACGACAACGCCTCCGCGATCCTGGAGCCCACCCCGGTCCGCGAGACCGGGAAGATCCTCGACGCCATCGACGACCTGCGGCCCGACAGCTCCACCAACCTCGAGGGTGGCCTGCGCCTGGGCTACGAGAAGGCCCGGGCGTCGTACCGGCCCGGGGCAGTCAACGTCGTCGTCCTCTGCTCCGACGGGGTCGCCAACGTCGGCGCCACGGGGCCGGGCTCGATCCTCGACACGATCGAGGCCGAGGGTCGCTACGGCATCCACCTGGTCACCGTCGGCTACGGGATGGGCAACTACAACGACCACCTGATGGAGCAGCTGGCCGACCGCGGCGACGGGTTCTACGCCTATGTCGACGACTTCGACGAGGCCGAGCGGCTCTTCGTCCACGACCTGACCACGACGCTGGTCCCGGTCGCTGCCGAGGCGCGCGCGCAGGTCGCGTTCGACCCGGCGGCGGTGGCGTCGTACCGGCTGGTGGGCTACGACAACCGGGCGATCGCCGACGCCGACTTCTCCGACGCGGGGGTCGATGCCGGCGAGCTCGGCAGCGGTCACCGGGCCACCGCGCTCTACGAGCTGAGGCTCCGCCCGGGAGTCGAGCCCGGCCGGCGGCTCGGGACCGCCCGGGTGCAGTGGACCTCGGTGCCGGACGGCCGGGTCGAGCGGGCGTCGACTCCCGTGATGGCCGCCGACCCGACCCGGCCTCCGTCCTCGTCGCTGGCGCTGGCAGCCACCACCGCCGACCTGGCCCGAGCGCTGAAGGGAGTGGCGCCGTACGACGACGGTGGTGCTCCGTGGGGCGGGCTGGCGGCCCGGGCGGACGCCCTGGTGGCCGCCGACGTGCCCGGAGCCGGGCAGCTCGCCGCGATGGTCGACCAGGCGCGAACGGCCGGGGACTGACCGTCCGCACATGCCTCCGGGGGATGTGGGTACGAAAGCCGGACACAGCCCCGGGAGGATCACGATGGTCGAACGTCAGAGCAATGCCGAGCAGGGGTCCACGGATCCCAGGGTCCAAGACGGGGTGCGCAACGACGGCACCACGCCGGGAGCCGCCACCGGGCGCACCGGCGCGCACGCGCGTCCGGTCGCCACCCACGAGCCGGTCCGGGACGAGCGGGTCCGGGACGAGCGGGTCGCGGCCGAGCCGGTCCGTGAGGAGCCGGTCGCGCCCGAGACCGCGCACGAGAGGTACGGCGGGGTGAACACCGGCGCCGCCTTCTTCGGCTGGCTGGTCGCGGTCGCGATCACGATCCTGCTGACCGGCATCATCGGGGCCGTCGCGGCAGCGGTGAGCGAGCAGGCCAACGTCACCCAGAACGACGCCGAGCGGGCCGCCAACACCATCGGCCTGGTCGCCGCGATCGTGCTGGTCGCGGTGCTGGGGCTGGCCTACTACACCGGCGGCTACGTCGCCGGGCGGATGTCGCGCTTCGACGGCGCCCGCCAGGGTCTCGGTGTCTGGGTGATCGGCCTGGTCATCACGCTGATCGCGGTGGCCGTGGGCTGGGTCTTCGGCGACCAGTACAACGTGCTCGACCGGGTCGACCTGCCGCGGATCCCGATCCCGACCGACCAGGTCAGCTCGGGCGGCGTCATCACCGGTCTCGTCGTGGTCGTGGTGACCGCGCTGGCCGCGATGGCCGGCGGCACCGTCGGACGGCGCTACCACGTGAAGGTCGATCGGCACCTCGCCGCCTGACTTTACATTCGGAGCCCCCTTGTCAATTGGCTTTACAAAACCTATGGTGCTGTAAAGCCAAGGCAAGGAGGCTCCGATGAGCACCCACAGCACCGTCCCCGCCGGTTCCACCGAGCAGTGGAAGGACCGCAAGCGCTATCTGTGGCTGATCGGGCTGGTGGTGCCGTCGCTGGCCTTCGTCGCCCTGGGCATGCACGCCCTGACCGGCTGGTCGGTGTGGTTCTGGGTCGGCCCGATCGTGATCCTGGTGGTCGTGCCGGCGATCGACCTGATGACCGGCCTCGACCGCTCCAACCCGCCCGACGACGTCATCGAGGCGCTCGAGAAGGACCGCTACTACCGGTGGATCACCTACTTGTTCCTGCCGATCCAGTACGCCGGGTTCGTCGCGGCGTTCTGGCTGCTCGGCACCGGTGACCTCACCTGGGTGCAGCAGCTCGGGCTCGCGACCTCGATCGGCGCCATCGGCGGCATCGGCATCAACACCGCCCACGAGCTCGGCCACAAGCGGGAGAGCCACGAGCGCTGGCTGTCGAAGATCGCGCTGGCGCAGGTGTTCTACGGCCACTTCTACATCGAGCACAACCGCGGCCACCACGTCCGCGTCGCCACCCCCGAGGACCCCGCCAGCTCGCGGGTCGGGGAGAACTTCTACCAGTTCTGGCCGCGCACGGTCCTCGGCTCGGTGCGGAGCGCCTGGCGGATCGAGAAGCGCCGCTACGCGCGCAAGCACCAGCACCCGTTCCGGATCGGCAACGACGTCCTCAACGCCTGGCTGATGTCCGCGGTGCTCTGGGCCGCGATGGTGGCGTGGCTCGGCGTCGGCATCCTGCCGTTCCTCGTCGTGCAGGCCGTGGTCGGGTTCTCGCTGCTCGAGGTGGTCAACTACATGGAGCACTACGGCATGCTCCGTCGACGCGTGGGTGTCGGCGAGCGGCAGCGCTACGAGCGGGTCGACCCCTCGCACTCCTGGAACTCCAACAACATCGCGACGAACGTGCTGCTCTACCACCTGCAGCGGCACAGCGACCACCACGCGAACCCGACCCGCCGCTACCAGACGCTGCGGGACTTCGAGGAGTCGCCGGTGCTGCCGACCGGGTACGCCGGGATGATCGTGCTGGCGCTGCTGCCCCCGGTCTGGCGCCGGGTGATGGACAAGCGGGTGCTGGCCCACTTCGACGGCGACATGAGCCGGGCGAACCTCAGCCCGCGCAAGCGCGACCGCATCCTCGCGACGTACGCCGCGGACCCGGTGGGGACCCCGGGTCCGGTGGCCGCGGAGGCCGCCCCGGCTCCGGCGCAGGAGGTGCTGGCCTACCGCTGCCCGGGCTGCGCCTACACCTACGAGGTCGAGGCCGGCGACGAGCACGAGGGCCTGGCCGCCGGCACCGCGTGGCGCGACGTCCCCGACGACTGGTGCTGCCCGGACTGCGGCGTGCGCGACAAGGTCGACTTCGTGCCGCTCACGGAGGCCCGCGCCGGCGGTTCGTAGACTGGGGCCGTGTCCACACCGCCTGCCGTCCGCCTGGTGCCCCTGCGCGCCAGGATCGTGGCGGCCGCGGCGGTGCTGACCACCGAGACCGGCTGGTCCGAGGTCACCATGGCCCGGCTCGCCGACCGGGTCGGGGTCAGCCGGCAGACGGTCTACAACGAGATCGGCACCAAGCCGGCGCTCGCCGAGGCGATGATCCTCACCGAGCTCGACCGGTTCCTGTCGGTGGTGACCGAGGCCTTCGACGCCCACCCCGACGACATGCTCGCCGCGATCCGGACCGCCGTACGCTCCGTGCTCGAGCTCGCCGAGGACAACCCCCTGCTGCACGCGGTGGTCTCCGCCACCCACGGCGCCGACACCGAGCTGCTGCCGCTGCTGACCACGCACGCGCACTCGCTGCTCGGCGTCGCGAAGGCGGTCATCGGGGAGCGGCTGGTGCCCTACGACCTCGGCCTCGGGCCGGCCCACCTCGACGCCGCGATCGACATGGTGGTCCGGGTGGTGCTCAGCCACGTCATGCAGCCCTCCGGCACGCCGGCGAGCACCGCCGACGACATCGCCTGGGTCGCGCAACGGGTCCTCGGACGGGAGTGACCTAGCCTGAGCCGGTGACGGCAACGGTGACGTACGGCAGCCGCACCGGGCGGGCGGTGCTGCTGGCGGCCGTCCTGGGGTCGGGGATGACATTCCTCGACGGCACCGTGGTCAACGTCGCGCTGCGCACCATCGGCGAGGACCTCGACGCCTCGCTGGCGGAGCTCCAGTGGATCACCAACGGCTACCTGCTCTCGCTCTCCGCGCTGATCCTGCTCGGCGGGTCGCTCGGCGACCGGTTCGGCCGCCGGCGGGTGTTCGTGCTCGGCACCGTGGTGTTCGCGGTCGCCTCCGTGCTGTGCGGTCTCGCGCCCACGCCAGTGCTGCTCATCGGCGCCAGGATCCTGCAGGGCGCCGGCGCGGCGCTGCTGATGCCGGGCAGCCTGGCGATGATCCAGGGCGCGTTCGTGACGGCGGACCGAGGCCGGGCGATCGGGACCTGGTCCGGGCTGGCCGGCATCTCGACGGCGATCGGCCCGTTCGTCGGCGGCTGGCTGATCGAGTACGCGTCCTGGCGCTGGATCTTCCTGATCAACGTGCCGCTGGCGGTGATCACCGTCCTGGTCGCCCAGCGCAGCGTGCCCGAGAGCTTCGACCCCGACGCCCCCACCCACTTCGACCTCGGCGGCGCCGCCGTGGTCTCGGTGGCGCTGGCCGGCACGACGTACGCACTCATCGAGTGGGGAACGACCGCCGCGCAGGTCGCCGCCGTCCTCGGGATCGCCGGCGCGGTCGGGTTCCTGCTGGTCGAGGGGCGCAGCGACCACCCGATGCTGCCGCTCGGCCTGTTCCGCGACCGCACCTTCAGCGCGGCGAACGCGATGACGCTGGTGGTGTACGCCGCGCTCGGCGCCGTCACCTTCTTCGTGGTGCTCCAGCTCCAGACGGTGGGCGGGTACGACGCGCTCGAGGCCGGGGTCGCGATGCTCCCGATCACCTTCTGCATGCTGTTCCTGGCCTCACGGTTCGGCGCGCTCGGCACCCGGATCGGCCCCCGGATCCCGATGACGGTCGGGCCACTGGTGATGGGGCTGGGCACGCTGCTGCTGGTCCCGCTCGGCGCGGACGTGCGGTACGTCGTGGACGTGCTCCCGGGGCTGGCCGTGTTCGGCCTCGGCCTCGCGGTGATGGTCGCCCCGCTCACCTCGACGGTGCTGGCCGCGGCCCCGGACGACCACGCGGGCATCGCGAGCGGGGTCAACAACGCGCTGGCCCGCGCCGGCTCGCTGCTGGCGGTCGCGGCGCTGCCGACGCTCGTCGGCCTCACCGGCGAGGCGTACGCCGACCCGGCGGCGTTCGACGCCGGCTACCAGAAGGCGATGGTGGTCTGCGCGGCACTGCTGGCCCTGGGGGCGGCGGTGTCGTGGCTGCTGATCCGCAACCCGCTGCGTGACGCCCGATGAGCGCTTCGGACAAGTGTCTACGATGAGGGCTCGGGGAATCGGGAGAAGCATGGGTATCGGGGCACGGCGACGACGGCACGGGATGCGGCGCGTCGTGGTTGCCCTCGCCTGCCTGGCGGTGGTGGCCGGGTGCGCCGACTCCGGGGCGGCCCCGGACGACGCCGGCACGACGGCGTCCGCCGGCTCGAGCGGTGGCACCCCCCGGGGGACGCCCTCCGACGGCTCCACGGTCCCCGCCGTCGACACCGAGCACGCCGTGGACCCGCCCCCGAAGCTCACGGACTCGACGCTGCCGGCCGACATGCTCATCTTCAGCCAGAAGACGCTCTCCGACGACGTCGTCGAGGCGATCAAGGACCTCGACGGCGTGGCCGCCGTCGAGAGACTCGGGATGGGCACCGCGCTGGTCGAGAACCGCGCGATCACGGTCGCCTCGGTCGACCCCGCGACGTACCGCCGCTTCACGCTGGCCGCCGTCGCCCAGCAGCAGGACATCTGGGACCGGGTCGCCGGCGGCGAGATGGCGATGCCGACGAAGCTCGGCAAGCGCCTGGGCGACAAGGACGCGTTCGTCAAGCTCGGCAACGACAAGGACGCGCCCGAGGTGCACATCGGCGCGTACGCCCCGCAGGTGCCGAGCATCGACGCGGTGGTCAACGAGAAGTGGGGAGAGGAGCTCGAGGTCCCCTCCGACAACGCGCTGATCATCTCGACGCTCAAGACCTCGCCGCAGTCGGTCCGGCCCAAGGTCGCCAAGATCCTCGACGAGGACACCTCCATCCAGCTGCTCGACGCGGTGACCCGCTTCGGCCTCGACCCCGGCGCCCTGCAGACCGCGATCCCCACCGGTGGCTCGGTCGCGCAGGCGGTCGGCTCGTTCTCCTACCGGGTTCTCGGTGGCGGCCGGATCGCCCCCGACAGCGCCTGGGTGCGGGCCAACATCCGCACCGAGCAGGTGCCGATCCTGGGCAGCGTCACCTGCCACAAGGTGATGCTCCCGCAGTTGCGGGCCGCGCTCACCGAGGTGCAGAAGAACGGCCTCGCCGACAAGATCCACCCGGGGGAGTACGCCGGGTGCTACTACCCGCGCTTCATCGCCGGGTCGACCTCGCTGAGCAACCACTCGTTCGGCATCGCCCTCGACATGAACGTGCCCGGCAACCAGCGCGGCACCTCCGGCGAGATGGACAGGGGAGTGGTGGCCATCTTCAAGCGCTGGGGCTTCGGCTGGGGCGGCGACTGGAACTACACCGACCCGATGCACTTCGAGATGAATGCGATCGTCAAAGCCGGCTGATCTGTGCAGGACGTGGGGGCACAGGGCAGGATCGGCCCGTGACGTACATGGTGAAGCCGCGCGACCTCGCGCCCGCCGTCCGGCAGCCCGTCCCGCCCGACCCGAGCCTCCCGCGAGCCTGCGTCATCGGCGCCGGCTCCAGCGGCATCGCCGCCGCGAAGGCGCTCTACCTCGCCGGGGTGCCGTTCGACTGCTTCGAGAAGGGCAGCGTGATCGGCGGCAACTGGGTCTTCGACAACCCCAACGGGCAGTCGGCCTGCTACGAGACGCTCGAGATCAACACCTCGTGCCCGCGGATGGCGTTCTCCGACTTCCCGATGCCCGCGGACTACCCGCCGTACGCCGCGCACCACCAGGTCCGTGACTACTTCGAGGCGTACGTCGACCACTTCGGCTTCCGCCACACGATCACGTTCGACACCTCGGTCGAGGAGGTGACCCGCAACGCCGACGGGACCTGGCAGGTCCGGATCTCCGGTCCGGACGGCGAGGAGAGCCGGGAGTACGACGCGGTGCTGGTCGCCAACGGCCACCACTGGGACGCGCGCTGGCCGGAGCCGGCGTACCCGGGTGACTTCGAGGGCGAGCAGATCCACGCCCACGACTACCGATCCTCGGCCGAGCTGGCCGGCCGCGACGTGGTCGTCGTCGGGATGGGCAACTCCGCGCTCGACATCTCCGTCGAGGCCGCGAAGGTCGCCCGCAGCGCCACCATCTCGGTGCGCCGCGGCCAGTGGGTGATGCCGAAGTACCTGCTGGGCAAGGCCGCGGACCAGACCGCGTTCCCGGGCTGGACCCCGTGGTGGGTGACCCGGGCCCGGATGGAGCTCGGCGCCCGGGTCACGGGCAACCTGACCAAGTTGGGCGTCCCGCACCCCGACCACCGGCCCGGCCAGAGCCACCCGGTGCAGTCGGTCGAGTTCAGGAAGCGGCTCAAGGCGGGCGAGATCACCCCGAAGCCCGGCATCGAGCGGCTGGAGGGGCGATCGGTCGTCTTCACCGACGGCACCTCCGCACCGGCGGACCTGATCGTCTGGGCGACCGGCTACCGGGTCACCTTCCCGTTCCTCGACCCCGCCCTGATCGCCGCGCGGGACAACGACCTGCCCCTGTGGAAGCGGATGGTGCACCCGGACCTGCCGGGGCTCTACTTCATCGGCCTGGTCCAGGCGGTCGGTGCGGTGATGCCGATCTCCGAGGCGCAGGGCGCCTGGGTCGCCCAGATGCTCACCGGTCAGTACCTGCCCCCGTCCGACGAGGAGATCCGCGCCCTGATGCTGCGCGACCACCAGCTGAACAAGCGGCGCTTCTACCCCTCCGCCCGGCACACCATGGAGGTCGACTTCGACCACTTCCTGTGGGACCTGGACCGGGAGCGTGAGCGCGGCGCCCAGCGAGCCCGCGAGCGCGAAGGCGTCCCCGGATGAGCGGCGCGCTGGTCACCGGGGCCGGCCGCGGCCTCGGCCGGGAGGTCGCGCTGCGGCTGGCCCGCCGCGGCCACGTCGTGCACGTGACCGACGTCGACGAGGTGCTGGCCGCCGAGGCGGCGCGGGAGATCGGCGACGAGACCGGGGCGGACGTCTTCGGCTCGGCGCTCGACGTCCGCGACCCCGAGGCCTGCCGCAAGGCGGCGGTGCTGACCGCGGAGTGGGGCCACGGCCTCGACCTCTGGGTCAACAACGCCGGGGTGCTGGTGACCGGTCCGGCGTGGGACGCGGGCGACGAGGCGCGCCGGCTGATGTTCGAGGTCAACGCGCTCGGCACCATGCACGGCACCGTCGCCGCGCTCGAGCAGATGCGGCCGGCCGGACGCGGCCACATCGTCAACATCGCCTCCCTGGCCGGCCTCGCGCCGGTCCCCGGCGAGGCGGTGTACGCCGCCACCAAGCACGCCGTCATGGGCCTGAGCCTCTCGACGCTGGCCGACCTGCGGGTCGCCGGCGAACGCCACGTCCACATCAGCTGCGTCTGCCCCGACGGCATGTGGACCCCGATGCTCTTCGACAAGCTCGACGACCCCGGGGCCGCGATGTCGTTCTCCGGCAAGCTGCTGCAGCCGCGCGACGTCGCCGACCTCGTCGAGCGGGTGCTGGACCGGCCCCGGCCGGTCGTGACCAGCCCGCGCTGGCGCGGCGCCCAGGCCCGCGCCTTCGACCTCACCCCGCGGCTGGCGATGCGCGCCTCGCCGCTGGTGGTGCGGATGGGCAGGCTCAAGCAGCGGTCGCTGCGCAAGCGCCTGGACCGGACCGGCACGATGGAGCGTCACACCCCCACCGCGAAGGAGAGCTGAGCGTGCGCGCAGCCCGAGTGACCCGCCTCGACGGACCGACCGCGATCGAGGTCGTCGACCTCCCCGAGCCGACAGCCGGACCGGACGACGTCCTGATCGACGTGCACCGGGTGGGCATCTCGTTCCCCGACCTGCTGCTCAGCAAGGGGCAGTACCAGCTCAGGCCGGAGCTGCCGTTCACCCTCGGCGTCGACCTCGCCGGCACCGTCGTGGAGGACGCCCACGGCTTCACCGCGGGGCAGCGCGTGGCCGCCGTGCTCCCGTACGGCGCGGCCGCTGAGCGCGTGGCGGTGCCCGCGATCTTCACGTTCCCGCTGCCGGACGCCCTGTCGTACGACGAGGGCGCGGCGCTGCCGATGAACTACCTGACCGCGCAGTTCGCGCTGGTCGAGCGCGGTGACCTGAAGGCCGGCGAGACGGTGCTGGTGCACGGCGCCGCCGGCGGCGTCGGCACCGCCACCCTCCAGGTGGCCAGGGGCCTCGGCGCCCGCACCATCGCGGTCGTCTCCACCGAGGCCAAGGGCGAGACCGCCCGGCAGGCCGGTGCCGACGAGGTGGTGCTGCTCGAGGGGTTCAAGGACGCCGTCGCCGGGCTCACCGGCGGCCGGGGCGTCGACGTGGTGGTGGACGTGGTGGGCGGCGACGTCTTCACCGACTCGCTGCGCTGCCTCGCCAGCCAGGGCCGGCTGCTGGTCGTGGGGTTCGCCAGCGGCCAGGGCATCCCCGAGGTCAAGGTCAACCGGCTGCTGCTCAACAACGTCGACGTGCGTGGTGTCGGCTGGGGCGGCTACGCGATGGTCCGCCCGACCTACATGGGCGAGCAGTGGCGGGCGCTCACCCCGCTGATGGAGGCGGGCGCGCTGCACCCACCGATCGGGGCGACGTACGACCTTGACCAGATCGGCCAGGCCCTGGTCGACATGGACGAGCGGCGCACGCTCGGAAAATCGGTCGTCCGGCTGCGCTGATCCTCGGGCGGGGACAGGTTTGGTCACAACTCATCCACAGCACGTCCAATCGAGCGGTTCCCTCGGTTTCCGGCACCTACCCTTGGGCCCATGTTCACTCGGGCTCGGGCCGTTCTCGCCTGCCTCGCACTCCTCGCCGCCCCGGCCCTCGCCGGCTGCGGTGACGACCCTGCCCAGGAGAAGAACCGGCCCGCCGCCACCGACTGGACCCCGGCCCCGGAGAAGGTCGACGGGCTGTCGGTCCTGGCGGCGTCCGACAAGGACGGCTTCCGGCTGCACACCGCCTCCGGCGACAAGACGTTCCTGCCGGGCATCAACCTGGGCAGCACCACGCCCCTGCACCAGCCCGGCGAGGTCGGCACCATCGAGGCCGAGCACTACCAGCGCTGGTTCGACGAGATGGGCGACCTCGGCATCCGGGTGGTCCGGATCTACACGCTGCACCCGCCGGCGTTCTACGACGAGCTGGCGGCGTACAACGAGGCGCACGCCGAGGCCCCGCTCTACCTCGTGCAGGGCGCGTACCTGCCCAACGAGGAGTACAACCAGCCCGGGCGCAGCCTCTACGACGAGGACATCGACGGCGCCTTCCGCGACGAGATCAAGGACCTCTCCGACGCCGTGCACGGCGACCTGGTCCGCAAGCCCACCCCGGGCATGGCCGGCGGCACCTACCGCACGGACGTCTCGCGGTGGCTGCTGTCCTGGATCATCGGCGTCGAGTGGGACCCGCCGGGCGTGCTCCAGACCGACACCACGGAGAAGGACCGGCCCTACGAGCCCGGGACGTACTTCGCCGCCACCGCCGACGCCAGCCCCACCGAGCGCTGGATCGGCACGCACATGGACGACGTCGCCGCGCTCGAGGCGAAGCGCGGCACCTCGGTGCCGGTCGCGATGGCCAACTGGCCGACCGCAGACCCGCTGACCCACCCCGACGAGCCGCTGGACCGCGAGGACCTCACCGGGGTCGACGCCAACCACGTGCTGCCCACCGACAAGTGGCCCGGCGGCACCTTCGCCAGCTTCCACGCCTACCCGTACTACCCGGACTTCCAGCGCTACGAGCCCGGCCTGCAGGACGAGGACTGGAACGGCACCAAGGACGCGTACGCCGGCTACCTGATGTCGCTGCAGAAGCACTTCGCCGCGAACATGCCGCTGCTGGTGACCGAGTTCGGGGTGCCGTCCTCGCTGGGCAGCGCCCACGACGGCACCAACGGCCGCGACCAGGGCGCGCACTCCGAGCAGGAGGCGATGGCGATGAACGCCGACATGATGCGGATGATGGAGGACAAGGGCATCGGCGGCGCGTTCGTGTTCGCCTGGACCGACGAGTGGTTCAAGCGGACCTGGAACACCATGGAGCACCAGGACCCCGAGCGCCGCCAGCTCTGGCACGACCCGCTCACCAACGAGCAGTGGTTCGGCCTGGTCGCCACCGACCCGGACCCGGTCGCCGACGCGGCCGTGGAGATGATGCCGAAGTCCGGCGCCTACGAGTACCTCTACGCCTGGGCCGACGCGTCCTACGTCCACCTCGACGTGAAGCTGCGCGACGCCCTCCCGTCGAAGCTGATCCTCGGCGCCGACGTGGTGCCGGGTCGCGACACGACCGACTACCGCGTCACCGTCGACCTCGCGGCCGACGGCGGGAAGGGCGCCGCCCGGCTCGACGTACGCCGGGCGCTGGACCCGTTGCGGCTCGACTCGCGGATGAAGCCCTACCACCCGGACGCGGCCGACGACTGGCACCTCTACCGGTTGATCACCAACCAGGAGTACCACCACAACGGCCACCACTACCCGGCCGAGTACCAGGACGTCGGCGAGCTGATCAAGGGCAGCTGGGACCCCGCCGACAAGGACGTGGACTCCATGTCCACGTGGAACGTCGACGAGTCCCGCCGCACGATCAGCCTGCGGATCCCGTGGTCGATGCTCGGCCTCGCGGACCCGTCCTCGCACCTCGCGCTGGGCGAGGGCACGCCCGCCGAGCAGGTCAAGATCGACGGCATCGGGTTCGACCTCGACGCCGACGGTGCGACCCAGCGGCTGGACTTCGTCTGGCCGGACTGGAACAACACCGGCTACCGCGAGCGCCCGAAGACCGGGCTCGACGTGCTCGCCGACGCCTACCGGGACCTCGCCCCCTGACCGTGGGGTTGCTAGTTTCAGCCGGGTGAGCATCCTCGATGACGCCCGCGAGGGCATGAACCCCGACATCCGCCCCCAGGACGACCTGTTCGGTCACGTCAACGGGCGCTGGCTGGACACCGCCGAGATCCCGAACGACCGGTCCAGCTGGGGGCCGTTCGTGGAGCTGGCCGACACCGCCGAGGCGCAGGTGCACGCGATCATCGAGGAGCTGGCCGAGGAGGCCCCGGCCCTCGACACCGACGCCGGCAAGATCGCCGCCCTCTACGCCTCGTTCATGGACACCGACCGGATCGCCGCGGCCGGCATCCGGCCGATCCGCCCGGTCCTCGACGCGCTCGACGGGCTCCGCGACGTCCGCGACCTCGCGGCGTACCTCGGCGAGGTCGAGCGGCTCGGCGGCTACGGGCTGTTCGGGTCCTACGTCAACACCGACGCCCGCAACTCCGAGCGCTACCTGTTCCACATCGTCCAGGGCGGGCTCGGCCTGCCGGACGAGTCGTACTACCGCGAGGAGCAGTTCGCGGAGATCCGCGAGAAGTACGTCTTTCCAGCACATTGGGATCCTAAGCTTAGAATTCCACGTGGACAAGTTGTCGCG
>JADMIO010932654.1_pt1 | contig 20330 bp, 19 predicted proteins | sample 8958161 | NCBI WGS metagenome assembly JADMIO01 (sample SAMN16585339, study PRJNA669376) | soil metagenome | isolation source: Crop rotation soil | place: USA: Cullars Rotation, Alabama | collected 2011 | reverse complement strand
TCGGCCTTACTGACCAGACCGTGTCCGTTTACCAGACTTGACCCTCCTGCCCCTCTTGAATTTAAGGTCATGCGGTGGGCATAGATCAGCTTCGCCGGATCAAGAACGGCATTAACAGCACGGTGAACGAGGTCCTTGCCCGCGAGACGCGCCAAGGCGGCATTCTATGGAACATGAAAGAGGGACGCGCATGATCACTGACGACAACACTATCTTCCCGGCCGAAGACTCCCTGGTCCTCTCGAAGGTGCTGCAACATGCTTCGGACCGGATACCATGAATATCGGAAGACGAGCGCACTATCCTCCTTGCCGCAGCCCATATCCTCATCAGCCATGGCTGTAATGCGGTGATCGCTAATACGGTGGCAGAGCAATCGTTGGCTCGCGCGAGCGGTCGCCGCTTGCAATGATGCATTCCCTCGATCTAGTTACACGGACTTGATTTCAACAATGTGAGAGTAGGCAGCAGTGCACTTCCACCGCGGCACTAGAGGCCGAATACGACGCGAAAAGGAATGCTCGCCTGGCTTACAAGCTAGCGGGCAGAATGGCACCGTTAGCCGCGGTAAAGTACTGGGCCCGCATTGATGTCATCAGGGTCGAGGGCGATTTTCGACGTTCCAGGAAAGCGGCGAGCTGCAGCCACAAGCGGAGTGCCGATTAAGCCCTTTGCCAATTCGATGCCCTTAAGCCGGTCATCGGTGCCAGTGAGCATTTTGAGCGCGGTGATGCTGACTTGTGCGTCGCGCCATGTACCGGCCACAACTACCTCGCAGTCGATGTAATCGCCACTGGTCAGCGGCTGGAAGGACCCAACATCGCCGTCGCGGATCGGTTCGTTGTTCACTCGCTCGCGCGCAAAGCGGACCGCAATGTTCTGCGCATCCGTTTGGGTAGGCTGCAGGTTGGCAATCGAGCTGGCGAAAGTGGGGAAGCCATCGCGCCGGACGCGGAAATGCCCCATCCATTTGCCTGGCTCATTCGCTGGGCTAGTCGCATACTCGATGATGTAGCCCCTGTATTCGCTCTCTGTGTAATCCAGCATTTTCGCTCCGATAATGTTTTCAGGAAAGCACTTTAGCATGAGCATAATCAAAGGTCGCAAGGGCGGCCAGATAAGCCACCCAAGGGTTATTTTCCATGCTCGGTCGCTTTCAGGTAGGCATCAATCTTCTGTTTGGCATGGAACGTACCCTCGGCAAGCATGACGCCCTCCGATGTCAGGCTTCTGTCTTGGCACTTGGTGTAACCCGCCCCGTCGATTGTGTAGCTCCAGGTGTACTGCCCCTTAGCACCGCCGTCGACGTCAATGGTGATCTGGTAGCCCCTGTATTCCAGCGTGTGATGTGACATGTACTCTCCGATTATCAACAAGGTACTCTAGCATGATCAAAAAGGCCTCTCAGCAGGGCCCGACGCAAACCACAGCATCGGTCACGCAGGCGACAGGGCGCGCGGGGTAGATGGTGCCTCCGGAGGGGGGCATCGAAAGTCTGAGCCTTTCGCAGGCTGGACACCGCATGTTCTCTCACGCGCAGAAAATATCCCCCTTTTGAATTTAATCAAATGGCTTTAACACTGCGTTGGGCCCTATTTTCATAGGGGAAAGTGGCCTGAACGAGCGTGTTAAAGCGTGTTAAACAATCACACGAAATCAACAAATCAAACGGGTAGTTGGCAAGCGCTGCTGCAGCAGAATGTGTTCTGTCGCCACACGCTGACTTTCACCTACAAGAATGGGCGTGCTGACGGGGGCAGGACGAGCGCCGCGGTGGTCCACCGACGAACGCCGCAGGCCAATTTCTGCCGGATGGGGCTTTGAATCAAGATCAGAAGCTCTTGGCGTGCCGCTGCCCAGGCGACGTGGCACAAGACTGGAGCTCCGTCGTATATAGTCAGCACTGCAGTCACCGCGAGCGAGCGCGCCTGTTTGCGGCGCCGTCGCCCGTTGTTGCCAAGCGAAAGAAGCCATGTTTGCGCGAAGTCATAGAGCAGTGTCTGGCCTCAAGTATTTTGGAGGTACTTCGTATGGGCGGGCCAGATTTACGCGTTGGCGGCCCATTATTCATCAATGTATAATTGCTGGCCTCAAGTTTTACCAGCAATGAACCGTTAGCTGCATTAAGGAAATTTTGTATCCAAAAGGAAACACTTACAATATTATCCTTTTAGAACGAATTTTATTTGCTATAGTTTGTAAAAGAAAAGCCGGGCAGAACAACCGTCCGCTGCAAAACAGATTAGGCCTCGACGACAATGGAACATACAACTTATCGCCCAGTGGTTCGCGCCCGGTCCGGCTCCGGCCTGGACGAGCAGCGCGCGCCGAGCGGCTCGGTAAGTGTCGAGCATACTAAGATCCGCGTTGGCAGGATGCGGGAGGCTTTGGCGTCTCCCTCCACTCTCATTCCAAATGGCCTTTCTCTGGAAGAAATGCGTCTCTTCATCGTGTCGCACTCGGTGAAAGCACGATGACGTATACGGCGGGTTTCAAACAGAAATTCGGCGCCGAGTTCCTTCAATTCCCCAAAGACCAACAGCTCAAGATCCTGGGGTTCGCACAGACGTTCCAGGCGCACGGACTGCGCGACCTTAGTCGATATGAAGGCAAGGTTGCACCCTCGTGGAGCGGTAATGCCACGCAAGCCGATTATGAGTATGCGCTCGCCAATGACCTGTGGCACTACCACATCGGCATCCCCACTTACAAAACGGTTCACCCTACTTACAAGACGTCGGATTGGGTGCTTCATTTTCAGTGGGTCAACAGAGGTCGCCACGTAGATTTGGTGGATGTCTACTCGCACTACACGCGAGATGGTTCGTTCTACCTTCCTAATGCCGACTACCTAGCCTGAAGCAATAATTCTTCGCGGCGGCTCGACCCGTTGTTTTCAAGCTTCCGGTCGACTCACTGTGGATGAAGAGTGGAATGAAGAGGGTCAAGTCTTGTAAACGGACACGGACTCGGCAATTAGCTGCGGATTGCCCCGCCATCAACCGCCCTGCATCGGCAACACGAATAGCGATAGAAATTCTGGTGGGCCTCCCGTGAGTCGAACACGGCACCAACGGATTATGAGTCCGCTGCTCTAACCAAGCATGAGCTAGAGGCCCTTAAATCGGTGCGGCAGGAGCGGCTTGAACTAACAAACTGATGAAACCTCTCCCCACCGTCCAGGACTGCGCCCGGAACGAAGTGGCGAGAGGATACGTGGCGGGCCGCCCCACCGTCAAGGGTTAGTTACCCTCGAGGAAAGACTTCAGCTTGTCGGAGCGCGAAGGGTGACGCAGCTTGCGCAAGGCCTTGGCTTCGATCTGGCGGATCCGCTCGCGGGTGACGTCGAATTGTTTGCCGACTTCTTCCAACGTGTGGTCGGTCGACATTTCAATACCAAAACGCATGCGCAGCACCTTGGCTTCGCGCGGGGTCAAGGAATCCAGCACGTCCTTGACCACACCGCGCATGGAGGCGTGCAAGGCCGCATCCGACGGCGCCAAGGTGTTGTTGTCCTCGATAAAATCGCCCAGATGCGAATCGTCGTCGTCGCCGATCGGCGTTTCCATGGAGATCGGCTCTTTGGCAATCTTCATGATCTTGCGGATTTTGTCCTCTGGCATTTCCATCTTGATGGCCAGGGTGGCGGGGTCCGGCTCGGCGCCCGTCTCCTGCAGGATTTGGCGGGAAATCCTGTTCATCTTGTTGATCGTTTCGATCATGTGGACGGGGATGCGGATCGTGCGCGCCTGGTCGGCGATCGAGCGGGTGATGGCCTGGCGGATCCACCAGGTGGCGTAGGTCGAGAACTTGTAGCCGCGGCGGTATTCGAACTTGTCGACGGCTTTCATCAGGCCGATGTTGCCTTCCTGGATGAGGTCGAGGAATTGCAGGCCGCGGTTGGTGTATTTCTTGGCGATGGAGATGACCAGGCGCAGGTTGGCCTCGGTCATTTCGCGCTTGGCCTTGCGGGCCTTCATTTCGCCGGCGGCCATCTGGCGGTTGATGTTGCGCAGGTCCGGCAGGGGCAGCACGACGCGGGCTTGCAGGTCGATCAGCCGCTGCTGCAGTTCCTTGATGGTCGGGATGTTGCGGCCGAGGATGGCACTGTAGGCGTGGCCCGCTTCCACTTCGCCATCGACCCAGGCCAGGTTCGTTTCATTGCCCGGGAAGACCTTGATGAAGTGGGCGCGCGGCATGCCGCACTTGTTGACGGCCACATCCAAAATCTGCTTCTCGATGTGGCGCACTTCGTCGACCTGGCCGCGCAGGGTGTCGCACAGCTTTTCGACGACTTTGGCGGTAAAACGGATGCCCAGCAGCTCGTTGGAGATGACTTCCTGGGCCTTGACGTAGGCTTTCGAGTTGTAGCCGTCCTTTTCGTAAGCCTTGCGCATCTTGTCGAACTGGACAGAGATGACTTCGAATTTTTCCAGCGCCTGGGCCTTCAAGGCTTCCAGTTGCTCGGCGGAGAAGCCGGCGGCGCCGGAGGCGTTGTTTTCTTCTTCCTCTTCGCCCTCTTCCTCGTCGCCCTCGGCGTCTTCCTCGTCGTCGTCGGAGGCGGCTGGCGGCGGTGGCGGTGCGGCCACGCCTTCGTCTTCCTCGACCATGCCGTCGACGATTTCGTCGATCTTGGTTTCGTCGTTCTGGATGCGGATGGCGGCCGAGATGATTTCGGCGATGGTCACGGGGCAGGCAGAGATGGCCTGGATCATGTCCTTGAGGCCGTCTTCGATGCGCTTGGCGATTTCGATTTCACCTTCGCGGGTCAGCAGTTCGACCGAGCCCATCTCGCGCATGTACATGCGGACCGGGTCGGTAGTGCGGCCGAAGTCGGAGTCGACGGTCGACAGGGCCGCCTCGGCGGCCGCCTCCGCTTCGTCGTCGCTGGTGACGGTGGCAACGTTGTCGGACAGCAGCAGGGTCTCGGCGTCCGGCGCGTGCTCGTAGACGGCGATGCCCATGTCATTGAAGGTGCCGATGATGCCTTCGATAGCTTCCGGATCGACAATGTTTTCAGGCAGGTGGTCGTTGATTTCCGCGTAGGTCAGGAAGCCGCGTTCCTTGCCCAGCTTGATCAGGGTTTTCAGCTTGGTGCGGCGCTTTTCCAGCTCTTCTTCGGACGCTTCCGTATCCGAGGAGAAGGCGTCTTTCAGCAGGGCTTTTTCCTTGGCCTTGCGGTCCTTGGCCTTGGCCTTGTCGACCGCTTTCAGTTCGGCGCGCTCGACGGCGTTGAGGGCGGCGACTTCGTCATTTTCTGGCTGGAATTCTTTTGGTTTGCGGCCGCGGCGGCCCGGTACTTTGACGGAGGGCAGCACGTAACCGGACGTATCGATGGCAGCCAGGGTGGCCGCATCGGTCGTCTGGCTGACGGGGGTCGTGCTCGTGCGAGCCTCGGCCTTGTCTTGGGCGTTGTCCGCCTTGGCGGGCATGCTGGGCTTGGTAGCCGCTTTGATTTCAGGTTTCTTGGTTGGCACAGGCGCTTTCGATGTCACAACGACTAAAATTAAAGTTTGTTGCCGCCCTTTCGGGCCTACGACTCCCGGCCGCCTTGCGAGCGGCCTGGCACTACCGCACTCTTACACCTTTACATCTCGACATCACCTGCAGACCTGCCGGCCTGACCAGTTTTGCGGTTTTCCGACAAGCCATGCGGCTCGCAAAAACTAGTATCTAAGACACAATACTTATCATTTGATTATAGCACGCAGGCCGTGGTTTTCCAGTCAATGGCCAGGGCCACCCCGGGCGCATAATTCCCGCGGTTGCAGGCGCTAGCGGGGGGTGCGGTCGGCTTCGTCTTCGAGGGCCAGCTGGTTCTGGATGGCGGTGATTTCGCGATACCGGATGCCCATCTGATCTGAGGTCAAACCCGAAGAAAACAACTGGTCAAGCTCCTGTTTTAATGTGTCTTTCTTGATCTGTCTCACAGCCCCTGCCAGCCACAGCTTGACGCTGTCGAAGTCCGATTCTGGCTCCGCGGCAATCTCCGCAATCAAGCCGTCGTACTCCACGCTCATTTCATTCAGCTGCTGGGCCAGGGCTGCGAAGCCGCCGTGTTCGCCCAAGGCTTGCGCGGCGGCGACCAATTGTCGCAGGCGCTCGGCCGATTCGGGGCCAAAAAAGTCGAAACTTTGCAGCGCGGCTTCATCCAGGCCCAGGCTGAGTGGCGGATGTGCAACAAGATGGCGCAGGATCTGCAATTCCAGGCCCACCGGCTGGGGCCGGCCCTGGCGCGGCGGCGCCCTTCGCGCAGCCGAGACGGGCTTGGCCAGTTCGAATAGCGCCTCGATTTCCGGCGGCGTCGAACCCGTCATGCTGGCCAGCCCCCGCACGATTTGCAGGCGCAGGGACGAAGGCGTCATCGCCTGCAGCAGCGGCTTGGCGTCGAACTGGGCGCGCGCCCTGCCCTCAGGCGTGTCGAGATCGTTCTCGCCGGCCGCTTCGCGCAGCAGGAATTGCGACAGCGGCATGGCCTCGTGGATTTCCTGTTCGAAGGCTTCGTAGCCCCGCTCGCGCACGAAACTGTCCGGATCGTGCTCTTGCGGCAAGAACAGGAATTTGATGGTCTTGTTGTCCGTCACTTGCGGCAGGCACGCTTCCAGGGCGCGGCGGGCGGCGCGGCGGCCCGCCTTGTCGCCGTCGAAACTGAAGATGACGGTGTCGGTCTGGCGCAGCAGTTTTTGCACGTGGGTGGTGGTGCACGCCGTGCCCAGGGTTGCCACTGCTTGCGGGAAACCCAGCTGGGCCAGGGCGACCACGTCCATATAACCTTCCGTCACCAGCACATAGCCGGCGTCGCGGATGGCTTGGCGCGCTTCGAACAGGCCGTACAATTCAAAACCCTTCTGGAACAGCGGGGTTTCCGGCGAGTTCAGGTATTTCGGTTCGCCATTGTCGAGCACGCGGCCGCCGAAGCCGATCACCTGGCCTTTGGTATTGCGTATCGGGAACATGATGCGCTCCCGGAAGCGGTCGTAGCGCTTCTTGTTGCCGCCGTCTTCGTCCACCTTGTCGATCACCAAGCCCGATTCCACCAGGGCCAGGGCGTCGTAGTCGGGGAAGACCGATTTCAGACTGTCCCAGCCGGACGGGGCATAGCCCATGCCGAAGCGGGCGGCGATTTCGCCGGTGAGGCCGCGGTTTTTCAGGTAGGCGATGGCGTCCGGGGCGTTGCGCAGCTGGGCGCGGTAAAAATCGCAAGCTTGCGTCATGGCGTCCGTCAAGGCCAGCGACTGGGCGGCCTGCGCCGCGCGCTGGGCGGGCGGGATCTTGTCGTCGTTGTCGGGCACGACCATGCCGACGCCCTGGGCCAGGTCTTTCACGGCATCGATAAAACCCATGCCGGAGTATTCGATCATGAAGCCGATCGAGGTGCCGTGGGCGCCGCAGCCGAAGCAGTGGTAGAACTGCTTGGTGGGGCTGACCGTGAAGCTGGGGGATTTTTCGTTGTGGAATGGGCACAGGCCCATGTAGTTGGCGCCGCCCTTTTTGAGCTGGACGTATTTGCCGACCACGTCGACGATGTCGACGCGGTTGAGGAGATCGGTGATGAAGGATTGGGGGATCACGTCAAATGTTTTTTATTTATTTGGGTGGTCACTTTTAAAATGGGGACAGGCACCTGCGGCGCCAGTCCCCGCCTTCGTTATGATGCCAGGGCGTTTTTGATCAGGGTGGAAACCATGGCCATATCGGTGCCTTTGGGCATCTTCGGCTTGATCAGGGCCATGACTTTGCCCATGTCCTGGGGGCCGGCGGCGCCGGAGGCGGTCACTGCCTCAGAAACGGCGGCCTTGATTTCGTCTTCGGAGAGGCCGGCGGGCATGTAGGTGGCCAGCACGGCCAGTTCCGCTTTTTCAATGTCGGCCAGGTCGGCGCGGCCGCCCGCTTCGAACTGGCTGATCGAGTCTTTGCGCTGCTTGATCATTTTTTCAATGATGGCGAGGGTTTGCTCGTCGGACACTTCGATGCGCTCGTCGACTTCCTTGCGCTTGATTTCAGCGATGATGAGGCGGATGGTGCCAAGGCGGCCGGCGTCTTTGGCGCGCATGGCCGTTTTCATGTCTTCCGTGATCTGTGCTTTCAAACCCATGGCATCCTCTTGTTGTCGATTAATTCGTTGATCTAAAAGGCAAAACCCGCTGCGGTAGAACCGGAGCGGGTCTGCGATGCATCAGACCACCAATCCGGACAGGCAAGCCGTCGCGGATCACTGGACCAGCTATCTTAGAATAATTTCTTAGGCAGCTGTTGGCTGCGGATGCGCTTGTAGTGACGCTTGACAGCGGCGGCGAGCTTGCGCTTGCGCTCAGCCGTTGGCTTTTCGTAGAACTCGCGAGCGCGCAGTTCGGTCAGCAGACCGGTTTTTTCGATCGTGCGCTTGAAGCGACGCATGGCGACTTCGAACGGCTCGTTTTCTTTAAGGCGAATAGTGGTCATGTAAAAATTCAAACCGTTTGATTTAGGGAAGAAGGAGAGTGTAGCAGGGTTTTGCCATCATTGGAAGTGTTTACCGGCCCGGTTTTGGCGCCGGGCCAACAGTTGCACTCACGCAAGTGCCAGTCCCGCCGCCACCGCGGAGGCCCAGGCCCACTGGAAATTGTAGCCCCCCAGCCAGCCCGTCACGTCCACCGCTTCGCCAATAAAATACAGGCCGGGTACCTTGTTGCACATCATCGTCTGCTGGGACAATTCCCTGGTATCGATGCCGCCCAGGGTCACTTCCGCCTTGCGGTAGCCCTCCGAGCCGGTGGGCACGATGGCCCAGCGGTTGATGGCTTCGCCCAGCTTGCGTAGCTTGGCGTCCGGCATGTCCGCCAGGCGCGCGTCCAGGGCAATGCCGCTGGCGGCCAGCAGGGACTCGGCCAGGCGGGCCGGCAGCCACTGCGACATCAGATTGCCCATCTGCTTTTTCAGCACGCCCTTGTTCTCGATCAGCTCGGCCGCGACGTCCACGTCGGGCAGCAGGTTGACGATGATAGCGGTGCCCGGCTGCCAATAGCTGGAAATCTGCAGGATGGCGGGGCCGGACAGGCCGCGGTGGGTGAACAGCAGGTCTTCGCGGAACTTGCCCTTGATGGCCGTCTTGCCCTTGCCGGAGCTGGTTTCCACTTCCACTTCCAGGGCGATGCCGGACAGGGGAGAAAATGCTTCCCAGGCGGGGCCGTCGAAGGTGAGGGGCACCAGGCCCGGGCGGGGCTCGACCATGGCCACCTCGAACTGCTCGGCAATCTTGTAGGCGAAGTCGGTGGCGCCGATCTTGGGGATCGACAGGCCGCCCGTGGCGATCACGACGCTTTGGGCCAGGATGTCGCCCGTGTCGGTGGACAAGAGAAAGCCGTCGTCCATCTGTTCGAAGGATTCCACTTTGGTCGGCATGCGCCATGTGACGTTGCCGGCGGCGCACTCGGCCTTGAGCATCTCGATGATCTGCTCGGCCGAGTTGTCGCAAAACAGCTGGCCGCGGTGTTTCTCGTGGTAGCTGATGCGGTGCTTTTTGACGAGCGCCAGAAAATCCTGGGGCGTGTAGCGCGACAAGGCGCTCTTGGCAAAGTGCGGATTGTTCGACAGGAAGTTCGCCGGCGTCGTGTTGACGTTTGTAAAATTGCAGCGCCCGCCGCCGGAAATGCGGATTTTCTCGGCCAGCTTGGCCGCATGGTCGATGAGGACGACGCGCTTGCCGTTCTGGGCGGCCACTGCTGCGCACATCATGCCGGCCGCGCCCGCGCCGATGACTGCTACGTCGTATTCTTTTGCCATGGTTGCTGCCGCCCGCGGACGGAAATGAAGGGTAACCCGGCATTATGCCATCGGATCGATCCAGCGAAGGGGGACTGGCGCTTGCCGCCTGTCACCGGGTTTCAGGCGGCGTATGCAAAACCGGGGACAGTCAGCGAGTGACAGTCCCCTCCGCCGCGAGCCGCCGGCTGACCTGCACGCACTGGGCCACCTGCTCCAGGATCGACGGCGGCACGGGTTCTTCTCCCCGCAGTGCCCGGCTGATCCAGTCCGCAGTCGAGGCCGCATCGCGCGCTTCGGGCGCCGGCGCGACCACATCGGTCGGCGCGTCGCGCGGCACCAGCAGGGTCCGCTCGCCTTGGTGAAACCAGTCGATCTGATTGGCCCGGTTGGCGTTGGCCACCGTTTCCCCTTCCGTACCCCGCATCAAAAACACGTCGCCCCGCACCGCCGGCGCGGCAGTGGTGAAATATTCGGCCAGCATTTCGAGGTATTCCGGATGGGTATAGGACACCAGCCGCAAGGCCGGCCCCGCGTACGGTTGCAGGATCTTGACGAGGGTGTGGGTGGAATTGCGCACGCCCAGCACCCGGCGCAGGGCCAGCAATCGCCCCATTTTCGGCGCCAGCACGGTGATGGGAATGAAGGCGGGCTGCCGCAGCTGCCGGGCCAGTTCGATGCCGGCGGCGTCCATCGCGACGGGCAGGCCCAACGCCTCGAAAATTTCAGCCGTCGTCACGCGCCCCGGGTCGCGGCTGACCCCGTGTACCAGCACCGGCACGCCCTCGCGCGCCAGCAGCAGGGCGAGCAGGGGCGTCAGATTGGCCATCTTGCGGGCGCCGTTGTAGCTGGGAATGAGCACGGGGGCAAATTCGCCGGGCGGGGCGGGCAGCGGGGTGAACGAGGCTTCGGCCGCGTCCAGAAAGCCGGCGATCTCCTCGACGGACTCGCCCTTGATGCGCATGGCCAGCAAAATCCCGCCCAGCTCCAGGTCGCTGACCCGGCCGTCGAGCATGGCGCCGTAGAGGGCGCGGGCGTCGGACCGGCTCATGCTTCGGGCGCCCTTCTTGCCCCGGCCGATTTCCTTGATGAAGGCGGCGGCGGGAAAGTGCTTGTCGGGGAAGGACGGCTCGGAAGTGGGGGGCGTATTCATGGTCATGGCGAAAGCTTACACCGGGCGCCACTTATTTTTATCAAATTGTGCATCCATTTCAACAAGCGCCCCGTATATCCGACACCACCATCTGGTGCCTGGCGACCGAACCGAGGAGATACGCGATGAAACACATAAGACATGCAGCGAAGATTGGAGCACTGATTGTCGGCAATTTGCTGGCCATCGGCCTGGCGCCCCAGGCGATGGCCTCGAGCCACCGCGAAGCGCCTTTCATTACCCGCCATCCCAAGGTGGACGGCACCGATTTTTACATGTTCCGCAGTTACCAGACGGGCCGCGGCGACTACACGACCTTGATCGCCAACTACGCGCCCCTGCAGGATGCCTACGGCGGCCCGAACTATTTCGCGATGGACCCGGACGCCCTGTATGAAATCCATATCGACAACAATGGCGACGGCAAAGAAGACCTGACCTTCCAGTTCCGCTTCAGTTATGCCAACAAGGACACCCAGCTCACCGTGGGCGGCAAGAAAGTGTCGATTCCCCTGGTGATCAACGGCGGCGCCATCGACAGCCCCAACGCCGCCGGCGCCAACGTCCGTGAAACCTTCACGGTCAACGTGGTCAGGGGCGACCGCCGCGCCGGTACGCGCTCGGCCGTGACCAATGCCGACGGTGGCGGCAGCACCTTCGACAAGCCGCTCGACAACATCGGCAACAAATCCATCCCCAACTACGAAGCCTATGCGGCCAAGCACGTCTACAACATCAACATTCCTGGCTGCAGCACGCCCGCCAAGATGTTCGTCGGCCAGCGCAAGGATCCCTTCGTCGTGAACCTGGGCGAAACCTTTGACCTCATCAACATCAAGGCCCCCGCCGTCGAGTTCGATCCGAATGCGGAAAAAGGCGCCAAGGATGACCTGGCGTTCAAGAACGTCAGTGCCATCGAGATGGAAGTGCCGACCGCCTGCCTGCTCAACGCGACCGCGGGCGACCCCGTTATCGGCGGCTGGACCACGGCCAGCCTGCGCCAGGGCCGTCTGTTGAATCCTGCGCCCGCCAACGGCAAAGCTTCTTCCGAGGGCGGTGCCTGGACCCAGGTGTCGCGCCTGGGCATGCCGCTGGTGAACGAGGTGGTCATTGGCCTGAAGGACAAGGACCGTTTTAACAGCAGCAAGCCGTCGGGCGACGCCCAGTTTGCGGACTACGTGACCAACCCCACCCTGCCCGCCTTGGTGGAAATCCTGTACGGCTCGGCCGGCGTGAAGGCGCCCACCAACTTCCCTCGCAACGACCTGGTCGCCGCTTTCCTCACGGGCATCAAGGGCGTGAACCAGCCCAAGACCGTTACCGCCTCTGAAATGCTGCGTCTGAATACCTCGATTGCGCCCACGGCGGTTGGGTCCCAGAACCGCCTCGGTGTCATCGGCGGCGACAATGCCGGCTTCCCGAACGGCCGCCGCCCTGGCGACGACGTGGTCGATGTTGCCCTGCGCGTGGTGATGGGCAAGCTGTGCACCCTGAGCATCGGCTGCGTCCCGTCCGACGCCCCGGCTGGCGGCATCCGCTTCACCGATGGTGCCTACCTCGACGAAACCTTCTTCAATCCCACCTTCCCTTACCTGAAGACCCCGCTGCCAGGTTCGCCACAGCGTTGATTCGAGGAGATCATGATGACCCATTTGAAACGTGCAGTGAGCCTGGCTGCTCTGCTGGGCGCTGGTCTGCTGACCGGCTGCGGTGGTAGCGGCAACAGCGGCATGCCTCTCGTCAGCGCACCGGCGCCCGCACCCGTGATGGCCGACGCCTTTTATTCGCTGGTGCTGGGCCAGGTGTCGACCACCTCGGAAGACCGGGAACCGGTGGCCGTCGAAGCCTTCGCGCTCACCAGCCCGGAGGACACGGAACCTGTCGCCATGTAAGTAAGCTAAATAATCAGCAATGCCCTTGGCCGCGCCCTGTCACAGGTCGCGGCTCTTTTTTTTTTCCCAGAGCAAAGGCCGGGCCGGGGCCGCCAGCAGCGGTCGGGGCCATTTCCGGCTACACTGGTTCTTTGTTCCACGACACTTGTTAAGCGTTCCATGACTTCCCCAACTATTGAAAACAGCAACGTCAGCTCCTTCGCGCGCATGCCCACGCCCGTCGAGCTGCACAAGAAATTGCCTCTGACGGCAGCCGCGGTCGACACGGTCATGAAGGGCCGCGAGGCCCTGCGCAACATCATCGACCGCAAGGACAAGCGCCTGTTCGTGGTGGTCGGGCCCTGCTCGATCCACGATCCCGTCGCGGGCCTCGACTACGCCGCCCGTCTCAAAGCGCTGCAGGCCGAAGTGGCCGACACCATGCTGCTGGTGATGCGCGTGTATTTTGAAAAGCCCCGCACTACCACGGGCTGGAAGGGCTACATCAACGATCCCCACATGGACGATTCTTTCCGCGTGGACGAGGGCATGGAGAAAGCCCGCCAGTTCCTCATCGACGTGTGCGAAATGGGATTACCGACCGCCACCGAAGCGCTGGACCCGATTTCTCCCCAGTACCTGGGCGATTTGATTGCCTGGACCGCCATCGGCGCGCGCACCACGGAATCGCAGACCCACCGCGAGATGTCGTCCGGCCTGTCGACCCCGGTCGGCTTCAAGAACGGTACCGACGGCGACATCAGCATTGCCGTCAACGCGATCTTGTCGTCCGCGCACCCCCACTCCTTCCTCGGCATCAATGGCGAAGGCACCGTGTCGATCGTGCGCACCAGCGGCAATGCCTACGGCCACGTGGTGCTGCGGGGCGGCGACGGCCGGCCCAATTACGATTCCGTCTCCGTCGCGATTGCCGAGCAGGCCTTGGCCAAGGCCGGCTTGCCCGCCAACCTCGTGGTCGACTGCTCGCACGCCAACAGCTACAAAAAGCCGGAGCTGCAGCCCCTGGTGATGTCGGACGTGATCCAGCAAATCCGCCACGGCAACCAGTCCCTGGTGGGCGTGATGATCGAATCGAACATCGTGGGCGGCAACCAAAAGATTCCCGCCGACCTGAGCCAACTGAAATACGGCTGCTCCGTCACGGACGGCTGCATCGACTGGGATGCGACCGCGGCCATGCTGCGCGCGGCCCATGCGGAATTGCTGCAGCGCCCTTGATGCCAGATACAATACCGGCCCTTCAGCTTTTATTTGGCAGCGTGACATGATTGTTCTTGGCGTCGAATCTTCCTGCGACGAAACCGGGCTGGCCCTCTACGACACGGAGCGGGGCCTGCTGTCGCACGCCCTTCACTCCCAGGTGGCGATGCACGAAGAGTACGGCGGCGTGGTGCCGGAACTGGCCTCGCGCGACCACATCCGGCGCGCCCTGCCCCTGCTGGAAAATGTTTTACAACAGGCTGGCGTGGCGCTCGATGCCGTCGATGCGATCGCCTACACGCAAGGCCCCGGTCTCGCGGGGGCGCTGCTGGTCGGCTCGTCGGTGGCTTGCGCGCTCGGCCTGGCAACGGACAAGCCCGTGCTGGGCGTGCATCACCTGGAAGGGCATTTGCTGTCGCCCCTGCTGGCGTCAAAACCGCCGGCTTTTCCTTTCGTGGCATTGTTGGTGTCGGGCGGCCACACCCAGCTGATGCGGGTCGATGGCGTGGGCCAGTACGAGCTGCTGGGCGAGACCCTCGACGATGCGGCCGGCGAAGCCTTCGACAAATCGGCCAAGCTGCTGGGCCTGGGGTATCCGGGCGGTCCCGCCATTTCCCGGCTGGCTGAATTCGGCGATCCCCTCGCCTACAAATTGCCGCGGCCGATGCTGCATTCGAAGGATTTCAATTTCAGTTTTTCGGGCTTGAAAACCGCAGTGCTGACGGTGGTGAAAAACCACGAAGAAAAAGTGGTGGCGAACATCTGCGAGCAGGACAAGGCCAATATCGCACGGGGCTTTGTCGACGCCATCGTCGACGTGCTCACCGCCAAGTGCGTCAGCGCCTTGAAGCACACGGGCTTGAAACGGCTGGTGATTGCGGGCGGCGTGGGCGCCAACAGCCAGCTGCGCGCATCGCTCAACGCGGCCGCCGCAAAAAAGCGCTTCGAGGTGTTTTATCCGGAGCTGGAATTTTGCACGGACAACGGCGCGATGATCGCCTTTGCAGGCGCCATGCGCTTGCAGATCAATCCGGCAGCGGCCAAAAAAGACTATGGTTTCAATGTGCGCCCGCGTTGGTCGCTCGATGACATCCGCACCGTTTAGCATGAATTGCTCGGAGTCATTTTCTCTTAACAATCAAACACTTACAAAAGTGTAACAACATCCTACGGTGTTCTCATTCAGGGGGAAAAACTGGCAAGATGCCTGCGTTTTCCTGATGTGGAGGTGCTGTATGCGGGTTGTAAGCTGGAACATTCATTGGGGTTGTGGCAAGGATGGGCGGATCCGCATACACGCCATCATCGATGTGCTGCGCAAGCTCAACCCCGACGTCATCTGTCTGCAGGAAGTCGCGTCCAATCACCCCGAACTGGAAGGCAGCGCCAGCGCGAACCAGTTCCGCCAGCTGAGCGGCGCCTTTGGCGGCTACCACGCCGTCATCGAGCCCACTTCCGAAATCTATCAAAACAACCTGCCTCGCCAGTTCGGCAACCTGCTGCTGTCGAAATACCGCATGACCCAGGTGCACCGCCATCTGCTGCCCTGGCCGCCCGATCCCGACAGCCCGGCCGGCATGCCGCGCGGCCTGATCGAGACGGTGCTGGAAGCGCCCGGCGGCAAGGTGCGCCTCCTGACCACCCACCTCGAGTACTACTCACAGCTGCAGCGCCTGGCCCAGGTGCGCCAAATCAAATACCTGCATTGGGAAGCCTGCGAACGGGCCCGGATTTTCCAGCCCGACCCACGCCTCGATGCCCCATTCCAGCTGGGGTTCCGACCGGGCTCGGCCATCTATTGCGGTGACTTCAATATGCTGCCCGGCTCGCAAGAGTATGAGGAATTGCTGGCGCCGATGGAGGGCGCCGCCCTGCCCCTGGTCGATGCCTGGCGCCTCAAGAACGACACCAAGCACGCACCCACGGCCGGCCTGCACGGCTATGCCTGGCCGGAAAAGCCGGATACCTACGATTATTTTTTCGTGACCGATGACCTGGCGCCGCGTGTCACGTCGATGGAAGTGCTGTCGGAGACGGCGGCGTCGGATCATCAGCCGATTGTGCTCGAGTTGAGTTGACCTGGGGACTGGCGCTTGGCGCCTGTCCCCGATCTGCGAAGCCGGCATTTCGTTAACCCGGTGACAGGCGGCGAGCGCCAGTCCCCCGCCTTTTGTTTATGCTGCCTTTGCGTAACGGCGATACAAAAACTCCAGCACGCTGGTCCGATAATCGTTATACAGCGCATCGTGCGCCAGGCTGACCCGGTCGCGGGGCCGCGGCAGGCGCACTTGCACGATGTCGCCGATGGTCGCGGCAGGGCCATTGGTCATCATCACGATGCGGTCCGACAGCAGCACGGCCTCGTCGACGTCGTGGGTCACCATCACCACCGTCGAGCCCGTCTGCGCGACGATGCGCAGCAGTTCATCCTGCAAATGGGCGCGCGTCAAGGCGTCGAGCGCGCCGAAGGGCTCGTCCATCAGCAATACTTTTGGCGCCATCGCCAGCGCGCGGGCGATGCCCACCCGCTGCTTCATGCCGCCAGAGATTTCATTGGGCCGTTTCGACGCTGCGGCGCTCAGGCCCACCAGGGCCAGCGCGGCGCCGGTGCGCTCTTTCAATCGGCCGACCGGCTCGGTGGCGGCGAACACCCGTTCGACGGCGAGGTACACGTTTTCAAAGCAGGTCAGCCAGGGCAAGAGGGAATGGTTTTGAAACACCACGGCCCGCTCCGGCGACGGGCCGTCGATCTCGCGGCCGGCGCAGATCAGGGCGCCGGACGTGGCCCGGGTCAGGCCGGCCAGGAGGTTGAGCAGGGTGGATTTGCCGCAGCCGGAGTGGCCGATCAAGGTGACGAATTCGCCCTGCTGCACCGTCAGATTGATCCTGGCCAGCGCATGAAAACTGCCTTTCTTCGTGTCGAAACGCATTTCGGCATCGCGCACTTCAATGAATTTGCCTGTCATTTCAATGCTCCGGGTCGGCGTAGGTGACGGCTTTGGCCAGGGCGACCAGGGCCTGCTCGAGCAGCAGTCCGACCAGGCCGATCACGACGATGGCGATGATGATGTGCGGCACGTTCAAATTGTTCCACTCGTCCCAGACCCAAAAGCCGATGCCGACGCCGCCCGTCAACATCTCGGCGGCCACGATGACGAGCCAGGCCGTGCCGATGGCCAGGCGCACGCCCGTCAACATATACGGCAGCACGGAGGGCAGCAGGATCTTGGTAAAAATCTTCCACTCCGACAGCCGCAGCACCCGCGCCACGTTCATGTAATCCTGCGGTACCCGCTGCACACCCACGGCCGTGTTGACGATCATGGGCCAGATCGAGCAAATGAAAATCGACCAGATGGCGGCCGGGTTGGCCGATTTGAAAACGAGCAGGCCGATCGGCAACCACGCCAGCGGCGACACGGGTTTTAATAAACTGATGATGGGGTTGAACATCGCCGACAGGAACTTGAAGCGGCCGATCATGAAGCCCAGCGGAATGCCGACCAGGGCGGCAAGCCCGAAGCCGGCCGCCACCCGTTTCAACGACGCCAGCACGTTCCAACCGATGCCCTGGTCGTTCGGACCCTTGCTGTAGAACGGATCGGCAAACAGGCGCAGCGCTTCGGCCCAGGTCAGGGCGGGGGTGGGAATGGCGGCGTTGTTGATGGCGATGGCTTGCCACACGAGCAGCAGAAAGGCGATGCCGATGGCGGGCGGCAGCACCGTCACCAGCACGCTGCGCAAGAGTTCGGCGAAACGCGAACGGCCCAGGCGCACGCCCTTGCTGGCGATGCGTTCGCTGCGGCGCGGCAGGGTGGGCATGGTGGGCATGGTGGGCAGGGGCATGGCGTCTCCCGGCGTGGCCGGCGCAGGGCCGGCAATGGAATCGAACACGGCGCTCATGGCGGTCCTCACGCGTGAATCTTGAAACTGTCGGCGTAGGCTTTCGGCTGCTTGCCGTCCCACACGGTGCCGTCGATCAGCTTGCTGGTGCGCAGGGTGGTCTTCGGCACCGCCACCTTGGCCAGCGCCGCGCCTTCCTTGTACAAGCCGATCTGGTTGACGGCGGTGGCGGTGGCGAGATAATCCGGCTCGGCCTTCAATAAACCCCAGCGCTTGTGCTGGGTCATGAACCACATGCCGTCGGACAGGTACGGGAAATTGACGGCGCCATCGTCGAAAAATTTCATATGGTTGGGATCGTCCCAGGTTTTGCCCAGACCGTTCTGGTAGCGGCCGAGAATGCGCTGGTTGATGACGTCCACCGAGGTGTTCACATAGGACTTGTCGGCAATCGTCTCGGCCATTTTGGTCTTGTTCGACAGCGAGGCGTCAATCCACTTGCTGGCGTCGAGAATGGCGGCAATCAGGGCGCGCGCCGTGTTGGGATGGGCCCTGGCCCACCCGGCCGTGGTGCCCAGGGTCTTTTCGGGATGGTCGCGCCAGATGTCCTGGGTGGTGGCGGCCGTGATGCCCACGCCGTCGACGATGGCGCGGTGGTTCCACGGCTCGCCCACGCAAAAGCCGTCCATGTTCCCGACCCGCATGTTGGCCACCATCTGGGGCGGCGGCACCGTGATGACCTTGGCGTCCTTCATGGGATTGATGCCGTAGGTGGCCAGCCAGTAATACAGCCACATGGCGTGGGTGCCGGTCGGGAAAGTCTGGGCAAAGGCGTAGTCGCGTTTGTCCGTCTGCATCAATTTCGCCAGCGAGGGGCCATCGACACCGCCCTTGTCCGCCACTTTTTTCGACAGGCTGATGGCCTGGCCGTTGACATTCAAGTTCATCAGGACGGCCATGTCCTTCTTCGGCCCGCCCACCCCCATCTGCACGCCGTAGATCAGGCCGTACAACACGTGGGCCGCATCGAGCTCGCCGTTGACCAGCTTGTCGCGCACACCGGCCCAGGACGATTCCTTGCTGGGAATGATCTTGATGCCATATTTCTTGTCGAAGCCCAGCACCGAGGCCATCACGACGGAGGCACAATCGGTCAGGGGAATGAAGCCGATCCGCACTTCCTCTTTTTCCGGCTTGTCGGAGCCGCCCGCCCAGACGCCCCCGCTGGCCAGCCCCGTCAAAGTGGCGCTGGCGCCCGCTTTCAAGATGGTGCGGCGGATGCGGCTGGTGCTGTCGTCGTCGGTCATGGCAATCCTCGTAGCGCGTGGGCGGATACCCCATGCACAGCAACTAGCGTGCCAGCAGGAAAAAACGAGCAAGGAGGCGGGATGGCGGACGGATGGGGCGCTGCAAGCACCGTAATTGGGCGGCGCACCGGATTGGATGGGCAATCCGGGTGCGCCGCGCGGCGTTCGCGGCCGAGGTGAGTGCTTACTCTTGTGCGGCGATGTCGCGGATGGCCTGCTCGAACACTTCCGGCGGCTGGCCGCCCGAGATCAGGTGCTTCTGGTTGATGATGATGGCCGGCACCGAGTTGATGCCGTGGCGCTGGAAGAACTGTTCGCGCTCGCGCACTTCCTGGGCATAGGCATCGGTGACGAGAATGCGCTTGGCTTCCGCCTGGTCCAGGCCGACCTGCCCCGCCAGCCGCACCAGCACGTCGTGGGCGCCCACGTTTTCGCCAGCCGTGAAATAGGCGTTGAACAAGGCCATTTTCAGGGCATGCTGCAAACCCTGCTCTTCCGCCCAGTGCAGCAGGCGGTGCGCATCGAAGGTGTTGTAGATGCGGTCGCGGCTGCCAAACTCAAAGCCCAGCGCTTCGCCGCGGGCGCGGATCATCTCGCTGGTCTGGGCCCGCTGCCCGGCGCTGGCGCCATATTTCTTCATCAGGTGCTCGCCGATGTCCTCACCCTCGGGCGCCATGGCCGGATTGAGTTCGAACGGCTGGAAGTGAATGCTCGCATCGACCGCATCGCCCACATTCTCCAGCGCCTGCTCCAGCGCCTTCAGGCCGATGATGCACCAGGGGCAAGACACATCCGACACAAAATCAATCCGCATTTCCTTGCTCATGGCATGACTCCAATAGTGAATGTCAGCATATAAGGCTGCATGCGCAAAAATTCAAGGCGGGTTCAGCATCGAAAGTGGGGGACTGTCACTCGCTGACTATCCCCGTCGCTGGACCGCGGCATCAGCAAAGGCTGCGCCGCAAATTGACAGCAACAATCCCGGCACCTGTCGCGGTCCCAAATCGGGACAGTCAGCAAGTGACAGTCCCCCTGCTGTTGAAGCCGCCGCGCTGCCCGCAGCACCGGGACGGGCGACAAGAGTGCCCGCCTCCCTTTTTCAGTTCCTGCATGCACTTGCGAGCGACATCGGAAGTGGGGGACTGTCACTCGCTGACTGTCCCCGTCGCTGGACCGCGGCGTCAGCAAAGG
>JADMIO011827169.1_pt1 | contig 20331 bp, 14 predicted proteins | sample 8958161 | NCBI WGS metagenome assembly JADMIO01 (sample SAMN16585339, study PRJNA669376) | soil metagenome | isolation source: Crop rotation soil | place: USA: Cullars Rotation, Alabama | collected 2011 | reverse complement strand
CTTTCCCCTCCCACCGCCCACCTCCCACCTCTCTTGTGGCTTCCCCAAAGGAGCGTATCTTCTCCTTTGCGTAACCCAGAGGAGAACTCGTGACCGACGACGCATCGCTGCCGCTCGTTCCCGGCACGCTCGACATGCTCGTGCTCAAGACCCTCTCGCTCGAGCCGATGCATGGCTGGGGCATCGGTGAGCGCATCCAGCAGTTGTCCCGCGAGGCGTTTCGCGTCAACCAGGGGACGCTGTACCCGGTCCTCGAGCGGCTGCAACAACAGGGGTGGATCACCGCGGAGTGGCGCGCGTCGGAGAGTAACCGTCGCGCGAAGTATTACACACTGACACGCAGCGGTACGCGACGGCTTGCCGCCGAGCTTCAGCTCTGGGAACGGTCGACCAAGGCGATCGCCCTCATCCTCCGCACGGAGTGATCCCGTGTCCACACTCGACGGATGGCGTCACGTCCTGCGTTCCGCGACACGGCGCGACCGCGCGGACGATGAAACGCGCGAAGAGCTCGCGTATCATCTGCATCGTCAGACGGAGAAGCACGTGGCCGCCGGGCTCTCGCGCGACGAAGCCGAACGGCGCGCGGTCCTCGAGCTGGGCGGCGCCGAGCGCTGGCGCGAGGAAACGGCCGCGACGCGGCGTGGCAGCGCACTGTTCGACTTTGGCGGCGACGCGCGACTCGCCGGCCGGTCGCTCGTTGCGCGTCCCGGCTTCGCGCTGTCCGCGATCGCGACCGCTGCGATCGGCATTGGCTCGGCGGTCGCGATCTTCGCGCTCGCCGAGAGCACGCTTCTCCGCCCGCTTCCGTTCCGCGATCCGTCGGGTTTGATGAGCGTGTCGCTTCGCATGCCGCGCGAAGCCGCGTACGTCGACATGACGTGGTCCTATCCGAAGTTCCTTCTCTTTCGTGAACGGCAACGCGTCTTCTCGGCACTCGCGCTTCATAGCGCCGAGGCGGTCGTCGTTTCGGCCGACGACGGTGCGGAACGGTTGCCCGCGGAGATGGCCAGTGCGGAGCTTTTCTCGATGCTCGGGGCGTCGCCGATCATCGGGCGAACGTACTCGGCGGCGGAGGACCGCATCGGCGGACCGAGCGACGTCGTCGTGCTGAGCGAGGGACTGTGGCGCACACGCTTCGGCGCGCGGCGTGACGTCGTCGGGCAAACGCTGGCGATCGGTGGACGGAAGCGAACCGTCATCGGCGTGATGCCCGCCGGCTTCCGCGGCCTCAGCGGAGACGCGCAGCTGTGGCTGCCGGTGCCCGGCGCGCGGAGCGTGGCCACGCTGCAGGCCGAGGGCGCGCACAACATGGAGTTGCTGGCACGACGCAACGCCGGCGAGTCGCCGGCCTCAGCGCGACTCGCAACAGAAGCACTCGGCAAGCAGATCGACGACGCGTTTCCCGACGTCGACGGACATTGGAGCGCGACGGCGTACGAGCTCGACGCGCTGCGCGTGAATCCCGCGATCACGCGCTCGATTCGCCTGCTGGCGGTCGCGGTCGCCCTCGTCCTCGGAATCGTCTGCGTGAATCTCGGAACGCTGCTGCTCACGCGAAGCGCGGCGCGGCGCCAGGAGCTGGCGATTCGAGCGGCGCTCGGCGCGGCACGCGGACGCCTGATCCGGCAGATCGTCGCCGAAAGCGTGGTGCTGGTCGGGGCTGGAACGCTCGTCGGGATCGCGCTCGCGTGGGTCGCGGTGCGCGTGCTCGCGCTGACGCTGCCCCTCTCCGCACCGACGACCTCGAGCGGCACGGATCTCACACGACTGTCGTTCAGCGATGTCGGACTCACCGCGACGAGCGTACTGTTCGCGGCGGTCGTCGGCATCGCGATGGCCGTCGGTATCGGCATCGCGTCCGCGGCACGCATTACCGCTGAGAATCAGTCGCTTGCGCTGCGGCAAAGCGGGGGTTCGTCCGCCGCGGCACCGGGTGGCTTCATGGCGTCCAACGGATTGGTCGTCGCGCAGGTCGGACTCGCGCTCATGTTCCTCGTGGCCGCGGGGCTGACGATCCAGAGTCTGCGGCGCACGCTGTCGGTGCCGCTCGGCTACACGCCAGGCGGTTTGCTGACGGCGCGCGTGACGCTGGATCCGGCGCGGACGACGAGCGACTCGAACGCCACCCTGTGGCGAACGATTCTCGACGAGTTGCGTGCGTTGCCGGGTGTCACCGAGGTCGCGGCGGGCAGCTGTTCTCCGCTGGGCATGCGGTGTGACGGCACGACGATCACGCCCAACGGCCACGCACCGGGACACGTGATGTATCTGACGGCGTCGCCGAGTTATTTCGCGACGCTGCAAACGCCGATTCTTCGCGGGCGCACCTTCAGCAGCGATGAGATGGCCGGGCGTCGCCGCGCCCTCCTCATCAATCAGGCGGCGGCGCGCGCGTTGTGGGGGTCGGATGATCCGCTCACGACGCCGATTCGCGTCGACACGTCGACGATCGACGTCGTCGGGATCGTCGGCGACGCGCGCTACGGCGATGTCGAGCGGCCCGCCTATCCCGCGGTGTTCTTCCCGCATCGGGATTCTCGTGGCGTGGTTCTGCTGCGCACGGCCGGCGATCCGTCGGCGCTCGTACCCGCGATGCGTGGCGCCATTCGTCGCGCCGGGAGCGGTCACGCGACGAGCGACGCGCGCACGATGGATTCGAGGCTGCGTGACGCGACCGCGCGCAACCGGCTCAGTCTTCAGGTGTTCACGACGTTCGCGATCAGCGCGTTGATCCTCGCGGCGATCGGGGTCTACGGGACATTGGCGCTTCGCGTCACGCTGCGCGGACGCGAGCTGGCGATCCGCCGGGCACTCGGCGCGTCGACGGCGTCGCTCGCCGGGACGGTCGGCGCGCAAACGCTGCGAATCGCCCTGGCCGGTGCGGCGATCGGGATCGTCGGAGCGGCGCTGATCGCGCGCGGGATGTCGTCACTGCTGTACGACGTGACCGCGCTCGACCCGATCGTGTACGCTGCCGCAATGGCGTTGCTGCTGGTGGCGATCTGTGCCGCGGCGGCCGTGCCGACGGCGCGAACGCTGCGCACCGACCCGCGCGAGGCGATGCGCGCCGACTGACCACCGCGCTGCCAGCCTGCCTCCCCTGTATGGCGCAGCTCCGCGTCAATTTGGAACACGGATGTTACTGGTTGAAAACTGATTGCTTCCGTGCACGGCCACTCAACGGAGCACGGGGCAATCTGTTGAATCAGTAAAATCAGTGTCCTAAGCGACGACGCACCGGACCCGACATCGGAGGCGTGGCCGCAGGATACGGCTATCATGATTTTCTCATCGAGATGGCCACCGACGCCGAGAGAATCAGCGCGGCGCCGACGACGGAGAGCACGCCGAAGCGGTCGTGGAAAACGAGAACGCCCAGAATGGCGCCGACCACCGGCTCGAGGTTGACGAAGACGCCGGCCTGTGACGCCTGGACGCGGGACAGACCCCAGTTCCAGAGGAGCGTCGTCGCGGCGGTGCCAACGACGCCCATGGTGATGATCGAAAGCCAGGTCCGCGTCGAAAGGTTCGACAGTGCGGGCACGCCTGACGTCGCGACGACCCAGACGATCAGCGCGATCGTCCCGATGATGTAGACGAGCGCCGTCGTCGCAACCGGGCTGTGATCCTGCATCAGGCGCTGGCTCAAAAGCACCCACACGACGCCCGCGAACAGTGACAGGACGACGAGCCCGTCGCCGACCAGTGACGGGCCATTGCCGCCGCCGGCGCTACCGCCGCCGAGCGCGACGAGTGCCGCTCCGATCGTCGACGCGACCAGCCAGCTCCAGCCGATCGCATCCAGCCGCTCGTGCACGAAGAGCGCGGCCGCGGCGGCGAGGAGCACGGGAAGCACGCCGACCATCAAGGAGGCATGGGAGACGGTCGTGCGCGCGAGACCCTCGAACTGCAGAAGGTACTGGATCGGCACTCCGACGATGCCGGCGACAGCGGCGATACCGAGATCACGACGATTCAATCGTACCCGAGACGTTTCGCGCTCGTGCCAATACGCCAGCCCGAGAACGGCGGACGCGAAGGCAAACCGCACGAGGATCATGTGCGCGACCGGGAGCTCCTCGAGCGCCCACTTTCCGAGAACGAACGGCGTTCCCCAGATCGCGCCGGCGGCGGCGAGCGCCGCGAAGCCCGCCGCTCGACCGTGTCGGCCGCCGACGCGGCTGGGAATCCGCTCGTCTCTCGCGGCGAGCGTCAAGCGGAGTGAAAACGCCATGCGAGCCCTGTCGCGTTCATCAATTGGACTTTCGTCATACGACTTTCAGCGTTTCTGTCATAAGTCGGTAATCACACGATGCTTAGCAACAAGGGCGCCGCCGTCGCACCGCGGTTACGTCGCGTGCATCGTGCACGAAGTTGTCACGCTGAGTAACGGTATCGTCGCGTGCGGCGCGTCCAGCGGCGTAGTCGCGTGACCCACGTCGCCATCCGAGAGTGACGCCCGTCCGCAAGAATCACGGCACCGGGCAAAGCAGAACTCGACAGGCGTCAGCAGTCGCGCGCCTGTCGAGTCGAGCCGAACTGTTCAGTTGTTCCCGGCGAGTGACCAGTGGTGACTAGCGCGTCCGCAGCGCCTGCACGGGATCGACGGTCAACGCACGCCGCGCGGGGAGAAAACACGCCAATGCGGCGGTCGAGACCAGTGCAACGCCCACCAGTACAAACGTGCCGACGTCGGTTGGAGGCGTGTTGAAGAGCAATCCGCGCATCAGCTTGGTCGTGGCAAGGGCGATGAACAACCCGACGCCGAGTCCGACTGTGGCGAGCAGCAGGCCTTGGCGCATCACGAGCCACACCACCGAGTGGCTTTCGGCGCCCAATGCCACGCGAATGCCGATCTCGTTGATGCGCTGGCTCACGCCATAGCCGATCACGCCGGCCAGGCCCGCCGCGGTGATGATGAGCGCGAGCGCCGCGAACGACACGAGCAGCGCCGTGGTGACGCGCGGTTCGGAGAGCCTGGTGCCGCGCAGCTCGTCCATCGTCTGGATCGAGACCACCGGCTGTTTCGCGTCGATCTCCTTGACCGCGGATCGAATGGCGTTGGCCATCGGCGTGGGGTCCGAGGTCGTGCGGACCAGCACGCGCATGTCGGTGCCGACGTTGTTCGGATTGAACAGCGGGAGATAGATCTCGTCGGTGATGTCGCTCGACAGACCGTTCTGGTGCACGTCGCCTGCGACGCCGACGACCGTGAGCCAATGGGTCCCGTTGTCGATCGAGATCTGGCGGCCGATCGGGTCGGCCGTCGGCCATGTCGCCTTCGCCAGCCGTTCGCTGAGGATCACATCCTGTGTAGCGGTATCGCGCGCCGCGTCCGAGAACGTCTGACCGCGGCGGAGCGAGATGCCGATCGTCTTGAAGTAGTTCGCCGAGACGACGGTGAGGTCGGCTTTCGGCAAACGGTCGGCCGCCACGTCCTGGCCGCGAATCTGAAACGGCACCTGGAACGGAGTCGTGCGATTGAGCGGGATGTTGCTGGACAGCGCGACCGACTGGACGCCCGTTTGCGAGGCGAGCCGCGCGAGCAACTGATCGGCGAAGTTCACGATCAACGGCGTCTGATTCGTCGTCACCGCGGGATTGGCGTAGCGCGTCCAGTCGAGATCCACGCGCGCCGACATGACGTTCGTCGTCACATAGCCGCCGTCGACGCGCTCGAGGTTCACCAGACTGCGCACCATCAATCCCGCGCCGACGAGCAGCACGAACGCCGTCGCGACCTGTGCGCCGACGAGAACGCTGCGCAACCGGCCGTCACTCCGCGACGCAGTGGCCGTCGTGGAACCGGCGCGCAGTGCGTCGGACAGCGACGCCTGTGAACGAAGCAGCGGTACCACCGCGGCGATCAGACCGACGACGACGCTCGTGGCAAGCGCGAAGAGAAGGACGCTCGTGTCGATCGAGATCTCCGCGGCACGGGGTGTCACGCGACTCGCGAGCGACCGGAGCAGACCGAGCCCGCTGTAGGCGATCGCGACGCCCACCAATCCGCCCACGATGCTTACACACAAGCTCTCGGTGACGAGCTGGCGAAAGAGCCGCGTCTTGCCGGCGCCGAGCGCCTGCCGCAACGCGATCTCCCGCTGGCGTCTGAGCTGTCGGGCGAGCATGAGGTTGGCGAAATTCGTCATCGCGATCAGGAGCACGAATGCGGCGGCGCCGAGCAGGGTGAGGAACAGAGGCCTCGACTGCGCGGTGAGCTCTTCCCGCAGGGGCACGACGTGCGTCGCCAGCTTTCGAGCCGCTGGGTATGCCTCGGGGAACTCGGCGTGCAACCGAGCCGAGACCGTCGCGATGTCGCTCGTCGCCTGGGCAACCGTCGCACCGGGCGTGAGAACGCCGTACATCTGCACGAGACGGCCGCGGCGATTGTCGATGATCCCGGCGCGGAAGGGGCAGGCGCCGGCGGCTAGCCAGATGTCGTTTTCGTCGGGATAGCTCGGCAGCGGCGGAAGCACTCCGATGACCGTGTGCACCTTGTTGTTCATCGTGAATGTGCGCCCCAGAATCTTCGGATCGCCGCCGAGCTTCTGCATCCAGTAGCGGTAGCTGATCACGACGACCGGCGGCGCGTCGACCGGATCCTCACCCGGCCGAAACGTGCGGCCCATGAGCGCCTGTACGCCGAGCAAGTCGAAGAAGTTGTCCGAAACGACGCCGGTTTGTACGCGCTGCGGCTCGCCGTTACCGAACCATTGGAACGGCATCGAGTGATACTCGGCCACCGCGGCCAGGCTCTTCACCTGCGCGCGATAGTCCTTGATCTCGGGGACCGAGAAGCGCGAGTCGGGAGAGCTCGCCGACGGCTGCTTGATACGAATCAGCCGGTCGTTCGCGCGATACGGGAGTCGCCGAAGCAGGACGCCGTTGACCATGCTGAAAGCCGCGGTGTTGGCGCCGATTCCGAGGCCGATCGTGATGATCGCGATCAGCGAGAAGACGGGCGTCTTGGCGAGGGTGCGAACGGCGAAGCGAACGTCTTGAAACAGATCTCGCATGGCGATCTCCGGGCAGCTCGAGAAAGGGCGACGCCGGGAGAGTACGCGTTCGGCCGAAGAGCGCGGTGACCGAAGGGTGTGAGAGATGTGCGAGAAATGTTTGGGCTCGGGCCTGACGCGGACTTGCCCTGATGGTCATTTGGCGTGATCGTCGGTCGTGCCACAACCTCCGCTCTGGCATTGCGCGAAGTGCGGGCGCGATTTCGCGAACCGCAACCAGTCGCACGCGTGCGCTCGTCATGATCTCGCGCACCACTTCGAGGGCAAGCCCGCGGAAATTCGGCGCTTGTTCGACGCGTTCGTCGCGGCCGTTCAGGCAATCGGTCCCACCCGCGTACTCCCCGAAAAGACGCGGATAGCCTTTCAAGTACGAATGTCGTTCGCGCAGCTGACGCCGCGGACGAAATGGATCGACGGGCATCTGGTGCTGGCGCGTCGTCTCGAGCATCCGCGCTTTCGTCGGGTGGAGACGTTTTCACCACGGAACCACTTGCATGCCTTTCGGCTGACGTCGACGGACGACCTCGACGATCAGTTCCGCGAGTGGCTCGCCGAAGCGTACCGCGTTGGCGACCAGGAGCACCTGCGTCGCCGGTGACGACGCACCCCCGCCGGGGTACCACTCAGCCGCGAAAGCGCACGCTTCCTCCCCGACGCCGCGATATGCGCGCCGCGAGTGAGCATCGTGGGGCATGAACATCGTGCACGGAAAGTGGGCCCTCGCGCTCGTCGCGGCGTACGGGTGCCTCTCCGCGACAGCGCCCTCGCCGAGGCTCGTCGGGAGTGGGCCCGCCGTGCTGTTCATCGGCAACAGCTACACCTACGTCAACGACGTCCCCGGCATCGTTCAGGCGCTCGCGGTCGCAGCCGCCGCGCCGGTGTCGGTCGAAACGGTCGCGAACCCAGACTACGCATTGATCGACCACTGGAACGGCGGCAGCTCGGCGCGGTCGGAGATCGCGAAGGGCGGTTGGAAGTTCGTCGTGTTGCAGCAAGGTCCGTCGTCGGTCGAAGTCAACCGCGATACGCTGCGGCTGGCGGCCAAGCTCTTCGACGCCGAGGTGAAGAAGATCGGCGGGACGACGGCCCTTTTCTCGGCGTGGCCGACGCAGGACCGGCGCGTCGATTTCCCACGGGCGATCGAGTCGTATCAGATCGCGGCGAACGACGTCAGCGGGGTCTTTCTTCCCGTCGCCGGCGCATGGCTCGCGGCGTGGGACCGTGAGCCGACGCTCGCGCTTTACGCCGGCGATGGGTTGCATGCCTCCATCGCCGGCTCCTATCTCACGTCGCTCGTCATCTTCGCCAGGCTCACCGGAAAATCGCCGATCGGCGCGCCGGCGCAGCTCACTCTCGCGAGTGGCGAGCGCGTGGCGGTCACGCCGCAGCTGGCGACCATGCTGCAAGAGGCGGCGGCGGCGGCGTTGAAATAGCTACTTCACGACAGCCGCCTCGAGGCGCTGAATGAAGCCGTCCATCGCGCTGTTCTCGAGCCAACGCCACACGACGACGATGTCGTGGTCGGGATCGATCCAGATGATGTTCGTTCCATTGCCGATCGCCGCGAAGCTGGACGCCGGTCCGCTCGGCCATTGTTTACGCTGGGTGTTGAGCCACCATAGATAGCCATAGTCAGGACCGTGCGCGCTGGGCGTCGTCGCATCCTTGAACCACTGCGCGGATACCAACTGCTTGCCGTTCCAGTTGCCGCGGTTCAGCGCGAGAAGGCCGAAGCGAGCGAGATCCTCGGAGTTGATCCACAGTCCTCCGCCCCAGCGCGTGCCACCGCTCACCGAACCGATCGACTTGCCGTTGATGACGACTTGCGAGTTGTCATAGGGAATCCAGCGCCACTGCGATGAGGCGCCGATCGGATTCATGATCGCCGACTCGAGCACGTCGGGGAGCCCGGTGCCGTACAACCGCAGGAGCGAGAGCGAGAAGCGGTTGATTCGAACGTCGTTGTATTCGTAATAGGTGCCCGGATCGCGGATCTCACGCGGCGGTCGAGCGCCGTTGCCGAACTGGTCGCGGCCCACGAAGTTCGCATTCTTGCCCCAGAGAGAGCCTTCCCACTCGCTCTCCTGCTGCAGGTGGTTTCGCCACGTGATCATCGCGTTGTGGGGCGAGTCGTAGCCGCCGTCATGGATGTAGCCGGCGACGCGGTCGTCGACGTTCTTGATGAGACCGCGTTGCACGGCGATCCCGGCCACCGTCGACAAGAAGCTCTTCGCAATGCTGTAGACCGGATCGTTGGCTTTCGTGTCGCCGAACGTCGCGATGATGTAGCCGTGACGAACGATGACGCCGTTGGTCGACGCTCGGGTCTTCGGCAGCGGCCCGAGGGGCGGACCGAACGTGCGCACCTGATCGCGGTCGAAGTCCCAGGTGCTGCCGTGAGCGAGCGCGTAGTCGACCACCAATTGCAGCTTGGCGGAGTCGACCCCCTCGGCGGCGGGTGCGCGCCGCTGCCATTCGCCGCGCGGTGGGAAATAGGACCGAGCGCTCTGCGCCCAGGCGGGTGCGGATGCCAGGGCGACAACGAGCAGCGAGGTCGAGCGTGAGCGAAGCGACATCATCGAAGGACCGGTGGGTGGGAGACGATGGGCACAGCACATAGCTTTCGCGACTCGCGGCTGAAGCTATCTCTTTCATTACAAGAGCGCTCTTGCCTCCATCAATGTCGCGCGCCGACACTTGGGAATGCCAGTCGACCTCTCGCGACGCGAGTTTCTGGGCGGAATGGCGTGCGCCGTCGGGGCATCGTTGGTCGACGGACGCGGCCGGCCGCGACCGCCGAACGCCGTGATGCTCACGCGGGCAATTCCGTCATCGCGAGAACAATTGCCGGTGGTCGGTCTCGGCACCTGGCAGACGTTCGACGTGTCACTCGACGACACGGCGGGCGTGCAGCGCCTGACGGCGACGGTGCGGGCGTTGTACGATGCCGGCGGACGCGTCGTCGACTCGAGCCCGATGTACGGGCGGTCGGAGGAGACGTTCGGTACGATCGCCGATCAGCTCGAGCTCACGAGCTCGCTCTTCATGGCGACCAAAGTCTGGACCAGCGGTGCGCGGGCAGGGATCGACCAGATGCGACAGTCCGCGACGTTCTTTCATCGGCGGACGATCGACTTGATGCAGATCCACAATCTCGTCGACTGGAAGACGCATCTCGCGACGCTTCGCCGCGACAAGGAGGCTGGACGCATCCGGTACATCGGCATATCGCACTACACCGATTCCGCGTACCCGGAGCTCGAGCGCGTCATTCGCGCCGAGCGCCTCGACTTCGTGCAGCTCGCGTACTCGCCGGGCTACCGCGCGGCCGAGCGGTCGCTGCTGCCGCTCGCGGCGGATCGCGGCGTGGCGGTGATCGTCAATCGCCCGTTCGAGGGCGGGAGCGGTCTGCGTGCCGTTGTCGCGAAGCCGCTGCCCGCGGAGTTGCGCACCTACGCGCAATCCTGGGCCCAGGCCTTTCTGAAGTTTATCATCGCCCATCCGGCAGTGACGTGCGTGATTCCCGGAACCGGATCGCCGCAGCACATGACCGACAACGCGGCGGCGGGCACGGGGGCCCTTCCCACCGACCGTGAGCGACGCCGCCTGGTCGAATTGCTCGGCGCCTGATGCATCCTTTCTCATTGCCAATCCACCACATGACCATGCTTCGTCGAATCATTGGCGCCACGATCTGTTGCGGCGCCATCACGCCCTCGGCACACGCACAGGCCGACAACGCGATCGGACGGTCCGTGCTGCAGCACATGCACGACGCCTACGCGGGCAAGTGGTACAAGTCGCTCACGTTCGTGCAGCGCACGACGACGTTCGACAGCGCGCGCACGCCGAAGTACGAGACCTGGTATGAGACCGTCGCCGAGGACAAAGGGCGCGTCGTGCTGCGGATCGATCGAGGGTCGCCGGCGAACGGCAATGGCGTGCTGTATACGGCGGATTCATTGTGGTCAGTGCGCGGCGGCAAGCTGGCCGCTTCATTGCCGCAGGGAAACCCGTTCCTTCCATTGATTCAGGGCGTGTATGTCCAGCCGGTCGACAAGACCGTGCGCGAGCTGAAGAGCACCGGCGTCGATCTCACGAAGGGCTATCATCGCACGTTCGAGGGCGCGAAGGTGACAGTCGTCGGCGCGGCAAGCGCGGCGGATTCGACGTCGCCACAGTTCTGGGTAGACGAGTCACGCAATGTCCTCGTGCGGATGATGCTGTCGTTCGCGCCGAACCGTCCGCCCACGGACGTCCACCTCGGCGGCTACGAGCGGGTCGGCAACGGATGGCTCGCGACGAAAGTCAGCATGTACACGAACGGCGTTCCCATGCAGGTCGAAGACTACTCGAAATGGAAGGTCGACCAGCCGCTGTCGGCGCAGCTGTTCGACGTGAATGCATGGACGACGGCGCCGCATTGGGCCGCAAAGCCTTAGCCCCTCAAAGCCGAAAAGCTTCACCGCAGAGGCTTTTTTGCTGTTTTGTGAAAGGGCAGTTCAGAATGAAGCGGAGGCGATGGTCTCGAGCTCTTCCCATCGCCCGATGAGCTGATCGATCTCGGCCTCGAGCGCGACCAGCCGGGCCTTGGCATCGACGACCGCCGCGCCATCGCGCAGGAATGACGAATCGGAGAGCGACGCGTAGATGCGTTCGCGTTCTCGCTCACTCTCCTCGATGCGGCCTGGCAAGGCGGCCAGTTCGTTTGTCTCCTTGAAGGTGAGCTTGCGCGGCTTGGCGCGCGATGGCTGCGCTTGAGGCTCCACTTTGCGCGCTGGCTTCGGCGGTTCATCGACCTTCCGTTGACGGACCCAGTCACTGTATCCACCGACGTACTCGCCGACGCGGCCCGCACCCTCGAGCACCAGCGTGCTCGTGACGACGTTGTCGAGAAACGCGCGGTCGTGACTGACGACGAGCAGCGTGCCGGAGAAGTCGAGCAGCAGATCCTCCAGCAGATCGAGGGTCTCGATGTCGAGGTCGTTCGTCGGCTCGTCGAGCACGAGCAGGTTGAACGAACGCGTGAACAGCCGCGCGAGCAAGAGACGATTCCGCTCGCCGCCGGAGAGCGCGCGAACCGGCGTGCGGGCACGATCCGGCGGAAACAGGAAGTCCTCGAGATAGCCGTGTACGTGCCGGCGACTTCCGCGCAGATCGATGAACTCGGCGCCGTCGGCGATGCTGTCGAAGACCGACTGTTCGGGATCGAGCTGTTCTCGCAACTGGTCGAAGTACGCCAGCTCGAGATTCGTGCCGAGCCGGATCGTGCCCGCATCCGGCGCGAGCTCGCCGAGCAGAAGGCGCAGTAGCGTCGTCTTGCCGGAGCCGTTCGGCCCGATGAACCCGACGCGATCGCCGCGCATGATCGTCGTGCTGAAATCGCGCACGATCGGACGCGCGCCGTAGGAAAAGCTCACGTCGCGCGCCTCGACGACGAGCTTCCCGGAACGCTCGGCTTCCTGAGTTTGGAGTCTGACCGTTCCCGCCCGTTCGCGGCGCTGGCGTCGCTCGACGCGCATTGCCTCGAGGGCGCGGACGCGTCCTTCGTTGCGCGTCCGCCGCGCCTGGATGCCGGTGCGGATCCACACCTCCTCGCGCGCGAGCTTCTTGTCGAACTCGGACCACTCCTTCGACTCGGCGGCGAGCGTCGTTTCCTTGCGCGCAAGGTAGGTGTCGTAGTCGCTCCCCCAGTCGACGAGCCGGCCGCGATCGAGCTCCACGATTCTCGTCGCGAGACGACGAAGGAACGCGCGATCGTGCGTCACGAAGAGGAGGGTGACGCCGCGATCGATCAGATAGCCCTCCATCCATTCGATGGCATCGATGTCGAGATGGTTCGTCGGCTCGTCGAGGAGCAGCACCTCGGGGTTGCGCACGAGCGCTCGCGCGAGGAGCGCCTGTCGCTTGCGCCCACCCGATGCGTCGGCGAAGGCGGCGTCTGGATCGAGCTGCAGATGCGACAGCACCGTATCGACGCGCGTCTGCATCTCCCAGGCATTTGCCGCGTCGAGCGCGTGATGCAGTGTGTCGAGCTCACGCAGCGCGCGCTCGGTGCTGTCGACCGACGCTCGATGCGCCGCCTCGTGATAGCGCGCGAGAAGCCGGCCGGCGTCGCCCAGCCCCGCGGCCACGACGTCGAAGATCGAACCGGCAACGTCGTCGGGTACTTCCTGCTCCAGGCGCGTGACCGTGACGCCGGTCTGCCGCACGACCTCGCCGGAATCGGGAAGCATCGTGCCGTCGAGGAGCTTCATGAGCGTGCTCTTGCCGGCTCCGTTTCGTCCGAGCAAGCACACCCGCTCGCCCTTCTCGATCGCGAGATCGGCGTGATCGAGCACGGGCGGTCCACCAAACGCGATGCTGACGTCCTGCATGCCCAACAGGGCCATTCAGCTGTTCCCTGGACTGGATGACAGGGAAAAGCTAAACGTCGAGCGACTTCGCGAGCTTCGCCGGCGCGACCGCGCGACCGCTCTCGACGATCCAATCGCGTATCCGAGCCTGGAGCGTCTTCGAGATTTTCTTCTGCGGCCGGATCGTCACCCACCCGTGCTTGCCGAGACCGTAGTGCGTCGGCTCGGCGAAGGGAAGCGCGAACGCTTGATTGCCGGTCCTGGGCAACTTCACGGAGAAGCTCAGTTCGCCGTGGCGCGCTCGCCCCAGCATTGGTGCCGATCGCATCGATCGTGCATCAACGTAGCGTGGCGGATCAGTCCGTGCGCAGCGTCGACGCGGGATCGAGACGGGACGCGCGCGCAGCGGGCAGCCACGTCGCGGCGAGCGAAGTCGCGAGCAACAGCGCTGCGGCACCGGTCAACGCCGCGGGATCGACCGGCGAAACACCGTATAGGGTCGCCGCAATCGCGCGTCCGACCAGCACTGCGCCGGCGAGTCCCAGCGCGACGCCGATCGCTGCGTCGCGCAGGGCGCGGCCGAGCACGAGGCGGCGAACGTCCGCAGCCTGTGCGCCGAGCGCGATGCGCACACCGATCTCGCGGGTGCGGAGTCCGACGAGATACGCCGTCACGCCGTACAGGCCAACGGCGCCGATGAGGAGCGCGAGCAGCGCCGACGCCGCGAGCACCGACAGCGTGAAGCTCGTGCGTGCTGACGCATTTTCCTGAAGCGCGCTCACCGGGATCATGCGGTATGCCGGAACGCTCGGAGCAGCCTGGCGAACAGCGGTCTCCAGATTCAGGGCCGGCACATCGCGCTCGTTGCTCGAGCGCACGACGAACGCCACGTCGTGTGGCGTCCACTTCCCTGTCGTGGCGATCGTCAGCAGCGGACTATAGACCAATTCGGCGGCTGGCTGCGTGAGACCCTGATCGCGGACGTCGCCGACGACGCCGACGATCGTCGACCACTCGTCAGACACGTTCATCTTGATGTGGCGACCGACCGCGGCCTGCGGAGTCCAGTAGTGCCGCGCGAACGCCGCGCTGACGACGACCTCGCGCCCCGTGCGCGCCGGATCCGCGGCGGGATCGAGCGGCGCGAACAATCGGCCGGCGACGAGGGGAATCCGCATCGCGGCGAAATACTCCGGCGACGCGAAGGCCATGGGATGGAGATTCGGGATCGCGCCCATCGCGAGCGGGTGATCTTCGACGAACACCGCGCTGTCCTGGCGCGCCTGGTCGTCGAGCGGAAGCTTCGTCACGACGCCGACCGCCTGAACGCCAGGCTGCGACATCAGCGCTGTCGCCGTGCGTTGAATGACGGCCGCCGTCGCGACAGCGGTGGGATACGTCACCTCTGGCAGGGCGAGCCGGAACGCGACGGCCCCGCGTGCGTCGAAGCCCGGATCCACGTCGCGGAGACGCCCGAAGCCGCGGGCGAACAAGCCCGCGGCCGCGAGCAGCACGAGGGCAAGCGCGAGCTGGCAGACGATCAGCGTATGCCGCGCGCGATGACGCTGCCGATTGCCGGCGGCGCGCGGTCCTTCCGCAACGAGAGCGGATGCGGCCGACGCCCGGCCCGCGCGGATCGACGGCAGCCAGCCCGCGATCAACGCCGTCACGACCGCCGTCGCCGCAACGAAGAGCATCGTCGCGGCGTCGACCCGCACTTCGCTGAGACGCGGAATGGAGGCCGCGAATGACATCGATTGAAGCACGTCGATCGCGGCGAGCGCGAGCGCGATTCCGCCCACCGCTCCGACCGCGGCGACCAGCACCGACTCGGCGGTCAGATCGCCGAACAGCGCACCGCGTGACGCGCCGAGCGCTCGTCGCACCGCCGTCTCGTGGCGCCGGCCTTCGGCGCGCGCGAGAAACAGGTTGGCGACGTTGGCGACGACGAGCGCGAGGAGCGCGGCGATCGCGCCGGCGACGATCCACAGAGACCGCGTTGCGTCGCCGATGACGATGCCGAGCAGCGAACGCGCGTATGCGTGCATGTGCGTCATCGCGATGCCCGCGCTCGTCAACCGGCCCGGAAAGGCCTCCGGCACACGAGGCAACAGACGTTGCAGCTCTTGCGTCGCCGCCTCGATCGTGACGCCGGAGCGAAGGCGCGCGATACCGCGATAGTCGAACGCCGCCGACTTCGTGCGCGCCGGATCGAGGCGCAGCGGCGTCCAGAGCGCGGTACGGCCGTCCGGAAAGTCGAAGCGTGCCGGCATCACGCCGACGATCTCGGCCTCGAGGCCGTCGATCACGACGTGCCTGCCGACGATGCTCGGGTCACCCCCGAATGCGTTCCGCCAGAGCGCATTGCTGATCGCGGCCACGGGTGGCGACGCGGGATCGCCGTCCGCCTCGACCAGGCCGCGGCCGCGCTCGGGCGCGACCTGCAGCACTCGAAATACACTCGGCGTGACGTCGGCCGACGTGACGCGCACCGGCGATGCGCCGGTGCCCGAAGCGGCGACCAGATTCGCCGCGGTCGAGCGATAGATGCCGAGGTCGTCGAAGACGCGCTGGTCGCGCCGGTACAGCAGATAGGTCGCGTCGGAGACATCGATGTGCAGCGTGTTGCCGCCGAGCGTGATCGTGTGCGAGAGGTCCGCGAGGCGATCGGAATCGCGATAGGGGAGCGGTCGAAGCAGCACCGCGTTCACCACCGCGAAGGCCGCGGCCGCGCCGCCGATCCCGAGGGCGAGGGTGAGCGCGGCGGAGAGCGTGAAGGTGGGCCGGCGACGCAGGCGTCGCGCGGCGAGCTGGAGATCGCGCACGAAGCGCGGCAGATGAGGCGTCGGCATTCTGCCTGAACGTCCGGCATGTCCAGGCAGAATGTCAACGTGTGCGACGTCAGAGAACGGTCAAACCGCGCGCTACGGCTTCGCGATTTGCAGCAGCGGCATCGTGCCGCTGGAGACCTGCGGCATCTTGCCGTCCCACTTCTTCGCCATCTCGTACTGCACGAGGTTCGCGGTAACACTGCGCGAGAGCAGGTCGTTCGCCTTGGCCTGCGCCTCGGCTTCGGCGAGAATCGCCTTGGCTTTACCCGCCGCCTTGATCGAGTCGCCCTGTGCCTGGAACTGGTTTTTCTGGAGCTCGTTCTGCGCGGTGAGCGCCTGTTGCTGCATCACGTTCTTTTGATTGATGGCCTCGATCACCGCCGGCGGGGCGCGCAGCTCGTTGATGGTGAACTGTTTGACGACGATGCCGTACGGGGACAGCCGCTGTGAGAGCAGCTGCTGCGTCTGATTGACTGCTTCCGCCTTCTTCGGGCCGATGACGGCGGCGATCTCTTCGTTGCCGACGACCTCCTGCAGGGCCTGGCGAATCGCCTGCTTGACGTAGCCGTGCTGGATTGCCTCGATGTCGCGGCGGAACGTCGAATAGAGATTCGGCGTTCGGTCCGGATCGAGCTCGAAGCTCATCGAGACGTCGAGCGAAACGGGTTGGCCTTCCTTGCTGTTGACGTTGATCTCGTCGTTGTAGCGCGACCCTTCGGTCGCGCCCTTCGCGAGCACGAGCGTCTGCATGAACACCGGATATTCCTCGATGCCCGTCGTCAGCGGATTTCTGAAATGCAGGCCTGGGCCGAGCGGCGTTTTGTCGACGCCGCCGCCGGCGCGGTGAATGACGATGCCGACGTAGCCGGGATTGACGTACGTGAACGACGTCGGCAGCAGGAACAGCGCGACGAGGAGCACGACGATCACGAGCACGATACGACGGATGCGCGCCAACATCTCGCTGCCGCTCGCGCCGAGCGACGACACACGACCGCCGAGTCCACTACCCATTTAGAGTCTCCTTATAGCAATCGGGGCACAGCACTTCCCCGCTGGCGAGGCGTACCAGGTCGTTGGATTCGCGCGGCCCGTGAATGGGGCACACCAGTGCTGCCGCGCGGTCGATTCGCCTCCGGTTTTTCGTTTGGCGGAGCCGGACGCCCACTGGCGTGAATGCGATGAGAACCAAGTAGAAGAGGGTGCCCACAGCCACGACCAGCGCGGCAAAGAGGACACCCTCGATGATGATTGTTGTCATATCTCCGACAGTAGAAACGACCGAAGGCCTCTGGTGGTTTCATCGTCGTGCAAGTGCTTGTCGTGACCGGGGATTCACGTCCGGCGGCGTTGGCACGAAAGTTCTGCATGCAAAGGGTTCCGGGGCGTCCCTGGCACGCCTCCGTTGTCGTGGTGAGCTCGATGTCATTTATGGAGCACGGATTTTACTGATTCAAAACTGATTGCTCTCTGTCCGGAGTCGATCCAGCGTGGACTGTACCGGGAACAATCAGTGGCGATCGGTACGATCAGTCTCCTTCAATCGTCGACGCTCGAAGGGTGACGGGGTCAGTCGACACGGAGGGAACCATCGCGGCAATTCCACGACGACAGTTCCTAGCGTCGAAGCCGCGCTTCGACCTCCGGCCGATACGAACGCGACATCCGCAGCCGCATCCCGGAGCGCAGACGCACGATGCAGTCGCCCGACACCAGCGGTTCCATCTTGACGATCGTGTCGAGATTCACGAGCGCACCGCGATGAATCCGCACGAAATGCGCGGGATCCAACCGCTCGACGAGATTGCGCATCGTCTCGCGCAGCAATGGCCGCGCGTTCGGCGTGTGCAGCCGCACGTAGTTGCCAGCCGCCTCGATCCACTCGATCTCCGACACGAGCACGATCTCGATCTTCCCCCTCGACCGCACTGTGATGCGGCGCAGGAACTCGCCGCCTGACCCATTGGTCGTCGCGGCAGGCGACGAGGCGTCTTCCTGCGCGCGCTCGAGCATGTCGCGCACGGCGTCGGCCGTCGGACGCTCCGACAGCTCGAGGCGCTCCCGCACGCGAGCGAGCGACGCGGCGAGGCGTTCGGCATCGAACGGCTTGAGGAGGTAGTCGAGCGCCTTCTCCGCAAAGGCCTGGACCGCGTAGCCATCGTAGGCCGTCACGAACACCACGAGCGGCCGCCTGTCGGTGTCGAACGTCCGCAGCGCGGTGAGCCCGTCGATCTCGGGCATGCGAATGTCGAGGAACAGCAGATCCGGCGCATGACGGCGCACGGCGTCGATCGCCTCGACGCCGCTCATCGCTTCGTCGACGATCGCGACGTCGCGATGCGCGCCGAGCAGACGCCGCAGCTTGTTGCGCGCGGGCACTTCGTCGTCCGCGATCACGGTGCGAATGAGACGCGGAACGCTGGTCATGCGATGGCCCTACGATCGGTCAACGTCGCCGCGGCGACGACACGATGCGGAAACTCGAGGACGACACTCGCGTTGCCGTCGCGCCGGATGAATCGAACGGTGTGTGCGTCGCCATAGAGCGCCGCGAGACGCCGCTTCGTACGCGCCAATACGTCGGCGTCCAGCGACGCGTCGCCCTGGATCGCCAGCTCCATCATCGTCATGCCGGATCGCAGCGCGACGTCGACGTGCACCGCGACCGGCTTCACCGATGCAAGAAGCGGAGCCAGTACCGCTGACGGCACCGCGGACCGAGCGTCGCCGCCGGCGCCCAGCGCGACGCTGAGCTGCGTCCCGACGACCGCGCAATAGCTCTCCAGCAGTGCCAGCTCGGCGTCGAGCGTCGTCTCCTCATTGCCGCTCGTCGCGAGGAGCATACGCAGCATGTCGCCGAGTCGCGCGATGGCGGATTCGCAGCGCACCGGGTCGCCGATCGCGGCGTCGACGGCGTCGACGGCCGACAGCAGCAGCGACGGCTGCAAGTGCAGTCTGAGCAGCGCGACACGCGCCGCGGCAAGCCGGCTCATGGCGCGCGACGTCTCAACGCGCTGTTCGCGCAGCCTCGCCCGGGCCGCGATGACTTCGCCGAACGCGACGAGGGTCACGTACGCGACGATGTCCCAGACGGCCCACCCGTTCTGGAAGACTCGAATGCTGGTCCCGTCGGCATGGAGGATCAGCGCCATGAGCGCCGACGTCGCGGCGAGATGCGCCGCGGTGAAGACCGCCGCGCCGAGAGCGTGCGCCGCGATTCGGCGGCCGCGGCGCTGCCCCGCAAGCGCATCGGTAAGCCGCAGCGTGAGCGGCGTGAGCGCGATCCACACGCCGGCGATGAGGGAGTTCTTCGCAAAGAGGCTCGCCCAGGGCACCGCCTGCCCCAGCGCGATCGGCACGACGGACTCGAGCTCGGTCCACACCGCCGCGACGAGCCCCCACCCGAGCACCATCACCGTCGCGCGCAGGCCGACGCCGGCGTCGCGCGCGGGCTCGTCAGAGACGTCGTCGCGCACATCGTCCTCGACCGCCGGCGGCGGCGATTCGCCGGATGGCGCGGCGTCCATCGGAAACTCGATGCGCGTCGTCACGCCGCCGGCCGCTCGTTCGGAGAGATCGATCAGAATCGCTCCCGGATGAAGCTGCTCGAGCCGATGTCGTGCGTTTGCCAGGCCCATTCCTTCTCGAACGGCTTCGCCGCGCAGCCCGACGCCGTCGTCCGAGACGTCGATGGAGACGCGTCCTCCCGGCGCCCGGCGCACCCGCACGTGCACGGCGCCGCCGGACTTTCGCGGCGCGATGCCGTGGCGAATCGCGTTCTCGACGATGGGTTGTAAAAGCATTCGAGGAATGCGCGCGCCGAGCAGATCGACGTCCGCGACGACGCGCGCGTCGAGGCGCGCGCCGAAACGATCACGCTGCAGATCGAGATAGGCCTCCAGGAAACGCAGCTCTTCACCGAGACTGACCGCCGCCGGGCGGTCCGCCGCGACCGACTCGGCGAGCAGACTGCGCAGATTGGCGATCGCACGCCGCGCGCGCAGCGCGCTCTCGAACGCGAGCTGGGAGACGAGGTTCAGCGTATTGAACAGAAAGTGCGGCTGGAGTTGCAGCGTCAACACGTCGAGCGCGGCGCCGCTCGCGCGCGAGCGCAGCAGCGCC
>JADMIO010796607.1_pt1 | contig 20332 bp, 12 predicted proteins | sample 8958161 | NCBI WGS metagenome assembly JADMIO01 (sample SAMN16585339, study PRJNA669376) | soil metagenome | isolation source: Crop rotation soil | place: USA: Cullars Rotation, Alabama | collected 2011 | reverse complement strand
CTTTCCCGGTCGCGCTCCCCGTCGCTCTCGCCGGGGAGGAGCGCGCTGATGATCCGCTCGGCCCCGTCGAGCTGCCCCCAGAGGATGTCGTTGACGCGGTAGCGCGCGTCGAAGAAGGCCGCGAAGTGGGCGAGGTCCGTCCCGGCCAGCTTGTTGACACGGTCGGCCGCGTCCGGCCGCTTGCCCTCGTTCTCCTTCTTCTCGTCGACCAGCAGTGAGGCGTCCTCCGGGCTGACGCGGAAGACCTCTATCGGGTCGGTCTCCTCGCCCACGTCGGTCGAGTAGAAGATGGGGAACGTGACCTGGTCGAAGTCCTCGAAGAAGAGGAAGTAGAAGCGCAGGACGTAACGGACGCTGTCGGCGAGGCCGAGGGGGTTCGCCCGGCGGTCGTATTTGAGCAGCCTCCCGCACTGCCTCGCCGCCCGGCTGATAACCTTCCTGAAATCCTTCTGCACCTTTTCCGAGAGCGTGTTGAACTCGTCCACGTGCCCCTTCTTTAGCTGCCCGTCCTTTAAGTTCTCCTCCTCGTAGAGGTACTTCTTTATCTCCTCCGCGCGCGCGCCCTCCGTGGGCAGGCGGAGCAGCTTGATGAGCCTGTCCGTCGTGATTTTCAGGTCGCCCACCTCTTTGGTGAAAGGGTTGGGGCGCTCCGGGTCGTCGCGGCGCGCCCACAGCCTGCGGCGCTCCGCGAGCAGGCCGGAGTAGACGCCGTTGACCGCGTCGCGGACGCGGCGCAGCTCGTCGCGGAACTCCCGCCGCTCTGCGTCGCCTTCGGGCCAGGTGATCTTCACGTGCTCCTGCTCGGCCACCCCGGCGACCTCGCGCGCGTTGGCGTCGAGGCAGTCCAGCTCGTCGATGGTGCGCAGCAGGAACTGGACGCGGCGGATCGCCCAGCTCAGGTCGAAGTCGATGAGGAAGTTGATCTCCGTCTGCTGCTTCGCCTGCCCCGCGCTCCCCGCGGCGGGATGGTCATCGTAGCGGCTCATGCGCCAGAACCTGACGAGGTAGCGGACGGCCTGGAACTCGTCGGACTCTTCGTCGAGCCCGGCGGCGCGCGCGATGAGGAGCGTCAGGTCGTTCGTCACCTGCGCGATGCGCAGGCGCTGGTAGCCGCCCCACGAGACGCCGTGCCGGTCGATGAGCTGCGACAGCTTCATCTGGCGCAGCGCCTTCAGCCCGTGCTTGGTCGGCCAGCGGCCGCCGTGCGCGGCGCGGTTGCGCGCGCCGATGTCCTTGCGCAGGCCGGCGAGGATGTGGCTGACGCGCTCGACGAGGCGGTTGCGCTCCTGTATGCGCGCGAGGTCTTCGACGATGGTCTGGTGGCTCGGGAGCGTGGAGAGGCCGGCCACGGCGTTCCGGACGAAGTTGAGCCGGCTGTTGCCGGGGTCGGTCAGCTCTGGGTGGTCGGGCGACGGCTCGACGTAGAGCAGCTTGCGGTCGACGGGGTGGAGCGTCTGCCGGAAGGGCAGCACTTCGGAGACGAAGCTGAAGGGGCTGTTGTCGAGCGTGCCCCCGTCGTTGAAGAAGCGCCCCCGGAAGTCCTGCGCGAGGCCCGCGCGCCCGCCCGCGGCCTTGATGTTGCCGCTCGCCAGCAGATAGTCTTCGTAGAACTTCTGGAGCTGTGGGCTCTTGAAATCCAACTCGTCCTTCTCACCCTCCTTGCCCTTGCGCGGGCCGCCGGTCTGCTCGACGGTCTCCCCGCCCGAGTCCATGTTCATCACCTCGAAGGCGGCCTGGTGCGCGGAGGTGCAGCGCGCGGCGAAGGCGAGGAAGGCGTTGTACTCCTGCGTGAAGTCGTTGACCTCCCGCCCGCCCTCGTCGCCGCGGTAGCGGAAGTGGAAGACGTTGCGGTGGCGCAGCTCCTGCACGACCTTGTCGGCGAGCCGCATGTTGACGACGCGCCCGCGCGTGTCGGTCGCCGTCACGTAGAGGTCAAGCTCCTCGGCGTAGAGCGGGCGCGGCCCCCCGTTCTTATCTGCGCCCTGCGTGTCCATCCCGCGCAGCGCGTCGAGCAGTTCCCAGTACATGAGCGGGCTGTTGAGCGGCGAGCGCGGCTGCCCCTCGAAGTCGAGCCGCCTCTCGCCGCCGTCCACCTTGACCCGCGCCGAGGCGGGCTCGTTGAGGAGCACGTCGATGTCGCCCTTCTCGACCCACAGCCCCATCAGCCGGTCGAGGCTCTGGTCGTTGGCGAGCGCCTTGGCGAGGTAGACGGCGTTGATGCCGCCGGCCGAAGTGCCCGTCAGCACGTCCACGACGAAGCGCGTGCGCAGCGCAGCGCCCTCGCCGGCGATCCCCGCCGCGCCGCCCTGCCCTTCGCCGCGGGCGAGCATCCGGCCGAGCTGGCGGTAGACGCTCTCGCTCCCGTCCAGCTCCGCGTCGGAGAAGCAGGCTTTCGTCCCGACGCCCGCGCCGACGCGCTCGGGGGCGGTCGAGCGCACGAGGCGGAGCAGCTCCTGCGCGACGCCGTTCATGTAGATGGCGAGCGAGGAGCCGCCGTACATGACGACGGCGAAGCGGACTTCCTGCGTGTAGTTGACCTCCGGCCGGGTCGTCTTCCCGTCGGCGGGCGGGGGCGGCTGGCTCATCTCTCTTCCCTCTCGAAGACTCGTGTCTGAGGCTGCGGGCGGTCTTGCGGGCGTACGTGCGGGTCAATCTCTAACACAGGCCCCGCGGCCGCGGAAGCTTTTTGTACAAGCCCGGCCCGCTTCCCCGCGCTCCGTGCTATCATTCGCCCTCTGTACTGATCAGTAACGCACTTTTTCGGCCTATGCTCTATCTCTCGCAAGTGCTCGGGCGACCCATCCGCGAGGTCGAGGGCGAGCGGGTGGCGACGCTCAAGGACGTGATCGTCCGGTTAGGCTCAGACCACCCGCCGGTGACGGGGCTCGTCGCGCGCTACCGCCGCCGCGACTTCTTCGTCCCGCGCGCGCGCGTCGCGAGCATCGACTCGCACGGCGTCCGGCTCAACTCGGACATCCTCGACCTGCGCCGCTTCGCCCGCCGCGACGGCGAGGTGCTGCTGGCGCGCGACGTGCTCGACAAGCAGCTCATCGACGTGGACGGCAAGCGCGTCGTGCGCGTCAACGACGTGCAGCTCATCGAGACCGGCGGCGAGTGGCTCGTGACGGGCGCGGACGTGACCTTCGCGGGGCTCTGGCGGCGGCTCACCCCGCACAACTTCGTCGGCACGAACCGCCCCGTCGAGGTCATCGACTGGGCCGACGTCGGCTACCTCGCCACCGACGCCGCGACCGTGCAGCTCAAGTCCTCGCGCGACAAGCTCGCGCGCCTCCACCCCGTCGAGATCGCGCGCCTCGCCGAAGCGCTGTCGCGCCACCACGGGTCGGAGGTCATCGAGGCGCTGGACGACGAGACGGCCGCCGAGACCCTGGAAGAGATGCACGCCGAAGACCAGGCGCGCATCATCGGCGAGATGGAGGAGGAGCGCGCCGCCGACATCCTCGAACACATGTCGCCCGACGAGGCGGCCGACGTGCTCGGCGACCTCCCCGAAGAGAAGGCCGAAGACCTGCTCGAACTGATGGAGCAGGAGGAGAAGGCCGACGTGCAGGAACTCCTCCCCTACGAGGACGACGAGGCCGGGGGCCTGATGACGACCGAGTTCGTCGTGCTCCCGAGGCAGTTGACGGCGGGCGAGGCGCTGGCGCGGCTCCGCGAGATGGCCGAGACGCCGAACATGATCTACTACCTCTACGTCGTCGAGGACGAGGACTCCTGGCGGCTCTGCGGCGTCATCGCCCTGCGCAGCCTCATCCTCGCAGACACTTCGGCGCTGCTCTCCGAGGTCATGCGCGACGAGTTCCAGTTCGCACACCCCAAAGACCCCGCGCGCGACGTGGCCGAGACCATCGCCGAATACAACCTCCTCGCGCTGCCCGTCGTCGACGACGCCGGGGACATCGCCGGCATCGTCACCGTGGACGACGCCATGGAGTACCTCCTACCCAAAGACTGGCGGCCGAGGTTGCCGAGAGTATTCGGCTGACGCAGTCACTAGGGCTTTCCTTCTCCGCCGACTTGAAGGATGATGGGCCAAACGACCGGAACGGCTGATGGCTGAGAGCTGACCGCCGAAAGCTTCTATGAAAGACGGGGAACCTCCGAGTGGCTTCGACGCGCGCAGAGAGTGTGCGGGACGCGGGTCGCCGTTTGTGGCGGCGCGGCTCGCGGCGCGTGCAGCGCGCGGCGGCGCGGCGGCGGGGCTTGCTGGCCTACCTCGCCGTCATCGGCCCCGGCATGATCGCCGCCAACGCGGGTAACGACGCGGGCGGCATCGCCACCTACGCCTCGGCCGGGGCCGACTACGGCTACAACCTCCTCTGGACTTTAATCCCACTCGTCTTAGCGCTCGGCATCGTGCAGGAGACGTGCGCGCGGATGGGGGCGGTGACGGGCAAGGGTCTGTCCGACCTCATCCGCGAGCAGTTCGGCGTGCGCTGGACGGTCTTGGTGATGCTGGCGCTGCTGGTCGCGAACGGCGGCGTCACCGTCTCGGAGTTCGTCGGCATCGCGGCGGCGAGCGAGTTGTTCGGCGTGCCGCGCTTCGTCACGGTGCCGCTCGCGGCCTTCGCCGTGTGGTGGCTGGTGGTCAAAGGTTCTTACAGGAGGGTCGAGCGCGTCTTCCTCCTGATGTCGCTCGTCTTCCTCGGCTACGTCGTCTCGGCCTTCCTCGCGCGCCCCGAGTGGGGCGAGGTCGCGCGCGGTTTCGCGCGGCCGGAAGTCGACTTCAATGCGGGCTACCTCTTCACGGTCGTCGCGCTCATCGGCACGACCATCTCGCCCTACATGCAGGTCTTCGTCCAGTCGTCCGTGGTCGAGAAGGGCGTGGACGAGGAGGACTACGCCCTGACGCGCGCCGACGTGTGGACGGGGACGGTCTTCGCCATCGCCGTCGCCTTCTTCATCACGGTGGCGACGGCCGCGACGCTCCACCGCGCGGGCGTCCACATCGAGACGGCCGAGGACGCGGCACGCGCTTTGGAGCCGCTCGCCGGGACTTACGCCCGCACGCTCTTCGGCGTCGGGCTCTTCGGCGCGTCGATGCTGGCGGCGGCGGTGCTGCCGCTCTCGACGGCCTACTCGATCAGCGAGGCGCTCGGCTTCGAGAAGGGCGTCTCGCGCACGTTCCGCGAGGCGCCGATCTTCCTCGGCATCTTCACGTTCCTGATTGTGGTCGGCGGGCTGGTGGCGATGATCCCCGGCGTGCCGCTCTTCGACGTGCTGCTCGCCACCCAGGTCATCAACGGCCTGCTGCTCCCGGTGCTGCTGGTCTCGGTGCTCAGGCTCGCCTCCGACCGCGAATTGATGGGTGCGCACGCGAACGGCCGGGTCTATAATGCGGCCTCGTGGCTGACCGTGCTGGTCGTCTCCGCCCTGTCGCTTCTCTTTATCGCGACCAGGGTTTTCAACTTCTAGGAGTCAGGAGTCGGGAGTCAGGAGTCAGAATAAGAACCTTCTAAATTCTGCCTCCTGACTCCCGACTCCTGACTCCCACTCTTCCCCAATGACTCGTCCTCCGCTCAAGAATCAGGTCGCGGTGCCGCTCGTGCTGGCGGCGGTCTTCGGGCTGGCGTGGTACGTGCTCTCGCGGCTCGTGCCGGAGCTGCCCGCGGGCGCGACCGACCAGCAGCGGATGACGCACGCGGCGAACGAGTGGGCCGTCACGGTCGTCCAGATCGCCTTCTGGATGAGCCTCGCGCTCGTGGCCGTGCGCGCGCTCAACGAGCTGGCCTTCTTCCTCTTCCGCAAGCGCAAGGGCTACGAAGCGCCGAGCCTGATGCGCGACCTCTTCTCGCTCGTCCTCTACGTGACGGCCGGCGCCGTCATCCTCAAGTACACGCTCGACCTCTCGTTCGGGGCGCTGCTGCCCGGCTCGGCGCTCTTAGGCATCGTCCTCGGCCTCGCCTTGCAGGACACGCTCGGCAACCTCTTCTCGGGCATCTCGCTCCACGCCGACAAGCCCTTCCAGGTGGGCGACGTGATCACCGTCGGCAAGCACACCGGCGTCGTCATGTCGATCACGTGGCGGGCGGTCAAGATCAAGACCTTCTCGAACCACATCGTGCTGGTCGGCAACACCGTCATCGCCAAGGAGTCCATCGAGGTCTGCCCGCAGAACGGCCAGAACGCGCGCATCGTCTTCTTCAGCGCGGCCTACACCGACTCGCCCGTCAAGGTCATCCACGCCGTGCGCGAGGCCATGCGCGAGGCCGAGAACGTGCTGCGCTACATCACGCCCGTCGTGCGCATCCGGGGCCTGGGTGACTCGGGCGTCGAGTACGAGGTCAAGTACTGGCTCTCGGACTACACGCGCTACAACGACACGGACGCGCTCGTCCGCCAGCGCATCTGGTACGCCTTCCGCCGCAACGGCTTCACCTTCCCCTTCCCGACGCGCACCGTCTTCATGGAGGAGCCCGCGGCGCAGAACGGCGACGGGCGCGGCACGGAGACTCTGGCCGAGCTGCTCTCGGCCGTGGACATCTTCTCGCCGCTCACGCCCGTCGAGCTGAACGCGCTGGCGGCCTCCTCTTCGAACCACGTCTACGCGCCCGGCGAGACGATCATCCGCGCGGGCGACGACGGCGACTCGATGTTCGTCGTCAGCCGCGGGGGCGTGGACGTGCGCGTGGACTCGAACGGCACGTCGCGCACCATCAGCCGGCTCGGCGAGGGCGCCTTCTTCGGCGAGATGGCGCTCTTCACCGGCGAGCCGCGCACGGCCAACGTCGTCGCCGCCGAGGAGACCGAAGTGCTGGAGATCGGCCACGACGCGATGCGCAACCTCTTCCGGACCAACCCCGACCTCGTCGAGGCCCTCAGCCACGCCATCAACGAGCGCCGCGCCGGCCTCCTCGCCAACGCCTCCGCCCCCCGCGGCGAAGAAGACACGCACGACGGCCTCCTCTCCCGAATCAGACGCTTCTTCCGGCTCGACTGAAAAGATGAAGACGACCAGACTCCTGTGCGTAGTCGCCTGCCTGCTGCTCGGCGTCCGCGCCGCCGTTCGCGCCCAGACGACGCCCGACACCTTCCCCGTCCGGATCGACGTCAACGCCGCGAAGACCGTCGGCGAGATAAAGCCCGTCTGGCGCTTCTTCGGCGCGGACGAGCCGAACTACGCGTACATGAAGGACGGCCGGAAGCTGCTCGCCGAACTCGGCGAGCTGAAACCCGGCTCGGTCTACTTCCGCACGCACAACCTTCTGACGACGGGCGACGGCACGCCCGCCCTGAAGTGGGGCTCGACGAACGCCTACACGGAGGACGCGCGGGGGCGCCCCGTCTACGACTGGACGATTGTTGACCGCATCTTCGACACCTACCTGAAGCGCGGCGTCCGCCCCTACGTGCAGATCGGGTTCATGCCGCAGGCGCTCTCGGTGAAGCCCGACCCGTACCAGCACCACTGGACGCCCGAGGCGAAGTACGAAGAGATTTACACGGGCTGGGCCTACCCGCCGCACGACTACGCGAAGTGGGCCGAGCTTGTCTACCGTTGGACGAAGCACTGCGTCGAGCGCTACGGCCGCGCGGAGGTCGAGCGCTGGTACTTCGAGACGTGGAATGAGCCGAACATAGGCTACTGGCGCGGGACGCCCGAAGAGTTCCGAAAGCTTCACGACTACGCCATCGACGCCGTCCGCCGCGCCCTGCCCACGGCGCGCGTCGGCGGCCCCGACACCGCCGGCGCGGGCGGCAAGTTCATGTCCGACTTCCTCGAACACGCCCTGCGCGGGACGAACCACGCCACGGGGAGGACGGGCACGCCGCTCGACTTCATCTCCTTCCACGCGAAGGGGGGCCCTCGTTTTGTCGAAGGGCACGTGCAGATGGGCATCAGTAATCAGCTCCGCACGATTGACTCCGCGTTCAGCGCCGTCGCCGCCTACCCGGAGTTGAAGCACAAGCCGCTCGTCATCGGCGAGTCCGACCCGGACGGCTGCGCGGCCTGCCAGGGGCCGCAGCTCGGCTACCGCAACTCGACGATGTATTCGAGCTACACGGCCGCCAGCTTCGCGCGCAAGTACGAGCTGGCCGACCGCCACGGCGTCAACCTCGAAGGCGCTTTGACGTGGGCGTTCGAGTTCGAAGACCAGCCGTACTTCGCGGGCTTCCGCGTGCTGGCGTCGAACGGCCTCGACCTCCCCGTCCTGAACGTCTTCCGCATGCTCTCGGAGATGTCGGGCCGGCGCGTCGCCGTCGAGTCGGACGGGGCCGTCTCGCTCGACGCGATCTTGAAGGACGGCGTGCGCGGCCGTCCCGACGTGTCCGCGCTCGCCGCGCTCGACCAGAACAGACTCGCGCTCCTCGTCTGGCACTACCACGACGACGACGTGCCCGGCCCTTCGGCCGAAGTGGAACTCAAACTCGCCGGCCTCCCCCTCCGCGAAGGGCGCGCGCGGCTGCGCCACTACCGCATCGACGACTCACACTCCAACTCCTACGCCGAGTGGCGCCGCATGGGCTCGCCGCCGAGGCCTTCGCCGCAGCAGTACGCGCAACTGGAGAAGGCCGGCCGCCTCACTCAACTGGGCGCGCCGGAGACGGTCACGCTCAAAGAGTCCGCGGCCACTCTGCGTCTGCCGCTGCCGCGGCAGGCGGTCTCGCTGCTCGTCCTCGAATGGGGAACGTCTTCAAGTCCAAAGGCGGGGCGTCATGGGCGTTAACTTCAGACGACTGTTGCTCGGTCTGCTCCTCTCTTGCGCGTTCGCGCCGTACGTCTCGGCACAGAGTGTTGCTACCCAGACGCAGATCAGGTACCTCTCCGGCACGGGGAAGGACGACGGCGTCTTGTGGGACTTCTACTGCACCGCGGGCCGCCGCAGCGGCGTGTGGGCGAAGATTCCAGTGCCCTCGAACTGGGAGCAGCACGGCTTCGGCGCGTACAACTTCGGCCGGCCCGAAGACGAAAAGACGAACCCGGTCGCGCGCGAGCAGGGCCGGTACCGCCTGCGCTTCTTCGTCCCCGCCGCGTGGAGGGGCAAGGTCGTCCGCATCGTCTTCGACGGCGTGATGACCGACGCGGAAGTTCTGGTTAACGGCAAGTCCGCAGGCCCCACGCATCAAGGCTCCTTCTACCGGTTCAAGTACGACATCACTTCGCTGCTGAAGTTCGGCGCGTCGAACCTGCTCGAAGTCAACGTCAGCAAAGTCTCGGCCAACGAGAGCGTGAACCGCGCCGAGCGCTTCGGCTCAGACTACTGGGTCTTCGGCGGCATCTTCCGCCCCGTCTACCTCGAAGCGCTGCCCGCCGCCCACATCGACCGCGCGGCCGTCGGCGCGTGCGCCGACGGCCGCTTCAACGTGGACGTGTACCTCGGCGAGGGCGTGTCTTACGGCGCAGTCTTCGCGCAGCTCATCGACGCGCGCGGCCGTCCGCTCGGCGAGCGGTTCGGGGCGGACGTAGGGCCGGGGGTGAAAGTCATCCGGCTCGAAAAGAGGGTCGCCGCGCCGAAGCTGTGGACGGCGGAGACGCCGAACCTCTACCGCGTGCGGCTCACGCTTTTGCAGAGAGGGATTCCGGCGCACACCGCCGACGTGCGCTTCGGCTTCCGCACGTTCGAGGTGAGGCCGGGCGACGGGCTCTACCTCAACGGCCAGCGCATCCTGTTAAAGGGCACGAACCGACACTCCTTCTGGCCCGAGTCGGGGCGGACGACGAGCCGTCAGATCAGCTACCGGGACGCGCGGCTGCTCAAGGAGATGAACAACAACGCCGTCCGCATGTCGCACTACCCGCCCGACGAGCACTTCCTCGAAGCGTGCGACGAGCTGGGGCTCTACGTGCTCGACGAGCTGGGCGGGTGGCAGCGCAGTTACGACACGGAGACTGGGCGCCGGCTTATCGGCGAGCTGGTGCGCCGCGACGTGAACCATCCCTCGATCCTCTTCTGGGACAACGGCAACGAGGGCGGCTGGAACAAGGAGAACGACGGCGAGTTCGCGAAATGGGACCCGCAACAACGCAACGTGCTCCACCCATGGGAACTGGCGGGCGGCGTGGACACGAACCACTACGAAACTTTCGAGAGCCACGCGCGACTGACTTCAGGCCCGAACATCTACATGCCGACGGAGTTCCTGCACGGGCTCTACGACGGCGGCGGGGGCGCGGGACTCCGGGACTACTGGGAGCTGATGCGGAAGAGCAGGGTCGGCGGCGGCGGCTTCATCTGGGCCTTGCTGGACGAGTGCGTCGCCCGCACGGATAGGGGAGGACGTTTGGACTGCGCGGGGAACTTCGGGCCGGACGGCATCGTCGGCCCGCACCGCGAGCGCGAGGGCAGCTTCTACGCCGTCCGCGAAATCTGGTCGCCCGTGCAGTTGACAGGCCCGCAAGAGTTAACGGACGCCCCGCGCCTATCTTTCACCGTCGAGAACCGCTTCGACTTCACCAACCTTGCCGAGTGCGGCTTCGAGTGGCAACTCGCGCGCTTCCCTTCCCCCTTTGCGAAGAAGGCGGGTCACACCCGCATCGCCGCGGGAAGGGTGAAGGGGCCGAACGCCGCGCCGCACGGCGCGGGGGTGTTGAAGGTAGATTTGCCGCCGAGCTGGAAGACGGCCGACGTGCTCTACCTCACTGCGAAAGACCCTTCGGGGCGTGAGCTGTGGACGTGGTCGTGGGAGTTGAAGCGGGCTCGCGCTTCAACTCCCACGGTTAAAGGAGAAGTTTCGACGAGGGATGAGGGCGGCTCGCTCTTCGTCCGGACGGGCGCGCTCGAACTGCGCTTCGACAAGCGGACGGGCTTGCTCGCCGAAGTCCGCAGCGGCGGCCGCGTCATCCCCTTCGGCAACGGCCCGCGCTTCGTCGCCTTCCGCCGCGAAGAACGCAAGTACGTGGACATCTCCGGGCCAAGCGAAAAGATTCTCTTCGAGCCGCACATGGAGGGCGGCGACCTCGTCGTCGATACACGTTACAACGGGGCGCTCGAATATGCGCGCTGGCGCGTCTCGCCCGACGGCGCGGTCAGGCTCGACTACAGTTACGCGTTCGAAGGCGACGCCTGTCTGCTCGGCGTGCGGTTCGACGCGCCCGAGCGTGAGATGGCCCGCGCCCGCTGGCTCGGGCGCGGGCCGTACCGCGTCTGGCAGAACCGCGCGCAAGGCACGCGGCTCGACGTGTGGGAGAGAGGCTACAATGACACGACGCCCGGCGAGAGCTGGGACTACCCCGAGTTCAAGGGTTACTTCGCGGGCTGGCGCTGGGCGGCGTTCGAGACGACGGGCGGCACGGTCACCCTCTTCAACGCGTCAGGCGACTCTCACCTCGGCGTCTACGGGCCGAAGGACGGCCGCGACGGCCTCCTCGACTTACCGGAGACCGGCCTCGCCCTCCTCGACGTGATCCCCGCTACGGGGAACAAGTTCCACCCGCCCGAACAGCTCGGCCCGCAGTCACAACAGAGACACGTCTCCGGCGCGACCCGCGGCGCAGTCATTTTCCGCTTCGACACGGTTAAAGGCCGTGAACCGTAACAGGAGCGCGAACCGTAAACCGTGAACCGTGACAAGAAGGAGCCATCTCCTCTCTTGTCACGGTTCACGGTTTACGGTTCACGGCCTTCAGGCGCTCTGCGTGATGCGCGTCTGGCACTCGTCGCGTGGCGACCTTCTTTTCCCACCGCGCAGGCGCGCGAGAAGCTGTGCGATCTCCTTCGGCGAGGTCTTGACCAGCGCCACTCCGAGCAGGATGACGAGCGCCGCGCCCGCCTCGCGCCAGCCGAGCGGCTCCGACAGGATCAGCCACCCGAGCGTGAGCGCCACCAGAGGGTTCACGTACGAGTAGGTCGAGACGAGCGGCAAAGGCAGCTTCTGGATCGCGTACATGTAAGCGCTGTACGCCACAATCGAGCCGAACACGATGAGGTAAAGGAGCGCGCCCGCGCTCCTCGCGCTGAAACTCATCCCCGACCACTCGCCCGCGAGCGTCCCCACAACGGTCAGCACCACGCCCGCCCAGAGCATCTGCACCGCCGAGGCCATCAGAGGCGAGACGCCCACGGGGCGCAGCTTCGAATAGACCGAGCCCGCCTGCCAGAAGAGACTCCCGACCTGTATGATGACGACGCCGAGGACGTACTTGCCGTTCAGTTCCGCCCCGAAGAGCTGCGGCCCCACGAGCATCGCCAGCCCCCCGAAGCCCACGGCCATCCCCAAAAGGCCGCGGAAGCCCACGCGCTCGCCGTCCTTCTGAAAACGCTCAAGCGCCGCCGCCCAGAAGGGCGAGGTCGCCACCAGGAGCGCTGCCATCCCGCTCGGCACCCACTTCTCGGCCCACACGACCGCGCCGTTCCCCACGCCGAGCAGCATCAGGCCCACCACGGCCAGGTCGAACCACTCGCGCCCGATGGGCAGGCGCGCGCCCCTCTGCCGGCTCATGACGAAGAAGAGCAGACTGCCCGCGATGACGAACCGCAGCCCCGCGAAGAGCGTCGGCTGAAAACTCTCCAACCCGACGGCAATCGCCAGATAGGTCGTCCCCCAGAAGAAACAGACCGCCGCCCAGGCCCCGTACGCCCCCAACTTATCCCTGCCCTGCATCACTCACCCGCCCTTTCCCTGTCCAGAGGCAGCGCCGTAGACTCCTTGACCGTCTTCAAAACGATTGTCGTCCGCGTGCTCCTGATCTGCTTGAAACGCCCCAGCTCGTCCCGCAGAAACCTGTAAAGGTCGTCCGTGTCCCTCGCCCGCACCTTCAGAATGAAACAGTCTTCGCCCGCCAGGTGATGCAGCTCCAACACCGAAGGCAGCGCCGCCAACTCCTCGGCCGTCCCCTCCGCGCGCCCGATTAAATCTTCGTTGTCTTCCACACGCAGGAAGATGAAGGCCACGAGCCCCAGCCCCAGCGCGTCCGGGTCGAGAATCGCCGTGTAGCCCTTAATCAGGCCGCGCTCTTCGAGCTTGCGGACGCGCTCAAGGGTGGCCGAAGGGGTCAGCTCGACCACGCGCGCAAGCTCCACGTTGGTCGTCCGCCCGTCCTTCTGGAGAATCTCGAGAATCTTCGCGTCCCTCTCGTCAAGCATCAATAACACCTCTCCAAGCCCTTACGAATCTCCGAGACGCTGCGTTCCATCAAATTCGGCAAAAGCGTCTATTTGCCGTTCATCGTACGCCCCAAGGACACTTTTGTCAATGAATATTCTCCTAAACTAGCTTTATAGAGCAATAAAAGCGGCGCACGCTTCAGCCGTCAAAGCAGGGCAACGTGGGAATTTCCCCATTCATCCATAGACTTGACAAGAGGACACTCAATATTTATTATTCTTCCGTGCTCACGCATTGAGGATCGCCCCGGCGCCCCCGGAAGGGATTGCAAGGGGTAGCAAATATTCTCTCTGGAGGTTAAAAATCATGAGCATCACACGTTACGACCCTTTCCGTGACCTGAAGACCTTGCAGGATGAGGTCAACCGCCTCTTCTCCACCAACTTCTCGCGCGGTTTCGGCGACGAGGGCATCGCGCGCGGCGCCTGGACGCCGAACGTGGACATCTTCGAGAACAAGGACGAGATCGTCCTCGAAGCCGAACTCCCCGGCATGAACCGCGAGGACTTCGAGCTGACCATCGAGAACAACGTCCTGACTTTGCGCGGCGAGCGCCGCTTCGAGAAGAAGGACGAGGCAGACAACTACCACCGCGTCGAGCGCGCCTACGGCTCGTTCACGCGCTCCTTCACGCTGCCGCAGACGGTCTCGCCCGAGAACGCGGCGGCCGAGTACAAGAACGGCGTGCTCCGCGTCGCGCTCCGCAAGCGCGAGGAGGTGAAGGCCCGCCGCATCGAGATCAAGGGCGAGCCGGCCGAAGCCGGCGAGCCGAAGACCATCGAGGCGAAGGCTGAAGGCGGGCAGCCCTCGGCCAGGGGCCAGTCGAACACGGCCAACGCCTAACCGGCAGGAAACCTTCGGCGGCCAGCCCGACGGTCAGGAGCCACGCGGGTGGCGCACGGCCGCGGCTGGCCGCTCAGGTTTAAGACCGTGCGAGTAGTAGCAGTATTTTTGTAGAGCAGTCAGTCAAGATTTTCCCGAGGCAATCATGCGTCTAGAACGTTTCACGCTGCGCGGCCAGGAGGCCATCCAGTCGGCCATCGAGGCGGCCGAGCGCAACCAGCACCAGCAGGTCGAGCCCGAGCACCTCCTGCTCTCCATGCTCGAACAGCCCGAGAGCACCGTCCGGCCCCTGCTCGGCAAGCTCGGCGCGAACTTGCAGGTCGTCGTGAACGACTTGCAGGCGGCCGTCGCGCGCCTGCCGAAGGTGCAGGGCGGCTCGCAGTACTTCAGCCCGCGCATCACGCAGGTCTTCCAGGCGGCGCAGAAGGAGGCCGAGCAGATGCAGGACGAGTACGTCTCGACCGAGCACCTGCTCCTCGCCATCACCGCAGAGAAGGACGGCGCGGCCGGCCGCATCCTGCGCCAGCACGGCGTCAACCGCGACGACCTCTTCAAGGTCATCGAGCAGACGCGCGGCGGCGTCCGCGTCACAGACCAGAACGCCGAGGCCAACTACCAGGCGCTCTCGAAGTACGCCAAAGACCTGACGGAGCTCGCGCGTCAGGGCAAGCTCGACCCCGTCATCGGCCGCGACGACGAGATACGCCGCACGGTTCAAGTCCTAAGCAGAAGGACGAAGAACAACCCCGTCCTCATCGGCGAGCCGGGCGTCGGCAAGACGGCGATTGTCGAGGGCCTGGCGCAGCGCATCGTCTCGGGCGACGTTCCCGAAACGCTTCGGAACAAGCGGCTCGTCGGGCTCGACCTCGGCTCGATGCTCGCGGGCGCGAAGTACCGCGGCGAGTTCGAAGACCGTCTGAAGGCCGTCCTCAAAGAGATCGAGAACGCGCAGGGTCAGATCGTCCTCTTCATCGACGAGCTGCACACGCTCGTCGGCGCGGGCGCGGCCGAGGGCGCGATTGACGCCTCGAACATGCTGAAGCCCGCGCTCGCGCGCGGCGAGTTGCGCTGCGTCGGGGCGACGACTCTGAACGAGTACAAAAAGTACATCGAGAAGGACGCGGCGTTGGAGCGCCGCTTCCAGCAGGTCTTCGTCGGCGAGCCGACCGTGGAGGACACCATCGCCATCCTGCGCGGCCTGAAGGAGCGCTACGAGGTGCACCACGGCGTCCGCATCAAGGACTCGGCCATCGTCTCGGCGGCGACACTCTCGAACCGCTACATCACCGACCGCTTCCTGCCCGACAAGGCCATCGACCTCATCGACGAGGCGGCCTCGCGTCTGCGCATCGAGATAGATTCGCTGCCCGTCGAGATTGATGAACTCGAACGAGAGATCATGCAGCTCGAAATCGAGCGGCAGGCCCTGACGCGCGAGACGGACGAGCGCTCGAAGGCGCGGCTGCACGAGATCGAGCAGCGCGTCGCAGACCTCAAGGAGCGCTCGGCCGGCATGAAGGCCAAGTGGCAGGCCGAGAAGGAGATCATCGAGCGCATCCGCAAGGCCAAGGAGGAGGTCGAGCAGACCAAGATACAGGCCGAGCAGTACGAGCGCGCGGGCGACTACAATAAGGTCGCCGAGCTGCGCTACGGCCGCCTGGTCGAGTTGCAGCAGCAACTCGAAGCCGACCAGAAGAAGCTCGAAGAGGCACAGAAGGAGGGCGTCTTCCTCAAGGAGGAGGTCGACGAGGAGGACGTGGCGCAGGTCGTCGCCAAGTGGACGGGCGTGCCCGTCTCGAAGATGTTGGAAGGCGAGATGCAGAAGCTCGTCACGATGGAGGAGCGCCTGCGCCAGCGCGTCATCGGGCAGGACGAGGCATTGGCCGCGGTCGCGAACGCCGTGCGCCGCGCGCGCGCGGGGCTGCAAGACCCGAACCGCCCGGTCGGCTCCTTCATCTTCCTCGGCCCCACGGGCGTCGGCAAGACCGAGACGGCGCGCGCGCTCGCGGAGTTTATGTTTGACGACGAGCGCGCGATGATCCGGCTCGACATGTCCGAGTACATGGAGAAGCACGCCGTGGCGCGCATGATCGGCGCGCCGCCGGGCTACGTCGGCTACGAGGAGGGCGGGCAGTTGACCGAGGCCGTCAGGCGCAGGCCCTACAGCGTCATCCTCTTCGACGAGATCGAGAAGGCGCACCCGGATGTCTTCAACATCCTCTTGCAGATTCTCGACGACGGACGACTCACCGACTCGAAGGGGCGCACGGTGGACTTTAAGAACACCGTGCTGATTATGACCTCGAATCTGGGGAGCCGCGAGATACAGGCCGTGGCCGACGACGAGAAGCAGGTCAGAGAGGCCGTGCTCGAAGTGCTGCGCGAGAACTTCAAGCCGGAGTTCCTGAACCGCGTGGACGACATCGTCATCTTCCACCAGCTCACGCGCGAGCAGATCGGCGACATCATCGAGATACAGCTCGAACGGCTGCGCCGCCTGCTGGCCGAGCGCGACATACATCTGGAGTTGGACGAGTCGGCCAAGGCTCTGCTCTCGCGCGAGGGCTACGACCCGCTCTACGGCGCGCGCCCTTTGAAGCGCGCGATCCAGACGCTCATCCAGAACCCGCTCGCGTCGAAACTCCTGCGCGGCGAGGTTCTGCCCGGCCAGACCGTCCGCGTCTCGGCCGACGGCGACCAGTTGCAGTTCGCGGCCGACGGCGACGCCGCGACCGAGGCGGCGAAGGCATAGATGAAGTAGGCAGCAGGCAGATGGCAGGAGGCAGTAAAGAGCCATAAAGACGAAGCTCTGAACTAACCCTTCAGCATTAATAACGCGGAGCGTACTGCCTTACTGCCATCTGCCTGCTGCCTACTGACTTGGAGGATCATTCGATGAGACATCATAGATTCGACCCGCGCGACCTCTTCAGTTTGCAGGAGCGGATGAACCGCCTGTTCGAGGAGGCGGCCGACCGGCGCGCCGGCGCGCGCGAGGAGGAGGGCGAGATCGAGCGCGCCGACTGGATTCCGGCGGCCGACGTGTACGAGGACGAGCGCGAGTACCTGCTGGCCCTCGACCTGCCCGGCATCAACCGCGAAGGCCTGGACGTTTCCCTCGACGACGGACGCCTCGTCATCCGCGGCGAGCGCAGGGGGCAGGAGGGCTTGAACGCGCGCCGCGCGGAGCGGCCGCAGGGGCGCTTCGTGCGCACCTTCAGCCTGCCGGACGCGGTCGAACGCGCGTCGATCTCGGCCGACTACAAGGACGGCGTGCTGCTCCTTCATCTGCCCAAGCGTGACGAGCGGCAGGGCCGCCGCACGAAGATCGACGTGAAGTGAGAGGGGCGTCTGTCGTGAACCGTAAATCGCCGATGGCGGCCGCCCCGCCCGCCGCCTTTCCTATTTGCGATTTACCATTTACGATTTACGCCGATGAGACTATTTCGCAGGGGGAGTAAGAAGCGAGATATGACAGAGAAGGATTCGGCCGAGAAGGACTGGCCGGAGGAGTTGGGCACCGAAGAAGAGGGCGCGCCGAAGGTGCGCTTCAACGACCGCCGCCGCATCCGCCTCGGCGAAGAGGAGGAGGGCGGCGAAGCTCAGCCCGCGGAAGAGACGCCGAGCGTCAAGCCCTCTTACGTCGAGGAGCTTGAGGCGCGCGCGCGCGAGGCCGAGCAGAAGGTCGCGGACGTGCAGGCGCGTTTCGAGCAGGTGCGTTCGGAACTCAAGCGCGAGACGGACGAGCTGCGCCAGCGCCTCGCGCGCAACGCCGACGAGCGGGTCGCGCGCGAGAAGGCGTCCTTCATCTCGGCGCTGCTGCCGGTCATCGACAACCTGCAACGCGCCGTCGAGGCGGCCGAAAGCGGGGGCACGCAGGAGTCGCTTTTAGACGGCCTGCGCGGCACCATCAGCGGCTTCGAGAACGTGCTCGCGCAGGCCGGGGCCGAGCCCGTCGACGCGCTCGCGCAACCCTTCGACCCGGAGCTGCACGAGGCCGTGGACACCGTCGAAGTCGAGCCCGCGCTCGACGGCCAGGTCATCACGCAGTACGGCCGCGGCTACCGCCTCGGCAACCAACTGCTCCGCCCCGCGCGCGTCCAGGTCGGCCGCGCCAGGAGCGAGAGCGAGAGTGCGGGCGCGTAACGGTTCATTAAATCAGACTAACTGACAGTCAAAATTTTCTCAGGAGAAACCAACAGTGGCAGCGAAGGATTTGAAGTTCAGGGAAGAGGCGCGGAGCGCGATGCTCAAGGGCGTGAACGTCCTGGCGAACGCGGTGCGCGTGACTTTGGGGCCGAAGGGGCGGAACGTCGTGCTCGCCAAGAAGTTCGGCTCGCCCCTCATCACGAAGGACGGCGTGACGGTCGCCAAGGAGATCGAGCTTAAAGATAAATACGAGAACATGGGCGCGCAGATGGTCAAGGAGGTCGCCACCAAGACCAACGACATCGCGGGCGACGGCACGACCACCGCGACCGTGCTCGCGCAGGCCATCTTCCGCGAGGGCGTCAAGAACGTCACGGCCGGCGCCAACCCCATGCAGTTGCAGCGCGGCATCCAGCTCGGCGTCGAGGCCGCCACGGCCGAACTCGAAAAGCTCTCGAAGAAGGTCAAGGGCAAGGACGAGCTGGCGAACGTCGCGGCCGTCTCGGCCAACAACGACCGCGAGATCGGGGAGCTGATCGCCGAGGCGATGGATCGCGTCGGCAAGGACGGCGTCGTCACGGTCGAGGAGTCGAAGTCGATGCAGACCGAGCTGGATTTGGTCGAGGGCATGCAGTTCGACCGCGGCTACCTCTCGCCCTACTTCGTCACCAACCCCGACCGGATGGAGTGCGTGCTCGAAGAGCCCGTCATCCTCATCCACGAGAAGAAGATTTCGGCCATGCGCGACCTGCTGCCGCTCCTGGAGCAGGTCGCGAACCAGGGCCGCCAGCTCCTCATCATCGCGGAGGACGTTGAGGGGGACGCGCTCGCCACGCTGGTCGTCAACCGCCTGCGCGGCACGATTAAGGTTTGTGCCGTCAAGGCCCCCGCGTTCGGCGACCGCCGCAAGGCCATCCTCGAAGACATCGCGACGCTCACCGGCGGGCGCGTCATCACGGAAGACCTCGGCATCAAGCTCGAATCGGTGACGCTTGAGGATTTGGGTCGCGCCAAGCGCATCATCGTGGACAAGGAGAACACCACGGTCGTCGAGGGCGCGGGCGAACGCCGCAACATCGAGGGGCGCGTCTCGACCATCCGCCACCAGATCGAGGAGACGACCTCGGACTACGACCGCGAGAAGTTGCAGGAGCGCCTGGCCAAGCTCGCGGGCGGCGTCGCGGTCATCCGCGTCGGCGCCGCGACCGAGACCGAGATGAAGGAGAAGAAGATGCGCGTCGAGGACGCCGTCAACGCGACGCGCGCGGCCGCGCAGGAAGGGATAGTGCCGGGCGGCGGAGTCGCGCTCGTGCGCGCGGCCAGGGCGCTCGACAAACTCAAAGAGGAGGGCGACACGCTGACGGGCGTCCGCCTCATCCAGCGCGCGATGCAGGAGCCCCTGCGCCGCATCGCGGAGAACGCCGGGATGGACGGCGCCGTCGTCATCGGCAAGATCGAGGACTCGAAGGGCGCGGTCGGCTACAACGCCGCCACGGGCCAGTTCGAAGACCTCGTCAAGTCCGGCATCATCGACCCGACGAAGGTCGTCCGCACGGCCTTGCAGAACGCCGCCTCCATCGCTGGCCTTCTGCTCACCACGGACGCCGCCGTCACCGACGCGCCAGAGCCGAAGAAGGCGGCCACGCCGCCGATGCCGGGGGGCGAAGACTACGGCGACTTCTAAGGGCCGTGAACGGTAACCCGTTCGGACACGTGAACCGTAAACCGTAAACCGTGACGAGTAAGAACTGTCTTCTTCTTGTCACGGTTTACGGTTTACGGTTCACGTTCTTGTCACGGTTTGCGGTTTACGGTTTACGCCGTTCAAATTGGCAAGACAATTGCTGTCCGGCGGTGTGCTATAGTTCAAATGTCCTGAAGCGCGACATGAAAAGCGCAACGGGCATCACGAGCCAGGCATCTAACAGAGGCCGGACGACGGGCGTGTTTGGCGAAACTGTTTCGGCTTTGAAAGCCCCGAAGTTGAACGCGCCGCCCGCCGTCCAGATTTTTTTTTAGGCTGATGTTTTCGAGCCCCTGCGGAGGTCGCCTCGCAAGACTCCCCCCGCGGCTCGTCAGAAGGAAAAGCAATGATTGATCTGGGAACTTACAAAGACCGATTCGCCGAGAGCGGGCAGCGCGTCCTTGAGCACGCCGTGCAGGAGTCGCGCCGCCGTGACCAAAACTACATCGCGGTAGAACACATTCTCAACGGCCTCCTTTCCAGCACAGTGGGATCCGAAGCTTGGAATTCACGTGACTTGAAGTCGCG
>JADMIO011367197.1_pt1 | contig 20333 bp, 11 predicted proteins | sample 8958161 | NCBI WGS metagenome assembly JADMIO01 (sample SAMN16585339, study PRJNA669376) | soil metagenome | isolation source: Crop rotation soil | place: USA: Cullars Rotation, Alabama | collected 2011 | reverse complement strand
GCCGCGACTTCAAGTCACGTGAATTCCAAGCTTCGGATCCCACTGTGCTGGAAAGTATGCTGGTGCTGACGGGTCTATCGGCGGCAATGAGGAAATCGCTTAAAGGGAAGAATCATCAAGTACGGGTCCCTCGGCATATCAGGGCTGCCAAAGATCCGGATAGTCAAAATGAAAAAGATCTCCCGGCGAGCGGCCGGATAGATCGTTCGCACAGTAATGAACGCAAACTGCCGAGAGGCGACTCAAATCGACCGTGTGAGGGTCCGCGCAGAGATCTTTCGCAAGCGAAGGTTCGTCCCTTGAGAGTCGAAGCAGGCCGGTTACTGCGGCGGCGACATCTCGCGTTCGAGGAGCTCGCGAACACTGTCCAATTCGCGGCGTACGTGGCGGTCGGAGAGCTGGACGTACTCAGCGATTTCCTGGACCGAGTGGCCTTGCAACCGGAGCTCCAGGATCGACCGCAGGGACGGTTTCAGCTTCTGCAGGAAGTGCTCGAGTTGATCCACAATGGCGATGATTTCCGGGTGCGAAGCATCGGGCGACTCGGGCTGCCACTCGGCCTGCCCTGTACTTTCATCAACTCCCACATTCTGTTCCCGCTGGTAATCGCGCTTGTCCGCACCGTGGAATTCGAACTGCTTGCGCAACTTATTCATGGTGATCCCGACCAGCAGCCGCCACAGGTCGCCGGATCGTTCCAGGATATAGTTGCCCTTCTTGGCTCCTTCGAAAAAGTCCCCATAGACCGATTGGACCACGTCTTCCGCATCAATCCGACGGACCAGGCGCGTGGAAATCCGGCTTTGGGTCAATCGGACCAGCTGTTCGACATGACGCCGAAACAATTTGCCGGCAGCCTGGTCGTCCCCCTGCTGGAAGCGGGCTACCAGCCGAATGGAATCCTCTACAGACTGCATTTCAGGGGCTAAGTCGTCATTCGGTGTTGGGTCCACGCTGCACCTCATATCTGGTCGAGAACGACCTGAGTTCGCATGTCATCTAATTCCAGTGGCCGGCGTGGCTCACGTTTTGACAGTATCCGACGCACAACTGCACTCGCCAAGACCGAAATCCACCAGACGCATCATTTCGTCCGAAATCTTTGAGTTTTGCGACGAATTCTCCCGCAGAGTCGGTGGCAGCCCAGGTCCAAATTGAGAATCCAGGGAACTGTGGCGACGTGAGCACCCTCTTACGAGGAGGATGTCGTTGTCGCTCCGTTTCCAGGATTCACCTTCTTCGACTAATCGCTGTATTTGGTTCGCGTATTAGGGAAAAGCCCGCTTGACAAGCGGTTTGACCGGCAGACAGACTATGTACCTTAATATACTGTGCGTAAAGGATCGGAAAGGTCTGTTAATGAATCGCCTTAATGGAACAGTGCTGCTGGCGATTGCATTATGGTTGAATTCTGCGGTAGCCCCGGCTCAACAACCAGGCGAAGCGCCGCGACTCATTCTCAATGCCGGTGGTGCTTCCCAGCCAATTCGGTCATTAAGGTTTTCGCCCGATAGCACGCGCCTGTATGCGGCGGGCGATCACAAGTGTGTCCATGTCTGGAGAATTCCCGCTCAGCCTTTGCCTCCGTCGCTCGAGACTTCATTGCAGTGGGGTATATCACGCGCGAATATCGGCCGCATCTATGCGATGGATCTGTCACCGACTGGCACGCAACTGGTGGTGGGTGGTTACAGCATTCGCAGTCAAGGGGGCGATCTGGCTCTGTTTGATCTCCCGGCCCACCAGTTCAACAAACCGCTGCCAGCTGCGGATCGCACAATTCAGAACCAGGCTGCGACAGGCCATCTCTTTCGTGTCAACGGTGCTTCCTTCTCTCTGGATGGTCAGCGGCTGGCAACAATCGGTGTCAAAGGAGATATTCTTGTCTGGTCCACAGCCGCTGGCACGATCGTCAATCGATTGGCTGAATCAGCAGCACTTGAGGTCATCGACGCCAGCCGGCAGTTACCCGTTTTATATCTTGCGAACGGCACCGTCGTGGGGCCAACAATCAAGGCTCCGGTCACCAATCCGCCTGTGTGGTCGCTGACCGCGTTTCAAACGGGAAAACCAGCTCGCAACTTGCTGCCTGACGCGGGTGAACTCGTAACCCTCGCCCGCGATCCCGCAGGCCTGCAATGGGCTTCGCTGCATCAGGTGGAACCGCACGTCCGTGTCTGGGACCAGACCGGTCAGGTGACTCGCACCATCCGCTCCACGCGCCCGGACAGTCAGCCGTCGGGATTGGCATTTGGACCAGGAAACCTGCTGCTGGTTGCCGAGCGGCAGTTCGTGCGGGCCGCAGGTCAGGTGGACTACTTCAACCAGACAGGCCCGACGTGGCTGCAACTCTGGGACACCTCTCCCGCCGAGCCAACGCTGCTCGACGAGGTCCAGGTTTCAAACTCGCCGACACCGATCTGTTGTGCCTTTTCACCGGACGGCCGTTGGATCGCCTCGGCGTCCGGCGATGGTGAAGACGTCAATCTGCATCCATTGCTGGATGCCCAGAACGCGCGTGTGGCTCAGCCGCTGAGTGCCATTGAGCCCGTTGTCTTGCACGGACGCGGGATGCCCTTCTGGAAAGTCGCTTTCGAGGAAACAGCTTCAGGAAACGGCGACTATCGAATCGGCATCAGCTCGGATCGAAAACAGAACATTACTTTTAATGACTACGGCAACATTTCGCGCGAGTTTGATCTCGTCGCGAGCAAGTTGATTCCTCAAAGTAATCCCGCTTCAAGATGGCGGACTCCCACCAGTGGTGTGGCCGGTTGGAGTGTCGCACTGACGAACGGTCCCGATCGTGGATTGCGGCTCCAGTTGCTGAACAACGGGGCCGTTGCCGGTGTGATCTCGTTCGATCAGGACAATCAGGGACACTGTATCTCGTACTGCTGGCTGCCCGCGGCAGCCGGCCGGCCGTTGGCATTGGCAGTCGGTATGTCCGGCGAGTCTGGCGGCATTTTTGTCTATGAGCTGACCAATCCAGCACAGCCACGTCTGGTGCGTTACTTCCGAGATCATCAGCACTGGGTGACCTCGCTGAGTGTTTCGCGTGACGGGAAGTATCTGGCCTCGGCGTCACGCGATCAGATGATCAAGATCTGGAGTCTCGCCGCACTGTTCGATCATCCTGCTCGGTTTTCGAATGCCTGTGCGTGGGGCGCCGAATTCGTGGCTCAGGGAAATCAACTGACCGTTCAGAATGTTCAGCCAGCGGGCATCATTGCCGGCCGCGGACTGAGAAATGGTGATGTCATCACAGCCGTGGATCAAAAGCCTGTTACGAATCCACAACAGGTGGCGAGTGAATTGAACGGGCAGAAGCTGTGGAAGACCGTGGGCCTCGATTCGTCTGGCATCCGCGACGGGAAGGCGATCAAATTCGAACCGTTTGCCATCACTCCTGCCTGGGAACCGCTGCTCAGTTTGTTTGTGGACCGCAATCAGGAATGGGCCGCGTGGACTCCACGAGGTTTTTATGAGGCCTCGGCGGAGGGAGATAAATTATTTGGCTGGCTGATCAATCGGGAACGAGCAAAGGCGCCGCTGTTCTTTCGTTCGGACCAGTTGCGTCAGGAGATGGAGCGTCCCGACGTGATTCGCAGCTTGTTGCTCGCCGGGAATCATGACACCGCCCTGCGGGCAGGCGGCGAAGCGGCTCGCGTGACAGATACCAATCCGGTGCGGAATATCGCCGTCAACAAGATGCCGGAAATCGAGATTATCAGTCCTGCGAACAAGGCTCACTTTGCCGCCGGTCAGGCAATTACACTCGAAGCTCGCGGAGTGTTCCCATCGGCGGTTGCCCTCGATTCGTTCCAGCCACAAGCCTATCTCAATAAAGTGCCGCTGCCTCCGCCTGTCGTCGAGCCCGGTCAGGGGCAAGTCAGGTACACGTGGCAACTGCAGCCCACCGGTCGCGATAACAACGTGCAGGTGAAGCTGACAGGGACGGGTGAGCGGGCGTCAGCGCACTATGTGGAAGATCAGATCAGTTTCACGGCCGATATCGAACCACCGCGGCGCAGGATGTTCTTCCTGGGTATCTCGGCCCAGGAGTATCCCACAAGAGCCTATCGAAGTCTCAAGCACACTCATGCTGATATCGAGGCCCTCAAGTCCAGTCTGGAAGTGCGTCAGGGAGTGCACTATGACCTTGCTGCGGAGGATATTTCGATTCTTCAAGATCATAAGATTACCGCGGAGGCAATTACGTCCGAAATGGAAGGTCTGAAGTCCAGGATTGCCGCTCGCGGGGCTGTCGGCGCCAATGATTTACTGGTCATTGCCATTTCGGGACACGGTGACCGAGTCGAATGGGAAGAACAGGTAAATGGGAAGTCGAAGAAGGTTACCGAATACTTTTTCATTGCCCCCCATCCTGAAATCAAGCGATTTGGAGACGATCCCAACGCCGTCAAAGAGCGCGGTGTTCAGATCCGCCAATATGGGATTGCGTGGAAACTTCTGGAACGGCTGGCTGATGTCCCCTGCATGCGGCTGTTCCTGTTGGATACCTGCCATTCAGGCGCCGTCAAGGAAAGTCAGACGACCCAGAATGCTCAGCGGGCACTCGATCGCACTGAAGCGTTCGTGATGACTTCCGCTGCCGCCCACGAGCGTTCCTGGGAGGGTGGCAAACTCAAGCAAGGGGTCTTTACCTATTGTCTGCTCGAGGGCTTGAACGGCCTGGCAGACGGTGCGGATCCAACGGCGGGCAAGCAGTTGCGGGACCAGGACGTTGATCTTCTGGAATTGGCCGAATACGTGAAGCGACGGGCGCCCCGGGAAGCGGAAGATCTCGCTGGTATCCCGCAGCATCCTAATTTTATCCCCGGCAGTGTCGATGCAGTCTTCCGCATCCCCCTGGTACGAATCCAAAATCCGCAGACGTCTGCCGTTTCACCTTGAAGTCACCTGAACGGCATGGTGAAATGTTTATGAGCTTCAGAACGCTCCAAATGGATTTCAGGTCGGGCCTTATTGCTTGAAAACCAGTCCCAACATGAGCCCCCGCCCGCAAAACTTCCACAAAATTAGCAATCTGTTCAGAAAGCATGTCCGAATCGCCCGTGCGATTCGGATGTTGTAAATAACACGAGAAATTCACGCAGGTCTGCGGCACTTTGGTGCCCGTTGACATTGACCAATCCTGGATCACTCCCTGCACCGCACACTGCCACCGCAATTTACTGGAGCGCATTATGTTACGACGATTTGGCATTGCAGCACTGATTGCTGCCGTCAGTTGCCTGCCGGTTGGGGCACAGACGAACGAAAAACCGGTCAGCGTGACGGGTGAAATCTTCACTAAGATTCAGAAGCTGCAGATCAAGCGGCTGGCAGTTTGCCCCCGAATTATCTCGCGTGATCAAAACGGCGAGAATCCGACATTCAAGACAGATCTCGGGCCACTGGGGGCTCGGCTGGCGACTCAGGTACGCGATCAGATTCGCCAGGTCAATGACGAGGGCAACTACAAGGTAGAGATCGTTCCCGACGGCGCCATTCGTGAGGCGTTGAGCGGGGTCAGCGCGGCCGACCTTTATCAGGACGAGGTTCAAAGCAAACTGCGAAAGCGAACGGACGCAATTGTTTTGCTCTATGACAATACCCAGGCGGAGAGTGAAGGCGGCGAGCTGCAGATCCAGACTGATGTGCTCGATGTCAGAAAGGGAGAGGCGGACGAACTTGTCAGCCGCAATGATTCAACCCAATTAAGCTTGAGCGATGCTGCCTACGCCGGCCAGAGCTTCACAGTTCGTACCGCCAGTGACAACATCATCAAGCCAATCAGTAGCGTCCCCGCAGAATATGCCTTCGGCGTTGGCCTCGACTGGGAACGCTATTACTACACCAAGCTTGCTAAAGACGAACCGCATCCGCTTCAGGAAAAGTCCAACCCGTTTGCATTCCAGATTTCAGCCAACGACGAACCGCGTGAAATCTGGATCAACCCCAAAGATGGCAAGGCCTACGTGGCCCTCAACTTTGACGAGCAGTTTACGGTCAGTTTGAAGAATGGTTCCAAGAGAACCGTGCTGCAATCGTTGATCATCGACGGTGTCAACTCGATTTCTCAAAAGACGGACGGAACGCTCGCCAAACAACATCCCATGGAAACTGAGTATTCCCGTCACTGGTACACGAAGCCCACAGATTTGTCTTACCCGATCGCCGGCTATCTGCGAGATTGGCAGGGTAAGGCGGGCACGAACAAATCGAATACAGAACGATTCAAGGTTGGCCTCAAAGTCGATTCCGTTGCGCAAACAGAAGGCATCAGCGATCACTTTGGATTGATCACGGTAATCGTCTACGCCTTGCGAATGGACGGATACGAAGAATTCACCGGTGATCCCCCCGCTGAAGTTGTCAAAGTTGCAGCCAAGGACGCCAGTGGATTCGAGCTCGGCATCGGTGCCGGTTTGCAGGAACAGAAAGACGTCGAAGGTCAAACCGGCGAACGCGGAGTCATGTTGACCGCCATGACCGTCAACTATGTCACCAGCAAGCAATTGCAGGCCCTGAAAGACGGGACCGACGGGGGCGACAATAAGAAGGAAAGTGACACCATCCCGGATACGGAAAAGGATAAACCCGGCAAGGCTGGAGCGACGTCCAAGACCGTGGGCGAAGACAAGCAGTTCTAAGTTGGAACGCAACGCATAGCAGCAAGAAGCCTGGCTCTTCACAGAGCCGGGCTTTTTGTTTAAGTAGACCTCGACCAAGATGCACGCGCCGAAAGTCATCGGAATCAACCCACGCTCTGGCGAGTGTGGCTGCCAGGCATGGAAGAGAACGCAATGAGTCGCATTCCCTGGTTATCCGCGTTGACGGCACTCAGCGTCTGCTTTGCCGCAGGCTATGGAACTCATTATCTGATCGAAGAAGTTTTGCCGCCGTTGCCTGCGTGGGCTCAGAAAGCTCTGATCTTCGCGGTCGTGTGCGTCGTCGGTTCCATTTTGTGGGCGGCGCTCTGGCGAGCCATCCGCAACCAGCTGGAATCAGACGGTTAACTGCCTGTCTTGACCTTCGCCTTAGCCTTCGTCGTCGAACCCGTTGCGGGTTTGGTGGACTGAACGATTACGACCACTCGAAAACCCACGTGACCGGCACCATCAGAATCGCTGTTGGCACGCGATGTCAAACGAGCCTTCCGAGAGAGGAAACTGCCTCCCCGGGTCGTGTGAGATCGCTCTTCCGACTGTTCGGCACCCGGTGCATCACCGAACTCATCGATCCCTGCCACGTACTCGTCCACGCACCATTCAGCGACGTTGCCAACCAGGTGGGCCAGTCCGTTTGGTGCGCGTCCCGCTTCCAGGTCCGTGACGGGAACCGTCTGAGATTCCTCAGAGCCATAGGTCAGGTTGCTCAACTCCTTCGTAGGCTCCTTTTCTCCCTCCCAAGGCAGTAGCCGACCCTTATCACCCCGTGCGGCGAATTCCCACTCTTTTTCCGTCGGCAATCTGCCCCGCTTCGACAACCATCCACAAAAGCTTTTTGCTGTCTTGAAGTCCACATTGACGGCAGGATGAGATTTTCCTGCCGATCCCAGCTTCTCGTGGCTGGCCTTCCATCTGGCGGGAAGTTCCACTTTTGCGGCTTTACCATATGCCTGCAATTGTTGGTTCGTGACTTCCGTCAAAGAGATGTAATAGGGGTACTTTAAGGTTTGCGTCGAACTCGCCAGCTCACCCGGTTCGGGTTCGTCTTTTTCACTGACACCATAGGGAAACGATCCGGGCATAATCAGGACAAATTCCAACGGCGCCTTCAAGTCGGTCAGCTTAATAGAGGTGGCGCGCTTGGGGATCTCTCTGCCCTCCCACGTCACCCGTTCTGATCCCGGCACTGCCACCAATCCATCCGGCAGCGGACTGATGGGAGGGGCTGTTATCTTCTTCAGATCGAAAGAAAACGCCTGCTTCGACCAACTCGACTTCACAGTGACTTTCTGTTCGAGTTTCTCATATCCGGTCAGATCAAGATGCACGAGGTACTCACCGGCCGCCAGCTTGGTCTTGGCGGGCGTCTGCAATACTTCCGGAGTCGTCGAGGCCTTGGCGTCCGAAGCCTTGGTATCAGCTTTTTCCTTGGAATTCTTCGCGGTTTTGTCGCTGGCCGATTCCACCGGAGTCGCCAGTGCGTGATACGTCAGATTCGCCTTCGGAGGATTTGAGTTGAACTCGACGGCATAGGTCTTGCCACCTTTACCTGACGGTGTGCCAAAGATGATCATCAGGAAGACCAGGGCAACGAGTCCTATGACCGTGTACTTCAACGCCGGCCGTTCTTCCAGGTGGCGATTGATCTTTTGAATGAAGGTGAGATTCCCGGCGGGGACGGACGACGGCTTGGACTTTTTCGGCTTGGAGGCAAACATGCCCTTCAGTTTGTCGAGGAACCCAGGTCCCTTGGGCGCAGCGGGTGGCGTTGGCGGAGTTTCCGATTTGGGTGGTGCCACGCTCCCCGAGGGGATGATGACCGGGTCGTGACCCGTTCGCTCCAGATCAGCCAATGCTTCACTCGCTGTCTGATAGCGACCTTTGACTTCTTTCTGCAGCAGCCTGTCGATCACGGTCACGAGATCTTGCGGAGTCCCCGGCAACAGCTTGGCGACGGAGGGCAGTCGCTCTGATGGCTGGTTTGAACTGTGCCACCCCATCCAGGCTCTATCTGGATTCAATACTCCTCCTGTGACACCCTTGAACTTGCTGTCGAACTGCGGGCCCATCAGCAGTTCCAGGGCCGTGAAGCCCAGGCAATACAGATCCGATTGCGGACCGATGTCGCCAAACGCGGCCGGATTCAACATCTCCGGGCAAAGGTACTTGAAATCCTTCTGACGCTGAGGAATCTGGCCCCCCATTTTCAACCCGGGTGAAAAACTGAGGCGGACGTAGCCTTCGTTGTTGACCAGCAAGTTGGCCGGTTTGATGTCTCCGTGGCAGATCTCATGCTTGTGCAGCGAATCCAGGGCGACCAGGATTTGCCGCAGCACTCCGCGCACCGTTCTCGCATCCAGCGGTCCCTTGGCCACTTCGGTCTGCAAGGCCGCATTCATCTTTTCCATGACGATCCAGCGGCGATCGCGATCTACGTCATAGACCGGAACCGTGTTCTCCAGCTTCGCATCGCTCAGGGTTAAGATCTGCTGCCAGATCTGGTCCCAGCGAGCTGAATTCGACTGGAACTGAGGCAGCAGTTCCATGATGACTACGTCGCGATGAGTGTTGAAGTCATGGGCCGCAAAGACAACCGAGTAGTGATTCTTCCCGATCTCCTGCAAGTCTTCATATCGCATGGAACTACCTCAGGCCTGTGGGTTCGACCGCGAGCGCTCAATCATTCGTAGAATTGGAACCCCTAACAAAACCGGTTGTGGGCACTCATTCGGCTCATAAAACACACGACTTGGCAAGTGCCGCAGAGGTTTTGTTAGTGTTACTTAGAAATTGGGGGGACTCCATTAGACGCCAGACGGGGATTGGTTGCAAATGATCAGTCGGGAAAAACCATTGCTACTCACCTCGTGCTTCGTCACAGCTGGAAGTCACGGTTGCCGTGCCACTGTTTGTCGGTTGTACTCAATCGACAAACAGTGAATCTCGACAGGGAAGAGCACTGTTTTCCCGCCGAGTACGACGGGACAACAGTGGCACACATTACCCCAGGTCTTTGGTGTGACAGAGCACTCGCGTGTCGGTGTCTTCACATTGGGCAACGTTGCTTCAGTGGCGCTTTGGGGTATTCTGGCGGGCATCTTAAAACCGGTCTGGACACGATTTCCCACATTCGTAAAATCCCGACCCGGCGTTAAGTCGCCGGAGAACCATGCGCAGCGTTGGTACTGACTTGCCCGCACAGGTCGACTGACACTGATTTCTGTTTCTCTAAAAAAATTCATGGAAATGCTGATCTGGCAATGCGCTGAGATTCATCGGACGCGAGGTATTCGCCGATGGAGACGTTCACTGCTATTTGCCACCTCCAGTCTTTCTTGACCCAGTTAAAGACCCACAAACGATCTTCACCGTGTGCGGCGGTGACGGTTCCAAGGGCCATTGCCCATGTCGCAGTCTCAAACTTGCTCCGCACTGGCTCGCCTCTGCTATGGAGTGTTGCTCACCGCCAGCGTGGGTTGCCAAACCTATTCGCCCTACGGTTACGGCGGCTATCCCAGCAACTATGGCTACCCGGCCTATAACCAGCCGGGAATGAGTGTACCCTACGGCGGGACCGCAATCCCGCAAGGCACCACGGTTACGCCGGTGCCTGATCCCGGTGGTTACCCGGCTGGAGCCATGGGGCCCAATCCCTACAATCCCGGTCCGGGCGGAGTCAACGGGGCGTACCCGAATGGCAATTATGGTCCGGCGGGTACCTACGGCCCTGCCGGTAATTACGGGCCGACACAGGGTGCGGATACTTCTGGGGACAATCTGGGTCCGCAGGGTCAGTTCCCAAGTTCGGGTTCGACCACGCGGCCGCAACTGCCCCCAGACGATGCCGACACCATGAATACACCGGCAGTCACGACTCCGCCGAGGAAAGGTGCGGCACCTCCTTCCAGCAACGTCGGTGACCCAGCCCAGTTCAACTCGGAATTGAACGGTGCCGAGCGGTCCACGCAAAAACTGAAGACCATGGAGAATAAGCCGATCTCGACCCAACCTGCGGCCCGTCTGGAAGTGCAGCCAGAAGGAGTCGAGTTTGCTCCGCCTGTGGCTCTCAACGACGCCAACGCGGGTCAATCAGGGATCATCCAGACTGCTCAACACGTCGACTCACAACCAGGACGAGAACTGCGTCCTTATGGTCGAGCACCGAATGGCCGAGCGTGGTTTCGCGGTCTCGTCGATTATGACGAGCAGGAGAAAGCCTGGTATCTGATCTACAATCCAGAGCCCGATGCCAGCGACAAGCAGGGTGGAACGATCGTTCTCGTCGATCATCCTCACTTGAAACAAATCAAACCGGATGACGTGGTCCTGGTTGAAGGGGAATTCGACCCCAGCGAAACAGACAGCGCCGGCAACTTGAAGTACCGTGCGACATTCATTCGCCGGCTGGTGCGATAGCAGCGCAGATTCAGTAACACTAACAAAACCTCTGCGGCACTTGGCAAGTCGCGTGTTTTTCAAGGCGAACGAGTGCCCACAACCGGTTTTGTCAGGGGTTCTTACTTCTTGCGGCTGGAATGAGGTTCCACGCTGATTGCGTCGAGATCCTTATAAGTGCGAGCGAGATAGACATGGTCGAGGTAAGCCGGCTGGTCGTCAGGCGTGCCGAACGATAGGCCAGTCAAGGTGAACTCACCAAAGTCGCCAAACAAATCGCGCATCACGACAACCCACTCACCGGGCAAGCGTTCTTCGAGCCGCTGAGCTCCCCCGTGACTCGGTTCTCCAGTGCCTGCATCGTATCGAAACGTCTGACGTTTCTGTGGAGTGTTCTCTTCACCCCACTGACCGTCGGAGGCCAACTGCAGGCAGACCGGCGCCCCTTGCTGTTTGCGCCAGGCGAATCGCAACAGTCGATATTCGCCCAGCTTCGGATTCTGGCGGATCAAGAGCGGTTCCGGGAAAATCAGCGTATTGCCTAGTTCACCTTTGACGACCTTGATCGCGGCAGCGCCGGTATAAGCTTCGCTACGGCTGATTTCGCCAGTGCCGGTTCCTTGTCGCAATTGATCGAGGAACTTCGGTTCGTCTTCGAACAAGGCCAGCAGGCCCGGACGTTTGTCCGAAAATGTCACCGATCGCCAGTCAACCAGTGCCTGCGGTCCGCCAGCCATGTGACTGACTTCAATATTCACTTGTTGGTCACGGTAGGCGCTCAAGGGAACAATGATCGGATCTGGGTCAGAAGCGGCTGATCGGATCGGAATCTCAAAATCTCCCGCAGTCTGGCCGTTGACTCGCACCTGTAAATGAGCGGGCGTCGTACGATCCTGGAATCGGCTGGCTGCCAACACCAGATACGCCTGCTGCGGGGTCACTTTGATATTTTTGGAAATGGTGAGGAACGGCACGCGCGAGCCAATCTCCGTCACGAACCGTGGGTCTCGCTCTTCCAGGGTCACCCAGCGGTTCTTGAATAGAAAGGGCCCGTTCTCGGCATCCGCAACTGTCCAACCCTCCCACGGAGTGAAGAGACGAACGGCCGCTGCATGCAACTCAGCGTTTAAAACATTGGGGTCGATTTTCACGATCGGCTGCAGCCAGTCGAGCGAGTCGCGAATATCAAACGGGTCGGCTCCCACCGGACGTTCAGTCACGGCGGCGTCGGCTGTCAGCACGACCGACGACTGTCCGATCACGTTCAAATCACCAGAGTCAGCGACTTGCGTGGAACCGATCAATAGCTCCGTCTGAAAGACAGGCGTCGCGTTCTTGCCAATGAAAATCTTGCCCCGCGCACAGCCGCCTGACCCAATACACCGGTCGAGACCGACCCGCGTGCGCAGACTCTGGGCTCCCCAGGGCAGCTTGTATTCCAACTCGTGCTGCGCCTGCACACCCAGACCCCAACCAAATTCCAGTCCCCCCGACTGCAGTGGGCCGCTCTGCACGTTGCGGTCACGCTGCCAGTTCCACCCACTGCTCAACCCCGAATGATGCGTGCTGCGGACTGGTTCCAGAAGCGTCAGCAGCACTTCATGCGGATCAAAGAAACGGCGAGTTCGAATCAGCCGGTGACTGACCCATATCGGGTCCAGGCTCCAGGCCGGTTGCACCAGGTGCCACCACGAATTGGGATCGTTGGGATTGCCGTGCGGCCTGGCCTGAAAGCGTTCGGTCGAGCATGTCGCTCGCAGCCCCTGCTGAGTTTCCCACTGAAAGATCGGATTGGCGCCGGCCGGACTGAGGTATGCCAACTGCTCGACGTACGCAGTCCACACGTCCGTCGCCGGAAGATGGATCTCCGCAACGTCATGAAACAAGACTTCCTGAGTCGATTGATCGAGCAGCAGCAGGACCGACGCGGCATTCCACCGCACTGCACGGAACGTGATGCGACGGCCGTCGACATAGAACAAGGTTCCCGGTTCGTAGGTCTCTGCCAGGCGTCGTTGCCAGACGACTCGACGGACCCAGCGAGTCAGCACACGCAACGGTGTCGGAGGCTGCTGACCGGGAAAGTTCCAACTCTGACGTTCGAGAATCAAATGTGACGGCAGTCGCGCATAGCGAGATTCCGAACCGCTGGCAGCCCCGATGACCGGGCCGGGTAATCGGTCGCCGCCAAAGAATTCGACAAACGCCGTCGGGACCGCAGCCACTTTCAGCGACGTATCGATGACCCACCGCGCGGGATTCGACTTGTCGAACAGCGGTTTGTTATTCAATACGGGCTGAGCCGGCGTATCGTGCCAGTTCCGCAGTTCATCTCCGTTGACTCGCGAACCGTCAGCGAACTCTGCCTGAAATCGCTGATCGTCGGCTCTCAGCAGTCCGGAAGTGACACACAGGCAACACCCGACCCAATACAGAATGACTCGCCGCATAAGACTTACACCAATCTCCGCTGTGATCTTGCCCGCTATCAAACTCACCGTTCCATATTACGAGGCATCAGAACGGGACGCCAGTTAACGCATTCACTATCGTGGATGCGTAGAGCCGCAGCTATACTGAAATACGTGGGGAGGGCGATCGTGAAGCGAGTGGCTAAAGGGTGGCACGCCATGAGGTACCCCGAAGGGCGTGGTGATACACCAGTAGACTTAGCCACGCCCTTCGGGGTACCTCAGGGACGTGCCACCCTCAGCACGCCCTAGTAGTTCCTCAATCACAACACTTTGCCAAATGCAAATAAGAACGCTCTGCGGGAGCTTCGCCATCCCGACCCCCGCACTCCGAAATTGAGAAATCTCGTGCCATTTCGCAACGCAATCCTCGGTGCCGTCTGCTTACTCGCGATAGTAGGTCATGCTACAGTCCTCGCTGCCGAAGACGTCGATTACACACGCCAGATCAAGCCGATTCTCGCTAAGAAGTGCTATGCCTGTCACGGCGTCTTGCAGCAAAAATCGGGCTTGCGACTCGATACCGTTGCCTTCCTGGTTAAAGGGGGCAAAGGGGGTGCGGCCATTGTGCCGGGGAAACCGGACGAGAGTCGCTTGTGCGAGATGTTGACCGGTGAGTCCGGAATCCAGATGCCGCCCGAAGGGGACGGCACACCACTCAATGCGGAAGAACTGGACCTCGTCAAACGCTGGATCCTGCAAGGCGCAAAGGGGCCGGAGGACGAGCAACCGCAGATCGACCCACGCGACTACTGGTCATATAAGACACCCCAACGACCGGCTGTTCCGGCGGTGAAAAGCCAGGCGTGGGTCATCAACCCAATTGATGCGTTCATCGCCGTGGAACACGACAAACGCAGTCTGACCCCGCGTCCGCCAGCAGAACGTGCGATATGGTTGCGGCGGGTTTACCTCGATCTTATTGGGCTGCCTCCGTCCCGAGGTGAACTTCAAAAGTTCCTCGCTGATACGTCTCCCGATGCCTTCGAAAAGGTGGTCGACCATCTCCTCAATAGTCCTCAGTATGGTGAACGCTGGGGGCGGCATTGGATGGATATCTGGCGTTATAGCGACTGGTACGGAAGCCGGGCGATCAACGAAATCCGCTATAGCCAACGCCACATCTGGAGGTGGCGTGATTGGATTGTCGAAGCACTGAATTCGGACACCGGCTATGACCAGATGATTATCGAAATGCTGGCTGGGGATGAGTTGGCGCCCACTGATCCAAACGTCCTGCGGGCCACCGGATTCCTCGGCCGCAACTGGTACAAGTTCGATCGCAATGTCTGGATGTTCGACACCGTCGAGCAGACCTCACAGGCATTCCTGGGTCTGACTCTGAAGTGTTGCCGCTGTCACGATCACAAGTACGATCCGATTTCACAGGAAGACTATTACCGCTTCCGGGCATTCTTCGAGCCACATAACGTCAGGACAGACCGGCTCTCCGCAAACGCTGAGACTGAAAAGGACGCCACTTTGGGACAAGTCCTGAAAGAAGGCGTCGCACGGATCTATGACAAAGAACTGGATGTGAAGACCTACGTCTTCAAACGGGGCGACAACCGCTACCCCGACGAACAGCGGCTGATGGCACCCGGGGTTCCCGGGGCTCTCGGCAACGACTCACTGAGCATCCAATCCGTTGCCCTGCCCGCTGACGCGTTTTACCCCGCTTTGCGACCGGCCCTAGCCGACGGACTGATCGCTCAGGCTCAAGCTGGCATCAATCAATTGGATGCAGACTTGGTCAAGGCGCGCGCGGCCGTCGTGGCCGCTCAAGTTAAAGTCGACGAGTTCACGAAACGGATCAGTGACAATCCGGCTCAAGAGCCCGACGGTACAGGGCAGGTTGTCTTCCATGATGATTTCAGCAAGGCCCGGCCGGATGTTTGGAAATCTCTCTCAGGACAGTGGGAATACGAAAATGGTCACCTGGTAGAAAAGGCAGTGACCAGTTTTGCCACGATGGCATCCACTGTCAAACTGCCGCCGAATGTGAAGGTGCGGCTGAAGTACAAGGCCCTGGAACCGATGGGGCTGCGATCGATCGGATTCAGCTTCGATTACATCGACACAGGTAACTCCCAGGATGTCTACACTCATATCAACAACGCCAGCCAGGGCATCCAGGCCTTTCATCGGCAAGGGGGGCAGCAACATTATCCCGCCGCTGGAATCGTGAAGACGACGGACGTCATTCGTATCGGCGAGGTCATCACCGTCGAATTGGCTGTCCAAGGCACCAATCTGACGATCTGGTTGAATGGTGACAAGAAGCTCGATTACGTGCTGCCGATTCCGCGGCGCGAGGGATCGTTTGCCATCTGGGCGCATGAGGGTTCGGCCGAGTTCCATGAACTGGAGATTCGCGAGATGCTTCCGAATCTCGCAGACCTGCGGCGTGAGCATCAACAGGCAGTTGATGCCGTCGTCGTGACTGAGAAGCGACGGCTGACGGCCGAAGCGGAAGTGCAATCAATCACCGCACGCATTCAGGCAGAGCGAGCCAAGTATAGCGGCCAACCCGAGCCAGTTGTGCAACCACTGGCACTCGCGGCGTCGAAGGCAGAGCGGGATGTTGCGGTTTTGAAGTCACAGGAGACGCTGTTGCAAGCCGAACAACATCTGGCCTCACTGAAATCGGCGCCCGCTCAAACAGCCTCTCCCGCCGTTGTCGAAGCCGAAAAGAAGCTGACCGCGGCCCAACAGGCGCTGGTTGCCGCTCAACAAGCCGCTGGGAAGCCCGATGGAAAGTATTCACCGGTCGGAGAACAGTTCCCCTCAACGAGCACCGGCAGGCGTCTCGCTCTGGCACGCTGGATTGCCAACCGCCAAAACCCGCGCACGGCACGTATCGCTGTGAACCATATCTGGCTGCGGCACTTCGGTCAGGCTCTGGTCCCGTCAGTTGCCAACTTTGGATTGAACGGCGAAAGGCCTTCGCATCCCGAGCTATTGGACTGGCTGGCTGTTGAACTGATGGAGAACGGCTGGCACATGAAGCCCCTGCATCGCTTGATGGTCCTGTCCAATACTTATCGCATGGCCTCGAACGTTGGTGATCCTGGAAATCCAAATCTGCTGGCCGATAAGTCGAATCGTTACTTGTGGCGGATGAATTCGCGACGGATGGAAGCCGAGGTCGTTCGCGACAGCGTCTTGACGGTCGCCGGCAGCCTGGACCTGCGACAGGGCGGGCCAGAGATACCCGAAGGCGACGGCCAAACCAGTTTTCGCCGCAGCCTGTATTTCCGGTCAACGCCGAACGAGAAGATGAAGTTTCTGGAAGTGTTCGACCTGGCTGATCCCAATGCGTGCTTTCGGCGTCGAGAAAGTGTCGTCCCGAATCAGGCCCTGGCATTGATGAACAGCGCCCTCGCACTGGATCAGTCGCGGTTGCTGGCGACACAATTAAGCAAACAGGTCGGAGATCAGAATGACGTGCAGACGAATACGGCGTTTATTCAAGCGGCGTTCGAGCAAATCCTGACGCAGTCTGCCAGCGAACAGGAGCTATCCGCGTGCCTGCGTTTTCTCGAACAGAACACGCAGTTGGTCCAGGCGACCGCACCGTCAGTCTTCCCTGCCGGCGGACAATCCAAGCAGCCCCCATCTACTGTGCCACATCAGCGGGCACGTGAAAATCTGGTCCACGTGCTGCTCAGCCACAATCTGTTCGTTACCATTCGGTGACGTTCCAATGCGCGTGGCACGCCATGAGGCCCCAAACCAACAACCCGGGCGAAGGGCGTGGTCCAATCGAGAGACGCTTACGACGCCCATCGGAGTACCTTCTGGGCGTGCCACCCGACGAACTCACCAGGATGATCCATGACCGATCTCAGCGAACAGGGGATTCGCGCTGCTCAATTGGGAGTGCTCGTCAATACGCTGCTGGCGATCGTTAAACTGCTCGCCGGAGTGATTGGAAATTCCTACGCACTGGTGGCTGACGCCATTGAATCTGGTACTGACATTTTTGCATCACTCATTGTCATGAGCGGACTATGGATTGCGCGGCGCGAACCGGACGATGAATTTCCTTTCGGATATGGGCGCGCTGAAAACCTGGCAACTGCAGTCATCGCGCTGATGTTGATTGGCGCGGCGATAGGTATCGCTGTCGAAGCTGTCCGAGAGATTCTGACTCCACATCACTTGCCAGCCTCTTGGACGCTGTTGGTCCTCGCGGCGGTGGTGGTCATCAAATGGGTGGTTTCTCGTCGCGTGCATTCGGTGAGTGTCGCCATCGACAGTACGGCGATTAAGGCGGATGCGTGGCATCATCTCAGCGATGCGATCACTTCGACAGCGGCGTTCATCGGCATCTCAATCGCACTCTGGGGTGGACCCGGTTGGGAGTCCGCTGATGACTGGGCCACATTGATCGCTGTGGTGGTCATTGCTTATAACGGGTGTACCATACTGATAGTCGCTCTGCGGGATTTGATGGACGCTGCTCCCGAGGCACAGGTGATCAACGAGATCCGTCAGGTTGCCGAGCGCGTACCGGATGTCATGGCCGTCGAGAAGCTGCTGGTCCGCCGGTCTGGAATGGTCTATCACGTGGCGATTCACGTGCAGTCTGCTCCGGCGATGTCGCTCCTCGAAGCTCACAATGTCGGTGGACGCGTGAAGGGGGCGATTCGGACAGCAATGCCCAAGGTCGCAGCCGTATTGGTCCACATGGAACCGTATGACGACGAGCTGCCAAAGCCGTAGTGTATAGCCGCCAGTCGCCAGACTACGGGCAACGGGAATCGACCCGCGTTCTGGCGAACCGCGGCTACACTAGAGTCAACGCGGAACTCTTTGCGCGGGTCTGCTGATCACTTTGCCGGATGACGGAACCACGGACGCTCTTCCCGGTTCTACCTCGATCAAAGTTTCCTGGCTTTTCGCTGGTGCGTGCGCTGGAGACTTGTTACCTCGCACGAGCTGGGCTCGACCGGGGTCAGTCCGCGTCGTCGCAGACCTTCTGTTCGCCACAGTACGCGGCTCGGGGCCAAACGGCCACCAGGTTTCTGGCTTCAAGGTCACTTGCTGTGCGACATCCTGCTGGAAGAACAGATAAGGAGTCAACAGCTCGCCGATTTGAGGCTGATTGTAGAACCACGGCCAGATGTGCTTCAGACCCAGGACCGAAGTGACCTCGACATCGCGGACTTTCGTGTAGTTTGGACCCAGCAGCCGCTGATCGGTCCAACTGAATCCGACACGCCCCAAAGATTCTCGACCGATTTCCAGACGGACGGGATAGAGCCGCAGCGCGAAGTCGTCGCGGTTCCGAAAATTCAGCAGGCTTTCAGTGTTCTCCAGCGCGTAGGCATACCTTTCGCCGGGGTCCAGCCAATGATGGTCCATCGCGGCCGCCGCAAACACGCCCCGCAGGCGCGGCCACGGTGTCTGCCGTGGAGACATACGATATCCTTCGGCCTCGCCACCCCCCACCAGGTTCAACGCGGAGGCCACCAGCCGTGCCCCATGGCTATGGCCGATCATGCTGACGCTAATGTGCGACGGGATCTTTGAGAGTACGCGTGCCAGATACAAGCCGTTGTAAGAGCTTTGCCGTCCCAGCATCGAGAAATCGACCGGCGGCACTGGCAGGATCAGCCGCTCGCTGGGCCAGGTGATGAAGACCATTCGAAATTCGGTATCAGGTGCCGCCCGCTTCAGCCATTCATAGGTCCGATGTCCTTCGTCCATCATCTGTTCCCAGCGTACCAGGCTGCCATGGACCATCATGCAGACGGGTACGTCAGGCCGGAGTGTGGAATAGAACTCGTCGGCGCTCCGCTGACCGCGCTCGCCGGAGGGACCGAAATAATGGTACTCCGTGCATTTGTCGGCAGTACATGGACTGCCATTCTGCGGGCATTTGCGAAAGCTGACGACCCAATAATTCGGCGGCAACGAAGCCCGAGGGTGCGGAGCCCAATTCCAGCGGACCCCGGAATCGACCGGCGGTCCTGCTGTAGATTCGACGGGCTCGGTCTCAATTTGTCGGGGTTCGGGATAGACCGTTGTCGGCCCCTTCACAAACGGCCCGTCGACTACTTCTTCTTCGTCGGCAGCGACCCGCTGGATTCGCACTCGATCGGGTCGCGTCGATGACTTTGCCGATTTTGCCGATTGTGCGACGGAAGTGCCCGTGCTCAATGCGAAAACGATACACCATACCCAGAAAATCAGGCAGGCGCGGCAAGGTCCAACTTGTCGTGCGGATGTATCCATGGATTTGACGGATGCGTCGCTCAAAAGGGAATTTGCACCAATTTGATTCCGTGAAGCAACATACACGGATGACGCATCTAACCTACCTTACGAATCAAAGCCACCGTTTTTCTGTCCTGTTGTGAAATAGCAACAACCTTCAGCAACACGTTTTAGCAAGGATTATTCCAAACCTGGCGAATAAGCCGCGTTTAACGGTCGAAGGGATGCTACCGAATGTTTATCCATCGACCACACCCCGTAGATGACTTGACCCATCACCAAATTCTGATGCTTTGGGCGGACGGGTTCGCGGGGGGCAGCAGTGTAGCGGTCCAAGCGTCAAACGCGAGGCCGGTTTGGTCCGCAACCGTCCAATCTGCTCGACATCACTTCAGTCGTGCTCGTGAGCGAAGCACGTAACGCCTTAAGAGCAAACAACTTCGCGAATGAAAATCGAGCGGAATGTTAGTTGCTTCGTCAGCTCTTCCCCCGACAGATCACGAAGTCGTCGCCTTTCCAGCACATTGGGATCCTAAGCTTAGAATTCCACGTGGACAAGTTGTCG
>JADMIO011070333.1_pt1 | contig 20338 bp, 14 predicted proteins | sample 8958161 | NCBI WGS metagenome assembly JADMIO01 (sample SAMN16585339, study PRJNA669376) | soil metagenome | isolation source: Crop rotation soil | place: USA: Cullars Rotation, Alabama | collected 2011 | reverse complement strand
CGATGCTTAGAAACGAGGCTATTGCTCCAATACTGAACAAGACAGGATTGTTTATTACCTGCGATCCACTCCGGAAAATAGCCGGTCAGAAGACAAATAGTTTCAGGCTGCAGCAGGTACTAGATTCCGGGAAGATACTGATTGTAAATCTCTCGAAAGGGCAGATCGGCGAAGATGCCTGTTCGCTACTTGGGGCAATGCTTATTAATGCAATCCAACTTGCTGCCCTACATAGGGCTAATAAACCACAGGAGACTCGTAGACCGTTCTATTTGTACATAGACGAGTGCCATAGCTTCGTAACATTATCGTTCGCAAATATCTTAGCTGAGGCACGTAAGTACGGCTTGTCATTATTTTTAGCGCACCAGTATATTGAGCAGATGGACGAACGGGTACGGGCGGCAATATTCGGCAACGTAGGCACTATAGTTTCATTCAGAGTTGGGGTTACTGATGCAGAATATTTGGCTAAAGAATTTTATCCGGTATTTACAGAAGATGATTTCATGTATTTACCCCGTTATGCGATGTACCTGAAGCTCATGATCGAGGGCAGCGTATCACAGCCGTTTAGTGCTGTATCTCTGCCAAAAGCGTAGGGTTGCAGAGAGGTACGGGGATGTCTCTCCGCAATTATCTGCCCTGATATTCTAAATTCTATATCCGCAGTTTGCAATATTGAAATATGAGTTAATCCCTTTACCTGAAGCTGTTTTAAGGGGAAATGTAGCGTTAGCTGCATTTTTCAGATAGGACAAAGTATTTCCCGAAGTGTAGGCTTGTTTACTCTGTGTGGTTGACCGTTCACAGAGCCCTTTTTGCGGGTGTAACCATTTTGGAAGACGCTGTTTTCTCTGAAACAATTTAATTTGTTGTCTTAGCCATAAATAATAATGTCTTGAACTTGAAGGCAGTAAATCTGTGCCAATGCACATCAATGCTACTTATCAGCCAATTCGATCCATACAGGAGCATGGTCACTCGTTTTCTCCCATTCGCGGACATAGCGGTCAACACCTCCAGCCTGCAATCTGTTGTCGAAATGTTTGCTTAGCAGAAAATGATCTATGCGTATGCCTGCATTACGGGCATAAGCATTACGGAAATAATCCCAGAATGTAAATATCTTCTCACCCGGATAAAGCTCACGTATTGCGTCGGTCCAGCCTTTTTCAACGAGCTTTTTATATGCCGCTCTGCTTTCCGGGAAAAACAGTGCGTCTTTAACCCAGCTTTCAGGTTTGTGACAATCTAATTCAGTCGGTATCACATTAAAGTCTCCGGTAAGGATAACAGGTACGTCTTTTTTAAGGAGCTTTGCTGAATGAGTTGTGAGCCGCTTAAACCAGTTTAGTTTATAGTCAAATTTGGGCCCGGGTGCAGGATTACCGTTAGGAAGGTACAGGCACCCCACCATTATATTGCTTATTTGGGCTTCTATATACCTGCTGTGCATATCCTCGGGGTCGCCCGGCAATACATTTCTAAGCTCTCTTATTTCCTTGTCTTTCGCAAGAATAGCTACGCCATTCCAGCTTTTCTGGCCATGCCAAATGGCATTATATCCTGCGTCTTGAATCGCAGATAATGGAAATTTTTCCTGTTGGGCTTTTAATTCCTGTAGGCAAACTATATCCGGTTTGGACTCTTTCAGCCATTTTAATAATACCGGCAGCCGGCCATTAACTCCATTGACATTGTATGTGGCTAGTTTCATCTATAATAATGATGTGATTCAAAACTACTTATAGCTCTTCTTTTTCATGCAAATCAATAAAAATTTCTTACTGCCAACTTATTGATCAAGAAAACTATGCCATTACTTGATGGTATGAGTTTTTTTATTCACTATCAGAAAAATACTTCCATGGAAAATATTATAGAGATACTATTAGGTACGGGGAAGGACCTTGATATGCTTCAGATGGGTTGCAGAGCACTGGTTATCTTTTTGATATCATTATTGATGATAAGAGTCTCTGGCCGCAGATCGTTTGGCATACGAACGCCCCTCGATAACATAATCGTGATATTGTTGGGCGCCTTGCTAAGCAGAGCTATTATAGGGGCCTCACCCTTTTGGAGCGTAGTTACTTCCAGTTTTGTCATCGTCCTCGTTCACAGATCCTTGGGATGGCTTAAAGTGAAAAGCAAAACGTTATCCGACCTTATCGATGGTAAAAAGATCTGCCTCTACGAAAACGGCTCCTTTATTCCCAAAAATATGGACAAGGCATTGGTATGTGAAGAAGATATTTTGCAAGGTGTCCGAAAATCTGCTTTAACAGATGATTTAACAAAAATAAAAGCTGTTTATATGGAACGTAGTGGAGAAATAAGTGTCTTGAAGCAGGATGAAACCTAGGTAGTCTGGCATAAAAATTAGAAAAGAAAGTACAGGCATCGGTAGAGAAGGCAATCCTTACTGATGCCCGCTTTCATAAGCAACTGTTATAGACTTAAAGCCTCTATACAACCTGTAAGCTTACTTATCACCGTTCTGGCATACGCCAACTGTACCTTTTCGGGTTCTAATTGCTTACTTTCTATTTTTCCGGCTAATTGGACCAGTCCGTTATAACAGATAGCAAAATAGCAAAAGAGTTTATTGTCAGCTTCTGGTACCGGTGTTGCATATCCAGTGATACCTATCCCCCAATTGCTATTAAAAAGTGTACAGACATTTTTAGCCATCTCTTCAGCCACTCTTCCAGATACACAATTACATGACATTGCATGAATCGGCTCCACAACTAAATGCTTAAATTTTTGCCCGAGATTATAAGCGGTAATTCCGCCCTGATAAAAATTCTGTGCATCAGTCAAATTGGAAAATTGCCATTGCAGCAAGCCTGAAGTTACACTTTCAGCGATGGCAATTGTTTCTTCATTACCTAGCAAATAAGCCCTTATTTTTTCACCTTTACGCTTATCCATCATAGTTAACTGCCTACAAAATATATGCCCGATCATGCAAGGCACGTTTTTTTTGTCCTAATCTATATGGATCTGAAGAACATACCGCCAGTAAAAAACAACCTACTCAATGTTGTTATTGAAACACCCAAAGGGTGCCAGAACAAATATAGTTTCGACGAAGAGACTGGGCTTTTTCTGTTGAAAAAGACACTACCTATGGGGGCTACATTTCCATTTGATTTCGGATTTGTTCCTAATACCTGCGGTGCAGATGGCGATCCATTAGATGTACTGGTAATAATGGATGAGCATGCTTACCCGGGTTGCTGGGTAAAGGCGAGAATCATCGGTGTGCTGGAAGCGGAGCAAACAGAGCCTAAAAAAAGCAAAAGCATACGCAATGACCGGATAGTTGCAATTGCAAGTACCTCAGAAATGTTTAGTGATGTAAAAAAAATAAAACACCTGAATTCTAAAATGGTGAAAGAGATAGAACAGTTCTTCACAGACTACAATAAACATGAAGGGAAGAAATTTAAGGCTCTGGCTTGGAGAGGGCGTAGCGCGGCAAAGAAATTAATTAGTAAGAGTGTTTAGAGTTACGCAAATTTTGCCCCTATAATGATATGCAATGTATCTAAAGCTTATGATTGACGTAGTTCATCCAGCCATTTAGTGCCACCTCCTTACCTAAGAATTGAGACGCAATCTTCCTTCAATTAATGAATAAATTACATGTATATTATTTAAATTGTCCATAAACATGACATTTCTTATTTTCATAGCATACATTTGGTCAAGATTATTGGATAAAGACCGCATTATGGAGCAGATAGACACGAGTACTCACAATCTGGAGAGTAAAAATGACATCATTCAGCAGGTAAAGAAGGAGATTTTGACGCTGCAAGGACTAAAGCGTGCATCAGGCAGTCAACGCCTGAACAGCGGCTTGGGGCCTATAGAGAAGTCATTCCCTGAACGTGTCTTTCCTATCGGAGCGGTGCATGAGTTCATAAGCCCGCTATCTGAAGATGCCGCCGCTACGAACGGCTTTATTGCAGGGCTGCTCGGTCGGCTCATGCACCAAGGCGGTGCCTGCCTGTGGATTGGGACACATCGCACGTTGTTTCCGCCAGCACTGAAGTTTTTCGGCATCGATCCTGAGCGAATAATCTTTATTGACGTAGCGCGCCCTAAGGAGGTCTTGTGGGCTGTCGAAGAGGCCCTAAAATGTGAAGCCCTCGCAGCAGTCGTAGGTGAACTGAAGGAGCTTACGTTTACCGAATCCAGACGGCTGCAATTGGCTGTTGAACACAGCCGTGTGACCGGCTTCATACATAGGTTTCAGCCACGGAGCGAGAACGTGGTCGCCTGCACCACCCGCTGGAAGATAACGTCGCTGCCAAGCATCTTGGAGGACGGTATGCCTGGAGTCGGGTTCCCGAGATGGAACGTTCAGCTGGTCAAGGTCCGAAACGGGAAGCCAGGTTCGTGGGAGATCGAATGGTCTGCCGGGAACTTCCACTATCGCACTCCGCAGATATCCATTCCCGAAATACACCCGAAAAGCCGGATAACATGCCCAAACGTTTTGTCGCCATATGGTTCCGTCATCTGACGACGGACTGGATGATCCGTCGGCATCCGAGCCTGTCGGATGTCTCGTTCGTGCTTGCTGCTCCCGAGCGGGGCCGCATGGTCGTGAAAGCCTCCAGTGCCAAAGCTCAGGAGAAGGGCATATACATGGACATGGTCGTCGCGGACTGCCGGGCTATTCTCCCCACGCTACAAGTCATCAATGACCTGCCCGGGATGGCAGAGCGATTGCTCACATCCCTGGCCGAATGGTGCATACGCTACACGCCGGTTGCTTCTATTGACCTGCCAGATGGCTTAGTGCTAGACGTAAGCGGCTGTACGCATCTGTGGGGTGGTGAACGGTCGTATCTTAAGGAGGTCGTCACGAAGCTCCGGGCATTCGGCTACACCGTGCGTGCCGCCATGGCCGACACTGTCGGCGCTGCATGGGCTATATCCCGTTTCGGGCAGAATGAGCTGATCATAGACAAAGGCGCACAGGCTGAAGCCTTACTTGCCTTACATCCTGCCGCATTACGTCTAGAGCCAGGGACTGTGCAGCGTTTGGAGAAGCTTGGGCTGCATCAGATACGGAGCTTCATCACCATGCCGCGCAGGACGCTTCGCAGGCGGTTTGGAGATGCATTGCTGCTGCGGCTTGACCAAGCTTTGGGACAGGAATTTGAAGTGATCAATCCCGTAGTCCCTATTCAGCTGTATCAGGAGCGATTACCGTGCTTAGAGCCAATCAGAACAGCGACAGGGATAGAGATCGCACTACGTCGCTTACTAGAAACAATGTGCCAGCGTTTCGTGAAGGAAGAGAAAGGCCTGCGGACAGCCGTGTTCAAATGCTATCGGGTAGATGGCAACGTCCAACACATAGACATCGGGACCAATCGGGCATCACGAAACGTTGACCATTTGTTCAAGCTGTTTGAGATCAAGATATCTGGGATTGAGCCAGCATTAGGCTTCGAACTCTTCATACTAGAAGCGCCTATTGTCGAAGACGTGTCCATTGCCCAGGAGACGTTTTGGAACACGGCCGGCAATCATAATGAGGTGGCTGTTGCGGAACTGCTCGACAAGCTTGCAGGCAAAGTCGGCATACAGACCATTCATCGGTACATACCGGATGAACACTACTGGCCTGAGCGGTCATATAAGGTCGCATCCAGTCTGCAGGAGAAGTCACTGACTGCCTGGCAAGCGGACTTGCCGCGCCCGGTGCATCTCTTGCCGAAGCCCGAAGCGATAGAAGTAACGGTGCCGATGCCGGATTATCCGCCGATGCTCTTTCGGTACAAAGGAGTACTGCACCCGATCAAGAAGGCAGATGGTCCCGAACGGATAGAGCAGGAATGGTGGATAGAGCAGGGGCACTACAGGGATTATTACTGCGTCGAAGATGAACGCGGCTCACGCTATTGGGTGTTCAGACTGGGAGACTACAGCACCGGCGATCCGCAGTGGTTTATTCATGGATTTTTTGCTTGATGGGGATATGAAGTATACGGAACTACAGGTAACGACAAATTTCAGCTTTCTCAGGGGAGGTTCACATCCGGAGGAGATGGTAGACCATGCTGCCGCTTTAGGCTATACGGAGATAGCAATAACCGATGTGAACACGCTTGCAGGCATCGTGCGCGCTCATACGGCTGCAAAGAAGAAGGGAATACGCATCATACCAGGCTGTCGGCTTGATCTGTTGGACGGACCTAGCTTGCTTGCCTATCCTACAGACAAAGAAGCATACGCACGCCTCTCGGCCTTGCTTTCGCTCGGAAACCTCCGCGCAGAGAAGGGAGAGTGCTTTCTGCATACAAGGGACGTGTATCAGCATGCCGATGGCATCAAGTTCATTCTGATACCGCCGACTGCGCTTACCGCTGCATTCGAGCTTAGTCCCGAGTTCATTCAGGCCGCGAAAGAGTACAAACAGGCATTAGGTCGTGACCTGTATTTGGGCGCATCCCGTACCTATCAGGCAAATGACGGCAAGCGCCTGTTCCGCCTGTCGCAGCTGTCCGAGCATTGCGGCATACCACTTGTCGCCTGCAATGACGTGCATTACCACAACCGAGAACGCAGAGAATTGCAGGACGTAATCACCTGCATCCGAGAAAAGTGCACGATCTACAATGCAGGTTTTCGCTTGTATCAGAATGCCGAGCGGTACCTAAAGCAAATTGCAGAGATGCACCGCCTTTTCAGGCTGTATCCTGAAGCCATTGAGCGTACGCAAGAAATAAGCGATGCCTGCCAATTTTCGCTTGATTCGTTGAAGTATGTGTATCCTGACGAGCTGACAACCGATGGAAGAACGCCGCAGGAGGAGCTGACATACCTCGCATGGAAGGGTGCAAAAGGCTTCTATGGAGAGACATTGCCGGAGAAGATCGTGAGCGCCATCGAGCATGAGCTCAGGTTCGTCGAGGAGATGAACTATGCCCCGTACTTTCTCACGGTATATGACATTGTCCGCTTTGCGCGACAAGAAGGCATTCTGTGCCAAGGAAGGGGATCTGCCGCTAACTCCACAGTGTGCTTCTGCCTGGGCATAACCGCTGTTGACCCGACGAAATTCGAGCTGTTATTCGAACGATTCATATCGTCCGCGCGCAATGAGCCGCCGGACATAGACGTGGATTTTGAGCATGAACGGAGAGAAGAGGTCATTCAGTACATCTATAAGAAGTACGGCCGTGACCGCGCGGCCATCGTCGCTACGGTGACGCAGCTGCATCAGAAGGGCGCGATACGGGATGTCGCAAAGGTCATGGGGCTATCAGTCGATGCGATCAACCGCCTGTCCAATTCTATTTGGGAGTTTACTGACGAATGGTATGACGGCAAGCGCGTTTCCGCGGAAGGCTTTGACCCCAATGACGCCCACCTGATAAAGGTATTGAAGCTGACCCAGCAATTCGTAGGCTTCCCGCGCCAGCTCGGGCAGCATACCGGCGGGTTCGTCATCACGCAAGGAAAGCTGACCGACCTCTGTCCCATACTGAATGCCCGCATGGAGGACAGGACTTGCATAGAGTGGAACAAGGATGACATAGACGTTTTAGGATTCCTGAAAATAGATGTTCTGGCCTTAGGGATGCTCACGGGCATTCGAAAGGCCTTTGACCTTGCGAAGAAGCATTACGGTCTTACCCTGACCCTTGCCACCATCCCGCAGGACGACCCTGCCGTGTATGAGATGATCAGCCATGCCGACACCATTGGCGTGTTCCAGATCGAGAGCCGGGCACAGCAATCCATGCTGCCGAGGCTGCGGCCTAAGAACTTCTATGACCTCGTCATTGAGGTAGCCATCGTTCGCCCTGGGCCCATTCAGGGAGACATGGTCCATCCATACCTCCGGCGTCGAAATGGACAAGAACCTGTAGAATATCCGTCAAAGGAACTGGAAGAAATATTAGGCCGAACATTGGGCGTGCCCTTGTTCCAGGAGCAGGCCATGAAGATAGCCATCGTTGCAGGCGGCTTCACGCCTGCAGAAGCCGACGAGCTGCGTCGGAGCATGGCGACATTCAAAGCGAAGGGCATGGTCACGAAATTCGAGAAGAAGCTGATTGACGGCATGGTAGGGAACGGCTACACGGAAGAGTTCGCCCGCCGCGTCTTTAAGCAGTTGGAAGGATTCGGCAGCTACGGATTTCCCGAAAGCCATGCTGCAAGCTTTGCCTTGCTGGTATACGTGTCATCGTGGATCAAATGCTATTACCCGGATGTGTTCGTTACTGCCTTGCTCAACAGCATGCCAATGGGATTCTATCAGCCTGCACAGCTCGTCATAGATGCAAAGCAGCACGGCGTAGAGGTACTGCCGGTGGATATAAACTATTCCAGTTGGGACAATCTTCTTGAAGAAAGAACGGGAAAATACCATCCAATCCGCTTAGGTTTCCGGCAGGTAAAAGGATTGAATGAAGAAGACATACAGACGCTCATATCTGCGCGGGCTACTGACTATGCAAATATTCTTTCCATTAAGGATACAGGTGTACCGTTATCAGCCTTGGAACGGCTTGCAGACGCGGATGCATTCAGATCAATAGGCCTGGATAGACGACAAGCGCTGTGGGAGGTGTCCGCACTGAATGACCGACCAACAGGGATGTTTATAGGACAGGCTTCTGACTCCAATTCAGAGCAAAGAATCCTACTGCCTGAAATGACTTTGTCCGAGCATGTATTGCAGGATTATGGTTCTACGTCTTTGTCGTTAAAGGCACACCCTGTGAGTTTTGCAAGGGAGAAGCTTTCGATGCTTCAGGTCACACCGACTAGCTCACTAAATCAATTTACTGATGGAATGGTTGTCCGGGTAGCCGGTCTAGTGTTGGTACGACAACGCCCTGGTACTGCGGCAGGCATTTGTTTCATAACCATTGAAGACGAGACCGGAGTCGCCAACCTTGTCGTTTTTCAGAAGTTGTTTGAAAAATATCGAAAGGAAATACTTCGATCTAAATTGCTGATGGTCGAGGGCAAGTTACAAAGGGAAGGGGAGGTCACACATGTGGTCGTTAAGCATTGCTATGACATGACCTCATTGCTACGAAATATGACAAATCCAAAACAGGAACAGGCCCTAGTATTCGCTACATCTCGAGCAGACGAAAAGGATGGAGACGCACTTTCCCCGCAGGATAGGCAGCTTCAGATCAAGAAGACGATACAAGGTGAGATTTTTCCGGCAGGAAGAAATTTCAAATGAGAATGCAATAGGTATTGAGGGGTACGGGGATGCCTCCCCGCAAGATTGCATCTCGCCATAAGAGCAGATTACTATCAATCGCCATGGCGAGATGCAATCTTGCAAAGTGTATTTTTCAAAATGAATTTCAATATGCCAGAACAGGATAGGATTGATGAAATAAATACCAATGTATTTTCATTTGTGAACCGCTTAGTGCCATATGTAGGAAGCAATGAAAATACTGTTAACTCAAACGAAAATTTGAGAGGGGACGGGACGGAAATGATTTTTGATTTAGGTGTTATTGACAACTTTGATCTTAATCCATTCAACCCTATTGACGGAAAGCTAACCTCAAAATATACCACAATAGACGGTCGAATTATTGGCCTTGATGAAAATAGTTTTAAGGATTTTGCTTTATTAATTGAAAGTATTTTGCAACTACAGCAGTTTAATTCTAAATGTGACTTCAATTTTTTAATTGAAAACGCCTTTGATTGGCTTGTAAACATTTACGTTAACAATAAGGCTGAAATGTTATTGATCGATTATTTGAGCCTAAAAATGGAAGAAGAATGCAAGGAATATTCACTTTACTTTAGGATTCATGGAATTTCAATTGAAGATGAATTTATGGTGGGTAATTCCAAAATAGTCTTCATTACTGAGCAGCGCATTGATGAGTTTTGTCATCGACTTACTGCTCAAGAGAAGGTTTTGAACATGGAAGAAATCAAGAAAAATTATGAAATAATGAAAGGGGTAAATATAAGGGTGTCCATTACTTCGACAAGTGAAAATGCTAAAAGGCTTGCCCTTCACGAGGCTGAATTGGCAATGGATGTATTGAAATGTTTTTTTGCGGGTTATTCGTTACACCAATATCACGCAGTGCCTGACATGGAGCATAGGAAAATGAATTTACAACGTCATTTTTACTGGGCTTTCGTTGATGGCTTTGTCCCCAAAGGACCGAATTTTCAGAATTTTGGGGGCTTTATAGCTTTACCAATCGACAATAAATTTGTCGCTGAAGCAAAAGCACGTGGACTAGATATTTTTTCAAATTTCATTAAAAGGAAATATGCCGATCCTTTATATTACGAGATCATATGTGTTATTCAGCGCTTTGCAGGTATTGTTTCGACGCCGAATAACTACGATAAAGTCGCCAAAGCAGTTTCTTTGCTAGAGGGTTGTATATTAGAAAGACCCAATAAGGACAAGGGGAAGGGTGAAGGGAAAATTAAGAAAATGATATTACCAAAGCTTACAACTAAACAACTGCCGCTTTTCGAAAAAGCGATACGCAAAGCCTATGAAGTTAGAAATGCATATGTACATAATTCTACTGAAATTCAATTGAACGAACAGGATTTGTGGGTATTATTAGAAATTATTCGAGTTTTTACAATTAGTCTGATAAATCTGCATCAGTCTGGAAAAAGGCAATTTGAGGATATTCAAGCGTTCTTTTTGACAAACTAGGACTGAACTCAAAGTGTATTTTGTTGATGAGTGTCAACCGTATATAAGGCAGACTGAAGAATGAGTATTTCTACCATGATTTCTACTTTGCGCAACTTTTCTACAATCCAAGCATCGATGTCGAGTTCAAACTCTCAATTTGATAGCGTTGATTTCTCCTATTCAACATTTAAAGGTGAAGCTAGAAGTCCCAAAATGAATTTTTTATAGCCAATTAACAACTTTGCTTAGTTTCACACTCAGCATGCGTGAAAATTTTACGGATAAAACAAAAGCAATACTCGCACAGCGAGTCGCATATAGATGTTCTTTTCCTGGCTGCACAAGAATTACAGTCGGTCCGGGCAATAGAGATAACGAGCATGTTGTCTTATTAGGCGAAGCCGCCCACATTTTCAGCGCCTCACCTAACGGTCCGCGCAATAACGCAGATTTATGCGCCGAAGAAAAGTCTTCCGTTGATAATGGAATATGGATGTGTAAGGCACATGCACGACTAATAGATGTGGATCAAACAATCTATTCTGCTGAAACTCTCTTTAAATGGAAACAAGATGCAGAGAATTTTGTGCGTGAGAGGCTGGAAACACTGGAAAGAGAAAACTTTCCTTTGCCCCTGACTTTGGTGATGCTTGATATAAATTTGATCTTTCAAGGCCGATGGATTTACGTGCATGAGGAGACTTGGAAATTTCGGATATACACTTTTGTTGAAGGCTCCATTACACTTTTGCAAGACTACCTAGGCAAATTTTTAGGAAGGGCCAATTGGGACAAATATGTTGTCGTTGAGTCGCAAGGTGATGGCCGGGTATTATTGGGGGTATCACTAACAGTCGATGATGAAGGTTATGTCCTGTCATGTGACCTCGGTCCGAAATTACCAAGAACAAATCCCCATGAAGTTGGCGGAGACCTCGCCATGGGAGATGATGGCGATTTAGTCATTGAAAATGGCGATTTTAACTTGGTTGAAGGGATTGAATGTGCACTGCAAATCATCAGCAAGAACCTAAGCTCGGAATTTGGATGGTGGGCAAACCCAGCTTTAGGCTCGAATTTCAAAAGCATATACAAAAACTACCAGCAATCCGAACAGCTCAATAGTCTTGTGAAATTAGAGATCGTTCGCTTACTGACTGTTCCCGCTCCCAATGGGATATTCGATAATGGCCCATCTAAGCCCGAGCTAAATTTTATTAATAGAATAAATTGGGTGAAGGTACAACCGCATGATCCGTTACTACTTTATTTGCCGTTAAGAGTATCTTTGGAATGGGGAAACAATGAGACTTGGGATGGTGAATTGAAAATTCATTTTTAAACTCAAATAAGTTGTGATTTTCAGCTATGATTGTGCATTCCTAATCATAGCAATTTAAAATTTCAATTACATGATTACTAAATCAAAACTCTTAGCGGTTAACGCATTCGAGCAGGAAATTCAGAATGCAAAATTATTCTATTCGCATTATTTAATAAAGAATAGGCAGCACAGGATGCAAATTCTGTTGGAGATAAATCAGTTAATTGCTGAATTTCAGAAAATCAGTTTCTACGATTTATTAATTTTCCGGCAGGAATACATCACAATTAATGTAAAGGTGGATTTTTTTCTTACTAAATATTTCGGTAAGGATTTAGTTGTGATGTTTAATAAGGATGTAAACTATCAGAAAGTTGAAAGAGAAAATGCTGAAGGTTTTTGGTCTAACGTGGCTATTATAATTGCTACATCCTTTGAAGAAGGGAAAAGAAGGAATTCGGCAAAATATGACTACCAACTTAGATTATTGCTCTTCATTCAAAATTGCCTGACAAATCAGGGGTTGCATGCTTATATCCATCAAAGAGATGAGCGTATTTACAAGCGATACAATCTAATTGCAACCTATAAAGATGGCAAACAAGACTATACAAAATCTCGAATTCTGATTTCTTCTGCTGAATTGGAATCGGAATATCTGATTCCCTATTCCAAAAATAAGCCTATTCATATAAACGGTCTAATAATCAGAGCAAGCAGCATAAAGCAAATTAAAATAACAACGACGCTTCTTTGGCATGATGATGAAATTGAATTATATTCTTTGATGAAAGGTTTTAGCTGGAATAAAGAAAAGAAGGATGATCTATCCTTTGCTAAAAACTGCCTGGATGAAACAAACCGTTATTTCAAGAACCCTCATGCAGAAAAACCTAAACAGGTTTTTAAAAACAATTCTCTCTCTTATGTAGACCAGTCACGCATTGAAGAATTGAAGAAATTAAATTCATTAAAGAGAATAAAATCTACGTATGATATTTCAAGGCTAGTTACTCTTTGTGATGAATTAAACCTTAATTCTACTATGGGGACTGTAAATGCCGTTTCAGCCTTACAAAGGACGATAATTAACCATATCCCACCTCTTTTTGAAAAGGATAATTTTGAGCAGCTCGTTGCTAACTACCCATTCCCTAAAAGTGTAAAGAAATCCTTGGGGAATTTGCTAAATTCCATGCGACCTATTGCAGACTATAATTTGCATGTACAGGTGAGCAAAACAGATTCCTTGCCAAATATGACTCAAGTTGATTTTTCAAATGATCTTGATGTTCTTTTATCCGAAGTGTGTAAAGTCTTAAAAGCCGCGCCTAAAAAAGGAAATCGTCTGAAGTCATTGCAGTAGCTCTGCAGGATAATCGCTCTTTGAAATATAAATGCAGTCTTCCGGGTGGTAAAACTCTGCATCATTTTTAAAATAGAAATAAAATCTTATGACGTCATATTTTTCGTTGCGAACAGAATGTGTGCTTTCAATCAAACTATCTGAAACTATGACATCAAAGGACGAGTTGTTCTCAGTTAAACCTTTTAATAAAGTCACATTTGGAATTGTAAATGAAAAGGGCTTGCCATCTTCAAAATGGCCATCGAGATTGTATGAGTGAGATTTTATGACTGAATATTCGCTAATTGGTTTGGAACATCGCATCTCAGTACTCCATATTTCTTTTTCATTTCCGGGGCTTTCCTCACCATGGTAATATTGTTCAGCATACTTTTTATCAAAGTCTTTATTAAGTAGCTTAAATATTACACGGAAATCCATTGTCGCTATTTTAAAATGTGTTGTTTGTAAAAATATACAAAATATCTAATCACGCTATGACGAAAGCGCTAATTATCTTCTAAGAAATAGAGAATTACGGGCGTTGCCATGGCCTGGGCTTTCCGCTATAATCTTCGATTTCCGCTGCAATCCCTAACGCAAAACTACATCGGGTGGGGTACACAGTCATCACCGAAGTGATAGCCGACTTTATACGCTCAATGTTATTATTTGTACGATAAGGTTTTCCTGACGACGATTGAATGCCAATCTTACCGATTGTTGTCAGTTGCCGGGGGCATCGTTTGTATTATCTGATTCCTCAATTCTGTCATTCTCCAAGCTGTCATCATCTCATTTTCTCCTGTATCATCTTTATCATTAGAGGAAAGTCGAGAAGGGGACTAATCCGTCTCCATTCCAACAAAAGAGGCAACCCACGTAAAAAGTACGATAATTTATTAGGCTCGGATGATGATAAACGACGATTAGAACATGAGGTGCCATATTTTTTTTAGGCATAAAAATGACAGTGTTGGAAATCCTTTAGAAGAATTATCATGCCGAATTCATGATGCAACAGCTAGACATAGAGATTATGTGAAAAATAATTTTTCGGATACTCCGGATAAAATGAATTATAGACATTTTATGGCTCTTTCATTTGAATTGGGGAATGCCGGTGTCTTAACTTATGATGAAATCGCGTTATTACAAGCGTATATTATTTACTGCGCAAAATGCGTCATTGATGTTCGTCCAAAAAATGAATGGGCGAAAATCGCTGTAAGTGAATTAAAAGGTGTTTTACCGGTAATAAGTTTATTTGGAAATATTGAAATAGGAATTGGAAAAATCGAGAAGATTAAAAACCAAATTATGTTTTATGGAAATAGAGAAAGTACCACATTAAGCTTTGAGAGTTTTAAAAATAAATTAAATAGGATGAATGAAAGTTAAAATTGGATGCAATCATTTTTTTATTTGCATTATCTTTGTAACGATAGTTAAGCCTGCGTAAAGTAGAGTGGAATTCATCGAAAGTTCTTGTTTTAATCCGGCAAAAAAGATCGACAAAAAAATAGATAATTCATTCTCAATAAGTTATACCGGTAGTTGGAATCCAATCCGGAAATACGACCTTTCTTAATTTTATGTTGCAGATTTTTTAAATGGTGAGTTATTATTACTCATTTATCCTATCTTCCAATAAAGAAATATTTTTTTCATCAGGATAACAAGGTAATGTTATCTCGACTGCAGTGCCCCGCACTGCCCCGTCAGGATTATATACTTCCATGACGTTCACGGAATAGTGTTGCCCTGAAAATTTATTGAGCAGATCCAACCTTTCTTCTGTCAGCTTCATTCCGAAAGAATTGTGTTTTGAAACAGAGTTGTGTTTTTTGTCGTAATTTAATCCTACTCCATTGTCTTCGATAATGATAATCAATTCCGTATCCGTTACCATTGAGAAATACACATTTATTTTCCCTTTTTCTTTTTTAGGAAGTATACCATGCAGAATAGCATTTTCTACATACGGCTGAAGGATCATATTGGGTATTCGTATTGAGTGAATATCCAGGTCACCGTTAACAGCGATCTTGTATTCCAGCTTATCTCCGAACCTTAATTTTTCAAGTGCCAGGTAAAGATCCAGGCGTTTTATTTCTTCTTCAAGATTAATGAAGGCTTCCTGCGCATCTTCCATTGTCATTCTCACCAGTGTTGCGAAATCGGATAAGTAATTGTTTGCTGCTTCCCTGTCATTTTTATTCATGTAGTGCTGTATAGAGTTCATACAGTTGAAAATGAAATGAGGGTTTATCAGCGCGCTAAGTGCCTGTTGTTTCAAATAAGTGATCTTATTGAGGATCAGTAATTGTTCGTTTTTCTTCGCTTCCGACCTGAGTATTATTTTCCTGGTTATAAAGTAAATGAGCACAAGGGATACGAGCATACTCAGGAATGTGAACCATGTAGTTTTCCAAAATGGTATAGCTATCTTTATAGGTAATGTTACTTCTGGACCCCACTTACTGTTCTTTAGCCGGGAGCTGAGTATAAAATCATAATCACCGCCCGGTAGAGATGATAGTTCAATCGAATTGTTTTTTGTAACGTGCCATGTATTATCGAGGTTACGAATCATATACCTAAATTCTACGTTCTCGGGGTGGCGATAATTAATCCCGGTAAACTCTATTGTCAACTTATTATCGTTGTGAGCAAGTTCTAATTCTCGTGGTGATGTGTAGGTAGCATTTCGTGTTTTAACAGAGGTGATATATAGTAAAGGGGTTACCTCCTTGGTAAAGGCCTGGGTTATATCAATAACAGAAAGTCCTTCTATTGTACCTAAATACAGAGTATTGTTTTTTCTGTAAAAGGATAATATTTCCGGAACATCAATGTCGATAATGAATTCCGTTATCCTGAGCGTTTTAAGATCAATTACATTAATGTTGTTATTCGCAGTGCTTAGCCAGAGATTACCTTCATCGTCTTCATACAGGAACTTACAGAGATTATCAGTCAACCCGTCAGCAGTGGTATATACTTTGTATTTGCCCTTATCTCTGCATACCAGCCCATTTTGCGTAGCGAACCACAATCTGTTATGACTATCTTTTAATACGTTCCCTGATATGAATGGGTGATTTAATTCGGGTACGTCTTCGAAGTTGTAATGCCCATTCTCAAGTTTTATAGTTCCTTCTTCAGTTAATATCCATAGTGCACCATTAGCAGAAAGTATATGATTACATCGCTTCCCTTTAAGAAATCCTGTGGAATCGAAAGGCACAATTTCATTGTTCTTTATTTTGAACAGATTGTCGTAGGTGCCTAAAATTATTTGCCCTGTAGTATCACTACAAATAGATATGGCCCCAAATAATTTTTTGTTGATCCGGATTTCCCTGTATGGCGGGACCATCTCCTTGGATATCAGGTTATGAGGTGTTCCTATATAGAATTTATTGTTGATATTTTTACTGAAGTATATGTACTCAGATGAAGGCAATGAGCTGTTTATTGTTTTAAGTTGCCCATCTTCTAAAATGCTCAGTTTTCCGTAAGAGCTCAGTAAAAGTTTTTTTTCGTTTACCGGGGTTATTGAGGTGCAATATGCATTGATCGTTTTATCTTCTATTGTATAGTTAATGGCTTCCAGTGAATTGAGCCTGTAAACGCCCTTGCCGTGAGTGGCGATCCAGATATTTCCTTCTTTGTCTTCGCAGAGATTATTGATAAAGACCTTGGGTATTTTCATTTGTTTGCGAATATCCGTCAGTACTTTATCTTTAATTAGAAAAATAGCGCTGGGGATACCTGCGATCCATAAGTTATGGTTCCTGTCAACGAGCAAGTCGCTGATTTCGACCTCTTTTGGCAGATCGTAAGATTCAATAAATTTGTTATTAAAATAGTGTACCACTTTCGATTTTATCCCGATCCAATAGCCGCCGTTTTTATCTTCCTTAATGTCGGATATATTCTCTCCTTTTAACAAAAACGGTATTACTGCTGAGTCGTTTATTGCCGTATATATGCCGTCATTTGTTGCAAACATTATTTCGCTGCCGAAGCGATATAGTTTAAAGAAATCTACGTCCTCCTGTTTGCCGGTCTTTGCGGGAATATTTCTGACTTCATCTTGTTTCAAGAGATAAAGACGACCACCTTTAATAAAACTGATTATCCATATTTTATCCTTGTCTGGTAAAGTATAGGCTATGTTCTTCGGCAGATCGCCTTTAGCTACTTTCAGTTTTTTAATAGAAGTGTCTGATAGTATAACTATGCCTTGTTTATAGCTGCTGACAAGCATTCGGGCACTGTCGTCTTCAGTTACGGAGATAATAATATTGTGCGATAAACCATCTTTGGTGGAGTAGTTTTTAAATGTTTTGCCATCAAATTTTGAGAGGCCAAAATCGGTGCAGAACCATAAAAACCCTTTTTTATCCTGAAATATGCGGTATACAGTAATGTGGGGAAGTCCTTCCTTTGTGCCATAATGCTGTAAAGGATATTCCTGGGCGTTCGACAGAATGTACCCCAATATAAATAACAGTAGCAACCAAATGATTTTATTCATGAGATTAGATTTTTAACCGTCCGGAATTTTTCTCCACCACGTTTAAGAATTCAGTTAGTTTATACCTTGATATATACAACCTGGTGCCATTGTCCATAAGCGCAATATCGCCATCCTTGGATATGTATTCTTTAAAATGAAAAAGACTGATAATATTCGATTTGTGAATTCTGAAAAACCAATTTGAGGATAGTATGTTTTCAAATTTGCTTATTGGCTTGGACGTGGTTATTTTTTCTCCCCCTGAAAGTATTATTGTCGTGTAAGTATTGTTTGCTTCGAGGTAGACAATCTCTTTCAACGTAATGAATTTTATTCCCTGCTGATGTCCTAAAGCCAGTTTATTGGAGAGATATTCGATGCTGTTGCTATTCTGGACCGCTTGTTCTTTCTTTTCTTTTCTTTTTGTCAGCGTCTTTTCAAATGTTTCTTTTAATTCTGTTTTTTTGATCGGTTTTAAAATATAGTCAACGGCACCTTCCTTAATAGCCTGTATTGCATATTGGCTATAGGCAGTAATAAATATCAGGTCGAAATTGCGATGGGATACAGATTTGAGTAATCCGAATCCGTTTACTTTGGGCATTCTTACATCCGAAAATAAGATGTCTATTTCTTCATTTTCCAATATCGCAATCGCGTCCTCTGCGGAGGCAGCTTCAAATATGGCAACTGATGGATCGCACTCCAATATTACATCCTTTATATAACTGCGGCTCAAGTGTTCATCGTCTACGATCAGGATATTGTACAGCATAATTTTGGTTGAATATAAATAAGATATTTTTTCGCTTTAAAGGTAGAGCATATGCCAAGTTCTTTGCAAATCATTATCAAGGAAATAGTTACCATTCACAAGAAATATAGCTTTTTTGGCACCTTATGCTCCATTTCGGTAGTTTATAATCCATAAAATAGTACTGCTGTATTCCTGTTTTCGTAAGCGGAGTATATACGAAAACTCAGTGGCGCTGTCGGGTAACAAACGCATTAACAGGTATGTGATTTTCTGTGAAAAATGCTACTTGCAAGGAATATCCTACCATTTGCAAGAACGGCTGTTGAGCCAGCAACGATGTGAATACTTTTAGGACTGTTAATAGTTTAGTTAATCAATTCACCTAAAATGTTTTTATATGAAATGCAGACTTTTCTTCACTTTTTCCCTGGCAATGATATTTGGTATCATGCGGCCGGGAAGTGCCTTGGCCCAAGGCAGAATCACAAGCGATCCCAGGGACACCATTGTATGTGGGGGAGGTGTTACTCCGTTTAGTATTACAACAAGCAGTCCACCCAAAAGATACCAATGGCAGGAAAATAGGGGCCTGGGCTGGACGAACCTTGTCAATAACTTTAAATACAGCAATGTTACGACATCGGCGTTGCAGATACAAACCTATTTTGCTGATAGCGGAGTACAATATCGTTGCGAAGTATTTACAGGTTTTGGTGCCTTAACAAGTAAGGCTGCAACGCTAAACGTTTATCATCCTGTCGGGATATTGTCGATGCCAACAGATGAGGTTGTCTGTGCCGGTAGCGGAACCAATTTCCATGTTCTGGCCGTAGGGTCTGGTCCATTATCTTATCAATGGTATCATATCCATAAATTGGGTACAGCCGCTGTTATAGACACAGGCATATTCAGCGGTGCCAATACACCAACCTTGACCATTTCGGCTGCCTCTTCTGTTATGAATGGCGATCAGTTTTACTGTGAAGTCGATGGTGCTTGTAGAGGTTATAACAGTTCGCATGCAAAACTGACTGTTGTGAGCTATGGCGTTATGAAGCCAACTGTTCAACCCGCAGATGTTACCGTTTGTTCGGGTGGTACTACAACCATCAGTACTGTAATTCCCGGTGACACGGTCGCAGGGATGAAGTATTTGTGGTATGCAAAAGCACCATATGGGGGGTATATATTGGTAACTGAGAGTGCGCCATATACCGGTGTTAATACTGCTACACTGACTATATCACCTGCAAATGCTAGTCTGGACGGCTATAAATATTATTGCGTTCTTGCAGGCCCGTGCGGTATAGCTGCAGTAACGAAGGAAGCAAAGCTTACCGTAGCGACCTATACTGCTTCCGTACCAACAGTTCAGCCCGCAGATGTGACCTCATGTTCCGGTAGTACAGCTACATTTAGCACAGCTATCCCTGGAGACACTGCTGCCGGTATGACCTATTTGTGGTATGCAAAAGCGCCGTATGGCAGTTATACGCTAGTGACAGCAACTGCGCCATATAGCGGTGTCAATACTTCTACACTGACGATATCACCTGTTGATGCCAGCCTTGATGGTTATAAATACTATTGTGTACTTGCGGGTCCATGTGGTATCGTATCATCTACACATGAAGCAAAGCTTACCGTAGCGACCTATACTGCTTCCGTACCAACAGTTCAGCCCG